>Ga0105105_10001093_pt1 | contig 11689 bp, 19 predicted proteins | sample PPLLaktember2015_4_FD_79108 | JGI IMG/M metagenome (GOLD analysis project Ga0105105, IMG submission 79108) | Freshwater sediment microbial communities from Prairie Pothole Lake near Jamestown, North Dakota, USA - PPLs Lake P8 Core (1) Depth... | ecosystem: Environmental > Aquatic > Freshwater >... | reverse complement strand
AATGAGGCGATAGTGAATACTAAGACCCATAAAAAGAATACATACATCATAGATAACACGGCTAAATTAATTAATATTTTCATACTTTAATATCCTCCAAGTTTATTTCTAACAAACCTATTAGCTGTAACGTCAATGCCCTTGCCTCAGTAGGAGTTAGCCTAATTAAATTGGTAGGAGTACCAAATACTATTGATTGCCTGAATTCAGGATTGTATTCTAAAAAAAAGGTTTCAGATAGTTTAATTTTGTTAACTGAATAAAACGCCAGCCAGCTTTCGTATAATTCTTTATGTGATTTCATAAGATATCTCCTTATTTTTTAAACTTATCACTTATGTTATACATACCTTTACCTTTTGCCGAAGCCATATCTCTATCAGGAAGCCTTCCATATACCTTCCAGCAGTCTATGTTATAATTGAGGCGTTGGTAATACTTCATGGTCCACGTCTTTTTGCTATGTACGCCCTCATTTGATCTCGCAAAAATAACATCCCAGCTATACAATTCAACATGCAAAATCCCGCTACGATTATCAGGAGAGTGAATAATATAAAATCATATACTAAATTCATGTCATTCTCCTTTTAATCATGGCGTCACGAATAATGAGGCGATAGTGAATACTAAGACCCATAAAAAGAATACATACATCATAGATAACACGGCTAAATTAATTAATATTTTCATTTGGTTGTCTCCTTGTAATTAAGATAATACAAAGATACTAATATTGCATCCACTTGTTCTTCAGTTATCTGTGTAGACTCTCTTATTTGAAGTTCTAATTTCATTATTAAATCTCCTCAAGTTTCTCTACTTCATCATATCTATGGAAATATTCAGATATGAATTTTGTAATAGATTCCGGTATTTGTGTATGTTGCTGGGCAATAATACACGCATGATATAACAACTGAGCTGCTATCTTTTTATCTGCTTTAATATTAGAATGAGCAGTACCGCACCATAATGGCCAGCAAGATGTATCTAATTTGGCTTCAGATAAATCGACTCCAAATAAATCAACTCCAGTTAAATTAGCTTTATACAAATTGGCATTAGATAAATTAGCTTTTAGCAAATTGGCACTAAATAAATCAGCATGTGGTAAATTGGCATTAGATAAATTAGCTCCAGCTAAATTGGCCCAAGATAAATTAATCTTATTTTTTACTGCTTCTTCTACTAAATCTTTAATATTATCTATATTTTTATTCTCATAGATAACTGAATTATCATGTTTATTTAATATTTTCATTTCTTTCTCCTTCTTTTTTTGTTATCTCGTCCTGCTCACATATAGCTCTTCGGTATTTTTTAAAAAAACTTTAGGATTTTCTGAAAAAAATTTATAAATTTTTTTATTGTAATGTTTTTATGTACTTAGATTGTCCGTCATCATAAATTTTAAACAAACCACGATGAGCCCGATAATAAAAAACTAATATTATTTTGTTGATTGATCGTCAGTTGCTCTAACTCCAATTTTCGGCCACAAATCACCTATTAAAATGCCCACGATGCACAAATAACGATCATACAGTTCCATTGTTGTGGTCATCGAGTCAGATTTATTGATGAGTTTCTTTGTGTGTTCTGGCTGCAGAAGTATATCTCGATACTGGTTGGTATCTATAGTTATTGAAGTATTAACCTCTGTAGATGCTACATCTGAATTAATCACTAAATCTAGTCCTGCGTCCTCTGAATATCCACTCGCATCTGATCCTAGATATGTACCATCGACGTCCCAATAAACGGGGAATTGATACCCCACGTTATCGTTGTAGTACAACGTCCCTCGATAGTGTAATGGAGTGACTTTTCGATCTAAAATTGCGTAATGTTTGGCATCTCTAGTTGAATATTGTGTTGATAGATCCATTTTTTACTCCTTTGGTTTTTCTACTTCATCTAATTAAAAAATATATTGACTTAAGTAATCTGCCCATCCATTACCATATTTGTCTAAAAGGGCATAAACTATCTTATTGTGATGCTTTGTGTGCTCAATATAAGAATCTGGGGTAATCCTATTATTAGTTCGCCGAGGCAAATTTAGCACGTAATGATAGTTTATTATTGTTGCCTTCATGTCAATATCTCTTTGTGTCCAATTTAAATTATTGCAAAATCTCTTGATAAATCTAATCATAATTCTTGCTCCTGTTTAAAACATGTTAGTAACATGTTAGTAACCTCCACCCAAGGAAGAGTATGTTACGTCTTTGAGCTTACTCAATCGGGACCATGCCTTCCTCTGTCCACTCACATTTTATATAAGCAACGGGAATAAATTCCACTCTACAATCTTCATTTCTGAACTGCTCCGTTATATTTTTGTATATATTACATTGAGGAGAAACTCCTCTATAAAACAGAACACAATCGTCAGGTGTAACTTCCCAATACCTATTAGTCATAACCATTAAGCAACCATCGTCCGTCCTAGCTGTTAGTATATCAGCTAGTTTAATTTTTAAATATTTAGACTCATCCAGTTTAGTTTTCATTTGTTGTGACCCTCTTTTGCCATATCATATGTATATTGTAGTCTTATCCATACATCTTTATGTATATTAGTCACTTGTTCCATTTGAGCGGCCATAGTGGCATCTATCTCTACTTTTTGATAGTCTGTTTTTAATATTAAATTAAGTATATCAATTGGATGCACTAATTGGATAAATTTGTTTTGTTTCATTTCTTTCTCCTCTCTCATAAAATACTCTTCGGTATTTTTTAAAAAAACTTTAGGATTTTCTGAAAAAAATTTATAAATTTTTTTATTATAATGTTTTTATGTACTTAGCTTGTCCGGCATCATAAATTTTAAACAAACCCATTTCTTTGGCATGCTCTGCCTCGCTTAATCTGCGGTCATCCATATTGGCACGACAAAACAATCTATTGTAAATATTTTCTCCGTCTGACCATACCCACCCTTGAGTGATTCCCACTAAATCAAAACCATTTCTTGTATATGATCCACCAGTTGCATACCTCAGATCGCAAAATGATTGTATAATAGATGGTTTGCGATTTTTTTCCAAATAATTTAAAAGTTTGGAAAAACCACCCTGCACAGAATAACCCGCCTTATTAGAAAATCTCGATATTTCCAGTACTGATCCTGTTTGTCTAACTGCCATGGCCGCTAAACACTCGTCTCCGTGAAACAATCCATGTGCCGTAGATGATGGATGATGACCCATTAAATGATTTTCAGTAAAAAAGAAATTAGCATCAACGCCAGACATCTTCCTGATATCACAATCTCTTGCGCCTATAGTCTTGCTTTTTCCTAATATATGATCAATCACAGAAATTATTATGTTTCTTTTTTGTTTTATCTCGCATGCAAAGAATGTCATGGATCGTTTATTTGCAAGATTTGCTTTAAGCGTTGGAATGACATATGACGATTCCGCTTTTAAAGAAATCTCCGAAACAAATATTCCGTCTATATCATATCCATGCATACTCGGATAGGCTCTGATTCTTATATCGTTAATTATGGACGCTAGAGAATCTGTCGGTCCTATATCTTTATTTCCTTTGGTTAAATTTTCTTTCGACCAAATTGGACGAAGGTTTGTGTAATTACAAGCTTGTAGGAATTCTTCTCTAATAGACAGATCAAAAGAATCCAATGGCCTGATATGATCCAGGTGCCAACCAAAAACCCCCCAATTATCCCAGGACATACCGTCGGCAAATTGTCTTTCAATATATTGCTTGAAATCTTCCACAGAACAACCTAGATCGCCAACAGCAGAACCTGTTTTGTAACCCCCTTTTATAGCCGACCTCAATCTATTTCTGAGCTGCACCTTGATGCGGAATAATAGATCTTCTTGGTATCTTTTATAGAATCTTTCGCCAACCAATAAATCTTTGTGTGTTAATTTATATTGTTTGATATAGTCTATATGATTTTCATACCACCGTCTGCATCGCAGTTTGTTTGCTTCGCGATTGTTTTCTATCCACTCTCTGTTATTTTTTTTAATCTTTTCAGGGTTTTTGGCTCTCCACTGCTGATTGTATTTTTTTTGATATTCCTTATTATTGTCTCTTTTATTTTGATATTTTTCAGGGTTTTTCTCGTAATCTTCACGCTGCCTTTGTAATTGTTTTTCTTTATTTTTGTTATTGTATATATTGTTGCTAGCATTCTTGCAATTTTTGCATTGATATCTTGTTTTTTTTGATCGATCTTTGGGAATGGAGATATACCAAAATTCTTTTGTTAATGGTAGTTCTTGTTTGCATTTGTTGCATATTTTAGTAATTTCCATGTGTTGTTCCTTTCATCAAAAAATCTGTATCTCATTATATCATGTCAAATACATTTGTCAAGCAGACACTTAAAACAATTATGGTAAAATAGATTTATATGAATTTAACAGATTGGTTTATCTGTTTAACAAGGCAAACTATCTTGACCTTTTAGTAGTGAGGAGATTATTTTTATGAGTGATTTTACAACTATAGACGCTGGCATTGCAAAGGTTCTCTCAGAGAAGCTTGAAAGATTATCAAAATCTTTTGCTGCTGGTTATCAAGGGCTTTCTAACGCTGGAAGAACAGGCATTGCTGCTCTTGCTGCTGAACAACTTGATCCTGTTATGCGATCCATAACACTTGAAGACAAAGATTTCATGCTTACTAAAGATATTCCTACTTTAAAGGCTACACAGTCAGTTTATAATTATACAGTTAAAACTGCTGTTAGATCTGGTGTTGATCTTGCTGGAATGGAAGCTTTTCTTCCTCAAGAAGATACAAGTCAGTATATAAGAGTTGCAGAAATTCTTAAAGTTTACGGTATTCGAAAATCAATCACACAAATGGCTCAGTTTATTAATGAGTCTGGCGGTTATTCTGTAGACATAGAAAAAGAAAATGATATTAACGCAGCACTTGCGATGGCAGAATCCATGGAACGCGATCTATACATTGGCGGTGATTATTATATGGACGCACAAGGCGAAATCGATGCGCTTATCGCTGCTAACGTAAATGGTCCTGTAAGAAACGTTCGTGGTATACAAGCTAATATTCGTGAAGGCAACTCTGGAATGAGAGGCATACCTGGCGATTTTATCGGTTATGGAAACAATCGTTCAGTTGTTTTCGATAGAAAAGGCGCGGTTCTTGATAGAGCGTTCCTTGATAAGGTTGTTACCGCTGTTCGTGATAGTAGAGGTCTTATAAAAGAAGCTCATTGTACAACTTCTCAACTTGCAGAATTCCGCGCAACATTCTTTCCATTTGAAAGAGGCGATTTAGGTGCTCTTTATGCAATCAGAGGCGCTGGTATTACTAATGATGAGCAAGCAAGTCTTCCTATTCAAACATGCGCTGGTATAATAGATTTTATCCCAACTGTTTTCAAATACATGAGAGTTAGACCTGAACCTGTAGTTGGAAGCGTTGGTGCTATGCCTAACACACCTACTTTATTAGCACTTGTTGAGGCAGTTGTTGCTTCAAATAGTGGTTTTAAAGCAGGCGAAACATATGCATATACAGTTCAGTCAGTAAATATATCTGGTATTTCCGCTCCTTGCGCATCCGTTTCTCATCTTATGGTTGCTGACAATATGGCAATCGATTTAAGCTGGGCAAAAGTAGCTGGTGCAGAATATTATATGATTTTCAGATCTCCTGTTGAATCTTCTGGTGCTGCCGGAACAGAGATGTTTATCGGTAAAGTGGTTCAACCTCGTGGTGCTGGACCTGTTGCTGCAAAAGATAATGGGAAAATCATACCAGGTTTAGACAGCGTTCTTTTCTTACCTCGCGACAAAAATAGAGCGAAATTGGCAGTTCTTGGTAACTTATTGAACAAACTTCAGTTGGGTGTACGTGGTCTAGCATTCGAGACCGTATACGCAAGTTACTTTGGTTGTGTAGTTGATCGCCCAAGAAGCTTTTCAGTGGTCGATAACGTATATCAGCAAAGAGAAGGTCTATAAGATTTTCAATTAAATTAAGTCCTTGTTGTCGGCGGTCGTTTTGACCGCCTTTTTCTTTATCTATTGACGACGCTTCCAAAGTGCTTTAATATATATTTGGAGGTGGAAGTGAAGCCTAAAACATACAACACCGAAGAATTAACCCAATACAAAGCAATAGACACAACACCTAGAATAATTTCTTCTGGTGATGTTATTTATTTTCATTGCTATCTTTGCGGCCATCACGGCAGAAAAAACATAAGCGAAGCAGTTAAGACTTTCAAGAAAAAAGGATTTGCCTATCAGTGTGCCGATTGCCTGAAAAACAAATTGAACAACAGAGGCGATGCCTGGAAAGAAAATATCAAAAAAGCATGTCAATCACATGCACACAAAGAAAGGGCTAAGACCAACTCGCTGAAATCTCGGTTAAAATACACAAAAGATATGATATTAGAAGTTATCAATAAATCTGGTGTTACTTATGAAGGTGATATAAGTAGCCCAAACAACACGATTAAAATTCTGTGGCCTGATGGTGTTTCAAGATCAATAAGAATACGTAAGTTCATGCTGGATGGTTTAATTACTCGTCCTAAAATAAAAGAAGAATCGACCAACCATTTAAAATTCTTGGCAAAAATCGAAGAGTTGGGCGTTTCTATTACTGTTCTAGCTAACGATACAGCCGAATTAGAGTATAAAGGCCAAAAATGGAATCAAAGCTGGAAAGTTAATCATTTAAATAAATCCAGTATAAGAAAAATAAAAAATATTGATAGGGGTATTAAACTACAAGAATTATTAAATAATGGAATTACTTTGAATCAAGCCTGTAAAGAGGTTGGTGTTGACCCAAACAGATATTATCGTGATAGGCGGGCTGGTGTGGACATCATGACAACAGCCATATCAACAAAAGAATTTCAGAGGCATATTCAAATCGACGGCGCTGTTTATGATAAAAAACTTGAACCGCTCAGTTATCGTCCTGATATTTTGGTAGAAGACAAAAAGCTCATCATTGAAGTTGATGGAATGTGGAGTCACTCAGAAGAGTTTAAACAAAAAAATTACCACATTACAAGATGGCACGAGTTCAGAAAATTGGGTTACAGTGTTTTATCGTTCTCTGAGATGGAAGTAAAAGAAAAGCGTAATATAGTAGATTCTATGATAAATCATAAACTTGGTAAGAGCATCATAATATATGCAAGAAAATGTGAAATCGTTGAATTACCTCCCAAAGAGGCTAATATTTTTTTCAATTCGTGTCACTTAAAGGGAAGCGGTCAGGGCAAGTGCTTGGCACTAAAAAATGGTGGTAGAGTTGTGTGTGCGCTTCGGTTCGTTCATGATGATGAAAAAACTATTAATATTAGTAGGTTTTGCAACAATATAGGATTGTCTGTTGTCGGAGGCTATTCAAGGCTTTTGGCCCAGCTGCCCAGAGACAGAGATATAATCAATTTCGTTGACCACAGACACGGTAATGGCGAAGGCTTATTGTCTCTGGGTTTCACTAAAACCAAGGTTCATATTGGTTTTGAATGGACGGACGGATACAATAATTTCAACAGGCGGAGTTTTTTAGGGAATTCCGGTTATGAAAATGGTCTGAAGAAATTTTGGGATTATGGACAGTCCAAGTACATCCGCGGGGCATTACAGTGAATCGATCTTTAAACACCGGCAAGCTAGCTTGCCTATTAATTTGAAATTATTTTATAAACATCCGTAGCTACATTACAACACACCCTGTGTCATAATATGTCAAAAAGCTTCAGAACGTCTTCGGCCCAATCATTAACTTCTTTTTTTAATCTCTGTCGAGATTCTGACGTTCTATACGATCTTTCATACTTAACATGGGGAAAGTATGTTTTTGTCAATCTTTCTGCCCATGTATCAACATAGATTTCAGCGTTAAGCGCTGTCTTTTTATAGGCGTATATTTCTTTTTTCGAGAACATATTATCAACTTTGTGGTAAGTCTTGTATTTACCTTGCCTTGTTGCTGATATATGGCACACCTCATGCATAATAGCAGAAATAAGGCTATCTCTAGTTTTGGGCTCATTGTTGATAAATATTTTTTCAATTTTGTCTGTATACGCTATTATTCCTTCTGGAATGGTGTCATCTATCGAACCAGTACAATTAAACATATAACAAACACGCTGTAGTATTATATTTTGTTCGTGCAGGGATAATATCATTAATTGCCTCCTTTCTTTTGGTATCCATCTTTATACCAGCCGCCGCCACTAAGGATAAAAGTTGTCGATTTTATTATTTTTTGCCATAATTGTTTATTATTGTCATGCACTCCGCATTCTTCGCATTTTGTGTCCGGTGGGATATCAGATTTGGATATAGGATTTTCAATATCCTTCTCATGTCCACAGTTTTTACATTTCCAAGTATAAATTGCCATAACAACCCCCCTTGTATTACATAACTCTTTATCGGATTTTGTTTAAAAAAACTTTAGGACTTTTTCAAAAAAAATAATAATGGATTTTTATGCGTTATATGTTTTTATTAAAACGAATTGTTTTAGGCGATGCTTCATTCATTCGCAGGTCTTAAAAGGAGGTCTTTCCAGTGTATTGCCTGTTCTGCTTTGTTGGTATTTCCTCCGTATTCAGTTATTGATCGCATACCAAAGTGTGTAAAGCTTGCCAACAGCTATCAATTACTTATTTTTTTCACCCATATACCGCAGTAACCCAGATTGGGTATCGTCATACCCAGATTGGGTACCCAATCCCTAATAAAAGAACACTACAAAAAATGAAATGGAGGAGATCAAAAAGGTTCTTAAAGAGATATTTGGTACAATCAGACAAGTTTCAACGAGGATGAAACAAAGTAGTCAAGACTTTCAATTATGGCACGAGTCTCTTTAGAAGACTCTAAGTGAATTTTCTTCCAGCATGGAGTTGAAATTGATGCTATGTCACATTTCTGTTCTTGTTGGATGAAGTCAGAACATCTTTCTATTTGTCTTGTTAAAACCGTCCTCATACGTAAAGCATCTAAAACGGATGGTTGCTCGTCCATCAATTTCCTAGCTTGATTGTTTACACCTCGAAGTACCATAACTTCATATCCAAGGGCCGATTCTTCATTCATTCTTACCTCAATTCTCTTTCGAATCTGTTACCCAATATCTGTGTTCAACATCGGAGTACACCTCCGGACCTTTTAATAATTTATAATGATATAGATCAGACAGCAATTCATCCTTTATTTCTGGATAATTGGCTACAGCTATATTAATCCCTCGATTGTATATCCAATATTGATATCTACGAAACAGCCAACGTATCCCAGTGTATTTAGTTATTGTTTTGATGACACAGCGGTCAATCCAGTATTTATAATAACCGTTGCGGTACGGCTTAATCAAAGACAACACCGTACCATCCCAGAATTCCGAGTAATCTCTGAACGTTCCGTATTTTTCTTTGCAGCCCGCGGTATTAATTCGTCCACGAGTGCGCCAGTAATCCTCAATAAAGGAAATAACCTTGTATAATTTCTCCCAGTGTTCCCATTCGTCTCCCCAGTAATGCATTGTTCAATTCTCCTTTGTTGTAGGTTCTGTTATTAACATAATGATGTTATCATAATGTCCAAATATAAACTCAGGCACACCTATATACCGCTTTCGATCTAAAACTTTTAGTAAAATTTTATCGTCTTCCTTCGCTATTAACTGAGCTTCTACTGAAAAACTTCCAAGATTTGGGCTTGTCTGTGCTTCATATTTTACGAACGCACCAATTGGGTACATTTTTGATCTTAATTGTGATTCTGACTTAATTTGTAATTTTTCTAATTTATCTATTCTTTGACTAAGACTACCCAGATGGTCTGCTAGTGTATTTTGGGCTTTGTTCTGTTCATCTATTTCATATTGCAAACCACTTCTAATAATCTGAACCCAGCCCACAGCCCCTAGTATAAATACTGTGATTATTATTGATGCCGTTATTAGTAGTCCCATGTTATTCTCCTTTTGTTATTTGCATACCAATACCCGTTAAACACATTAAACCAATAAGTATAAGACCTGAAGCTGCCATTGCATCAAATGTTCCTCCTGACAATACTAACGTCAATGAGACAAATCCGTATATAACCACAAAAAATAAAGACAAAACTATACTAGAAAATAATAATCCTAGCGCCCCAATTCCTACATTTTTTATAAACTCAATCAATAATTTGCTCATCGTCATCCTCCTAGTTATGCTTGCTGTTATTCCTTCAATATAATCCTTCCAACAAATCCAAAAATAATTAGAATCGATATAACACTTAAACAAATAAATAAGAAACATAAGAGCACCTGCAAAACCTCCTAATAGAAGATACAGGAGCACAATAAAACCACGAAATACCACGGTAAACAACCCCTAACATTTTATTCATCATATTTCTCCTGGTTTTTGGGCTCATCTTCTGGACTAGCATGAGAGTCTACGCACTTTTTGAAGTCTTCATACCTCTCAAATATATTGCCACAATACCAGCATTCATATTCCATTAGTTACTCCTTTTGATGGAAAAATCTAGTCACACATTCATACCAGTTTAAAGAGTATGAATGAATAACTGTTTTGTTATTGTCAGTTTCATCACAACGAAGGTAAGTAAAGTCATGGCTTGGTAACACATCACATATAGCAAACTTTGATAGCGTCAAGTAACGAGTTACGTTATCCTTAGTTATATAACTTAGTTCCACATCTTTGGGCAGATAAACATTAGAAGGATATTCGCATTTGAGCTTGGCATAAGGATATTTTTGCTGATTAAAACATCCTGTAACAGCCATAATCAGGATTAATATTGATTTCATTCGTTTTCTCCTTGAGTTTGTTCATTATCTTTCACCTGGTTTTCGGGTTCTGGACATGTGGGCGATTTCATGCATTTTAATAAATCTCCATAACTATCAAAATATTTTAAGCAATAACCACACCCAGGTTTCACAGCTGTTTTTGGATGAGAGTCTAAGCATTTTTTAAGGTCTTCATACCTCTCAAATATAGCCCCACAATACCAGCATTCATATTCCATAGTCACTCCTCTGATATATAAAATTCTTGGCTGTTATTTGCACGCAGCCTTTGCCTGCCCTTTTGAAGTGTCCCAGAATCCGTAATTTTTCATGCAAAACTCTTGATTAGTTTCTCTTGTTGCTTGTCCAAGCGCACACCGATAGCAACGAACCTGCATAGTATCATGAGCATTTGACTGAACATCGAAAGAAACCATCCTGTATGCATTACTGTTTCCTTTACCCATCTTTATGGCAAAAACAGACATATTTGATGCCCAACCAAAACTGCTATCTGCTATGGCGGATCGCAGAGGGAGATTAGGCGACTGTTCAAGCGTCTTTGTCGGAATAATAAAAACGTCTTCGCTAATCGAAGTTCTAATATCACGATCTTTGTCACAGTTTTGAGTACAATTTTTTATACTATTATTAAGATCAGTATATCCAACAAAGGCAAGGGTTAATATTAATATTGATTTCATGCCTGCTCCTTATCAATACCACAATGTTTACATACTAAGTGAGTAACGTTAAACAGCGGAACCCATTCATGCTTTGAGCATTGCGGAGTTTTTGATTTCGGGATAGTTTCCCACTCGCGCTCGAACTCTGAGATACGCTCTTCGAGATCATCGAAGTT
>Ga0105105_10001092_pt1 | contig 11689 bp, 10 predicted proteins | sample PPLLaktember2015_4_FD_79108 | JGI IMG/M metagenome (GOLD analysis project Ga0105105, IMG submission 79108) | Freshwater sediment microbial communities from Prairie Pothole Lake near Jamestown, North Dakota, USA - PPLs Lake P8 Core (1) Depth... | ecosystem: Environmental > Aquatic > Freshwater >... | reverse complement strand
TCGCCGTCGGCCACATAGACCAGATCGCCGGTCATCTCGACATCCGCCGCTGATCCCGGCGTATCAACAGAGCCGGCAATGAACGGCGCCGATGGATCGCTGATGTCGATCAACTGCGGCCCGGGCCGCTGGTTCCTGAAAGTCACGACCGGCTTGTATCCCATCAGGAACTCGCTGACCGCCGAGGACGTGTCGCAGACCATGGCATCGGCCTGCGGGAACAGCTCGAGGATGTTGCCGGTGTCGGCAAAGCGCAGGAACTCGCTTTCCAGGGCCCGATACTTCGCGAACGTGCCGGGGCTCGACTTCGGGTGCAGGTGGACCAGCCAGCGCCAGCGTCCGGTGCGCGAGAGCCGCCGCACGGTGTCGTGCAACACTTCGGCCGCACTCCACGACGGCGAGAACGTCGAGCAGTAGAGGATGACCGGCGGCGTGCGCACCGGTGGCGGCTCGCCGTTGCCGTACGCCTGAAGGAAGGGGTCGAGCTTCGGCCAGCCGGTCTCGCGCACCGCGAAGTAGCCGAGCCGGTCGGCCAGTTGCTGGAACGCCTGCGTATCGGCCGGGCCGGTCGTGCAATACAGGTCGAAGAAACCACGGTCGTAGATGTGCCGCGGCTTGCCGCTGTCGAGGCCGTGGAAGATGTACGCTTTGGCACCCGGGAAGAAGTGCGGCAGGCGGATGCTGGGCGACAGGATCGCGCAAGGGTTCCAGTCCAGCACGTCGTCGACCGAGCGCAGCCGCGGCTCGTCGGTCCCGAGTTCCTGCCAGCCGTCGCCGTCGAAGAACCATGCGGCCTCGTCGCCGCGCGCGCGGATCGCCGCCTGCAGCGGCCGGAGCATCGCAAGCGCGTAGCGCACCGATCCGTAGAGCAGGTAGCGGCGTCCCATCAGGGGCCGGAGTCCACGTCGTAGCCGAGCAGCGCGAAGTCCTCGCGGAACGTCTCCGCGACCAGCGCGCGCGTCGCGGGCGTGTAGTGCTGTCGCCAGTCGTCACTGCCGCTCTTCTTCAGGTGCGGCAGCTCGCCCGGCCGCGGCAGTCCGAGCGTGTCGGCGAGCCAGTCGCGCGTGGCGCCGAGGTTCTCGAGCCGGCCCAGGTGCGACAGGTAATCGATGCGGCCCTGCTCGTCGGCGACGTGGCGCCACTGCGGCAGCGTGTGGAAGCGTTGCTGCTCGGTCATGCGCTCGAGCGGGATGCGCAGGAACTCCTCGAAGCTGCACGGCGCGAGCCCCTTCTCCTGCATGCACCACTTCCAGCTCGACACGGCACGCGACCACGGGTTGCGTACCACGGTAAAGCACGGCAGCGGCTTGCGCTTCACCTCCGCGATGATGCGCAGCTTGCGCGCCTCGTCCTCGCGGTAGCGGTTCATCAGGTACGGCACCTCGTGCTCGTCCAGCCACGTCCAAAGGCTGCTCGAGCCCGTCTTGTTGATCGCGAGGAACACGATGCGCCTGCCGCGCGTCAGGTCAGCGAATCCGCCGAAGATCGAACGGAACATGCGGCATCCGGAGGGCTGGACTGGGCTCACTTTACACGCGCCGCCACCGGCCGGCGTAGGATGTCGGCACCCGACGGACCCACGCACCGACCATGCAGCCCTCGCTCGCCGGCCCGTTCCCCGCGTACACGGATTTCGCGCCGCGCGTGCCGGTGTACTGCGTGACGCCCGGCGGCACCGGCTACATCCATCGCTACTACGACAGCTCGCCGTTCAGCCCGTCGGGACGCTACTTCGCCGTCACGCGCCTGCCGTTCGAGGACCGGCTGCCGAGGCCCGGTGACGTGGCCGAGATCGCCGTCGTGGACCTCGAGACCGGCACGTTGCGCACGGTGGCCGAGACCCGCGGCTGGGACGTTCAGCTCGGCGCGCAGCTGCAGTGGGGCGCCGACGACCGCACCCTGCTCTACAACGACCTCGAGACGCGCGACTGGATGCCGTACGGAGTGCGCCTCGATCCGCAGACTGGCGAGCATCGGCGGCTCGCCGGCACGATCTACTCGGTGTCGCCCGACGGGCGCTCGGCCGCGAGTCCGTGCCTGCGGCGCATGGCCGTGACCCAGCGCGGCTACGGGGTCGTCGTGCCGCGCGACCACATCCCAGCGAACCATGGCGCGTGCGCCGACGACGGAATCTGGCTCACCGACATCGGCAGCGGCGACACGCGGCTGCTGGTGTCGCTCGAGGAGATCGTGGCCTACGTGCGGCCGCCGCTCGCCGCGGCGCGGCGGCGCGGCGACTTCTTCGGCTTCCACGTGAAATGGAACCCGCAGGGCACGCGCCTGATGCTCGCCCTGCGCTGGCTGCCGCGCAGCTGGCTCCCCTGGAAGCGCAAGCGCCGCTACGGCGCCAAGCACGTCATCACGATGGATGCGGACGGCGGCAACGTCCGCCTCACCGTCTCGGCCGAGCGCTGGGCGCGCGGCGGGCACCACCCCAACTGGTGCCCGGATGGCGAGCACGTGCTCATGAACCTGGACACCCAGGGCGATGGGCTGCGCTTCGCGCGACTGTCGCTCGACGGCGCCGAGTGCCTCACGCTGGCGCCGGGAATCCGGGGCTCGGGGCACCCGACGCTGCACCCGGACGGTCGCCACCTTCTGACCGACGCTTACGTGGACGAGCCACTCGCGTTCGGCGACGGCACGGCGCCGATTCGCCTCGTGGACCTCGCGACGGGCCTCGAGACGCAGCTGGTGCGCATCCGCATCCAGCCACTCGCCGAGAAGGCGACCGGGGCGCTGCGCGTGGATCCGCATCCAGCCTGGGATCGGACCTTCACGCGCATCGCGTTCAACGCCTGCCCCGACGGTCGGCGGCGCGTGTTCGTGGCCGATCTGCGCGAAGCCCTCGCCGCAGGCTGAGCGGCGCCCGCGTACAGCCGCGGCTCAGCCTCGACGACGACGCCTCGCCAGCGACCGCAGCGCGGCCACCGCCTCTGCGACACCGTTCGTGATGCCGAGCTCGGCGATGCGGCGCGTCATCGCTTCGCGGCGCGCCGACTCGCGCAGCAGCGCCGCCGCCACTCCGGCGATCGCCCCGGGCTCGCGCGCCGCGCTGGCCGCGATCTGCAGCCGCACGGCACGGCGGATGCGCCGATCCTGGTCGCTCGCGAGCGGCACGGCGACCAGCGGCCGCCGGTGCGCCAGCGTGTGGACCATCGTCGTGCCGCCGTTGCTGACCACGAACATCGCCCCGGCCAGCAGGTGCTGCACTTCGTCCGGCTCGACGCGCGGCAGCAGCGTCAGCCGCGGATCGTCGCCCTGCGTGACGCACTTGCGGCCGGTGAGTACGACGGCGCGCTGGCCGGTGCCGGCGACGAACTCGCGGGCCGCGGCGATGAACAACTCGGGCGGTTCCGCGACGCGCGACGCCTCGCCGCGCCCGCCCGGCACGAAGGCGACGTAGCCGCCCGGCTCGAGACCACGCTGCGCGAGCCACGCGCGGCGCGGCGCCTCGTCCGACGGCGTGAACAGCGTGTCGAGGCGACGCACGCTGTAGTCGGGGAATGCTCGCAACTTGAGCCGCTCGAAGCCCGTCACCCCCCCGGTGACGAACGCCGGGAACACCATCCAGTGCTCGTCGAGCAGCCGCATCCACTTGATGCGGAACGCCTTCCAGCGCAACCGCGGTGCGCGGCTCGAGAACACCAGGCGCGCCCCCGCGCGGCGGGCGGCGCGCAGCTGCTCGGTGCGCCCGGCATTGTCGAACACCATGACGTCGGGCCGGAACGACTCGATCGCCGCGATCACCTGCGACGTACTGCGCGTCGGCGAGTCGTCGAGGTCGATGACGGGAAACTCGACGGCCTCGCGGAACACGGCGTCACGGGCAACGAGCAGGCGGATGTCGGCCGACGGCTCGGCGCGCGCGAGCGCGCGCGCGATGATCAGGCAACGCATGAGCTCGCCCGCACCACCCGGCCCGGTGACGGGCGCGAACAGCACCCGGGGCGGCGCGGCGTCCGACGGCATCGCCATCGTCGGGCGCACGGTCTCCAGCACCGCACGGTAGGCCTCCTCTATCCGCTCGGCCGTTCGGTCCAGGCTGAACTCGGCGAGGTCCGCGACGATCCGCGTCCGGCCCGCGGCGGCGCGCCGGCGCAGCGCAGACGCCAGTGCGTCCACGTCGTCGCGCGGCACCAGCTCGATCGGGAACCTGCGTGCGAGGTCGCGAGGACCTTCGGAGTCCGCCGCGATGACCGGCGCGCCGCCGTCCAGCGCTTCGGCGATCACCCGGCCGAAGGGCTCGTAGCTGGACGGCAGCACGAACAGGTCGAGCGCCTGGTAGATGTCCTTCACGTCGCGCCGGAAGCCCGTGAACACGACTCGATCACCGGCAAGCCGCTCGAGGCGACCGCGCTCTCCGCCTTCGCCCACGATGACCAGCCGCGCGCTGGGCAGGCAGGCCTCCTGAAACGCGCGCACCAGCACGTCGAACCCCTTGCGGGGCACGAGGCGGCCGACGCCGCCGACCAGGTAATCGTGGTCGCCCGCCCCGAACTCCGCGCGCAACGCGCGGATGCGCTCGGCATCGAGCCGCGGGTGCGACACCAGCGAGTTGGGGACGAGGAAGGCCAGCCCCCGGTAGCTGCTCGGCAGGGTCGCGAGCTGCCATTCCGAGATGCAGAACAGTCCGTCGGTCCGCAGGTAGTGCCGCCCGTTGAGATGCAGGTGCAGCGTGCTCACGTGCACTGCGTCCCGGCGCATGCGCGCGACGTAGCGCGTGCCGCGCCGCAGGTGCGTGTGGATCACGTCGGGCCGCCACTCGGCGACCAGCTCGGCGAGGCGCCGCTCGGCGCCCCAGTGCGGGGGCACCTCGAACACGGTGATGCCCGGTTCGAGCGCATCGACGACGCTCACGCCCGCGGCGTTGCGGTGGTCGCTGCGCACGACCAGCGCGACCTCGTGGCCGCGCGACAGCGCGGCGCACGTCTCGGCAGCCGCGCGCTCGGAACCGGCGAACCCACGCGAGAGGATCACCTGCATGACGCGCAGTCGGCCTGCGTCGGCCGCGACGCGCGGCCGGTCGGCCGCGGATGCGGCGGGAAGCGTGGAAGGCGTCATCCCGCGATTCTAGCCCGCGGCCGATCGCACTCCCTCACCGGATGCGCGCGGCAGGTGCCTGCTCCGCCCGCCGGGCGCCCGCAGCCTACGAGTAGCGGATCTCGAACAGCGGCCGCAGGAATCGCAGCCGCTCGATCGCGTCGTCGAATTCGAGGCATTGCTGCTTGCGCCCGGGCGGGAGCGGCAGGATCTCGGCCAGCCGCCCGGCCACCCACCCCGCATCGTCGAGGTGACGGTCGAGGGAGGCGTACGGCTCCCCCACCTGGTCCAGGAGCGCGTCGAGCGCCGGTCCGAGTTCGGCGAACTCCTCCGGCAGCGGCTGCGGCAGGTCCTCCGCCAGCCACTCGATGCCCGCCAAGTTGAGCCCGTCTCGCTCGCGACGCCGTTCGAGGATGCGGAAACGGCGCTCACCCGACGCGCGGATGCCCAGCAGGCCGTCCGGTTGCTGCGAGAAATCGACGATGCGTGCGTAAGTACCGACGTCGAATGTCAGCGCCGCCCCGCCTGCCTCCATGCCCTCGCGGATGAGAACCACGCCGAAGCCGGACCCGTCACGCAAGCAGCGCCGCACGAGGTCGATGTAGCGGGCCTCGAAGATGCGCAACGGCAGCGGCCCGCCCGGGAACAGCACGGTGCCGAGCGGGAACAGCGGGATCTCGGTTGCCGGGGAAGTCGGGGACATGCCTATTTTCGATCTCCTCGAAAATAGGCATGTCCCCTGCTTTCCTGCAGCGCGGCCAGCAGCCGCTCGTGCAGTCCGCCGAACGAGCCGTTGCTCATGAGCACGAGGTGATCGCCCGGACGCGCCGCGGCCACGAGCGCCGCCGTGAGTTGCACGAGGTCGGCGTGGATGGTGGCGAGCGCGCCCAGCGGCTGCATCGCGTCCGCGACGTCCCACTTGACCTCCGGCGACTGGTACACGAACACCTGGTCCGCGCCGCGCAGCGAATCGGCGAGCGCCGCCTTGTGCGTGCCCTGCTTCATCGTGTTCGAGCGCGGCTCGAGCACCGCGATCACTCGGCCGCCGCGCGCCTTGCGGCGCACGCCGTCGAGCGTGGTGGCCACGGCCGTCGGGTGGTGCGCGAAGTCGTCGTACACGGTGACTCCTCCGACCGTGCCGCGCACCTCGAGACGCCGGCGCACCCCGCCGAAGCGGCGCAGCGCCTCGAGCGCCGCCAGCTCGTCCACGCCGGCGTGTCGCGCGGCCACGAGTGCCGCGAGCGCGTTCTCGGCGTTGTGCCGGCCGAGCATGGTCCACTCGACGTCGCCGACGACCCGCTCGCCGTGCAGCACCGTGAACCCGCCGTAACCCGAGGCCGGCTCGGCGATCACACGCCAGTCGGTGGGTGCTGCGGCATCCGCCGTGAAGCGCTCGACCGGCGTCCAGCAGCCCTGGCCCAGGACCTCGGCGAGGTGGTGGTCGGCGGCATTCACGACGAGTCGTCCGTTGCCGGGCACCGTGCGCAGCAGCAGGTGGAACTGCCGCTGGATCGACGCCACGTCGGGGTAGATGTCCGCGTGGTCGTGCTCGAGGTTGTTGAGGATCGCGGTGCGCGGACGGTAGTGCACGAACTTGGCGCGCTTGTCGAAGAACGCGGTGTCGTACTCGTCAGCCTCCACCACGAAGTGGCGTCCCGCGCCGAGCCGAGCGCTCACGCCGAAGTCGACCGGCACTCCGCCCACGAGAAACCCGGGCTCGAGGCCGGCGTACTCGAGGATCCAGGCCAGCAGACTCGTCGTCGTGGTCTTGCCGTGCGTGCCCGCGACGCCGAGCACCCAGCGCCCGGCGAGCACGTTGCGCGCGAGCCATTCCGGGCCGGATTCGAACGGCCGCCCGCTGTCGAGGATCGCCTCGACGAGCGGGTTGCCGCGGCTCATCACGTTGCCGACCACGAACACGTCGGGCTCGAGCCTGAGCTGGTCGGGCGCGTAGCCCTCGATCACGTCGATGCCGAGCGCGGCGAGCTGCGTGCTCATCGGCGGGTAGACGTTGCGGTCCGAGCCGGTGACGCGGTGACCGGCCGCGCGCGCGAGCGCCGCGATGCCGCCCATGAACGTGCCGCAGATGCCGAGGATGTGCAGGTGCATGGTCAGGAGCCGGGTCCGCGCAGCACGCCGACCAGGTAGTTGATGACGAGGAAGTAGGTGAGCGACACCGCGATGCCGGTGAACAGGTTCGAGTCGGTCGCGAGCTTGATGATGCGGCCGGTCACCAGCGCGAACGCCACGACCAGCAGCAGCGCGAAGAACTGCGCGAGCCCCGACACGGGCCCGTGGCCCAGCCCGGTGACGATGAGCTGCAGCGGCAGGTAGAGGCCGAGACCGAGCACCGCGCCCGTGCCGAACACCGCGGAGGCGGTCTGCAGGAACCGCTCGCGCCGGCCGTACAGCCGCAGCACGAGCCACACCCAGGCGGCGAGCAGCAGCGGATCCGCAACGACGAAGAAAAGCCACGTCGCGGCGGTCTCGCCGAGCAGTGCGAGCTGCACGGCCGACACGGCGACGTACGCCGCGACGGCGGCCCAGAGCAGCAGGCTCGAGGCCGGCAGATCCTGCGGCCCGCGTCGCCAGAGTACGATGTCGAGGAAAATCCTGAGAAACTGCTGCACTTGAGCCACGCGGCGCCCCCGGGGTGCCGCGATTCTACACGCAGGACTCCCGACCGATGCGCGACGCCACGCTGGTGACCACTCCCGAGCAACTCGACACGGCGGTGTTCCGCCTGCAGGGAGCGCGGCGCATCGCCATCGACACCGAGTTCATGCGCGAGCGCACGTACTGGCCGCAGCTGTGCCTGGTGCAGGTGGCGAGCGACAGCGACTGCCATCTCATCGACCCGCTGGCGGGACTCGACCTTGCGCCGCTGTACGCGGCGCTGTCCGACCGCTCCAGACCGAAGATCCTGCACGCGGCCCGCCAGGACCTCGAGGTGCTCCTGAACGCCGGCGGCGCGGTGCCAGGGCCGGTGTTCGACACGCAAGTGGCCGCCGCCCTGCTCGGCCTGCCGCCACAGGTCGGCTACGCGGACCTCGTCGCGCGGCAGCTCGGCCACTCCCTCGACAAGGGCCAGACGCGCACCGACTGGTCGCGGCGACCACTTTCGGAGGCGCAGCTCGCCTATGCCGCCGACGACGTGCACCACCTGCTGCAGCTGCACACGGAACTCGCCGCGGCACTCGCCGCGCAGGGTCGCGCCGGGTGGCACGACGAGGAATGTGCCGCGCTCGAGGATCCGCGCCTGTATCGGACCGAGCCGGCCGACGCGTGGCGGCGCCTCAGGGGACTCGGGCGGCTCCGGCCCGCCGAGCAGGCCGTGGCCTGCGCGCTCGCCGGCTGGCGCGAGCAGCGTGCCATTGCGTCCGACAAGCCGCGGGGGTGGATCCTGAGCGACGAGGCGCTGTACGCGCTGGCGACCCTGATGCCCGCCTCGACCGACGACCTCGAACAGGTACGCGCGCTGCCGCCAGCGACCGCGCGCAAGCGCGGCGACGAACTCCTCGAATTGATCCGTGCGGCGCGCGAGTCGGCCCGTGACCTGCCGGCCTCACCGGCGCCGTCACGCCCGACGCCCGAGCAGACACAGCGCATCGCGCGGCTGCAGCAGCGCGTGAAGGACGTGGCGACCGGCCTGGGAACGAGCCCGGAGGTGCTCGCCACCCGTCGCGACGTCGAGGGCATGGTGCTCGGATCGCCCGAGCAGTCGCCGCTGCTGCGCGGCTGGCGCCGCGAGGTGGTAGGCCTGCAGCTGCTGGAGCTGCTGGCCTAGCCGCCCGCGGCGTGCACGAACTCGGCGTACACGGCTTCGACCGGCTGGTCGGCGTTCACCACCTTGAGCAGCCCGCGCGACTGATAGTGCTCGACGAGCGGCCGCGTCTGGCTCTCATACACCTTGAGGCGGTTCTCGATCACGTCCTCGCGGTCGTCGGCGCGCTGCACCAGCGGCGGCGCCTCCTCACCCGGGTGGTTGTCGCACCGGTCACCGAGCTTCGACGGCGAGCTGTAGACGTTGAACACCTTGCCGCACTTCGGGCAGCTGCGCCGGCCAGTCAGACGCTGGAACAGCGCCCTGGCATCCACGTCCATCAACACGACCGAGTCGATCGGCTGCCCGAGCTCGGCCAGCAGTGTGTCGAGCGCACCGGCCTGCGCCACGTTGCGGGGGTATCCGTCGAGGATGAAGCCCTTGGCCGCGTCCGGGCGGCCGAGTCGCTCGCGAATCAGGCCGAGCACGATCTCGTCGGACACCAGCTCGCCCGCGTCCATCGCTGCCTTGGCGCGCTTGCCGAGCTCGGTGCCCTTGGCCACGGCCTCGCGCAGCAGGTCTCCGGACGACACCTGGGGGATGCCCTTGTCGTCGCGCAGCTTCTGCGCCTGCGTGCCCTTGCCTGATCCGGGTGCTCCGAGCAGTACGAGTCTCATGGTGTCTTGCGTCCAAGGTTCGGTCGGGAGGGTGGGCACCCTACCGAAAAGCACCTGCCGCGCCAATCGGACCTGCGTCTTGTACGGGCAAGCAGGGGACATTCTCCTATTTCTCCGACTGCACCCGCGTCCCCGAAAAATAGGAGAATGTCCCCTGTTTACCCGGGTATGCTAAACGCCCTCAGGGACGTCGTAAGCCCAAGATCTAACGAGACTTTTTTCCCGGAGCCTGTATGAAGAAGAAGCCCGCTGCCCGCAACGCCTTCTACGCACAGTCCGGCGGGGTCACCGCCGTCATCAACGCTTCGGCCTGCGGCGTCATCGAGACCGCCCGCAGGCACAGGGACCGGATCGGCAAGGTCTACGCCGGCCGGCACGGCATCCTCGGCGCGCTCACCGAAGACCTGATCGACACAAGCCTCGAGAGCGCCGCCGACATCCGCGCCCTGCGGCACACTCCGTCCGGCGCATTCGGCTCGGCTCGCTACAAGTTGAAGAAGTTCGACGACAATCCTGCGCAATACGAGCGACTGATAGAGGTCTTCAAGGCGCACGACATCGGCTACTTCTTCTACAACGGTGGCGGCGACTCGGCCGACACCTGCCTCAAGGTGTCGATGCTCGCCGAGAAGCTGGGCTACCCGCTCACCGCGATCCACGTGCCGAAGACCGTGGACAACGACCTGCCCATCACCGACTGCTGCCCGGGCTTCGGCTCGGTGGCGAAGTACGTCGCGGTCTCGATCCGCGAGGCCGGCTTCGACGTGGCCTCGATGGCGCGCACCTCGACCAAGGTGTTCGTGCTGGAAGTGATGGGTCGCCACGCCGGCTGGATCGCCGCAGCGGGCGGCCTCGCGGCCGAGAAGGCCGGCGACGCCCCGCACATCATCCTGTTCCCCGAGATCACCCTCGACGAGGAGAAATTCCTCGCCCGGGTGAAGCAGTGCGTCGAGAAATACGGCTATTGCGCAATCGTCGTCTCGGAAGGCGTGAAGAACGCCGAGGGCAAGTTCCTCGCCGACGCGGGCACGCGCGACGCCTTCGGGCATGCGCAGCTGGGTGGCGTGGGCCCCGTGGTGGCCCAGCTGGTCAAGGACAAGCTCGGCTACAAGTACCACTGGGCCGTGGCGGATTACCTGCAGCGGGCGGCCCGCCACATCGCCTCGAAGGTGGACGTCGAGCAGGCCTATGCGGTCGGCAAGGCGGCTGTCGAACTCGCGCTCAAGGGCCATCACGCCGTGATGCCCGCGATCGTGCGCGTGTCCGACAGACCCTACCGCTGGAAGATCGGCGTGGCTCCGCTCGAAAAGGTCGCCAACGTGGAGAAGATGCTGCCACGGGACTACATCACCACCGACGGCTTCCACATCACCGCCAAGGGTCGCCGCTACCTTGCGCCGCTGATCAAGGGCGAGGACTACCCGCCCTACAAGGACGGCCTGCCCCGGTACGTGGTGCTGAAGAACAAGCCGGTGCGCAGGAAACTCAAGCAGGGCTTCCCGGTGTAGCACGCCGCGATCGCGCGGCCGCGCGCTGGCTGCGCGGCCGTGTCAGCGCAGCAGCCGGGCCGCCCGATCGGCGATCGTCGCGGCCACCAGCCCCCGGCGGAACAGACCGAGCGCCCTGCCCGGACCGATCGCGAGGACGATCGCCACGCCAACCACGAGCATCAGCGGCGTGAACCGCTGCGCCATGGCGATGACGCGATCGGCGCGCGCGGCGCCGGCGTCGATCCCGGCCTGGCTCTCGGCGATTTCGCCCCGCTGCACGGCGCACCGCGACTGCAGCTGGCGGCGGCGCGCGGCAAGTTGCTCGAGGTGCGTGCTCATCGGCGCGAGCGAATGGCCGCCACGTCCTTCTGCAGCTCGCTGCGGGTGGCATCGAGGAGGCGCGGTTTCTCGCGCAGTCGGCGCCGGAACGCCATGGCGCATGCAAAGGCGGCGAGCAGGAAGGCTGACGTGACGCCCACGGCGGCCGCCACCCGGTGCGTCTCCCAGAACACGATGATCAGCGTGACGCCGGCCAGCAGCGCACCGAGGATCGCCGTCAGCAGTGCAGCGAGCGCCCACGCGAGCAGCCGCAGGCCCCGCTCCCCATCCTCTCGCAGCTCAGTGGCGAACAGGTCGACCCGCGTTTCGGCCGCCTCGAGCACGCCACCGGCCAGCCGGATCACGGACCGGATCAGGTTGCCCGCCGGACCGGAGGT
>Ga0105105_10001091_pt1 | contig 11692 bp, 9 predicted proteins | sample PPLLaktember2015_4_FD_79108 | JGI IMG/M metagenome (GOLD analysis project Ga0105105, IMG submission 79108) | Freshwater sediment microbial communities from Prairie Pothole Lake near Jamestown, North Dakota, USA - PPLs Lake P8 Core (1) Depth... | ecosystem: Environmental > Aquatic > Freshwater >... | reverse complement strand
GGCCTTGTCGACCTCGATCAGCCTCAGCCCCTCGGCCGCGTGCGCGTTCAGGCAGGCCTTGATCAGCGAGGACTTGCCGGTGCCGCGGGAACCGGTCAGCAGCACGTTGTTGGCGGGCAGCCCCTGCACGAAGTGGCGGGTGTTGCGCTCGATGAGCCGCTTCGGCTCGTCGATGTTCTGCAGGTCGTCGAGCGAGATGGACGAGCGGTGGCGCACCGGCTGCAGCCACGACTGCCAGCCGAATGCCGTCGGACGGCGCCGCCAGCGGAACGCGATGGAGGCGTCCCAGTCGGGCTCGGTCGCGCGGGGCAGCAGGCCCTCCACGCGGGCGAGCAGGGTCTCGGCGCGCTCGGCGAGGCGCTGGATGGCTTTCGTGTCGAAGAGCATCGGTGGGGTCAGGAACGGTAGTCGGCGTTGATCGACACGTACTCGTGCGACAGGTCGCAGGTCCAGACGGTGGTCGAGGCGGCGCCGCGGTCGAGCGACACGCGCACCGTGATCTCCGCCTGCTTCATGACCCGCTGGCCGTCCTCCTCGCGATAGGCCGGATGGCGGCCGCCGCGGGTGGCGACGTGGACGTCGTCGAGCCAGAGGTCGATCCGGCTCGGATCGAGGTCCTCGATGCCGGCATAGCCGATCGCGCACAGGATGCGACCGAGGTTCGGATCGGAGGCGAAGAACGCGGTCTTCACCAGGGGCGAGTGGGCGATCGCGTAGGCCACCGCGGCGGCCTCCTCGGCGGTGCCGGCACGCTCGACCACGACGGTGATGAACTTGGTCGCGCCCTCGCCGTCGCGCACGATCGCCTGCGCGAGTTCGCGGGCGACCTCGACGATCGCGGCCTTGAGCGGCGCGGCCGTCACGTCGGCCTCGTCGGCGACCGACACCTCGCCCGCACCGGTGGCGATCAGCACGAACGAGTCGTTGGTCGACGTGTCGCCGTCGATGGTGATGCGGTTGAAGCTGGCGTCGGCGGCCTCGCGGACCCACTTCGCGAGCAGCGGCTGCGGCACCCGGGCATCGGTCGCGACGAAGCCGAGCATGGTCGCCATGTTCGGGCGGATCATGCCCGCCCCTTTCGAGATCCCGGTGACGGTCGCGGTGCGCCCACCGATCGTGATGCGGCGCGAGGCGGCCTTGGGCATCGTGTCGGTGGTCATGATCGCCTCGGCGGCGACGCCCCACTGGTCGGCGCGCAGGTCGGCGATGGCGGCCGGCAACCCGGCGACCAGGCGATCGACGGGCAGCGGCTCGAGGATCACGCCGGTGGAGAAGGGCAGCACCTGCGCGGGCTCGCAGCCGAGCAGCGCGGCGACGGCGGCGCAGGTCTGGCGCGCGGCCGCCAGGCCCGGCTCGCCGGTGCCCGCGTTCGCGTTCCCGGTGTTGACGACGAAGGCACGCACCGGCGCGCCCGCCGCCAGGTGCTCTCGGCACACCGTCACCGGCGCCGCGCAGAACCGGTTGCGGGTGAAGACCCCCGCCGCGGTCGAACCGGGTGCGAGGCGCGCGAGCAGCACGTCGCGTCGGTTCGGCTTGCGGATCGCGGCACGCGCGGTGCCCAGCTCGAGGCCGGCGACCGGGAAGAGGCGCGAGGGATCCAGGGGGGCGAGGTTGACGGGCATCGCAGGCTCGGGCGGGCGTGCGCGGGCGGCGCACGGGAGCCCGGATTGTACTGCCCGTCGCGCGGCCGCCGGCCCCGCGACGGGCGGGCCGTCAGCCCACGAACGCGCGGATCGCGGCGATCGTCTCGGCCGGGGCGCTGACGTGCGGGCAGTGGCCGGTCGCGGCCATCTCGACCAGCGTGTCGGCCGGCATGCGGGCGTGCATCCAGCGGCCGACCTCGAGCGGCGCGACCGCGTCGTCCCGGCACTGCAGCGTCAGCGAGGGCACCTGCAGCCGCGACACCGCGTCGCGGTGGTCGGACAGGAAGGTCACGCGCCCGAAGTGCCGCGCGATCGTCGGGTCGCTGCGGCAGAAGCTGTCGCGCAGCTCGTTCGCGAGTTCGGGGCGCTCGGGATTGCCCATGATGACCGGCGCGATCGCGCGGGCCCAGCCGTCGTAGTCGGCATCCATCGTCGCGAGCAGGCCGTCGAGGGCCTCGCGCTCGAAGCCGCCGCGGTAGTCGCCGTCGTTCACGTAGCACGGCGACGGCGTGAGCAGCACCAGCTGCTCGAAGTACTCGGGGTGCGAGATCGCCGCCAGCAGGCCGATCATCGCGCTCACCGAGTGGCCGACGTAGGTCACGCGCGGCAGGCCGATCGCGCGGACGATCTCGAGGACGTCGGCCGCATAGCCGTGCAGGGTGCCGTAGCGGGCGGCGGTGTAGTGCGAACGATCGGTCGTGCAGGCGCCGACGTGGTCGAAAGTGACGACCCGGCGCGCGTCGGCGAACGCGGGCGCGACGTGCCGCCACATGCGCTGGTCGCACCCGTAGCCATGGGCGAAGACGATGGTCCGGGATCCGACACCCTGGACCGTGACGTTGTTGCGGCGCAGGGCGGTCATCGGGCGAATTTCATGAGACGCGAGGCATCGGACACGGCGCGCTCCACGGCCGGAGGCGCTCGTGACGCGCCGGAGCCGGCCGGACACGATGTGCGAAAGGGTACCGTCCGGCGGCTGAACCGGCCACCGGCGGCTTTCCGAAGCGGGTTTGCGGGCATCCCCAATGGCCCGCCGCGACACCGCCAGGACACACTCGGCTCGCTCCCTCATTGCGCGCCTCGCTGCGTTCCTCGCTGCGCCCCGGGCGTCCGCCCCGCGGGTCGACGCATCTCTCCGGCCACTCCGCCCCTGCCCCTGCCCCACCTGGTCTCCATGAACCTCCGACGCCCGACCTCGTCCGTCCTCTGCACCCCCGCGTCGGTCCGCGCGCCGGCCGGGTCGTGCACCGTGCAGCGTGACGCGGAATCGGCGCAGCGACGGCTCTACGAGTCGCTGCCCGACGGGGTGCTGGTGGTGGACGAGCACGGCGTCATCGTCTTCGCCAACGGCTCCGCGGCGATGCTGCTCGGTGCCGCCGACGCGGCGCGCCTCATCGGCCTGACGGTCGACGCGCTGCTCGCGCCGTCGCCTGCCGCCGGCCCGTCGCTGTGCCGTGCCTTCGCCGGAAACGGCGGCCGACCCGAGGTGCTGGAGCTGGAGTGCATGCGGCTCGACGGCGTGGGCTGCGTGATCGAGGCCTCGGTGTCGCAGACGGAATTCGACGGACGTCCCGCGCGCCAGGCGCTGCTGCGCGACGCGACCGAGCGGCGCATGAAGCAGACGCTCGCCGCACGCACCCGCGACGTGCTCGAGACCATGGCCGACGGCGCGCCGCTCGACGCGGTGCTGCGCCGGATCTGCACGTCGATCGAGCGGATGCTGGGCGGCAGCGCACGCTGCGGCATCACGCTGCTCGACCCGGAGCGCCGGCGGCTGCACGCCATGGTGTCGGGCACGCTGCCCGCGGCCTACTGCGAGGCGGTGCACGGCCTCGAGATCGGCCCCTCGGGCGGCGCCTGCGGCGCGGCGGTGTTCTTCGACCGGCGCGTGATCGTCGAGGACATCGACACCGATCCGATCTGCAGCACCTCGCGGGCCCACGCCGCGAACCACGGACTGCGGGCCTGCTGGGCCACGCCGCTGCGCGACGCGGACGGTCGGGTCGCCGGCTCCTTCGCGGTGTATCACGATTCGCCGCAGCGGCCCGGCGAGGCCGAGCTCGACGTCGTCGACGCCTTCGTCCGGCTCGCCGAGGAAGCGATGCGCCGTACCGCGCTGCGCGAGCGCATGCGGCGCGACCGGGTCCGCCACGAGTCGGTGCTGCAGGCGGTGGGCGCGGCGGTGCTGGTCTTCCGCGGCGACTGGAAGCTCTCGGGCTGGAACGCCGGCGCCCAGCGTCTGCTGGGCCTGGACGATTCGGGGCTCGCCGCCCTCGACGCGCAGCGTCTGCTGGCGGGCGCGGTCGGCGAGGACGGCACGCCGCTGCGGCACGACGATTCGCCGATCGACCGCTGCGTGACCACCCGTGCGCCGCAGCGCGACCGCGTCCTGGGCCTGCTCGGCGGCGACGGTCGCCGGCGCTGGGTCACGGTCAACGTGCAGCCGGTGCCGGCCTCGCACGACGATCCCGACGACGACAGCGTCGTCTGCTGCCTCGCGGACGTCACCGAGATCAAGGTCGCCCAGCAGCGCCTCGAGCAGCTCGCCCGCACCGACGTGCTCACCGGCCTGCCCAACCGGCTCTTCCTGCAGGCCGAGACCGCGCGCCTGGTGGCCGCGGCGGGCCGCGAGGGCGGGGGCCTCGGCATGCTGATGATGGATCTCGACGGCTTCAAGCACGTCAACGACACGCTCGGGCACGCCGCGGGCGACGCGCTGCTGATCGACGTCGCGCAGCGCATCGAGGGCGCGATGGACGCCGGCGACCTGCTCGCGCGGCTGGGCGGCGACGAGTTCGTCGTGCTGACCCGCGGCAGCGGCGGCGTCGAGGCACTGAATGCGCTCGCGCGGCGGATCGCCGGCGCGCTCGCCACGCCGTTCGACGTCGGCGCGACCGAGGTCTTCGTCAGCGCGGCGATCGGCGGCGGCGTCTATCCGCAGCATGCGAGCACGCCCGAGGCACTGTTCCGCTGCGCCGACGCGGCCATGTATCGGGCCAAGCGCTTCGGACGCGGTCAGGTCGCGATGTTCGGGCCCGACCCGGTGGCGCCGCGCATCAACCGGATCACGATCGAATGCGACCTGCGCCGTGCGCTCGAACGCGGCGAATTCGAGCTCCACTACCAGCCGCGCTGGCGTGCCGTCGACGGCACGATGGCCGGCGTCGAGGCCCTGATCCGGTGGCGGCACCGGGACCGCGGACTGGTGTCCCCGGCCGACTTCGTGCCGCTGGCCGAGGAGACCGGCCTGATCGTGCCGATCGGACGGTGGGTGCTCGACGAGGCCTGCCGGCAGACCGCCGCCTGGCGCGCCGCGGGCGTGGCCGTGCCGTCGGTCGCAGTCAATGTCTCGGCCGCGCAGTTCTCGACCGAACTGTTCGCCTCGACCGTGCCCGGCCTGCTGCGCCGGCACGGCATCGAGGCCTCCGACATCGAGCTGGAGATCACCGAGACGGTGATGATGCGACAGCTCGACGAGGGTGAAGCGGACGCGATCCAGGCGCTGCGCGCGCGCGGCCTGAAGCTGCTGCTCGACGATTTCGGCACCGGCTACTCGTCGCTGTCGTACCTGCAGCGCTTCCCGCTCGACGGCCTGAAGATCGATCGCAGCTTCGTGGCCCGGCTGCCCCACGCACGGGATTCACGGGCGATCGTCGAGGCGATCGTGGGACTCTCCCGCGAGCTCTCGATCGTCAGCATCGCCGAAGGCGTCGAGACCGAGGAACAGGCCGCATGGCTGCGGCGGGCGGGATGCAACGAGCTGCAGGGCTTCCTCTACGCCCGGCCGATGCGCGCGGCGCAGATCGTGGCGCTGCTGGCCACCGGAGCCTCCGCGCTGCCGGTGTTCGCGGATCACGCCTGAGTCGGCGTCCGCCGCGGGCGGACGTCTACTTCAGCTGCCCGTGGCACTGCTTGTATTTCCGCCCGCTCCCGCAGGGGCACGGATCGTTGCGTCCGACCTTCGTGCCGAAGCGCCGGAACGGCGCCTCCTTGTCGTCGTCGGGCAGCGCCGGCGGCTCCTGCACCGCGAGCGCCACCGACTCGGGATCCGCGTCGGGGGCGGCGGCGAACTCGGCGTGCGTGTACGAGGCCTGCGTGTACGAGGCCTCGGCCTGCTGCTCGACCTGCTGCTCGACCTGCTGCGCCTCCTCGGCCGACTGGATCCGGACGTTCATCAGGATCTTGACGACCTCGTTGCGGATGCTCTGCAGCATCGACTCGAAGAGCTCGAAGGCCTCGCGCTTGTATTCCTGCTTGGGGTTCTTCTGCGCGTAGCCGCGCAGGTGGATGCCCTGGCGCAGATGATCGAGCGCCGACAGGTGCTCGCGCCAGCGCTGGTCGATCGACTGCAGCATGATCGAGCGCTCGAAGCCTGCGAAGCCCTCGCGACCCACCGCCGACACCTTCTCGCCGTAGCGGTCGTCGGCGGCCTTGAGGACCGCCGCGAGCAGGTCGGCATCGCCCGCCTCGCCCTCGAGCATCGCGGCGAGCGGCACCTCGAGGCCCCAGTCGTCGCGCAGCTCCGCCTCGAGCCCGGGGATGTCCCACTGCTCGGCGACGCTCTCCTCGGGCACGCGCTGCCGGAAGATCTCGGTGAACACGCCATGACGCAGCCCGCCCATCAGCTCGTCGGTGTCGACGCTCTCGAGCAGGTCGTTGCGCTGCTGGTAGATCACCTTGCGCTGGTCGTTGGCGACGTCGTCGTACTCGAGCAGCTGCTTGCGGATGTCGAAGTTGCGGGCCTCGACCTTGCGCTGCGCGCTCTCGATCGAGCGCGTGACCATGCCCGCCTCGATCGCCTCGCCCTCGGGCAGCTTCAGGCGGTCCATGATGGACTTCAGCCGGTCGCCCGCGAAGATCTTGAGCAGCGGGTCGTCCATCGACAGGTAGAACCGCGACGAGCCCGGATCCCCCTGGCGACCCGACCGGCCGCGCAGCTGGTTGTCGATCCGGCGCGACTCGTGGCGCTCGGTGCCGATGATGTGCAGGCCGCCGGCGGCCACCACCTGGTCGTGCAGCGCCTGCCAGCCCGAGCGCAGCGCCTCGGACTGCGACTGCTTGGCGGCCTCGTCGAGGTCCTCGCGCGCCATCAGCTGGTCGATCTGCTTGGCGGCATTGCCGCCGAGCACGATGTCGGTGCCGCGGCCCGCCATGTTGGTGGCGATCGTGATCGTGTGCGGCCGGCCGGCCTCGGCGACGATCTGGGCCTCCTGCGCGTGCTGCTTGGCGTTCAGCACGTTGTGCGGCAGCTTCGCCTGCTGGAGCATCCCGGAGAGCAGCTCGGAGTTCTCGATCGACGTGGTGCCGACGAGCACGGGCTGGCCCCGCTGATGGCAGTCCTGGATGTCGGCCAGGATCGCGTCGTACTTTTCCTTGGCGGTGCGGAAGACCTGGTCCTGGCGGTCGTTGCGGACCATCGGACGGTGTGTCGGGATCAGCACCGTCTCGAGGCTGTAGATCTCCTGGAACTCGTAGGCCTCGGTGTCCGCCGTGCCCGTCATGCCGGCGAGCTTGCCGTACATGCGGAAGTAGTTCTGGAAGGTGATCGACGCGAGGGTCTGGTTCTCGGACTGGATCCGGACGCCTTCCTTCGCCTCCACCGCCTGGTGCAGGCCGTCGGACCAGCGCCGCCCCGCCATCAGCCGGCCGGTGAACTCGTCGACGATGATGACCTCGCCGTCCTGCACGACGTACTGCTGGTCGCGGAAGAACAGCGTGTGCGCGCGCAGCGCCACCGTCAGGTGGTGCATCGACAGGATGTTGGCGGCGTCGTAGAGGCTGGCGCCCTCGGGGAGGATGCCGAGCTGGGTGAGCAGCTTCTCGGCCTTCTCGTGACCGGCCTCGGAGAGGTGGACCTGATGGGCCTTGCGGTCGACCCAGTAGTCCCCGGGCGGGTCCGGCTCGTTGGTCTTCGGCTCCGACGCCATCGGCGTCAGCAGCGGCGGGACCTGGTTCATCCGGACGTACAGCTCGGTGTGGTCCTCGGCCTGACCGGAGATGATCAGCGGCGTGCGGGCCTCGTCGATCAGGATCGAGTCCACCTCGTCGACGATCGCGTACGCCAGACCGCGCTGCACGCGGTCCTTGGCGTCGTAGACCATGTTGTCGCGCAGGTAGTCGAAGCCGAACTCGTTGTTCGTGCCGTAGGTCAGGTCGGCCGCGTACGCCTCCTTCTTGAGGGCGTGCGGCATCTGCGACAGGTTCACGCCGACGGTCAGGCCCAGGAAGTTGTAGAGCTTCCCCATCCACTCGGCGTCGCGCTGCGCGAGGTAGTCGTTGACCGTGACGACGTGCACGCCCTGGCCGCTCAGCGCGTTCAGGTACGCCGGCAGCGTCGCCATCAGCGTCTTGCCCTCGCCGGTGCGCATCTCGGCGATCTTGCCGTCGTGCAGCGACATCCCGCCGATCAGCTGGACGTCGAAGTGCCGCATGCCGAGCACGCGCTTGGCCGCCTCCCGGCAGACCGCGAAGGCTTCCGGCAGCACCGCGTCGAGCGACTCGCCGGCGCTCACGCGCCCGCGCAGCTCGGCCGTCTTGCCGGTGAGCTGCTCGTCGGTCAGGGCCGAGACCTTCGGCTCGAGCGCGTTGATCCGCTCGACGACCTTGCGGTAGTCCTTCAGCAGGCGTTCGTTGCGGCTGCCGAAGATTCGGGTCAGCAGTTTCTGGATCATGGGGACGTTGCCTCCGCGCCCGGGCGTGATTCCGCCGGGCCACGGATCGGGACTCGTGGGCAATCGTCGAGTCTAGCATGGGGTCGCAGGGACTCTCCGGGCCCTGGCCGGGCCGCCGCAGCCTCTCGTCGGCCGGGCGATCGGCTACAGTGGGTCCAGGACGACCCGCCCCGATGAAGCCCTTTCCCCGCACCCGCAATGCCTCGGCCTGGCTGCGCAACGAGCCGGTCTTCGCCGCGCTCGGCGAGCAGGCGGCGCGGCTGACGGCGCTGCAGGCGGACCTCGAGCGTGCGATGCCCGGGCTCGGCCTGGTCGTCGTCGCGCTCGAGCGCGACACGCTGGTGGTCGGCGCCGCCCATGCGGCGGTCGCGGCCAAGGTCCGGCAGATCGGCCCGACGGTGCTCGCCGGGCTCGCCCGGCGCGGCTGGAAGATCGAGAAGATCCGCTTCAAGCCGCAGTGGCGGCCGGTGGTCGCGGCGGCGCCCCGCCGGCCCAAGGAGGCGCCGAGCGCCCAGGCGATCGCCGACATCGACGCGCTGTCCGACCGCATCGAGGACCCCCGGCTGCGGGCGGCGCTGCGCCGGCTGGCGTCGCGGCACACGCCGCCCACCACGACGTGAGCGCCCGCACCCGCCGAAACGCCTGGCCCCGGCCGATCAGGACGAGGGAATCCGCTTCCTGAGCGCACACGCCTCGACGAATCCCCGGAGCGTGTCGAGCGGCAGCGGCTCGCCGTAGCGCACCGTGCCGGCGGGCAGTCCGCCCCGGGCGTCGAGATCCTCGTCGTCGAGCGCGGTCGACACGACGATCGCCATGGTCCGGTACTCGGGCATCGCCCGCAGGCGCCTCAGGAACTCGAAGCCGTCCATCGGCGCGGCGCGCAGCCCGCTCACCAGCACGTCCGGCCGGTGGCGCTCGATCTGGACCAGCGCATCGAACGCATCGCCCGCCCAGAGCGCCCGGATGGGCTCGGACCAGCCGGCGATCGCGGCCGCGATCCGGCGCCGGACCGGGTCACGGTCCTCGACCACCAGCAGCGTGACCGTGCCGGCCCCCACGCCGCGGGCGGTGCCGCCGGCGACGCGCAGCTCGCGCAGGGCATCGATCGATGCCCGGGCGATCCGCCGATGCCCGCCGCGCGTCTTCCAGGCCTGCAGGTCGCCGCGCTCGACCATGACCTGGACGGTGGTGGGCGACACGTCGAGCAGGCGAGCCGCCTCCGAGGTGGTGCACACCCCGAGCGCGGCAGCGGCCGGTCCGGCGAGCGGGTCGGACGGCGCGTCGATGGGCTCCACGGCGTCTTAGAAGCTGTGAAGAAACCGTTGCGAGCAGGCCCGAGCCGGTGCCGAGGAGCGCAGCCGTACGCGATGGTGAGGCCGGGGTTTCACGGCGCATGCGCCGTGCCGGCCGAACGACTCGCGCCTGCAGGCGCGAGGCTCCCCGGCGAGCACCGCAGGCGCCGGATCGGGACGCGCAGTAGGTTTATTCACAGCTTCTCAGGCCAGCAGGCGCTCGACGAGGAGAACGCCGAAGAACACGAGTCCGACGGCCACCCCGACCCACAGCAGCCGCCATGCACGGGTCAGCCACTTGCGATCGCGGGTGACCAGCCAGGCGGCGGCCGACCCGGCCACGCCCAGGCCGATCAGGATGGCGACGATGCGAAGGAAGAGCACGGCGGCCCGCCGGTCAGGCGGCGACCCAGTCGCGGGCGAACATCCGGGGGGCTTCCCGCCGCTGCGGGAAGGTGCTCAGTTCCCACGCCTGGCGGTCGGCCAGCAGCGCCCGCAGCAGCGCGTTGTTCATGGCATGGCCGGACTTGTGGGCGGAATAGGCCGCGAGCAGCGGATGGCCGACCAGGTACAGGTCGCCGATCGCGTCGAGGATCTTGTGCTTGACGAACTCGTCGCGCGACCGCAGGCCGTCGGCGTTCAGCACGCGGTACTCGTCCATCACGATCGCGTTGCCGAGGCTGCCCCCCTGGGCGAGGCCGCGCGAGCGCAGGGCCTCGACGTCCTGCATGAAGCCGAAGGTGCGGGCCCGGGAGATCTCGGTGACGTAGGAGTCGCTGGCGAAATCGACCTCGACCTCCTGCACCGTCGCGTCGATCGCAGGGTGCCCGAAGTCGATCGAGAAGCGCATCTTGTAGCCGAAATACGGCTCGAGGCGCGCCCACTTGTCGCCGTCCCGGACCTCGATCGGACGCATCACGCGGATGAAGCGCTTGGGCGCGGCCTGCTCGACGATGCCGGCCGACTGCAGCAGGAACACGAACGAGCCCGCCGAGCCGTCGAGGATCGGGATCTCGGCGGCGGTGACGTCGACGTAGAGGTTGTCGATGCCCAGGCCGGCGAGCGCCGACATCAGGTGCTCGACCGTCGCCACCCGGACGTCGGGGTCGGATTCCGCGGTCAGCGTCGAGGCCATCCGCGTGTCGTTGACCCGCTCGGCGTCGGCACGGATCTCGACCGGCACCGGCAGGTCGACGCGGCGGAAGACGATCCCGGTGTCGGGCGGTGCGGGGCGCAGCACGAGCTCGACGCCCTGCCCGGAATGCAGGCCGACGCCGGTGGTCCGCACCAGCGCCTTGACCGTTCGCTGCCTCAGCACCGGTTCATCCCGGGTTCAGGGAGGTGAAGGCGGCTCAGAGCTGCCCGAGCATCGTGGCCGCGTCGCTGACCTCGAACTTGCCGGGCGCCTCGCGGTTGAGCTGCTTGACCACGCCGTCGACGACCAGCATCGAGTAGCGGTCCGAACGCACGCCCATGCCCCGGGCGGTGAGGTCGAGCATCAGGCCGGTGGCCCGGGCGAACTCGGCGCTGCCGTCGCCCATCATGCGGACCTTGCCGCCGGACTTCTGGTCGCGGCCCCAGGCGCCCATCACGAACGCGTCGTTGACCGACACGCACCAGATCTCGTCGACGCCCTTCGCCTTGAGCGCGTCGAAGTGCTGCAGGTAGCTGGGGACGTGCTTGGCCGAGCAGGTGGGCGTGAACGCGCCCGGCAGGCCGAAGATCGCGATGGTCTTGCCCTTGACCAGGTCGGACACCTTGAACGCGTTGGGCCCGAGCGCGCAGCCGTTGCCTTCGACCTCGATGAACTCGGTCAGCGTGGCCTCGGGCAGGCGGTCTCCGATGGCGATGGTCATGCTCGCGACTCCTCTTGGATTGTTGGGGTTCGGCGAGGCGCGACGCCCCGCGTGTCGCCCGATTGTAGCCCGGCGCGGCGAGCGGCCCCGGGGAGACCCGGACCCGCTCGTCGCGTCGCGCAATGCCCCTGACAGCGCCATGGGTGGCGCGGCGTCGGGGGCGCCGATCCGCGGGAGGCCCCCCGCGGATCGGTGCTTCGTCGTCAGTCCGGCTTCACCGCCCGGTCGGC
>Ga0105105_10001090_pt1 | contig 11694 bp, 11 predicted proteins | sample PPLLaktember2015_4_FD_79108 | JGI IMG/M metagenome (GOLD analysis project Ga0105105, IMG submission 79108) | Freshwater sediment microbial communities from Prairie Pothole Lake near Jamestown, North Dakota, USA - PPLs Lake P8 Core (1) Depth... | ecosystem: Environmental > Aquatic > Freshwater >... | reverse complement strand
GCACAGAGTTGGTCTATAAAATTCTCAGTCAAAAAAGGATCTTTTGATTTTACTAAGAATTTTCCTTTACTCTGCTCTATAGTAGTCTTACTTAGATTCAAGGGCAACCTTCTCTTTTTGAATAAACAGAAAAACCCACTCAAAAACAGGGTACACAAATTGACTGAAATTCAAATTAATATTCTTTTTCATTTGAGTATGCACATTTCGAAGTTTTTCAAGAAAAAGCTCACATATGTTCTCTTTCCATTGAGAGGACATATCTTCTATAGAATCTAAAAGCATTGGGTTGAGTAATACATCAGGACTATCGTACCTGATTTTCATTATGTCATTTAAAAATATTACCAGCACCTCTATAAAATAGGATAGTTCTTGTTTCTCATCTATTTCCTTAAGGATCGAAAGTATATCATCTTCTTTCATAGTAGGAAATTTTTTAAAAAACTGTGGAACGTACTTAACGTATTCAGAGTACTTTCCAAAGTCCACCAAAACATTTCCAGCCAGATAAGGGATCATACGTTCCATCAAAGAAAGTTTTCCGGTATCATGTCCTTTTGATTTAAGAATTGAGACGATAGAATCTGTATCCAACGGTCCAAACTCTATTTTATAACATCTAGACACTACTGTAGGAAAAACTCTTTCAGGATGGCTAGTGATAAAAATAACTACACAGTCTTCACTTAAATCTTCCAGAGTCTTTAGCAGCCTATTCTCTGCAGTAATATTTAAATTATGCGCATTATCTAAAACAGCTACTCTACGTTTACTACGGTATGGTGTCAAAGATACAAATTCAATAAAATTATCTATATCTGCAGTGACAATCATATCATCACCTTTACTGACTTCATAGTAGTCTGGGACATTAGGAAGCAGTCGGCAGGTCTCACAACGACAAGCATCATCAACAAGTCCTGTACATAATAGATATCTAGCGAGTAATCGTGCGACCGTATATTTACCTACTGAAGAGGGTCCAGTAAATAGATAGGCTCCTCTGAACCTGTCGGAAGCTAGATCTTTCTCAAATCTCTTTATTATGTTTTCATGCCCCTGAATATTTCCGAAAAGCATAGCATACCTTTTTAATATAAAAACTATATAACACAACCAGGCCTCGTATACTGAAGCATACGCACCTAACTCACGTGAACGACCTTACAGGCCCTCAAATTTTTTGATACTCTTTGTTCTTTTTGCTTTTGTTTCAGGTTCTATTACAGTAGTTTTTAAAGTGGTTGCAAACATTTAGTCGACCAGTACATTACTTAATTACCGTATCTGATTAAAAATCAGAGACATACTGGAAGGCCTTCGTCTCCTCACGCGATTTATGAGGAGTTACTGCGGCTGTTTCAACTCCGGCCCTATGAGCTCACAGAGGAGGCATTCCTAAATGCCTTTAAATAGTTTCTATACGCTCACCAGCACGACTCCACCGTCAATTCAGTGGTATTACTCAAAACTGCACGATTGGCTTATTCTGAGCCTGCTCTGACTACTCCTAGAAACTGGGGTCACCACCAATATACTCGTGGTATTTATTTTTTTAAAGTATTCCATCAAATTTTTTTATATTAGCTTCCCAGCGATCCAGAATAGGCTTTATTTTACCGTCGCAGTCTTTAAGAAGCGCAGGTTTAGCTGAGAAAAGATCGAATTGAATTATGTAAGAAGAATTTTGAGCTATTTCTTGAGGGAGACTATCAATAGTAAGAGGTCCGCGAGTTTTTAACTTAATAATACACCAAGCCTGCTCTGCTATAATTCTTTTAGAATGGCGCTCTATAAAACTAGTAGTAAGCGAATTGAGCATTTCTGTACTGGTATTAATATTTAAATCCAGTAAAGCTACATCAGAGTCGTACAGCGACTTAAAGAAATCAATAAACATTGATAGTGAGAGTTTGTCTTTAGAAACAACAGTAATAAGCATAGTTAGAACTCCTTTTTAAAATATCAATATAGTTATAGTTCATATTTTTTTAAAGTATTATTTTAATAACCCGCATTTCAGGTTTCAGGATATTCTTTGTTCTTTTTGCTTTTGTTTCAGGTTCTATTACAGTAGTTTTTAAATATCCCAATTGGGATATACTATAAATAATTATATATAATTATATATATAAATAAATAAGTATAGAATACTCTTACTCCAGAGGATTTAATATAAAAAAGTATATCTAAATATTTATATGAAAATAGATATTTTACTTTAAAAAGTTTGTGATCGTAAGTATATTGAAATGCACCTAGAAAGGAACATCATGGAAAACGAAGACCTAACTAAAAAAACGGATGAGTTTAATGAGTTCATGCTTAAGCAAGCTGCAATAACATTTAGTGCAGAGGGCGTATCTAGAGATCTTAAAAATTTCATTCAGAAAAAAATAGTCCATAACAGAAGCAATTTCGAAAATCTTACTGGAATTATTTATGCGATTACTCAGTCTGATTCAAAAGTATTAAAAAATAAATTATTTGATAAAGATAGCCCAATTAGCGGTCTTCTTGATCATATAATTAAAGAGATAAAAATCACCGATGTTGCTTTGAACTTAGTTACGCAGAATATGCTTACAAAAGAAGCTCTTCTGAACTCTGATAAAATTTTAAAAAATTAAAGGTTAACATGAAAAACTTTTTTAAGGGAATATTACTTCTCGTACTACCGGCAGCTTTCTGGGTATTTTTAGTAGGTTTTCTAAAGAATGACTTAGTATTTAGAAAAATAGTCACATATGAACTATATGCTCTTGGAGCTGTTGGTGTAGCGGTTAGTATGATCGTTATAGGAGCGCTTGCTTGGCAGAGTTTTAGAGCTGCTATTTATCTGCTATTAAAAATCGATCTTTGCATCAGAAAAGATGCAGATGATTCGGAGAAATAATGGAAACTTTAGTAGGTGTCGTTAACAAGATTATTTACGACGACCCAAAAAACGATTTTAAAGTTTTTCAGATGCTCCGAAAAAATCGTAGTCTTATTAGAATAGCTGGTGAATTCCCCGTACTTCTGCAAGGCACTAAAGTAGAAGTCCACGGAAAATATAAAACTCACCCTAAATATGGGGTGAGTTTTAATAGTGAAGCGCATACATTTGATTACGATAAAGATGCTGGTAGTATCTGCCTGTACATCCAATCCATAGCAAAATGGGTAGGTCCTGAACGAGCCTGGGCCATGGCTAAGCTGTTCGGTGATAAGCTCCAAGAAGTAATTGAGAAAACTCCAGAGCGCCTTTCAGAAGTAGAGGGCATTGGAGAAAAAGTTGCTGCAAGTATTGCGGAAGCATGGGAAATGAACCGAGATATGAAGGGAATACGCATTTTCCTTCACGGGTTAGGCCTCACACAAGGTAAAATAAAAAGAATTGTTACAATGTTCGGCCCGGAGACTGAGGATATTCTTAAAGATAATCCTTGGAGATTATATGAGCATGGTTTCGGTTTTTCTACCTGTGATCACATTGCTAATAAGCTCGAAAAAGATATGCGGTGTCCTGTACGTTTCAGATATTTTATTTTACACGTACTAAAAGAGTGTCTAAATACTGGACATCTGTATCTATATCCACAGCAAATCATAGATGCTTTCAACTCATTTAATAGAAAAACTCCTTATACGTTCAAAGAGGGTGATTTTGATGTTTATGATATTGCACCGCACATAAAGATTCTCATTACTGAGGGCTACCTCATAAACGATAGTAATAGACTTTACCAAGTAGAGAATTATTTCTATGAAAATGAGTCCGCAAGATTACTTACTAAAATCCAGGCATCTAAAGAGCGCAGTAAATTAGACTCTTTTGATGTTGAGAAATTTATTAAAAAATACGAGAACCGAGAACGGGCTTCCTCTGATAATAAAGAATTTGAGCTCTCTGAAGCACAGAGAGACGCTGTAAGGTCTTTTGTTAAAGAAAAAGTTCTAATAATTACAGGAGGGCCCGGTACTGGAAAAACTCAGATAACTAAAGCTTTAGTTCAGATTCTTAAAGATAATTCTATCAATTTTGAGCTCATGACTCCTACCGGAATATCTGCCAAAAAACTTGGATCTGCTGCGGGATCAGAAGCTTATACTATTCATAGAAGATTGGGGTATAAAGGGGCAGAGTGGGGCTATAACTCACATGTTAAATACGCCACAGATGCCGTTATCGTAGATGAAGGATGTCTGCCGTATAAGCAATTTGTCAATATGGCTGATGGATCTAAAGAGTATATAGGTTCTATAGTAAACCAAAAAAAATGTGTTGAAGTTTTATCATTTAATGAAGAAAATAAATGTATAGAACCTAAAAAAATCATAGGATGGTTCAAATATCCTTTAAAAAGAGATCTTTTAAAAATAGAAGTTTCTAAATCAAGAAATAGAGAAAAACAACGTACAGTGAAATGTACCGTTAATCATAAAATATATACCGAGTTCGGAAAGAAACTTGCATCTGAGATAACTATCGGGGATATGATAGCAGTAAAAGGACGTTTTTTAAGTGATTTTCAAAAATCGGTTATATTTGGGACTCTTTTAGGAGACGCTTCTATTTCGTACAATAGAAAAACTATGCAATTAGTTTCTGTGCATGGACAGAACCAGTTAGATTATATAAGAATTAAACAGGTAATTTTTAAAGGAAGTTTGTACAAGTGCAGAGGTGGTTATCTCCCTGAAAAATTTTTATGGAGAGTACATTCTCCTTCAATAGATGATTTAGATGACATTTTTAATGTTTGTTATAAAAACTCGAAAAAATCAGTTTCTGTGGAGTGGTTAAATAGAATTGACGCTATAGGGTTAGCTATGTGGTACATGGATGACGGTTCAATTACTAGTAATAGAGGCCGGTCTAAGTGCGCGCTCTTTCATACGGAAGGATTTTCCAAAGAAGAGTGTAAATTAATAGTTAGTTGGTTTGATAAATCTTGGGGTATTAAATCTTCCGTATACACTAATGGAGCAAAAGGCCAATATTACATACGTTTAACATGTGCCTCTTCTATAGTTTTTTGGGATATCATAGCTCCTTGGTGTATTCCTTCTATGAATTATAAATTCCCCTCTACTTACAAAACTGAGTATAATATCGATAGTAGCCGCGACTATTATAAAACATTCTCATACTACCCTGTTCAGAGTATTTCTCGTTACATTCCAAAAGGTAATACTTCTAAATTTGTTTATGATATTTGTGTAGAAGGTAATCATAATTATTATTCTAATAATGTTCTAGTATCTAACTCAATGGTAGACCAAGAAGTTTTTTATAGACTAATATCTGCGCTTAATTCAAATACTCGAGTAGTTTTTGTAGGAGATAACGATCAGCTGCCTTCTGTAGGACCAGGATGTGTATTACGTGAGCTCATAAATTCGGGGCTTATTAAAACTATTTTTTTGAACAAGATATTTAGACAAGAGCACTGCTCCGATATTATTAAAGCTGCCAAGAAAATTCGTGACGGAGATGCTGATCTAGCTTATTTCAGTAGTGATAAAACTAAAGATATATGGTTTATTAGAGAGAAAGATTCTGATATCATAGAGAAAAAGATCATAAGTTTTGCAAAGCAGTTGAAAGATAGGGCCAAAGAAAAAGGAAATAAACTCGCTTTTCAAATAATCTCTCCACGCAATCAGGGGCCGCTCTCAGTAGAGACTCTTAATTTAGTTTTACAGGAAGCGTTAAATCCTAAAACGGACGATAAGAAAGAGATAATAGTAAATAAATCTATCATTCGAAAAGGTGATAGAGTTATGATTAGAAAAAATAACTATGAATTAGGCGTATTCAATGGCGATATAGGTAAAGTAGTGTTTATCACCATGGATAATATTACTATAGATCTTGAAGACTTTTTTGAAGAGAGTCGAAGAGTAGAAATCCCTATGAGAATCGCTGATGACATGGTTAAACTTGCGTATGTTTTGACAGTCCACAAGAGCCAGGGTCTTGAGTATCCTATGGTTATTTTACCTTTTATAAAGGCTCACGGGGCTTTATTATTACAACGTAACCTGCTATACACCGCACTTACTAGAGCTAAGAAAAAGGTTATAGTGCTTGGACAAGCCTCAGCTATAGAAAGCGCCATACTGAATGATAAAATTCAAAAAAGAAACACCAGACTCGCAGAAAGATTAAAAGAATGGATACAAGGCAGCGGGACATCTATGCGAAACACCTTCTCGAATTACTCCAGCTTTCAGAACTCAGCCACCCTAGAGCGGCTATTATTGTTGGAGGAACGTGGGGGGTAATAGCCTCTGCGTACTCAAACGCATTGATTCCAGGAAAAACTTTTGAACGATCTCCGGTGATGACCGCAGTATATAACTATCTAGGGGTAAAACGAGATAACGATGAATACCTCTTCAGTACCTATTTTCCGAGTTACAGTGATTTTATGCTACTACATCTCACAACTATAAGAACTGTGTACTATATGGGGGATGCTGATGATGCACAGGCAGTCCAGTTTCTTAATATGCATACGCTTCATCAGACTACTAATGGCTTTGAATTAATAAATATAAAATTTTGAAAAAATTACTTTAAAAAAATAATTACCGGTATTACATTGGTTATACGTTTATTGATTAATCACTTTTTATGGAGCTATGTATGCCACTAGATAAAGCTAAAATTTACGCAGATCTCTCTGGAATAAAAACTGAAATAAATAATGATGACAGTCCTAGTCCATCATATATTCAAGAGTGTACGTTTGATCGAAATCAGGCTGAGCGTAAAGTAGAAAAGCATTATCTAGCAGTTAAACAAGAGCTCTCGCAGATTAGAAGATTCTTTAAAATCGAGAAGTTTAATTTTGATGCTAGAAAAAGACAAGCTCTTAGTAATAACGAAAAAATTAAAAAACTTCCTACAGGAAAAGAGCGTGAGTCCGCATGTGAGGAGCTTTTTGAAGAAGACTTGCGAAAAATATTAAATCTTGAAAACGATTTTAACGATTTGAAAGATTTAATGGATGCTATTGTCATGGTTCAGGGTAACCTAAAAAATTTCGCAGCAGATATTAGAGTTCAACTTAAAGTAATGGAAAATCAGGTAAATAGACTAAATATCGGAACACGAGAAGACCCTGATGTTGCAGAACTTCATAGGTCTCTTGCTGAGATAGATGAATTAGAGAAAGAGATGACTGCAGACGATGTCGATTCTTCTTCTGAGAGTGTCCAGGAGGAACCTATTGATGAGCTGATCACTGCGGAAGTTACCGGTGAGGATACTTCCAGTGTAGCTGATCAAGGCCCTGTAGAGCAATCGGTTGAGGATGATACGCTTTCTTCGTTCCTTGTTGATGATTCTTCTGTTGAAGAAGAATTAGAATCTAACCAGGAGGAGGATGTTAGCGTATCAGAAGAATTTACTTTGGATGAGGATGCTGACGCTGTTTCCATACCAAAGGACACAGGGGCTCCGGCAAAAGGCAGTTCAAAAGAAAAGGTAAAAGCTCCGGTAACGGAATTTGACCTATCAGACATCGGGATTGATATCGATATGGGCGTTTCTGAGCCAATGTCGACTAATAACACAGAAACAACCGAACAAAAAATCACCACAACAACCGAGCAACCAACAGCACCCAAAATAACACCAGCTGAGAAAAAGAAGGAAAAATCCGTATCTGAAAAGAGAAAGGAAGCGCCTTCCGAACCAGCCGATATAGCTCCTGTTAAAAAGCCTGAGAGCGCCAAGGGTGGTATAACGGATATCGATCTAGACGATATTCTTACGATGCTCGATAATTAGGATAATATGAACGGGCTCGAGGACATTTTGATGGATACTTTACTGAGCATATTGTCAGAAAAAGTTGATGTCAAGGTTTTACAGAAAGCTAATACTAAGGTATTGCGGAAGAAGCTGCTGAAAAGCTTCACGAATGAGCTATTTTATATGCTGCTAAGTGAAAAGAGAGTCGACCTCGCTCCCGGGTTTGGCAGCCTAGTACTGAAAGAGATCAGGGAAAAGGATAAAAAAATCCCTGTTCGAAACGGAGTAGCTCATGCCATGGTAGTTAAACATATCCGTGGTAACAAAGTGGTGTACAAACCGGGCGATGTATTAAAAGAGTTTCTTTAACCGGTAATTTAATTAAGGAGATATCTCATGGCTATAGAGAGTTTTGGCACAGAGCGCGACGATATTCAAGGATCCAAATTTCAGAAGTATAAAGGCAAAGCCAATCAGACAGATCGTGTAGGTCTTATACCTTACGAAGCTAAGAAATTTTTTAAAGGTGCGAAATGTCACTATAAGGATCGTATTTTTTTGTGTAAGAGCACTTCTGCTAAAAAAGAGATCTGCTGCACACAGAGTTACGATGGTATGCGTCCTATGTTTCGCATCGGTGGTGTTCTTATAGTGTACAATTTAGTGACCAAAGACGGAAAAACCAAGCTTAAAGACTACACTCTTCTGCCGTGGATTTTCAGGGAGAAGATGTACAATAAACTTGTGTCAGCTGATAAAGAATTTCCCCTTGATGCGCACGATATTAAGCTGACCTGCAGCAATGAAGAGTTTCAAAATATTGATATTCAGAGTTGCAAAGAGTCTATCTGGTCTAGCAGCCCTGACCTCAAGAGCAAGGTCCTGGAAGAAGCTCAACCTTTATTCGAGGAAGTGGTTCACAATATTGGAGCTGATTTAAGTCTCTCTGAGATTCGTGAGATCCTTGGAATAGACGCACCTGGAGCTGATGATGCTGCGACAGACGTAGATCTAGGCAATGTAATCGACGCCATCGAGTAATATGGCTCTAATACTAGGTCTTGATCCGTCATTAAGAAAAGCTGGGTATGTTGTATTCGACTCAGATAAGCCTGATAGTATAGTTGAAGAAAAAGGCCTCCTGAAAACTACGAGTTCAGACGGAATCCTTGTTCAGAAACTTATTATGCAGGCGTCTCGAGTAGGTGCCTTGCTTGAAAAGTATAACATATCCTATGTAGGTATGGAAGCTCCTTTTTTCGACGGGAACAATACAGAGTTATTGTTCGCGTTGAATCAGTATCTTCATAAAGTATTTCTGGAGCATGAAACTTTCGTGGTAGCTTTTCCTCCATCGATGCTTAAAAAGCTGACACTTCCCGATCTTAAAGCTACCGAGGTTGGGAAGCCTCATATGATACATAAAGCTAAGGATATGCTCAATTTACATGGTCATAGGTTAGCTGAAGACGTGGCTGATGCTTATTGGGCAGGTTATTTTGGAAAAAGATACTATAAATGGCATTTTGATAAGACCTTATCTGATGAAGATCTGGGAGAGTACGAACGCCATACTTATAGTGGTTCGCATACGTTTGAAAGAGGTAAACGTAAAGGAGTTACGGAATACACAGGTATTATTTACCGTGAAAATGAACTCTATTACGATTTTAAAGCTATAAAAAGGAGAACTAGCAATGCCGCGAAAGCCATTCAAAAGTAAAGCTAAAGAAGAAGCGGAAAAAAAGGCAGAAAAAGCCACCCTCGCTAAACCTGTGGATAATAAAGTCCGTGATGCTTTCCTAGCCTCAATGGCTAAAAAGGGCTTGAGAGGGGATATCAAGAAAAAAGTAAATATGATATCTACAGGCTCTTGGGTAGTCAATCGGCTTATTGGAGATGGTACTCATAAAAACGCTCCTGGAGGCATCCCCCGAGGGTATATTACCGAACTATATGGCGATGAGTCTACTGGAAAAACCACGCTTGCTCTACACGTGGTAAAACAAGCGTTAGCTGCTGGAGAAATGGTTGTGTATGCGGATTTTGAGTGGTCTCTCCGAACACAGTTCCAGTATTTAGAGAATCTGGGTATTGACACTAGTTCTCCAAATTTTCTTCATCTTATCCCGTCTAATTTTGAAGAGGGTGCGCAAGCTATAGGACAAGCGCTAGTAAAACTTCGTCCAGCGCTCATCGTGATCGACTCTGTAGCGGCTATGGTGCCTAAAGATACCATAGAGAAAGAAGCCGCAGAAGGTATGGCTATAGGGGTGCACGCTCGCCTGACTGGGAGTTTTATTAAATGGATATCTAAAAAACTTCAAACATATGACTGTGCTCTTCTTCTCATCAACCAATTGCGCGCTAATATTAAACAAAGTCAGTGGGATGTAGGTCCTGCGACAGTAACTACGGGTGGAAAAGCTATTCCATTTTTCACTACAATAAGAATTCGTCTTAAAGAAACAGGCAGAGAAGAGAAGGTAGCAGTTAAGAGCACTATTACAGGACTTGATGATAAGAAAATAGTTAGTAAAGAAGTGAAAGTGGTCATAGAAAAAAACAAGCTCGACATGCCTTATAAGTCAAGTCCGATTTATATAGTGTTTGGACAGGGTATTGATAATATAATGTCTCTAGTAGTGCTAGGTATCAATAAAGGGATAATTAAAGGTAGCGGGACATATACCTGGAAAGATCCTAATAGCGATTTAAGTTTCTCTGTAAAAGGTAAGCTTGGCATTAAGAAACACCTGGAACAAAACCCGGATATACTTAAAGCTATTCAACCGTACCTTATGCCTACTACCGATAATCATGAGATGGACAGTATACAGGAAGAGCTTGAAGCCATCGGAATAGAGAACCTGAATGAGGATCAAATCGAGCAGTTGAGAGAAATCAGAAAAATAAAAGGACAGGCTACTGACGATCTTGATCTATCTGTCGATGGACATGTTTTGACGACACAAGAATTGGAAGAGCTCGAAGAGCTCAAGCAGCTGACTTCGGGAGTAAGTGCGGAGGGCGGATCTCAAGATGATTGAAGTTGAGATCACCAACTACCAGTCGATTTCATACGCAAAGTTTGAGATCGAAGGGTTTACTACTATCGTTGGAAGAAACTCTCTTGGAAAGAGCGCTACGTTGCGCGCTATCAACGCTGCGCTCACCAATCAACAAGGTACTGACTTTATACGCTGGGGTGAGACCTTCTGCGATGTTAAGTTAAAGATAGGCGATCTTAGTATTCACTGGCATAAAGAAGAAGGAAATAATTTCTATAAAATAAATGACAGTGAACTTTATACCAAGATAGGGCGTGATGAGCCTCCTAAAGAGATTCTTGATGCTGGTTTTAAGGTAATAAAGATCGGCGATCAAAAAATAAATCTTACATATGCTGATCAATTTAATCCGTTGTTTTTAGTAGATAAACTTGACTCTAAAGGAGCGGATCTACTAACTTCAGTGTATGGGCTAGACCGACTATATAAAGCAGTAGACTTGTGTAATAGAGCTCAAAGAGAAACCTCTGATGAGCTTAAAATGCGCGAAAAAGACCTTGAGATAGCTGCTAGAGATCTTGAGAGCTTTAAAGATTTTGATTCTGCAAAAAACAGCGCCCAAGAGTTAAAGAGCAGAAAAGAATTATTCGATATTGAAGAGAATAGTATCATAGCTCTTAAAGATAACATGGACAGGGTCCAGGAATTAGTAGCTATATGCAGAAAACTTCAGAAAGTTAAAGATATAAGTCTTCCTAAGCACATTGACATAAGAGACGGCATCACAGAGTACCGAAATATTACGCGGTTTATGGATAATGTCGACAAACTTACTGTAGGGCTTCAAAAACTCAAAAGAGTGCCAGAAATCCGTATACCTACAGATGTTGTTCCTGAAATAACTAAAGAAATTGTAGACTACAAGAAATT
>Ga0105105_10001087_pt1 | contig 11700 bp, 8 predicted proteins | sample PPLLaktember2015_4_FD_79108 | JGI IMG/M metagenome (GOLD analysis project Ga0105105, IMG submission 79108) | Freshwater sediment microbial communities from Prairie Pothole Lake near Jamestown, North Dakota, USA - PPLs Lake P8 Core (1) Depth... | ecosystem: Environmental > Aquatic > Freshwater >... | reverse complement strand
CGGACCTTCTGTCCGTTTATATTATAAATATCCAGCCGCACCGGTTGCGCCGTCGGCAGGCTGTAATCGATCTGGGTGCTGGGATTGAAGGGATTGGGATAATTCTGGCCCAGGTCGAATCCCTCGGGCAACGCCGAAATTTCTTTGACCACTTCGACCGGGCCGGCTTCACCTTCACCGTTGACGTCCGTACAGATTCCGCTGATAAACAGGCCGGAGTCGCCGTTTCCCATATTGGAAATAATCTTGAAATCAAGGCCGAGATCCTTGAGCTTAGTCTCGATATCCGGGTCATTAATATCGAGTTGATGTTCCACCCCGTCGGGATCGGTATAAACCAGGTTCATGGTCCCGCCGGTTTTATCCAGGCGAAGCATCTTGGAACCGTCGGTGGCGACCCGTTCCATAATAATTTGTCCGACATTTTGAGGATCAAGGTCATCGACCAACTTGATTTTGACATCGGCGACCGTTTCATGATTGCCCTCGTCCGAAACCCACACCGTAAAGGTGGATGTGGAATCGGTTTTCAGGACAGATAACTTCTGCATGACAATCTCATGCACTTCGGTACTGTCATCGGCATTGCTCCAGAGATAAATCTGGCAGGATTCGCCTTCGGCGCCGATTGTCGTATCGCCGGAGGCGATGAATTTGATTTCTTCTAGGGTGCAATGGCCCATTTCATTGAAGGCTGTCACGACCATTTGCACGTCCTTTTCCGATTTGAGATCGGAAATGGTCAAATGGCAGGTGGCCTCGCAGTCGCCGACGTTAAAATTAACGCCGTCCAGGCCCAGAGCCGCCAGAAGGTCGGATACGCGCTGATTATCCAGGGCCAGATTTTTATCCACTCCGGCGATGGCAACTTCGTAACCGCCGTTGCGGTCGAGTCTAAGGGGTATCACTGTCAAAAGCACCAATATGACGGCGACCACTCCCAAAGACAGGCTAAGGCGGGGCCGTAATCTAAGTTGTCGGGTTATCTTTTCCATCAGACTAATCTCCTTATGGTCTTGGGGAGTCTGGCGAGAAAGCCGTGATTCGACCCGGGATTTCAAGACCTCGAAGGGAAGCATATCGTCGGGATCGGTCCGGGATATAAGATGCAAATCCCGCCGGATAAGACCCGATGCCTCCGCCAGAGCCGCGCACTTCGGGCAATCGGCTATATGCTCCATAAGGAGGCTTTCCGAAATAATCCCTTCGGCTTTTTCTATTCTTCTACGGGCTTCGTGACAACGCATATCTCGTCCTCACTCCATAATTTTCCGGCGGTGGTGGATGACTTCGGCCGATAAAGGTATTTTATCAGCGTCGAGCGCATCCGTTGCCGGGCGCGGAAGAGCCGGACCTTAACCGATGATTCGGTGCGACCCGTCAATTCCGCCAGTTCTGCGATACTCCATCCTTCCAGTTCGAACAGCGTCACCAGGGCGCGGTCCGTGTCGGAGAGGGCTCGGAAGGCTATTTCCAGGCGGCGCCGCGCGTTCCAGGCAGGAGCGGGATCATGGCCGACTGAATTTTCAATATCCTGATTATCCAGCGGGACCAATTTCCGCCACCAGGGCCGGCGTCGACGACTCCGGAAGCAGTTGATAATTATCCGGAAGAGCCAGGGGCGAAAGGCCTCGATCTTTTTCAGGGAAGCAAACCCGGTCAGCGCGCAAACCAGGGCCTCCTGGCAGAGATCGTCGCCATCATCCCGGTTACCCTCCAGCCTTCGGCAAAAGGCCTGGATTTTTCGGTGTTCCGGCTCTACCAGTTGCCAGAAGAGGATCCTGTTTCTGTCCATCCGTCCTTTAAGAGTATCAAGTATGACCAAAGGTTACAATATATTACGTCCGGCGAGGGGGAAGGTTCTTTCGCAGGGGATACGCTTTGGCCCTTTTCGCCTCCAATCTTAACAATTCCGGAGATATGCCGATATTTTAAGGATGGAGTCAGGTCTATGCCGTCTAGCGTTATAATCTACGGAAACAGGTTGTTTGCGGCCGAATGGGAAAAGATCCGCGTCCGTAAGCCTTCATTATTCAAAGAGATAACATTTCTGTCGCAGGCTGAACTTCCGCCGGTCGGCTGTTCCGATGGCACTATCTATTTGGACCTCGACAAGGAGGATTTCCAGAAGCCGGAATTTATCCGGCAATTGACCGCATCTTTCGATAAACTCCAAATCGTCGGTGTAGCCGACAATATCCACGACCAGAAAATGATTTCGGCCAAATCACTGGGAGTCCGCGAACTGCTTTCGCCCGGCGACTATCAGGGACGGGTAACGGCTCTTTTGAATGGAGAAAATAAATCATCGGCGGAGACGCCCAGCATCTTTCCCGGATTTAACCAGTATGATATAAATTCCATAATCGGCGTTACGGCGCGGATGCATGAAATAAAGAAGATGTTGCATCATCTGGCCGATGTCGATTTTCCCAATGCGATAATTTTCGGCGAGACCGGAACCGGCAAGGACCTGCTGGCCAAGGTGATGCATTACAGCGGAGTCAGGCGGGACAATCATTTTATCGAGGTCAATTGCTCGGCCATCCCGGATGAACTCTTTGAATCGGAATTGTTCGGCCATAAGAAAGGGGCCTTCACCGACGCCAAGTCCGACAAGACCGGACTCTTTGAATTCGCCAATAATGGGACCATCTTCCTCGATGAAATCGGCAATCTAACGCCCTCGTCGCAGGCCAAACTTCTGAAGATACTGGAAAGCCGGAAACTTCGCGCCCTGGGAGCGGTCGAGGATAAGGATATAAATGTGCGGGTTCTGGCCGCCACCAATATCGATCTGGATGAAGCCGTCGCGGCCGGCGGTTTTCGGGAAGATCTCCTATTTCGTTTGAATCTCATCGCCATACATCTGCCGCCGCTTCGGGAAAGAAAAGAGGACATTCCGGAATTAGCCGCGGCGAACTTCAAATACTATTGTACTATCTATCGCAAGCCGAATCTTTTATTTTCGGACGCCGCCGCCGAAATGTTGCTTGGTCACGACTGGCCGGGTAATGTCCGCGAATTACGCAATGTCATCGAGCGGACGGTGCTTCTGGCGACGGTCGATAAAATTACGGCCGAGCATATAAAGGATGCCCTGAAAAACGGCCGGGTGACTCTTAAGGAAAGAAGATCGATTGTCCTGGAAATACCGGATAACGGCCTGCCTCTTTGCGAGATTGAACGCCGCGTGGTCGGGGAAATATTGAATATGGTGGGCTGGAACAAAACCGAAGCCGCCCGGCTTCTGGGAATATCCCGGGCACGCCTTCGCCGCATCATGGAAGACAACGAGTTACATGAAAATCGCCGGACTTCCGGCAAGAGCGGCACGAAATAGACCGGTTTTTAGAAAATCGTAAGATAAAAGAATTCAATCACTTGTTCTCTCTCTGGGCCATCCGCCTGCTTTTCACCGGAACATAATGAATCACGGGAAGTCTGAAAAAACGATTCCCGATATAGTTCGTTCCGGCCAATTCATCGACATAAGCCATTGGCATTCAATAGAGATGATACAAAAGGAGGCACTCGGCATGAATATTGTCATTACCTCTTTCGGCGCGTTAACAGCCAACCTGTACGAAAGGAGAATGGTTAATGCGAAGAAATGAGAAAAAGCGATTGATGGTCGCGCTGGTGGCCCTGGTCAGTCTGGCCCTGGTCGGACTGGTCGGGTGCTCCCAGAATCCGGCCGCGCCGAGCGACTCGGCCGACCGCGCGATCCTCAAGCGAGTCGTCCCCGTCGGCAAATTGCTGGAAGGGGAAAACTACACCGAGGTCCGGGTATCGGCCGCGGAAGGCGGTACGGTGCAACTTTGGGACGTGGAACTTTATTTCCCGCCCGAAGCACTGTCTTCCGACACGCTGATCTCGATCGAGATTCCCGATATAAGCCAGTTTGCCAATCATTTCGGGACCGATGGCCTGGTGTTCAATGTGCCGGTGCGGGTAACCATGAGTTACCGCGATGCCGACCTGTCGAATGTGGATGAAACCCACATATCCCTGGCCTGGTTCAATGATCATACCGAGGAATGGGATGTTATTGCCTGCCGGTTGGACCCGTTCAATAAGACCGTGACCGGCTTTGTGGAACACTTCTCGGCCTATGCCCTGATCACCGATGAATGAACCCGATGAAAAAGAATGTTAACGAAAACGAAAATTGAGGTAATCTCTCTCATAGGTGGAAAATAATGAACACAGCAGTCCAAAATAAAGAAGGATCGGTGACGCACAGCGCGCGTCAGCTGCTGGATCTGGCCAGGGAGTGGATTAAGCAGGGGAATACCTCGGTAGCCGGCCAACTTCTGGGAGACGCTCTGAAGAAGTGTCACCGCGAGGATGACCGGTCGCTCAAGGGTGAAATCGTCAAGGACCTGGGTCGCGTCCATCTGCAGAACGGCGACTGGGACCGGGCCGAGGAGGCTTTCAGGCAGGCCGAGACGATTTTCCTGGAACTGGGGCAGTACAGCGGTGCCGCCCAGTCGATCAGGAATCTGGCCAACCTGAAATTCCAGCTGGGACGGTTCGAAGAGTCCGATACTCTCTGCGAAAAAGCGGTGGACTGGGCTACCCGGGCCGGTGATTTTCAACTGCGGGCTACCATCCTGAATACCCAGGGTGCGATCAAGTCTATTGAAGGCAAGCAGAAGGATTCCTTGAAGATATTCAAACTTTGTCTGTCCGACTTCCGCAAAGCCGGCAACAAGCTTCGTCAGGCCTATGTGTTGCATAACATCGGTCTGGCGCACTATGAGCTGGGCGAATACGAGAAGTCGAAAGCCTCCTTTGAAGAGGCCCTGATGCTGGCCATGGAAGCCCGCGATACCAGCCTGGTGGAAATATGTTACCAGAATTTCGCCAAATTATATCTGAAGTTGGGCGACATCGTGGCGGCGCGTTCCCTAATTGTCCTGGCGCAGGAATTATTGGGGACGCTGAAATCGCCCGCCCTGGCGACAGATCTGGCCATCATCGAAGCCAGCGCGTATCGCTTATCGGGGGATCCCGGCCGGGCCGGTGATATCCTCGACCAAGCCCTTGAAAAAGCGCGTACCAATAATCTCCTGCAACACGAAGCCGAGATCTTGTACGAATCCGGGCAGGTAGCCGCCGACAGCGGCCGTCCGGAAATCGCCAGATCCCGTCTGGAAGCGGCTATCAAGCTGTTCCAGCAAACCGGCGGCAGTCGTCTGAAAGATGCCGTCGAGAGACTAAAGAATCTGCAGGCGACGACGACTAAAGGTGAAGCCGCCTGACAGCAGGGTCGCATCGTATCCGGGAAGGGAAATTTGATGTCCGAAACGAACTATGACATATCCTCCCATAAGTGGGCAGAAACTCTGCACGAATTCCTGGAATTGGCAGGGAAAGCTGTCCGCGATTTCAACTACGAGCGGGCCTTAAGTTACCTGACGACCATGGAAGAGGTCTGGGAACAAAAGGGTCTGCCCACTTATTCCCCGGAACTTCGCTGTGATCTTTATAATGAAAAAGGAAAAGTCCTGGCCCGGCTGGGTCGAATCCCCGAAGCCATCGCCGAATATCAGAAATTGCTCACCTTTTGCCAGGAACAAAATTTATCCGATCGCAAGGTCGAAATTTTTCTGGAAATCGGCCAACTCCTGATAAAGACCGGCGAAATGGACAGCGCCCTGGGATATATCCATCGGGCCCTATCCGGCTACCGCCGCCTGAAAAATCCCATGGGGCTGTGCCGAAGTCTTCGGAATCTGGGCGTTATCTATTTTGAACTGGGCGAATTTGACGATGCCGAAGCGGCCTGCGAAGAAGCTATCGAAATCGCCCAGGGCGAGGGCCTGGGTTTGCTGTATGCCGATATTTATAACAATCTGGGAACCGTCAAAAATGTCCGCGGGGATTGGAAAGGCGCCCTGGAGTGCTATATCCGGGCCCAGGCTGTCTATGACAAAGAAGGGGAGATAAGGAAATCGGCTTATGCTCTCAATAATATCGGAATCACCCTTCTGGAACAGGATCGTTCCGACAATGCCCGGGAATATTTCTTGTCGGCCCTGAAGACGGCGGCAGCGGTCAAGGATGAATCTTTATGTTTGATTCTCAATATTAACCTGACCGATCTCTGGACCCGGACCGGCGATTATGCCGAGGCTGAAAAATACAATCGCTCGGCCCTGACATACCTGGAGACAAATAATCTGCGCAACAGCCAATTGGCTGAAGCCAGAAAGCAGGCCGGCAAGATCGCCTGCTCCCGGGGCAATTACGCGGCGGCCCTCGGTCATTTCGACGAAGCGCTTAAAATCTCCCGCAATCTGGGGCTTCAATATATCGAAGCCGAAATCATGTTCGAAAGAGGGAATCTGTACCTGACGACCGAGGCGCACATGGAGGCCCTGGCGTCCCTGGAAAGCGCTTATCGCCTGTACAATCAATTTAAGGCGGCCGGCCGCCTTAAAAAGACCGAAGGCTTGATTGGTTCCGTCGAAGAATTATACCTGAAAGTATTTGAAGCCATGGCTGACAAGGTTGACCGCAAAGACCCTTACACCAAAGGCCATTCGGACCGCGTGGCCAACCTGTCGCTCTGCCTGGCTCAAAATTTGGGTTTGCCGGACCCCGTAATTAAAACCATCGTGGCCGGCGCTCTTTTGCATGATCTGGGGAAACTGGATATCCCCGACGAAATCCTCAATAAAAAGGGTCGCTTGACCAAAGAGGAATTCGACCAGGTGAAAAATCACCCTGATTACGGAGTTCGTCTTCTGGCCGGAATAAATCTCCCCTGGGAAGTCATTCCCTTAATCCGGCATCATCACGAACATTACGACGGCACCGGGTATCCCTCCGGTTTGAGCGGAGAATTGATTCCCACCGGTGCCAGAGTCGTCTGTGTCGCCGATGTTTTCGATGCCCTGACCTCCGAACGGCCGTATCGCGATGCCTTCTCGGCCGATAAGGCCATTCAGGTAATGTGCGAAGAAATGGCGGGGACTTTCGACCCGGCCATCCTGGATAATTTTATAGCCCTGATAAAAAGCGGGCGGGTCGACGATATCATCAATCGCCATACCGACCGTGATGAAATGTACAAAATCTGGGCTCAATGCCGCGTGAAAACCGAAGAAGCCGTGGCTTCCTGATATTGTATTTCTCCCCTTTTACATTCCAACTTTTCATGATAATCAATAAGAAAGTCTCCCTTAATCTTTAGTATTATAACCCGGAATTGGGCCGAATCAAAGGCGCGTTCCCGGGAGCCTATCGGTATTACTCCATCAACTGGGTTATTGACTATTTGAATCCTTTCCCTAAATTATCATACTCATAACGATGAAATTGAAACCGGGATAAGATAATGAAAATAATCAAAACGGCCGCCGAGGCGGTCAATTCGAAAATCATCAAACGCGGCTCGGTCATTTACACCGGCGGGAATGCCGCCACTCCGCAGACACTTTTGCTGCAATTGGCCGAAGATTCGTCTATCGAGCATGTCGCCCTGTATGGGGTTTTACTTCTGGGCGACCGCATAAAACCTCTTTTTTCCGAAGAGGTCTGCCAGCGGATAACGCACCGGGTAATTTTTAACAGCTACCTCACCCGCGAGGCGGTCAACCGGGGCTGGGCCAAATATCATCCCATGCACCTGTCCGAAATCCCCCGCTATGCCCGTCGCTCGGGCGGCCCCGATATTGTCCTGGCCGCGGTCAGCGGTCCCGACAAAGGAGGCAATTACAGCCTGGGAACCACCGTCGAGGCTGTCCATGGCGCCATCAAAGCCGCCAAGAGGCGGGGCGGGACCGTCATTGTTGAACGGAATGCCCGCATGCCTTTTGTCCTGGGGACAACCATCACCCGGGATTTTATCGACTATATGCTTGAGGTCGATTATCCTCTTCCGGAAAGCCCGGTTCCGGAACCGGATGAAACCGCCCGGAAGATCGGCGAAATTATCGCCGCCCTTTATATCGAAGACGGCTCCAGCGCCCCCGGCTCAACCTTGCAATACGGGATAGGCGAGGTTCCCGAAGCGGTCACGGCGGCCATAATCAAAAAAGGGGTCAAGGACCTGGGGATCCATACCGAGTTATTCGCCGACGGCATGATCAAACTGGTGGAGAAGGGGATTGTCACCAACCGCTGGAAACCCCATATCGATTTCTGTATTTCCTCCATCTTTCTCTCGGAGAGCCAGAAAGGATATGACTGGCTGTCGTACAACAGTTGCGTTCAGAGCCGCCCCTGTGATTTTACCAATAGCGTTTTCAATATCGCCCAACAGCCCAAAATGGTCGCCATTAACAGCGCCATCGGGGTGGACCTGCACGGCAATATCTGGGCCGATTCCCTGGATGCGCGCAAGATTTACAGCGGTGTCGGCGGCCAGAGCGATTTTATCCGGGGAGCGCAGCACAGCGAAGGCGGCCTGGCCATTATCGCCCTGAAATCGAGAACCTCGCAGGGGATATCCAAGGTTGTCGACCTCTGCCCGGCCGGGATCACCACCACGGCGGTGGCGGCCGACCAGGTGATTATTGTCACCGAGTACGGCGCTTTCGACCCCAGGCGTTTGAGTCTGGGCGAGAGGGCAGTGGGGATAGCCCATCTGGCGCATCCCGATGAACGGGATAAATTGTTGGATGTTATTTTTAGCGACGGGGCATTCCACAAGCCGAACCTGACCATGTTCAAGGGCGTCCCCGGTTTCACGCCTTACGAGAAGGCGATTGAGAAACTGTGAGAGCGGAATTTTAAAGTATCGGTAGTTTTTCATTCGGGGTCGATGTGGACATCGACCCCGAACAAAATAGGTGAGATAAAAAAGGCGGGCCTGAAACCCGCCTCCGCAAATCGCTAATCTATTATATCTCTATTCAATTCACCCGTCCCAGCCGACCAGGCGGGCCATCAGCCACCAGAAAGCCTTCCCCTTTACATAGCAATTGAAACAATGGGAATGGGCGCATGAGCCGCAAGTTTCGCAATCGTGTTCCGCGCACCAGTCAAGACACCACTCGCAGGCATCGGAGCCATCGGGATAATAGGTGCCGTCGGGGTCATAACTTTCAATCTCGGCAAAATCGAATAAGATCTTGTCGTTGACTTCGCAGTACTGTCGAATGAGGCCGTTCATGGCATAGAGGGTGCCATCCACACCGGAGCCATCCAGATGTCCGGTCATATAGATAAAGCGAACGTCGGGATAGTCCTCTTCCAGCTCCTCCATCTTGTTCAGATAAATATTAATACCGGGGGTATCGTTTTCAGAGACGCCGCCGCACCAGGACAGCATGGCCACATTGAAATCTTCCGTGTCCAGCTGGTAGCGAAGATTGGCCACCCAGGAAGTATCCCCCTCGGTGCCCAAGTCATCGCCGCGCTCATAGAAATAAGGCTGATCGCAGGTCGGATTTTGGGATTCGAGCATATCCAGCCCGGTCATGATCTGGCTTCCGTGCGAAGTATGCACGTAATAAATCCGCAGCCCGGCGGCGACTTCGGCAAAAATCGAGTCGGGGATAGAGGCGAAATCATCGACAATGACATGGTCGGCAATCAATGCGACGTAAGGGGTGTCGAGAATAATATCGGTGGAATCATCGCCGTTATCGTCATTATTCCCCGAGGCCCCGGACCCGTTGCAGGTTATGGCATAAATCGCAAGCAAGACGATGGCGGACAACACCAGAATATTCTGAAGCGCTTTTGGCATAGGGGTATCCTTTAATGTGGTTATCTCTGATGATTATATCGGTTACGAGGGGGGGAGGTATTAGATTTTTAATGAAACTCGTATCCTTATGGTTAATAACGAATTAAACGATATCAAAAGCCTCTAAGTGTCATTGCGAGGAGTGCCGTCCGATAGGTCGGTCGACGAAGCAATCTCAATGACAATGACTTGAGCGATAATGAGATTGCTTCGCTTCGCTCGCAATGACAAAATCGGCACTTTATCAAAATACTCTTCGACGGGTGGCCCACCCTTCAGGGTGGGTTTTTTAATTGTATAATTGGAAATTATTTCTTTGGCGACGGGTGGCCCACCCTTCAGGGTGGGTTTTTCAATTGTATAATTGGAAATTATTTCTTTGGCGTGGTGGCAGTCTTACGCCAGCCAAAATTGAGAGCATCGAATTCGCAAGCCTTGAGACATTCCCCGCAGGAGGTACAATCCGGATACGCCCGCGATTTGCCCTCGACAATTTTGCCGATGGTCGGGCAGGGGGAGACGTTGACACATTCCATACATTCGGTGCAATTGTCGCGGTTGATACGAACTCTCAAGGGGGCGATTTTTTCCAGGAGCCAGGATATGGCGCCGACCGGACATATCAAGTAGCAGAAGGGGCGATACAGGATAAGGGAGGAAATCACCAGGACCGTCATCATGACAATAAACAGGGTGTCGATATTCCAGTGCAGTAATTCGAAAAAGTTAACCGGGTCATAGATATTATATGCCGAGAACGCCACCCACATTTGCGAAAATTCAGTTTCCAGATTTTCGGCCAGCATGGCAATCTGGTCGCGAACCATGAAGAAGGTCAGGAAAAACATGGCCAGAAAGGTCATTCTGACATAATTAAAGGCCGTAAAATTGAAATTTTTCCATTTAAACTTGTGGGGGATTTTATTAATCAATTCCTGAAACGCCCCCAGAGGACAAACCCAGCCGCAGAAAAGTTTTTGGCCTATCAAACTGGGGATAAAAATGGCCAGGAATAGGGCAATAAAGGCGGGGAAAAATTTCCCCATGGTGAATTTGAACATGAATAATTTGGTGACCGCACACATCGGGCTGGGATGAAGAGGGAAGACATAATCCAGGCCATAAAGGATGAAAGCCGCCAATATCATGACTATTCGCACCCAGAGATTCACCCGGCGCTTGAATAACAAGAGAAGCCCCAGAATAATGAGAATCAGGAACCCTAAAAACTTGCCTGTCAAAAGGTAATCCATGACTCCGGGGGTCGATTCGGCGGTATCGGCGGCCTCAGCGGCTTCCTGGGCCACTGCCGGAACGGCTAAAAGCAGAAGAAATAAGAGGGCTGTCACTCTGGTCAGGCGGGTTGTCATAACGATTTTGAATATATTCATTTGGCAGCGCTTGTCAACAGGGATAAAGTTTCCGGCGAAATTTGATAATTGCCTCGCTTGCTTTTCCAATCTATATATAGACACAGGAATTTAAAGGAAAGTCCAATGCCGGTCGTTCGTTTTTTTCTGGGATTGGCTCTTTTGATAATCGGCCTCGATGCCGTCCTCGGCTCCGGGGTTATAATCCTGGCGCTGACTTTTTTAAGTCCCGACGGGCTAATTGCGCCGGCTACTTTCATGCGCCTGCGGGTTTGGCTGGCTTCGGGGATTCCCTTGGGGCTTTGGCTATTATTTTGGAAACAAGCCCTGAACTTTCTTAATCGAATCGACGCTTATCCGGAAAACAGAACCGGGCCGCAGTTTATTCTGGGAATTCTCTCGACTTCTTTGGTTCTGCATGTCGCGATTTGGCTCTTATATCCCTTTCATCTCTGGGGAGATTATACCGCCTACGACCAATTGGGCTGGAACCTGGCGCAAAACGGCTGTTACTGTATCGAAGGTATCCCCACTGCCTATCGGCCGCCGGGTTATCCTTTTTTCTTATCATTGATCTATGCAATTTTCGGGCATTCTCCGTGGATTGCATCGGGGTTTAATATT
>Ga0105105_10001086_pt1 | contig 11706 bp, 11 predicted proteins | sample PPLLaktember2015_4_FD_79108 | JGI IMG/M metagenome (GOLD analysis project Ga0105105, IMG submission 79108) | Freshwater sediment microbial communities from Prairie Pothole Lake near Jamestown, North Dakota, USA - PPLs Lake P8 Core (1) Depth... | ecosystem: Environmental > Aquatic > Freshwater >... | reverse complement strand
TGAACTTTGGTCCCAAATATTTTTCTTAATTTATCTTCAACATCGTTAAGGTTGGAATTTGCAGTTTTCTTAGTTTTGATAGCAAAGGATTTTCTACCTGGAATTCCTTCGCTGATAAGTTTTTTTGTAAGATATTCTACTTTTCTAACAGATAAATTATCAGTTAAAATTCTTTCAAGTGCATAAAGCTGTAAATCTTCGCCGGGTAAATTAATTAATGCTCTGGCATGTCCTGCTGATATACTTTCATTAACCAAACATTGTTGAATTTTATCAGGTAGCTTTAATAATCTAATAGAATTTGCTATTGTAGTTCTATCTTTACCAACTCTATCCGCAATTTGCTCTTGTGTAAGATGACAGTCATCCATTAATCTTTTATATGCTCTGCTAACTTCGATTGGATTCAATGTTTCTCTTTGAATATTTTCAATCAATGCAAGAGCTAGCATTATTTCATCAGAATCCACTTTAATTATATAAGCGGGAATTTCTTTATACCCTATATCTGTGTAAGCGCGCAATCGTCTTTCACCAGAGATCAATTGATATTGATTTCCAGCAACCCGCCTTACTGTAATAGGCTGAATAAGACCATTTGCAATAATCGATTTCTTCAATTCTTCTAAAGTTACAGGATCAAAATTTAATCTTGGTTGAAATGGATTTGGCGAGATAAAATCAACTGCTATTTTTGCAAGTATATCAATCTGTTTACCATCATCAAACTTAATGTTAGAATAATCAGGATTCTTTTGCTCCACTGTTTCATTAAATCTGTTTGGATTGATTAATGCATCCAATCCTCTTCCTAAACTTGATTTCATTTTACTCATATCATTAATTGTTTAAATACCCGTATTCTTTTCCAGAAATTCTGAAGCTAATGCCATATAATTTTGTGCACCACTTGAGATAGCATCATACAGAATAATCGGTTTACCATAGCTTGGTGCTTCTGAAATTCTTACGTTTCTATGAATAACCGTGTTATAAACCTTATCACTAAAATACTTTCTAACTTCATCCGCAACCTGATGTGATAATCTTAATCTTGTATCGAACATTGTAAGCAATACTCCTTCAATTGCTAAATCTTTATTAAAATGTTTTTTTACGATGTTTATTGTATTCAATAATTGTCCCAATCCTTCTAAAGCAAAGTACTCGCATTGAACTGGAATAAGAACAGAGTTTGATGCCGTGAGTGCATTAAGTGTAAGCAATCCTAAAGATGGCGGACAATCGATTAAAATATAATCATATTTGTCACTTACCTCAGCAAGAGCAGCTCGTAAAAGAGTTTCACGATTTTGCATATCGACCATTTCTATCTCTGCGCCGACAAGATTAATGTTTGAAGGAAGCATATCAAGAAACGGCATAAAAGTATTTATTATCGCTTCTGTTATTTTCCTAGTACCAACTAATACTTCATATACAGAAGGTGTTTGATTTGTAACACTCAATCCTGATGAAGAATTTGACTGCGGATCGATATCTACCAATAGTGTCCGCTTCTCGGCAGCAGCCAGCAATGAAGACAGATTGATGGTTGTGGTCGTTTTGCCCACTCCACCTTTCTGATTTGCTATAGAAATTATTTTTGCCATCTAAATAGAATTGTTAAAAAATTGAGTTCTAAGATAAACGAATGAAAGTTATATATAAACAGTTACAATTATAATTCCATCTCTTCACCAAAAGATAAGACTTTACAATTTGTTCCATTTCCTTCTACTAGAGCTTTAAATTCATATGGATCAGAGTTGATAACAGGAAAAGTATTATAATGTATTGGAATTGCTGTTTTTGGATTTGCTAATTCTACAGCTTTAACGGCATCTCTAATTCCCATAGTATAGTTGTCACCAATTGGAAGAAGCATATAGTCAATTGGATTCATTTCGCCAATTAATTTCATATCATAAAATAATCCTGTGTCGCCGGTATGATAAATTGTTTTACCTTCAATAGTAACTAAAACACCGGATGCTTCTCCCGTGTATTGGTTATCAGGTGAAAGTGAACCGTGATGTGCAATTGTAAACTTAACTCTGCCAAAATCAAAGTTATGTGCTCCGCCGATGTGCATATTATGAGCGTTAAGTCCTTTAGATTTAACCCACTCAGCCAGTTCATTAACACAAATAAATAACGAATTACAACGCTTCCCAATTTTTAAACCATCGCCAACATGATCTCCGTGTCCGTGAGTAAGAATAATAAACTCTGCATCAACATCTTTTGATTTTACCGTGCTGACAGGATTGTCATCAAGAAATGGATCAATTAAAATATTTATATCGTTATTAGTTTTGATTTGAAATGCGGAATGACCAAAATATCGAAGTTTCATAGTTAAATCTCCTTTGTTAAGATAATTGCTTTAAAAAATCTTTAAGAACTTTACTTAAAGTGAAACTCATTAACTCTAATTTGAAATTTTCTTCTAAAGTGATTTTCTTTTCTTTTGCTTTTGAGATTATTTTATCATCAATTTTAATCTTGTTATCAATAGACAAAGAATTAATGTTTTCTAAAGAAATATCAACATCTCTAACATTACCGGAAAGATCCTGAAGCAATTGGATTTTATTATACAACTTGATGAATATTTTCTTGTCATAACAAATAATAAACAATTCCATTGAATAACGAACTCTTCTTAAAGCAATCCTTACATCATGCAAATTTTCTATAGACGGATTCTTAAAGTATTTATTTGTATAAAACAATAGATTTTCAATACGGCTACTTAAAATCAAGTTTGCCGATTTACTGAACTGTTTGGAGCTTTTTAGTTTTTCAATTTCCCATTTTCGTGTCATAATTATCTTTACTTGAATAATATTTTTATAAAACCAAGTATTGCTTTTAACGGATTCATCTTACTTTTTTCATTTCCATAGATTGTAGGAATACTAACAAAACCAATCTTAAAACCAGAACGAGAAGCATTGACAATCATTTCACTTTCAGCCTCATAACTCAAGGAAGATGATTTAACTTTTTTTAACACTTCAGTTTTATATGCACGATAACCACACTGACTGTCTAATATTTTTTGCCCTGTTTTTATCGAGAGTAAAGACGATGTTATTTTATTACTTAGTATTCTCTGAAGCGGCATATCCTTAGTATTATTTAATCGGTTTCCTATTACAATATCAAAGTTATTAAACTCAGAAATCAACTTAGGGATGAATGCAGGATTATGCTGTTTATCAGCATCCAGAGTAACTACTGTATTGTAGTTTTGCTGAATACTCTCATTAAATCCTATTTGTAGAGCATATCCTTTACCATAATTACGATTTAATGAAACAACCTGCACACGTTTTAAATCTGCAATTGTTTTTTCCGAACCATCAGTTGAGCCATCATTAACTGCTATAATATTATCAACAAAGTTTAAAGTTTCAGAAACAACATCAAGTAAAAAATCTTTCTCGTTATAAAAAGGAATAACTGCACAAACTTTAATATTTTGATTTAAGTTGCTCAATAAACCCTTTCCATCCCCTTTTCTCCGGACCCCTTAAAGCTTTATTAAGTCTTCTTTTCAGCATATCTTTAGACAATCCTTTTATAAGTTCGCCATTGTCCGCTACTGAAATACTTCCCGTCTCTTCAGATACAATTACACTCAAAACATCTGCTTGTTCTGATATCCCCAACCCGGCACGATGCCGCATTCCTAAACTCTCACCTTTAACTGAAGTTTGTTGTGAAAGTGGAAGAGTGCATCTTGCAGCTTCGATAAAATTTTTATTTACAATCACCGCACCATCGTGTAAAGGAGATCTTGGATAGAAAATAGATGTTAAAAGCGGAGCACTCAATCGGGCATTTAAAATTTCACCAGTTTCTGCAAATCCTCTTATACCGGAAGATTTTATAAGCACAATTAAGGCTCCATGTTGATGTTGCGACAGTTGAAATGCTGCCTCAGCAATGATGTCTGATACTTCGTGTGATTCGGCTTTGGTAAATACTTTAAATAATGGATTACGTGCAAGTAAAACTAACAATCTTCTTATTTCCGGCTGAAAAAGTATTACAAAAGCAATAACCCAAATATCAGTTATTAATCGTAACAACCAGCTAACAGCTCTAAAATTTAGCAATTGGGAAACGAATGAAACTAAAATAATTACAATTAAACCGATAAAGATTTGTGAGGCAACAGTTCCACGAAGAATAGTGTAAAGTTTGTAAAAGATAAATGAGACAATAGCAATATCAATTACATCAGAAAGTGTTATAATTAGAAAGCCTATTTTGAAAAGATCTATCATCAAATATTAAAGAATGTGTGCCGCTAATTTAACTATTTGGCTGCAATATTTTACATTGTGTGTGCGAATAATTCTTGCAGATTTTAAAACAGAAATTGTTTCTAATATTACTGTTCCAATTTCTCTTTGATCAGGATCAAGGTTTAATGTTTTACCAATAATAGATTTTTTAGAAAGCCCGATCATTACCGGATAGCCAAGCGATTGAAAGTAATCTAAATTTTTAATTAAGCAAAAATTATCTTCAATTCTTTTCCCAAATCCAATACCAGGATCTACAATTATTTTAAGAACATCATTCTCTTTTGCTTTATTGCTTTGCACAAGTAAGAAATCATAAACTTCTTTCACAACATCTTTATAATGAGGGTCATCTTGCATTGTTTTAGGACTACCTTTAATGTGCATTATCACAACTCCGGAATCATACTCCTCTGCAATCTCTATCATTTTTTCATCAAAGGTTAAGCCGCTTATATCATTTATTATTTCAGCACCATTATCCAAAGCCTGTTTAGCTACTTCGCTTTTTGTTGTATCAATTGAGATGAGAGCATCTTTTCTTTCTTTAATAATATTTTTGATAACTGGAATAGTTCTGCGCAATTCTTCTTCAACTGAAACAGGATCCGAACCGGGACGAGTTGATTCTCCTCCAATATCAATTATATCAGCACCTTCATCAATTAGTTTTAATGCATGGCTAACGGCATTATCAACAGAAAAATATTTTCCACCATCGGAAAATGAATCGGGTGTAACATTAACTATTCCCATAATTTTGGGGATATTAAAAGTTAATTGTTTTTTCTTAAACGTGTACTTAAGATTTTGCATTTCTGGTAATAATATTCTTGTGTTAAACATAAAGCAAACTTAAATAAAAAAAGCGGTTATAAGCCGCTTTTATAAAACAATTCACTAAATATTCTAGGATGAAATCAAATTTTTTAATTCAGCAGTAGCAGCAGAAATATTATCAGTCTGAAAAATAGATGAGCCTGCAACAAATACATCACAACCAGCATTTAAAACTGATCTTATTGTTTTGTTGTTGATTCCACCATCAACTTCAATTAGGAATTTTGCACTCAGGGATTTTCTTAATTCAACTGCCTGCATAATTCTTCTTTCAGAATTTGAAATAAAACTCTGTCCTCCAAAACCTGGGTTGACTGTCATAATTAAAAGTAAATCTATATACTCTGCAATATCTTTTAATACTGAAACAGGCGTTGAGGGATTAATTGCAACACCCGCTTTTGCACCTAATTCTTTAATCCTATTTACAGTTCTATTAAGATGAACAACTTCTTCAAAATGAACTGAAATAATATCCGCACCAGCTTTCCGAAAATCTTCTAAATAATTATCAGGATTTTTTATCATTAAGTGAACATCGAGCGGAAGTTTAGTACACTTTTTTGCAGCTTTTACAATCACAGGACCGAAAGTAATATTTGGAACAAAATGTCCATCCATTATATCGCAATGTATCCAATCAGCACCGCTCATCTCTACTAATCTTATTTGCTGTGTAAGATTAGAAAGATCTGCTGATAATATTGATGGTGCTAATAGCTTCATTTAATTTTCCTCAGGAAATTCGGCTCGTTCTTGTATTGAGCCTTCTTTTGTAATAAAAAGATCAACAGTATTACCCGAATTCAGTTTATTTCCCGGTGCTGGATACTGATCAAGCACAGTATTTGGGAGGAGTGTACCGGAAATCTGATAATTAATTTTTCCAACCGAGAGTAAACTGTCAGCTAAAATTCTCGAAGCTTCACTTAAAGATTTTCCAATTAAATCCGGAACAATTATTTCGCCTTCACCTTTGCCTATGCTTACAGAAATCCCGACACTCTGCCCTTTTCTAATTCCGGTTCCTTCTGCAAATTGTTGATCAAACACCATGTCTTTTGGGTGAGTTGAAGCCATTTCTTCAATAGTACCAAGTTTTAATCCAATTCTTTCTAATGATAATCTTGCATCTCGTATAGATTTTCCTTTTAATAAAGGAACAGAAATAATTTGATCACCTCCACTGATAAATAGAAAAACTGTTCTACCCTCTTTTACAAGTTTTCTAGATTCAGGTTTTTGTAAAAATACTCTGCCAGGTGGAAGCGAAACCCCAAATGATGTATCTGCAATTGAAGGATTGAAATCAGCATCCAATAATGTTTGAAAAGCTTCTTCTTCAGTCAATCCAACAACATTTGGAACAACTATTTCTGAACCACTTACATATAATGGCATCAAAATAAAATTAAATAAAATTATTATTGCAATTATAGATGCAAATGAGACAAGAATTTTTTTTGCCAATGGATTGTTGAGTAGTTTTTTCATTGATTCAAATATATCTAATGTGCAAATTTTTAACAAACTGCATTGAGCGGGATTATCAGACTTTTATTAAATTATAGTTAGATTGCATCTGCAGCAAGATTTATTTTTATGTATAAAAGTTATTTTTATCTAAACAGATTAACACTGGAATTAAACACTGTTCTTACAGAAAAAAGAATTGTAAGCATTTTTTCCCAGGATAAAGACCGTTTGATTATACAATTAGACGGAGCTGAAGAATTATTTGTTGAGATATCTGTAAATCATTCCGAACCTTTTATTCTGATAAGAAACAGATTTTCAAGAGCAAAGAAAAACACAGTTGAGTTTTTTGAAGAACTAATCAACAAAACCATAAAAGAAGTTTTAATTGCCTCAGATGATCGAATAATAAAAATTGTTACTGATATTGGTGAATTGATTTTTGCCATTCGTGGTAAATACACCAACTTATTTTTCAATTCAAATACCCTGCGATCTTTTAAAAATGAGGGCGAAGAAAACCTTTCTCTATTCAAAAAGGAATTTGAAGAAAAGTTGTTTTTTAACCGATTTAATATTCCTGATCAGAAATATCTTGAAAATAAAAGCATTGAAGAGATTAGAAACGATTATAAGTTTATTGGTCGGGAAGTTGAAAAAGAAGTAAAGGCAAGAAAATCTAATGGTGAAAGTGATTCAGCGCTATTATTAAAAGTACTTCAGATTATTTTTGCAGAAAATCTTGCCGTTTATACTGATGAAAGAACTGCTGAGATACATATTGGTTTCGATTCACTTAAAATTTATTCGATGTTTGAAAAACAATTGTTTGACAGCATAATAAAGGCTTTTAATTTTTTCTTAAGCAAAAAATATCAATTCGAAGAAAAAAATAGCAAACTAAAAAAAATAAGTTCATTCATCGAGGGAGAACTAAAGAAAAAATCCAGCCGATTAAATAATCTGTCAATAGTTCTTGAAAAGGGTTCGCAGGAAGAACATTACAATAAAATTGCAAATCTTCTATTGATAAACTTAAACAAAATAAATACCGGACTTTCAGAAATTGAACTCGACGATATCTATAATCCGGGTTATAAATTAATTGCTAAGTTTGATGCTAAATTACCTCCCCAAAAAAATATTGATAAGTATTTTGAAAAATCCAGGGATAGTAAAATCAATTTTGAAAAATCTGGTAAATTGTATCAGATCACTAAAAAAGAATTTGAAATACTAAAGCTATATCAGCTTCAAATAGAAAAAAATCCAACATTAGAGGAAATTAATAAAGTAATGATAGAACTAAAGATTAAAGATGAAATCAAACAAAACTTAAATGATGGAATAGAACATAAATTCAAGCATTATCTACTCGAAAAAAAATACAACGTATTTGTAGGTAAAGATTCTGTAAATAACGATCTATTAACCACTAAATTTGCAAAACAAAATGATTTTTGGTTTCATGCAAGATCAGTATCCGGTTCACATGTGGTATTAAGAATCGAAAACACAAAGGAAGCGGTTCCTAAAAGTGTATTAAAAAAAACAGCTTCTCTTGCTGCTTATCACAGCAAAGCAAAAACTGCTGGTCTTGTTCCGGTTTCTTATACATTAAAAAAATATGTTGTTAAGCGTAAAGGGCAGCCAGCCGGGCAGGTTTCATTGCTTAAAGAACAAGTTCTTTTAGTAAAACCTGAGATTCCTTCGGATGCTGATTATTTAACGGAGTAAATTATTTTGTAATCAATTTTGTCTTTTAAAAGAATAATTCTATCTTTTATGGCCATATCTTGAGAAGTTAGTATAAAACACAGTTATTCTTTTATAATTGGTACATTATTCATTAACAATGAGGAAAAAATGAAAAAACTAGTCTACTTGTTCGTGATCGTAGGTTTAGTTGCAATGAGTCAACAAAACTACGCGCAGTTTAAGGATTGGGGAACAAAATTCGGTATTCGTGGAAGTATATTATTTCCAGAAAACGAATTTGCAAATTTAGGGTTTAGTGGAAATGATAATACATCATTCGACTGGTTTAAAGCTTCCTGGTTAGGTGAAGCTTTCTTTGGTTTCGAATTAACCAAAGCTTTAGAACTTTCTATCAACGGTGGTTACGGAAAATATGCTGGTAAAGCTTATTTTGATGATGCTGCTGTTACAAAATATGGGGAGTACGAGACTACTATTATTCCAATCACTTTAAGATTTAAGGTTGCACCTTTTGATGTAAAAGGCTGGAATCCTTATTTCTATGTTGGCGGTGGTGTTATGAACTTTAGCGCAGATACAAAACCAACAAATGTTGGCGGAAAAGCTACTGAAGAAGATGGCTGGGTTGCAATTGTTCCTGCTGGTATTGGTGCTGAATTTGCACTTGGTGAAAGAGTGTTGTTAGATTTTGCTCTTGGTGGAGCTTTATCTTCTACTTATGATCTTGATTCTTATAGATCAGGTCCTGATGATATATGGGACGCATATTTAAATGCTTCATTAGGTCTAACCTTTACCGGTGAAAACTGTAAAGCTGATAAAGATATGGACGGCTTAGGAAAATGTGACGAAAAGAAAATCGGAACTGATCCTAAAAACGCTGACACAGACGGCGACGGCTTAAATGATGGTGAAGAATATTTAACACTTAAAACTGATCCTTTAAAGGTTGATACAGATGGTGATGGTTTAAGCGATTTTGAAGAAGTTAAAACTACTATGACCAATCCGCTTATTGTTGATACAGACGGAGATGGTTTAAACGATGCTGAGGAAGTTAATAAATATAAAACTGATCCTTTGGTAGTTGATACAGATAAAGAAGGATTAAACGATTATGCAGAAGTAATGACTCATAAAACTAATCCTCTTCTTGCTGATACGGATAAAGACGGATTAACTGATGCTGAAGAAATCAACAAGTACAAAACTAATCCTTTAATGGCTGATACTGACGGTGAAGGTTTATCTGACTCTGAAGAAGTCTTGAAACATAAGACTAATCCTTTGAATAAAGATACTGATGCTGGTACAATTGATGACTATACAGAAGTTAAGCGCGGCACAGATCCACTTAATGCTGATGATGACGTTGTTAAGATTGGTGTACCAATCGTTCTTGAAGGTATTACTTTTGATGTAAACAAAACTACAATTAAACCAGAATCAGAAAATACTTTGATGAAAGCTCTTAAAACTTTAACCACTTATCAGGATATATCTGTTGAAATAAGCGGACACACTGATAGTGATGGCAGCAATAAGAAGAATCAAACACTTTCTGAAGGCAGAGCCGAATCTGTTAAAGCCTGGTTAGTTAGCAAGGGTGTTGACGCAAATAGAATTTCTACAAAAGGCTATGGCGAAGACAAACCAATTTCTGACAATAAGACCAAAGAAGGCAAACAGAAAAATAGAAGAATTGAGTTTACAAGAACTAAATAATTCTAATTTCAATTAGTATTAAAGGGTGTCTTTCTAGACACCCTTTTTTTGTTTAAACCTAATCTTTATCAATTCAGACTGAAATTGCGTGTAAAGGAATTTGAATCATTTTAGAATTGAAGTAACAATTAGCTGTTACTTTTGAAAAATAAATTTTCCAAAGAATTCAGGTAAATGAAAATCGGGTTTAGGATTATTAACCGGATTCCACATTCCGTAATGCTTAAATTCAGTTTCATCTCCGCACTTATAGAAATTTCCAATTGCATCCATCTTAGTAAATCTTAATCCAGTGTATGATTCAAGCAGAGAAAAAGGTATAGCACAGTATAATTGCCAAGAAAAATTGCCATAAACGCCCGTAATTGGAGTTTTAACGGAAGTTAACACCTTAATTTTCTTAACATCATCGGGATTTAGATCAGAACGATTTCTTTTAATTCCATACCCCATTTTAACTGTGCCGATCACATTCATTTCTATATTAAAGTACTCTTCTTTATTCTTTGGAAAAAGATTTATAAAAAACTCTACACAACTATCTTTAAATACAGGATCATTGATATTTGTATATCGGGCGGTAACTCTATCTTCAAAAACATTATAAAAAAGATAGATGAACATATCTGTATAAAAACCTCGAATTTTAACTAATGGTTTATAATCATTATCCATCCACCTATAATCATCTATAATCAACTCATCAAAGCCAGCCCAAATTTTCTGATTAGTTAGATCAGCTAATTCATCATAATATTTTTTGAATACAAATATTTTTTTCATTAATGTAAACTTTATAATATGCTAAGTTAAATTAGTTAATAATTGTTTAAACTAATTTTTTATATTAAATTTGTCACACAATTTTTCAATGCACCCGTCGCCCAACTGGATAGAGCATCTGACTACGAATCAGAAGGTTACAGGTTCGAATCCTGTCGGGTGTACTGTACAAGCCCATCTTAATTTAAGGATGGGCTTTTTTAATTAATAATTGGATAGAACACCCCGATTAGATGGGGGGAGTTATTTTGTCGTAACTTAACGGTACATAATTTTAGTAATTCCTTTACAGAACATATTCCTTTGTTACTTTTCTGGAGTTTACCCTGAGCTTGTCTAAGGATCAAGAAAAGTAAACAAACATTACCACATAGCCGGTGCATTTTTTTCTAGGCTGTATAGAACCACTTCTTGACAGAATTATATTTTTTTTTCATTTTATCCCATTCTTGTATATATTCATATTAATTCTGCCCATTCTGGAAAATATTCTAAAAATATCTTATTATTATGGAAAATAATCAAAAATATTTATCTGTTTAGCCCTTATGCTAGAAAATATTCTAATCCGCTCTATTTTGGAAAATATTCATAATTATTTGGCTTATTCTGGAATATATTCATAATTTTATACTCAAATTTTAATTATAATGGAAAAAATTCAAAATGAGTGAAATAATATTTGCATCTTCAGATCCACAAGAATCGTATAAAATCTCTAAGATGCTTCAGGAGAAGAAAATAAGAAAGATAGCTCCAAGGATTTATTCAACAAATTTTGAAGAGACACCTTCAGCAATTGTCAAAAGAAATATTCTTGAGATATTGGGAAATCTATATC
>Ga0105105_10001085_pt1 | contig 11722 bp, 11 predicted proteins | sample PPLLaktember2015_4_FD_79108 | JGI IMG/M metagenome (GOLD analysis project Ga0105105, IMG submission 79108) | Freshwater sediment microbial communities from Prairie Pothole Lake near Jamestown, North Dakota, USA - PPLs Lake P8 Core (1) Depth... | ecosystem: Environmental > Aquatic > Freshwater >... | reverse complement strand
TGATGATTCGTTCCGTTGTTGGCCTCATAGGTGCTCGAGCCGCCAAACTTGATTTTATGGTAGCCCTGGGAACCCATACCCCCCTTGCTCAGAAAGGCATCCTGAACCTATACGGAACAGGCGGCCGCGAAAAGATGTTCAACGGGTCCGCGTTTTTCAATCACGAATGGAGCCGGCAGGAAACCTTTGCTCGAATCAGGACCTTCACCCAGGAGAAAGTCGAAGAGCTCACCTTCCGATCATCCTCGCCTCAGATCTGATCAAAAAGTCAGTCTCCGTACCCTGGTGGAACAACTACTCTCTCCGTCTGACCGCCTGGACCGTCCCTACCGCCGCCATCCGTTAGACTAGTGCCCATCCAGAAATGGGCTTTTTTTAAACTGTTACGAAGAAACGACCATCATTATTGCACTCAAGATGCCCTACTGAAGAGGGTTTTCAGCGTTACAGGGAAGCGAATCGCAATGATTTTGGCCTAACCGGGCACAGTTCTCCTGTTGGTTTTAGTTTAGCGTCCCTTTTTCGGTGAGATTTTCTTAGGTTGTCGCAATTGCTCTCCTCGCCATGGTCAGGAGGTTTGCTGAGACAACCGATGCCCACACGTAACTGTGAAAGGAAGTCAGCGACTTCCAGGTGCATCGATCGAGACCGAAACATCGCTTCAGCCACGATATGGCCGACTCGATCCCTGCACGGAACCTGCGCAGACGGTTGTAAACGTACTCACTGCGGCACATACGCTCCACACTGATGCCGCGCTTCTTTGCAAAACAGACGTCCTTGATCTCTTTGGACTTCGCCCATTCAAGGTTCTTTTTCGATGCAAAGCCCCCATCCAGGGCAACCTTGAGGGGATAGCGGCCATAAACCTGATCATGACGATTGAGCATTTGTTCCATGAGGGTAGCGTCTGCCGGATTGCCTTTAACGACAAGACAGTCTGTGATCAGATTGGAAGGCCCTACACTGAGGCAAACCTTATGCCCATAGAAAGTATCCCGACGATCTTTCTTGATGATATCGGTGTGGGGCTCGAAGAGCGAAACAATCTTGTCCTCAGCAGGGACGCTCTCTCCGTCAAGAACTCTACGGGTGGCCTGATCGATTACCTGTTCGACCAGGGGAATCAGACGCTTCAGCTGATCGGCAAGAGAAAAGAGCGGCACGCAAGCGCTGCTCTCAATCATGCGGACGGTACTCTTTGCGTAGTTGAGCACTCTACGGGTGACCTTGAGGAGATCTTCATAGAGCCGTTTTCGGCGCGCCGCGTCGTTGCAATGCGTAATGGCGAGCATTCTGCGCTTGGCCACCTTGGTATGGTCTGAGAAGGTGACCTTGAGGGGCTCTGAACCCTCTTTGATTTGGGTAAGGATGCGGGTTAATACCCGCACCGCATCCCATAGCAACGTGGAATCCGAAGGCTCATGGATATTGGAGGAGACCACCGTGCAGTCTACCCGACTCTGTTGGCCTTTCTCCACCTCTCTATCTTGGGCATAAGCCATGAGGATGTCGTTGATGGCTTTCCATGTCTGAGGCGAAATGGCTTTGATCGCAGCGCACAGGGCGGATTTCTTTACACCCTCATCGGCAAACCCGATCCGGCAAAAGTGCCGATAACATCGAGAGTCGAGGATATGAAAGGCAAGCTCCTCATAGCTGAAACCTTCGATCTGCTTCACAATGGCTGCCCGAAGAACCTGCTCCGCACTCATCCCATGAGCTCCTGCGCCCTGGGTTTGAACATCACGAGTAAGGTCTTGCCAGGCCATCTCAGAGATGATAGGGTTCTCGTCAAGGATGTCGCTGATTCGCTGCAACTCCTTGGCCCGTGGATGCTCGATGGAAGGAATCAAAAGAGGCATCTGATCAAGCTGTCTTTCGCGCATTTCTTGGTAGCTCCTTTCGCTGTGTTGTTTGAAGATGGCAATCTTTCAATAACAACCGCAGGCGAAAATTGTCTACCTTCAATGCGCTTTTTTGTTATCGAATCAAACCATTACCCATTCCTGGATGGGCACTAGCGAAGAACTCCTCAACCAGGGTCTTGACTAGCATTTCCATGGGAGACAGCCTTTGAGAGGTATCTTAAGACCCACTCGGGTCGAGCCTTTGCCTCCAAGCATTTCTAATGCTCCTCCCACGCCTTCGCCAACCGCCACTTCTAGCTTTGATCGCCAGCGTGCCCTCGATTTCAAATCCTACCTGAAAAGCCCATCCGGCAGAGCCTTCGCCCAAAAGCGGCTCTGAGGCTGTCCACCGCTTCCAATCTGATCTCTTCCCTCAGCGATTGCGGCTCGAGAACTTCTGCTTTTGAGCCCCAGCTCTTTCAACTTCCAAGAATTTTCTTCTTGAAATAATGACAGTTGACTGTTATTTTACTGGCCATGGAGACAAAGCAGTACACCATTGAAGATCTTTGCGAGTTAACTGGTTTATCAAGAAGAACAATAAGGTACTACGTTCAGGAGGGGCTCATTGAGCCGCCTGCAGGAAGGGGCAGGGGAGGATTTTATTTTGACAGTCATTTGGACAAACTGCGCAAGATCAAAACGCTTCAAGACAAGGGGTTGAGGCTCTCAGCTATCCTCCCGGTTCTCAAAAGAAGAGAAATGCCGGAAATGCCGGAGGAGATCATGGCCAGGGAGATCTGGGTCCGGTTCCCGATTGCGGAAGGTGTCGAGATCCATATCAGCCGCGACTTGGAGGAGAAGGAGAGGAAGAAACTGGATGAGATTGTCCGAGTGGCGGGGTCCATCCTGAAAGGAGGGGACGTGAATGGGGATTGAGTTCGGTCTTTTGACAAGAGAGATGGAAAGCACCGGTGAGCCTATCCCGCTGCTCGGGGTGAAAGTGCAAGGAGATGTTATCGGGCGGGGAGCCAGGGTCCGCGTCTTTCGGAGGTTCAGGAACCGGGAAACAAAGGCTGTTGAAGCCATATACAAATTCCCCCTTCCTGAGGGCGCCGCCATATGCGGCTTCAAAGCGCATGTCGGTGATCGGGTGATTGAAGGCAGGGTGGAAGAAAGAGAGAAGGCTTTTGAGATATATGACCGGGCTCTCATTAAAGGACATGGAGGGTATCTGCTGGACCAGGAGCGACCCAACATCTTTACCCTGTCCGTGGGCAATCTCAACCCGGGCTCCGAGGTCCTGGTAGAAATAGAGTAGGTGACTCTGCTGGACGGTGATGGACAAACCGTGAGGTTTTTTCTCCCCACGACGATTTCACCCAGGTACATCCCCGACGGGGCAAAGGATGATTCGGGTATCCCGGTGGACGGGAAGCTTCATCCCCCTTATGCGAGGGATGTTCCCTACGGGCTTTCGGTCTCTTTGAACATCCACGAGGGCCGCCAGCTCAAGTCCGTGGAGTCGCCGAGCCATCACATCAAGATAGAGAACATGAAGGCCGATCCGGTCCGTGTGTCTTTCTCTTCAGACGAGGTGAGAATGGACCGCGACTTTGTCCTGAGCATCGCCTATGAAGAGGCCTTCAAAAGCCGGGCCTATCATCACCGCCTCGAAAACGAGAGCTTCGTCCAACTTGACATCCTGCTCGATCAGGACGACGTGAACAAAGCCCGGCCCAAACAAGTGAGCCGTGAGATTGTCTTCGTCCTCGACTGTTCCGGCTCCATGAGCGGGGATTCGATTCAGCAGGCAAAGAGGGCTCTTGAAATATGCCTGAGGGGGTTACCGCAGGGCGTGGGTTTCAACCTCTGCCGGTTCGGATCAAGGTACGAGTTCATGTTCAAAGGATCCGAGAAGTACTCAGAAAACAGCTTGAACAAAGCTCTCGCATATCTTCACAGGGTGGATGCGGACCTGGGCGGCACCGAAATCCTCGCGCCCATCAAGGCGATTTGCTCAAAAAGAAACGATAGCAGGCAGGACATCATCCTTCTCACGGACGGCCAGGTGAGCAACGAGCAGGAGATTTTCGAACTGATAAGAGAACACCGCGCCCACGCCAGAGTTTTCCCGGTGGGCATCGGAGCCGGGTGCAACGAGCACTTCATCAGGGGGCTTGCAAGGGCCGGAAACGGAGCTTCAGAATTCATTTACCCCGGGGAGAGAATAGAACCAAAGGTTTTGAGCCTCTTCGGCAAGGTGGGCCGGGCAGGGTTGGAGAATGCTTTGATAGCCTGGGGTTCTGGTGAAGCGGAGCAAGCGCCTTCATCCACTGCAATCTTTCTGGGGAGTCCTGTCACCGTGTTCGCCCGCGCCACCGAAGCAAATTTCACTGCAAAGGAAGTTGTTGTGAAGGGCAAAATCGACGGTACTGAAAGGAGGTGGAAGATACCGGTTCTGGATGTGCCGGACAATGACCTGCCCATTCCTACCCTCTGGGCTAGGGAGCGGGTGAAAGACCTTGAGGAATCGGGCGAGTTCAAAGCGGGAAGAGGGTCAAGGCAGGCGGAAAGTAAAAAGGAGTCAAGGGAGAAGACCATCCTCGAGATCTGCAGGCGCTTCGGGATCCTGTCGCAGAGCACGAGCTATGTGGCGGTGGAAGAGAGAGAAGAAAAAAACAGGTCCACCGGCGAGATCGAGCTTCGCAAGATACCGGTGTTGGTTACCATAGGCTGGCATGGTGTGGGAAGCACCTCCGGTAGGTTTGCGCTCTCTGCGAGCCAGCCAATCGTCAAATTCGCCATGGCAGAATCCGTAGACTATGGTCGCGTATTCGACGCGCGGATTGCCAAGGATCACGGTGAGCAAATGTCCGGGCCAAGGCGGCGGGAGCTTCGCGAGTACTCGATGAACGGATATGGCGAGTCTTTCGAAACGCAGGCGGTCGACAGGCAGAGGGAGCTCGAATTTGTGTTCGAGATTTTTTTTCTCAAAGAGCCGAGGGCGGCATGATGCTTGATGAGAGACTCTCGGGTTACTTCGGCCTCGATTATGAAGAACTGCAGCACATCTCGGAAGACATTGAGGCGGGAGTAAGTGTCGACAAGTTTCTCCTGCTCTCGACCGCAATTGTCCTGAGAGTTCTGGAAACCCGTTTTGGAGCATTAAGTCGACCCTGGTGGAGGCTTGCACAGAAGAGCAGAGACTGGTTGACGGACGTTGTGAAAAAAGGAAACCCGAAGATTCGCGGCAGGGATCTGACGGCGTGGGTGGACGAATTCGTCATAAGAAGAGTTTAGGGGGTGTGATGAACACCAACAAGGATTCTGAACAGGATGAGTCGCTGGTCACGGTTCGCTGACAGGGAAGGAGGGGTATCATGCCTGCCAACGTTGGTGAGATGTTTTACTTTGGTCCGGTTCCCTGGCACGGACAGGGGAGAAAGCTCGATCAACCGGCGAACATGGAGGAGGCCATTAAGGCCGGGGGCCTCGACTGGGAGGTTGAGGGTGCGCCCCTCATGACGAACGAGGAACCGCCTTCTCCAGTGCGCACCCGGTTTGCCATTGTTCGCAAGGACCGGCCAAGGGGACATCCGGGAAGGGTCCTTGGGGTGGCCCACAGGGAATTCAACCCTCTTCAGAACAGGGAAGGCATCCGCATCTTTGATTCCATTTTCGGCAGGGGCAAAGGAGTCTACCACACGGGCGGCTACCTGGGGTTCGGGGAGGTGATCTGGCTGCTCGCCGAGTTGCCGAAAAGCATCTTCGTCACGCCCAAAGACCGGGTGAACACCTATGCGCTTTTCACCAACAGCCACAACGGGACAATCGCTGTAGATTTCCGGCTGACCACGGTGCGCGTTGTCTGCCAGAACACGCTCTGCCTGGCCTTGAACAAGAGCAACAAGAAAGACGTTTTCAAGCAGGCCCATCAGGGCGACTACAGAGAACTTGAGGCTAAGGTGGCGGCCTTTTTTGCTGAGACCCTTAGGGCGGTGGAAGAAGTGGAGACCCGGTTCAAAGCGATGCTGGATCGCAAGTTCGACGACGACCTGATCAAGGCTTACATCGAGTCCCTTTTCCCGATGCCGGCCAAACCGGCCAAATATGATACCAGCCCGATGGTAGCAAAATTCTACACGGCCCGTGTCAGAAGGGTGAACAAAGCCAGGTTAACCACAGCCGCTCTCATGAACGCCGGGATGGGCACGGAGATGCCGGGAGTGAGGGGTTCCCTCTGGGGAGCTTTGAACGCTGTCCTGGAATATGCTGATCACTACGAGCGGAACGGCGGCAGCAACATCGCCTCAGGCCTGTTCGGCTCGGGCGCCCTTCTCAAGCGAAAGGCCTTTGATCTTGCCCTTAGATATCTTTCCCTGTAGGTGGCAGGGAAGATCGCCGTTAGAAAAGCAGGGGCTCTGGGATGGAGGCCATAGTGAGCAAAGCAGAACTGGTTGCTTTCGGTCGAGACGTTCCTCGCTAAAAAAGGCGGTGCACCTATGAAAGCGACTCTCCAAAAGGATGAACTGCTCCTGCACAAAAAGCATCTCAAAATCCTGGGTCTCAAGAAAAGGGTGCCTGGAAATGCGGAGGTGACCCTCACGGTCTCCGAGAAGTTCGTGGTCACAGGTCCGGGATTCAGCGAGACGCTGGAGTGCAAAGCGATCAAGTGGGGGTCTGCTAGAGTTCCTTACAATCTCTGGGCACTCCTAGTCGAAAAGCTTGTCCCTGCCTCCAAACTGAAGGAGATCACCATCTCTGTGGGGCACGGGGAATTTCACTACGGGGAGATGAAAATCATGAACCCCGCGGTTTGTGTTGCCGGGCCGGATAGGACCTCGGTCGAAGTGCCGGCCGATGCGACGCCCCTGAGCATTGTCCTTTACGCCATGCGCAGCGATGTGGACGTTCGCAGTAAGTCGGTTCTAGAAAAAAGGGTGCAGGACGCTCTTGCCTCGGCCCGCTGGGAGATTACAAGCGCTTTGTCTTCGCTCGGCAAGTATGGGGTTACAGAGGAGGATCTCGTCTCTCTGATGGCAGAAAAGAGCGGGGTTAAGAATGTGGCAGAGCTGTTTGGTGTCCTCTTCGGTCCCAGGCGGTGGTAGCATGCCTGCGGTGAGCCTGCCTGTCCCGAGCTCGTCGAGTGGGTCGAATCCGTCGAAGGGGCGGAGGAGGATGCTCTCTGCGCTGTTCGCAGGTATGGAAAAGGGAAAAGCAGAGGGTTGCCAAAGCAAATTTGGACGACAACATATAAGATAATGGGCGTGCCTCAAGCTGACTGAATAAAGAAACTTGATGCAGCAAATTGCTTCGATTTATGCTACCATGTCTGAAAGTGGATGAAGAGGGTCATCGGGGGATCGAAGAATGAAAACCTTTACAGCATACGTCGAGTGGGATCCTGAGACGAACCTCTATGTAGGAATCGTTCCAGGAGTAACAGGGGCGCACACTCAAGCCGCTAGCCTTGATGAACTCAGGGAAAACCTCAAGGAAGTGCTCGAACTGTGCCTAGAGGAACACGGAAAGGGAGTGGAGGATTTCCCTCAATTCGTCGGGATTCAGCAGATTGAGGTGGCCGTGTGACGCGTCTCCCTACCCTCAACGCCAAGACTGTTCAAAGAGTCCTGGTCAAGCTCGGCTTCGAGCCCGTCCGACAAAAAGGAAGTCACGTATTCTATCGCCATCCCGACGGGAGGGCCACGACCGTGCCTTTTCATGCAGGGAGGGATATCGCACGACCTCTCCTGCGGGAGATCTTAAAAGATGTTGAACTTTCGACTGATGATTTGTTAGCCGAACTCGGCAAGCTGTAACTCACTATTTTTCGATTCGTTAGCCCGGCTCTCCATCTTTTTCCCACATACTTCCTCCCTTTGAACGGTCTGAACAGTTTTAACGAATTCAACGATCCGATTATTCCACTTTTCCTGCCTCTACCATTCTATCTACCCTGGCCCGCCGTAGCCTGGGGCGAAGGGGGCTGTCTCCTGCTTGCCCCGTTGAATGTGAAACCTATTCAACTGGGGTCCTCCTTGGCACGGCGTAGCTTAGCGAAGCCGGCTGTCTTCTTCTTGCCACCATTCCATCATTCCAATATTCCAGTCTTTGCCTTTCTACTGACTTCTTGTATGAAACTTGCAGTTTTCTAGAAACCCGGAAGACTCCTTCTTGTGTCATTCCCGCGGAGGCGGGAATCCAGTCTTTCCAAGGTGCTCTGGACTCCCGCCTCCGCGGGAGTGACGTTCTGAAAGGCTTCTTGCGAAGCCGTCAAGTTTTTTATTCGATCAAACTGGCCGCCCAAGCGGCCAGCGGCTAGGCTGTCTACTGACTCCTGTATTCTTCTTTGTCTTGACCTCTTCTGCTTCTTTGAGTAAGATGCCCAACAGTTTTTGGCCCGTAAAAACCCCTCTGAGATTCAGGAGGATGAAACACGAAGGCCCTGTGTAAAATAGATTGAAGGCCCCATCTCCCTGTTTGCGGGACATGGGGCTTTGTCGTTTGACCTGATACGACAAACAGTGGCTTCAAGATTGAGTTTCTTGAATACTGAGATCCGAGCCCAAGACCCGCACGGGCCTGACCAGGTTCTTGAGGCGGCCAGGCTGGTGAGCACCATAGGTATTGATTACGAGCGGTGACTTGCGACCCGCCTTGCTCTCCGGTGGCTCACCCGCGGCCCCGGCCGAGATGAAGAAGCGCTTCGAAGAATACCTGGATGAGCTAACCAAGGGCAAGGAGCCCGGCAAAGTGCGGATTGTCTTGGAGTGAAACCGCGAGAGAAAAAGGGAATGACCCTAATAGACCACCCGATCACTGTCGAACAGGTGAAACTCCTCATGCGTGAGGGCGAAGGCCTCACCGCGGAGTTCAAGGAGCGCTACACCCCGCGGATTGACGAGGACATCGTGGCCTTCGCCAATGCCAAGGGCGGGACGCTTCTCCTGGGCGTACGAGATGACGGAAACGTTGTCGGCGAACGCCTGACCAACGACCTGAAGGCCAAGATCAACAGCCTGGCGCGAAACTGCAAGCCGGCCATCACCACCGAGTTCTCACAGGTCGGCGAGGTTGTGGCCGTCGTCGTGCCGGAAGGCACGGAGAAGCCTTACTCCTGCGGTTCCGGCTACTACCGACGGCTCGACGGCAACACCCAGAAGATGAGCCACGACGAGCTGCGCATTATGTTTGCTGAGAACGAGCACCTGCCGTTTGAGGAGAAAACGGTCAAGGGATTCTCCTTCGACGATGTCTCTAAGGCCAAAATACGTGCGTTCACCAAGGAAGCGGCCATACGTATCGGCTCCGCCGCCGTGCCCGACTTCCTGCGCAGCCTCAAGGTTGCTGACGAGACCCGGGTCAAAAACGCGGGCATTCTCTTCTTTGCCAAGGACGCCTATGACCACCTGCATCAGGCGCAGATGACGCTCCTGGCCTTCAAGGGAACGGACAGGCTCCACATCTACGACCGCCGCGATGTGCGGGACGACCTGCTTACCCAATTCAATGAGGCCGTTGGCTTCCTCCAAAAACACCTGAACGTCCGCAGCGAAATCCTGGGTGTCAATCGGGAGGACATTTACGAGATCCCGATCGGGGTTTTGCGCGAGGCCTTGGTGAACGCACTCATGCACCGCGACTACAGCATCACCGGCACGCAGGTCAGCGTGGAGGTCCATGATGACCGGGTGGAGATCGTGAACCCCGGCGGCCTGCCGAAAGGCCTGTCGGTCCGGAACCTCGGCACGGTTTCGATCCGACGGAACGAGCTGATTTCGGACCTCTTCTTCCGCCTGCACAAGGTCGAACGCATCGGCATGGGCATCCAGAAGATGAAGGAGGCCATGGTCGCGGCGGGACTTCGCGAGCCGGCTTTCGCAAGCGATGCGTTTTTCCGGGCAACATTCCAACGGTCGCCCGAATTCGCTCTGAAGGAGGGAAAGGGAAAAGGGGTCAGAGAAAAGTTCGGAGAGGGTGCAGAGGAGTTGGTAGAAAAGTTGCAAGAAAAGTTGGGAGAAAAGTTGGCAGAAAACGAGAGGCACATTCTCCGGCTGATCCATAGTAATAGACGAATCTCTATTAGTGACATGGCGAAAGAGGTGGGAATCAGTACCACTGCCGTCCACAAGAACCTGACGAAGCTAAAACAAAGAGGCATCCTCCGTCGTGTCGGCCCCGACAAGGGCGGACACTGGGAGGTGGTCAGGCAAAAACAAAGTTCATGGCGGTGACAAGTGAAAAGTTATGGCAGAGACAGCTTGGAGGCATCAAAAAGTCCAGAAACCAAGTTAGTCGGGACCAGGTTGCGGAACCAAGTCTTGAAACCCCTTATTGATGCAGGTTTGGTCGAAATGACAATCCCAGACAATCAGCGCAGCGAGCAAGAATCAAGGATCGCCTGACGAGGAAAGAATTTTACGAATTCAGGAACGTCCCGCATATTGCCTTATAATATTGTGACCCCTTCGTTCGCGGATGCCGGCGGTTAGAGGCAGGGAGAGAAACGCATAAAATCATGGGCGCCCCCAACGTCCTTTTGAGAATCTCCACATCCTATTTGGTGAATTCAAAGAGCATGGAAACGTGCCGCCAATACGCCAAACCCGCCACGAACGGGAGAGGGGAGATACGGGCAACCGCGAAGAATATAGGGCAAAGAATTCGGCAGGACATTCTCAAGAAAAAGCGTGTGGAGTACGGTAAGGAAATAGTCTCCGCAGTGGGGAGACAATTGCCGGCGGATTTTGGCCAAGGGTTCTCTGAAAAATCCCTTTGGCACATGATCCGGTTCGCAGAGGTCTTTCCAGACGAGGGGAAACTTTGGGGACGAGCATCATTTTATCACTTTCTCGATCTGGAGGGGGTCGGTGGGGTCGGACCTTGATTCTTTATGAATCTCAAAACCTAACAGTGTTCCCTTCCCGACGCGGGCACGTCCAGTACAAGGACCTCGTGACCCGTCAATTCCAGGAAGCGCTGGATGCCCTGCTTTGAGATGGCCAACGTGCTCGTGTTGATGAGGGGGTGGCAGAGGAAGGATTGAGAGTGCCACAGGGCTCTATCGACGACCACCTCCACCTTCTTCTCTGTGTCGTTGATGGCGGCAAGAATCGTCACTGATCCAGGATCTACGCGAAGATAGCGCTTCAAACGATCGGGAGAAGCCATGGTCATCGAGCTGAGACCCATGAGCGAAGATAAGGATTTCAAGTCTACGGTTTTCTCATATCCGACGACCATGAGAAAATGCCGCCTCCCTTTTTTGTCACGCACAAAGAGGTTCTTGGTTTTTGCGCCTTCCAGTGGGGGTACCAGGCGGTCCGCCTGTTCGCACGTGAACACGGCGGGATGATCGCAGCGCTCGTACGCAATCCCATTTTCTTCGAGAAACCGGAATATATCCATTTTTCTCCTTTTGGTTTAAGAATCCTGTATCCGAGAAGGCACGTTCCTGATTTTGTGAATTCGGCCAATCTGCGCAAAAGAGGATCATCAGCGAATAATAGAACGCGAAAGCGGCCGAGTCAAACCGCGGCGATTTGCCCTGATTCACCGTCAAAACATCATCTGCGGCGTTGCCTTCGCTCGCTCCTCCTTGCGGCGGGGAAGGGGGAACGTTCTTGATTTATTGCCATTCACGAGCTGCTGACAGGGGTGGCGTCTTGAATTATGCATTAGGAGGTGGAGCGGGCATCAGGTCCTTCTTTTTGACTTTTGAAGACATGAAAACACTCATGGCGGGAATTCACCCGCCTTCGCAGGAAGCCACGGTCTCCGGACCGTGGAGGAATGCGGGTGTCCTCCGAAGCCTTGGCGAAGGAGGACTGGAGCTTCGGCGGGTTACGCCGTACCGCAGGTGCCACGGG
>Ga0105105_10001084_pt1 | contig 11726 bp, 10 predicted proteins | sample PPLLaktember2015_4_FD_79108 | JGI IMG/M metagenome (GOLD analysis project Ga0105105, IMG submission 79108) | Freshwater sediment microbial communities from Prairie Pothole Lake near Jamestown, North Dakota, USA - PPLs Lake P8 Core (1) Depth... | ecosystem: Environmental > Aquatic > Freshwater >... | reverse complement strand
TTCTCAAAAACACTGTCTTAATTCTTCAATAAGTCCCATAACCCGGGTGCACTCAGATCAGGCAGCGGTAGCTGCAGAGGATGCTCCCGTTCTGTTCCCTGATCGTGGCCTTGATTTTGGTGTTCGGGTTCACCAGCTCTTCGAGCAGGGCTTCGAAGGTGCCGAGGTAGAAGTTGCCCACAGCGGGTTTGCTCGGGTGCGTCACCTTGACCCTGATCTCCGGGTTTTTGCCGGAAGTGTAGCTGAACTCGCCGCTGCCGGCGAAGGTCCAGGCGTTCTTGCTGATGGCGAAAAGAAAGAGTCTGAATGCGAGTCCCGGAGGGAGCGGTTTGAGGATTTTCTGGAAAAATCCCGGAATGCGCACCCTGAGCAGGTAGGCGGCTGTTCTGCGACCCGCTTCCTCGAGGATCGCCGCGGTTTTTCTTTCGCCGATCTCTTTTTCGACAGCACTCACCAGGCTGTGGAATTTCGATTCCTCGGTCATTTCACTCGGCAGATTGCCGATCCAGTATCCCTGTCCTGTGCGGCGGAGTATGGTTTCGGCTTCGTTTTTTCCGAAGCTCTCTTCAAGGGCGGCTACGGTCTGTATGATGGAATTGGGGCCGATTTTCGACGGAGCGTTCATGTAAGGAAGTTATATCGGTTGTTCTCTTCAGGAGATTGCTTTCCTGCTGAAGATAGTGAAGATGAGGGCAAGGTTGCAACGGTCATGGCCTGAGGGTGAAATCGATGGCATCGGTAACCCATCCGGGGCGGATTCTTACGGTATCGGGATAGACGCCGAAGGTTTCCGAGGGGGTGAAGGGGTCGAGGCTTCCCGGTTTCCATGCCTGCGGCGCTCCGTTTTGTTTCGGAGCCGAGGGTATGGAGGCGCTGACGGTGTAGGTTCCGGGAGGCAGCGCGGAGAAGGTGTAACGGAACACCCCTTTTGCGGCGCCGACGGCCGTCGTCAGGAACGACGCGTTGTCCTTGTGGCGACGGGCCTCTACGGTGAGCCTCTTCGCGTCGGCCCTGCAGCTGCCGGAAAGGGTTCCCGTCTCTGTGGGTTCCGTTTCTTCAGCCGGCTGAGGCTGAACATCCCCGGTTGTTGGGCCGGGTGCGAAACGGAGCAGGAGCGATGTGGTTCCGACGGCGAGCTCCGGCCTGTCGGCCACGGCCACGGCTTCCGATGCCCGGTCGAAGCGGAGGTTCCGGTTCCGGTCGTTGACGGCATAAACGAGATAGGCTCCTCCGGCCAGATTTTCGAGCCTGAAGGATCCGTCGGCTTCCGCCTGAACCAGATAGTCCGGTTCGGTTCCGCGGTTGGCCGCATATGCGAGCAGCAGGGCTTCGGGAGCAGGTGTCAGATTGTGGTGGTACACCTTTCCGGCAATCACCCCCCGGTCTATCGGAGTACCGGTCGAGAAGGCTACGGAACCCGTATTGTCGAGGCTTCTGCCTCTGGCGTCGCGCAGATACTTGTCGAGCATAACCCTGTAGGTGACGCCCGGTTTCAGGGGTTCATATATTCTGATTTCCGCGGTTCTTCCCCTGACGGACAGGTCGTAGTTGCCGATTGCCGGAGAAAAAACCAGGGATTTGAGCAGTTCCCGCCCGCTGACCGGATGGCTGAAGGTGATATGGACGGTGCTCGCAGGGAGTCCGCCGTTCGAATGCCGGGCTTCCGAAGAGATTATCCGGAGCGGCGTGTTGTCTGCAGGGCCTCCCGAGGGCGGACGGTCGGATGCGCAGCCGCCTGCGACGCCCCACAGCAGCAATGCCAGAACGAGGGTTATGTGGTGCCTGTGGTTTTTCAGCGTTTTTCTCCCCTGAGCCGGTTGCCTCTGCTCGGATTGTATCTGTCTTTAAAAATTCGTAAATTAAAAACTAATGTAGTTCTATGAAAGTTTTTGATGAAAAATTATAGATCGATTGATATATAGATGGCCAGAAGAAATTTCAAGGTTCTTTATGTCTCTGGTGAAGTTTCCCCTTTTGTAAGAATCAGCGCACTCGCTGACTTCATGGCATCGTTCCCCCAGGCACTTGAAGAGGAAGGTTTTGAGGCCCGTATCATGATGCCGAAATACGGCACCATCAACGACCGGAAATTCCGGTTGCACGATGTGCTGCGGCTTTCGGATATCGAGGTGAACCTGAGAGATAAAACCGAACTGTTGCATGTAAAGGTTACGGCTCTGCCTTCAAGCAAGATCCAGACCTACTTTCTCTACAACGAGAAGTACTTCAAGCGCAACGGTCTTTTCACCGATATGCAGAACGGAGGCGACCAGAAGAGCAATACCGAAAAGGTGATTTTTTTCAATGTCGGTGTGCTCGAGACCCTGCAGCGCCTGGGCTGGAAACCCGACATCATTCACTGTCACGACTGGTATGCCGGCATGATTCCGCTGCTTCTGAAGACGGTGTATGCGTCGAACAGTTTTTTCAGCGATATAAAAACGGTACTCACCATTCACAATGTCTACCGTCAGGGGGTTCTGCCGTTCAAGGTGTTTCAGAAGCTTCTGCCCGAAGAGGTAAGCAGTGCGCTTCACCGCAGCGGAGATGATGTAAACATGCTCTACACCGGAGTTGAGAACGCCGATCTTCTGACGACGACCTCCAGGCTTTATGCCGACGAGATCGTCAGGAACGGAGAGGATGCCTACGGGCTGGGGCGCGTTGTCGAGGAGCGCAAGGAGACGTTCCACGGGATTCTCAACGGCATCGATACCCGTCAGTGGAACCCTTCAACCGACAAGCTGATCAAGAAGCGGTACGGCACCGACCGGATGGATGGCAAGATGGACAACAAGAAGGCGCTGCTCGAAGAGGCCGGGCTGCCGTTAACCGAAGGACGACCGCTTGTTGGGGTCGTCATGGGTTTCGACCGGTTCCAGGGCGCCGAACTGCTCAAGGAGAGCCTCGAGCGTCTTGTCGAGCTCGATCTGCAGCTCATTATCTGCGGTTCGGGCGACAAGGAGTATGAAAAGTATTTTCAGGAGTTCGCCGCCGCTCATCCCGAACATGTCGCGGTGCTTACCGATTACGCCGACACCCTCCTGCATCTGATGATCGCGGGTCTCGACATTCTTCTGATGCCGGGCAGGATCGAAGCGTGCGGCATGCTGCAGATGTTCGCCATGAGCTACGGAACGATTCCGGTTGCCTATGCCGGTGGCGGTATCGTCGAAACCATCGATGAGGTTTCCGCCGAGAGCGGTTCGGGATTCCTTTTCCACGATTACAGCGCCGAGGCGTTTATCGGCAAGCTTCAGGAGGCTGTCGAATGCTATGACGATGACGAGCGCTGGCAGCCGCTTGTGCTCGAAGCCATGGGCCGGGATTTCGCCTGGAAGAGCTCCGCCGAGGAGTACGATCAGCTTTACCGCAAACTGCTCGGAGAGTAAGGGGCATGGCTGAAACCATCAGGGTGCTTTTTCTCGATCGCGACGGTACGATCAACGAGGATGCCGGCTCGTACATTACCTCGCGGGAGCAGTTCCGGCTTATCGCCGGTGCCGGCGAGGCGGTTTCCCTTGCCCGGGCGGCAGGGTACCGGATTGTCGTCGTCACCAACCAGGCCGGCATTGCGCGGGGCATCACCACCATCGAACAGGTCGAGGACACCAACCGCTATCTGAACGAACTGCTTGCCCGCTGGCACACCGCCTACGACCGCTGTTACTACTGTCCATCCCATCCGGACTATCCGGATCCCGACTACGACCGTTTCCTGGAGTGCCGTAAACCGGCTACAGGGATGGTGGACCGTGCCGTTGCGGACTTTCTTGCCGAAGGTTTTACGGTCGACCGGAGCGCCTCGTTTTTCATAGGCGATAAAACCGTCGATGTCGAGTGCGGCCTGCGCGCCGGATTGCGCCCGATACTGGTACGTACCGGCCATAACGAGGAGCGCCTCTGCCGGGAACGGGGCATCATTCCTGAATTTGTCGCCGATGACCTCTACCGGGCCGTTACCGGCCATATTCTTGCCTCCTGACCCTTCCGTCTCCGGGGAACTTCGCCAGGATGCGGAGCGGCCGCTCAGCCTCTATGTTCACATTCCCTTCTGCAGCGCTCGGTGCAGCTACTGCGATTTTTTTCTTGTCACCCGCCTCGACCATATCGAAGCTTTTTTTCGGGCGCTTGAGGCCGAAACGCGTGCCTCCGGGCACCTGCTTCGGGGCCGCACCGTCCAGTCGGTGCATTTCGGCGGGGGAACCCCTTCGCTGGTGCCGGTCGGTCTGGTTGCCGGATGGCTCGAACTTGCGGCTTCGCTCTGCACCTTTGCTCCCGGTATGGAAATCGCGCTCGAAGCCAATCCGGAGGATCTTTCGGGAGATGCGATGGAGGAGCTGAAGGCCGCGGGCATAAACCGGCTCAGTCTCGGCGTGCAGTCCTTCCGGCAGCGCAAGCTTTCCGCTCTCGGCCGCCGGCATTCCGCCCAGGATGCCCTGCGCATAAGCAGAGAGGCCGTGAGCCGGTTCGACAGCGTCAGTATCGACATGATCTGCGGCGTGCCGGGTGAATCCACGGGGGAGTGGCTCGGAGACCTTCAGGCGGCGCTGGATATTGCGGCGCCCCACATTTCGGTCTATATGCTCTCCGTCGAACCGAAAACCCTGCTGGAGCGCAGGATCGCCAGGGGGCTGGTGAAGGTGCCTGATGAAGAGGTTCAGGCCTCCATGTATGCCGCTGCAATCGACCTGCTCTCTGCAGGGGGATACCGGCACTACGAGGTGTCGAATTTCGCGCTTCCCGGCCATCACTCCCGTTACAATCTGGCCTGCTGGATGCGTGAGCCCTATCTCGGTTTCGGTCCGTCCGCCCACAGTTTCATCTTCGACGGCGCATTGGAGAGGCGCCGGGCGAATGCCTCAAGCCTGCTTCGCTATCTCCAGAACCCCGCCGGATGCGCTGCATTCGAAGAGGTGCTTTCCGAAGAGGAGCGTTTTGTCGAGCATGTTTTTCTTTCGCTGCGCATAAACCGGGGTCTTGATGTTGAGTTTTTGCGAAAACACAATAAATTAGGGCTGAACCTTCCGGAGGTGACCGAACGCTTTATTGCAAACGAATGGATTGTGATCGAAAATGGCCGACTCCGGCTTACCGACAAGGGATTTCTGTTTGCCGACCATATTGCCGGAGAGCTGATTTCCTCGTAACCATGACACCGAAACAACGACGCGAACGTCGAGACGTATGACACACCGGGCACTCAACCGTATTCTGGCTTTGCTGCTGTTTGCCGCAGCCGAACTGCTCTACCTCATGACCATGGCTCCCACCCTCTCATTCTGGGATTGCGGAGAGTTCATTGCCACGGCATACACGCTCGGGGTGCCCCACCCGCCCGGAGCTCCGCTTTTTCTCATGCTCGGACGGCTCTTTTCGATGATTCCCTTTTTCAGCGACACGGGAGCGAGGGTCAATCTTATCAGCACGCTTGCAAGTTCGGCCACGGTGATGCTGACCTATCTCATAACCCTTCGCTTCATCGTTCTCTACCGCAAGAGCGATCCCGACGGCTGGAGCCCGGCGGAAAAGCTCTCCGCATACGGCAGTGCCGTCATAGGCGCGCTGGCGCTGGCTTTTTCGGACAGTTTCTGGTTCAACGCCGTTGAAACCGAAGTCTATGCGCTCTCGTCTTTCTTTACGGCCATGGTAGTCTGGCTGATGCTCCGCTGGCACGACGAATATCCCGATCCCGGTCATGAACGCTGGCTGATGCTGGTGATGTATATGGTGGGTCTTTCCATCGGCGTCCATCTCCTGAGCCTTCTTGCGGTTTTTGCCGCTGCCCTGATCTACTATTTCCGGAGGTACGAGCTTACCCTCAAATCCTTCGCCCTGCTTGTCGCCGGTTCATCGGCGCTTTTTTTCCTGATCTACCAAGTGATCATCAAGGGCCTTCCCGTTCTTTTCCAGTTCGCCTCATGGTGGGGGTTTCTGCTTTTCTGCGCCCTGCTTGCCTGGGCAATCCGGTATACCCAGCGGGGCAGGATGGCGACGGCCAACACCATCCTGGTTTCGCTGCTCCTGATCATTATCGGCTACACCTCCTACGGCATGATTTACGTGCGTGCGCAGGCCGCTCCTCCCATCAACGAAAACAACCCGTCCACACCCGAAGCGTTTTTCTCCTACCTGAACCGCGAGCAGTACGGCGATATGCCCATCTGGCCGCGGCGCTGGTCTCCGGAGCCGGTGCACCAGTATTTCTACCAGCAGTACCGGAGCGATCTCGACTACTTCGTGAGCTATCAGCTCAACCGCATGTACCTCCGCTATTTCGGCTGGCAGTTTATCGGGCGCGAGCACGATATGGAGGGGGCCGGCGTCGACTGGTCGGTGCTCTGGGGAGTTCCGTTTCTTGTCGGACTCGTCGGAGCGGTAGCTCATTTCAGGAGGCAGTGGAAGATGGGGCTGGTCGTCACGGCCCTTTTCGTGCTGACCGGGGCGGCGCTGGTGATCTATCTCAACCAGACCGAACCGCAGCCCCGCGAGCGTGATTACAGCTATGCCGGAAGTTTTTTCGCTTTTGCCATCTGGATCGGCATCGGCGTCGAGAGCATCTGGAATTTTCTCAAGGAGCGCTTTTCCATTCCGAAAGGCACGGCCCAGAACGTTCTGGCCGGAGTGCTGGTAACGGCGGCCCTGCTGCTGCTGAACGGCCGGATGCTGCAGGCCAACTACCGGATGCATGACCGTTCGGGCAACTATGTTCCCTGGGACTGGGCGTGGAACATGCTGCAGAGCTGCGAAAAAGACGCCATTCTCTTTACCAACGGCGACAACGACACCTTTCCGCTCTGGTACCTGCAGGAGGTCGAGCGTATCAGAACCGATGTCCGGGTGGTCAATCTCAGCCTTGCCAATACCGGCTGGTACCTGCTGCAGCTGAAAAACACCAGCCCCCGGGGGGCCATGCCGGTGGCTTTCAGCGCCGGCGACGGGGAACTCGGCTCCATCACCTACGTGCCCGTCGATTCCATGGATGTCGCCGTTCCCGCCGGAAATGCCGGGGTACTCCTGCAGCGACAGGCCGCGCGTCATGGCCTCACCCTTCCCTCGACCCCTTCCGACAGCCTGAAATGGGTGATGAAGCCGGGTTTCACCTACGACGGCCAGGGCTATCTGCGTCCGCAGGATATTGCGGTATATGAAATCGTCACCAACAACTTTCCCGATCGTCCGATCTGCTTTGCGCTCACGGTCGATCAGGAGAGCATGATCGGCCTTCAGCGCCATCTGAGGCTCGACGGCCTCGTGTACAAGGTGGTTCCTCTCGAGAGCCCCGATCCGATGAGCTTTATCGACCCGGCGCGGCTCTACCGATCGCTGACGGAGATCTACCGCTTCCGCAATCTCGCCGACCCGTCCGTGACGCTGGAGGAGACCTCCCGAAGGCTCTGCGCGAACTACACGCCGCTCTTCGTGCGGCTTGCCCTCGAACTTGCCGCCGAGCCCGACGGAACCATCCGGCTCGACAGGGAGAACGGTTCGCAGCGTACGGCCCAGAGAGGGGCGCTTGCTCTCGAGGTGCTCGACATCTCGTCGAAGGTGCTTCCGCCGGACCGCTATCCCGTAAACCCCGAACTTGCCGGGACCTTCGTCTCGCTCTATAACCGTCTTGGAGCGAAATCGAAAGCTGTGCAGTATATTTCGTATCTTGAAAACCTTGCTGCAGGCGTCAGCTACCGTTCCGATCCCAAACTGTTTTTTGTGCTTGCCGGAGCTTACCGCGATGCCGGAAGGTCGAAAGACGCCCGGCGGATCATCGAGGCACTTGCACGGGAGCTGCAGGAGCCCCGCATAAAGGAAGCGTTTGAACAACAGAAGGAACCATAAATCTATGAACAGCAGTATTCATGCGACCGCCATCGTCAGTCCGGGAGCCCGGCTGGGCGAAGGCGTCTCGATCGGACCGTACAGCGTTGTCGAGGATGACGTGAGCATCGGCGGAGGCACCAGGATCGGCCCGCAGGTACATATCGCTGCGGGTACCCGTATCGGCAGCGACTGCTGCATCCACAGCGGAGCGGTGCTTGGCGGTGAACCCCAGGATCTGAAATTCTCCGGAGAAAAAACGGAACTCTTCGTAGGCGACCGCACCGTCATCCGCGAATGCGTGACCCTGAACCGGGGCACAAAAGCCAGCGGCAAAACCGTCGTGGGTTCCGACAACCTGATTATGGCCTATGTGCATGCCGGTCACGACTGCGTTATCGGCAGTCATGTGGTTATCGCCAATTCCGTGCAGTTCGGCGGTCATTGTGAAGTGGGCGACTACGCCGTTATCGGCGGTCTGACCGGTGTCCACCAGTTTGTCAGGATCGGTCGCTACAGCATGGTTGGCGGCATCGCACGGGCCTCGCTCGATGTGCCTCCCTTCGTCATGGCCGGAGGGCACAGCTCGTTCCGCTATGAGGGGCTTAATGCCATAGGTCTGAAACGGCGGGGGTTTTCCGGCGAAAGCATCACGCAGATCAGGGATGTCTACCGCATTATCTTCCAGTCGGGCCTGCTGCTTGCCAATGCGCTCGAAAAAGTGAAGGAGGAGTTCGCTCCGGAACCGGAGGTGCTTGAAATTCTCGATTTCTTCGCATCGGGAACCCACGGCAGAAAATTCATCAGGCCATTCAACAGTTAAACGGGGCAACCGCAAGAGCCATGTCTTGTTGGGCAATAGGTATTGATCTCGGCGGTACCGCCGTCAAGGCGGCAGTAGTCAGCCTGCAGGAGGGCATCGTTCTGGACCGGTCGGTTCCGACCGATACTTCGTCGGGCCCTGAAGGCATTGTCGCACAGCTTGCCGATCTTATCGCCTCACTCCATGCACAAGCGCCCGCAAATCTGCTTCGTCACGATTTTTCGGGAATCGGGCTCGGGGCGCCGGGAGCGGTCGATACCGAAAAAGGCACCCTGAGCTATCCGCCCAATCTGCCCGGATGGACAACGTTTCCCCTGCGAGGATATCTTGAAAGCGCCCTTCAGGAAAGGCTTCAGGCCGCTTCACCGGTATTCATCGAAAACGACGCCAATGCCGCGGCTTACGGCGAAGCGGTTTACGGCGCAGGACGGAACTTCCGTGATTTTCTCATGGTGACGCTCGGCACCGGAGTGGGAGGGGGTATCGTGCTGAACCGGAAACTCTATCGCGGGCCAAGCGGAACTGCCGGCGAGATCGGATTCATGATTGTCGATTTTGAAGGGCCCTCCATCCATGCAGGCATCCGGGGCACCATCGAAGGGATGATCGGCAAGGAGCGTATCGTCGAGTACGCCTGTCGGCTGATTCGTGAAAATCCGGCTGAAGGTTCGGCTCTTTCCGCGCTGTGCAGCCAGGACTTCTCTTCGCTCTCCCCCCGCCATATCGAACGGGCGGCAAAAGAGGGTGACCGCCTCTCCCTTGCGGTATGGGAGCGGGTCGGCTCCATTCTCGGCGTGGGGTTTGCCGGCGTCACCGCGCTCATGGACATCAGAAAATTCGTTATCGGCGGGGGCATATCGGCGGCGGGCGCCCTGATTTTCGAACCGGCTTACCGGCAGTTCATCCGTTCGACGCTTCCCTCGATGCATGATGGGGTCGAGCTGGTTCACGCGGAGCTTGGCAACAGGGCGGGGATGTACGGCGCGGCGGCGTTGTGTTTTGTGTGAACCATCAATCGTTTCATGAACGGACGGTTTTTTCACTTTCTGTTTCCCGAGGTCTGTATTGTCTGCGGAAAACTGCTGATGCCTTCCGAGTACGGGTGCTGCAGCGCCTGCCGGAACAGCTTCGAGGCTTTCAGCGATTGCGCTGCGGCCGGCCATACCCTGATGCACTCCATCGAGTCGCATTTCAAGGGGAAATGTTCCTTCGAGAAGGCTTTCTGCCGCTATGTGTTTCACCGGCACAGTCCGCTGCAGAAAGCGCTGCATGCCATGAAATACGAGGGGATGTTCAATCTCGGAGTGGCCTTCGGCAGAGAGCTGGGCGCATGGATCAGCGACGCCGTGCCGCCGGAGAGCATCGACTGTCTCATCCCGGTTCCGCTGCACCGGCTGAAGCATGTCGAGCGCTCCTTCAACCAGGCGGAAAAAATCGCGCTCGGCATGGCCGAAACCTTTCAGAAGCCCGTCCGGACGGACCTGCTTCTCAGAAGCCGTTTTACGCTGTCCCAGACAGGTCTTCACGTGAGCGCAAGAAGGCGGAACCTCGACGGGGCTTTTCACACGCCGCTTCCCGATATGCCCGGTCGTGTTCTGCTGGTCGATGACGTCGTCACAACCGGAGCGACCGTGGTGGCCGCCGCCGAAGCGCTGAAACAGGGCGGGGCCGCAAGCGTTTCGGTTGCGGCGCTTGCACTTGCAGCAAAAGAATAGGTCAGTTATGGAACTTTTTTACGCTTCTTCCGGCCAGATCGACCGGGCAGCAGGACGCATCAGGCTCGACGGTGAGGAATTTCATCACCTTTCGAGGGTGCTTCGCAAAAAAAAAGGCGAACGGATCAGTGTTACCGACGGCTCTGGGCTTCATCTTGACGTGTGCATAACTGAAGTGGGCAAGAGCGCTCTTGAAGGCGATATCACCGCCATGCGGCAGGTTGCGGCCCCGTCGAGCGCCGTTACGGTCGCGATTTCGCTCCTCAAGGCTCCCCAGCGCTTCGAGTTTTTTCTTGAAAAGGCTACTGAACTCGGCGTTTCGTCGGTAATTCCCATGATTACGGCCCGTACCGTCGCCCAGCCTCCGGGAGAGCGGATTGCAAAAAGGCTGGTACGGTGGCGCTCCATCATGCTTTCCGCTGCGCGCCAGTCCGGAAGATACTATCTTCCCGATATCGTCGAGCCGCTTCCGTTTCGGAGCGTTACCGGCCTTCAGGGTTACGACTGCCGGCTGATACCCTATGAGCTGTCAGCGCAATCCGCAGGAGGTACCGGCATGACCGGCGGAAAAACACTTTTTCTGATAGGCGGCGAAGGGGGCTTTACTCCCGAAGAGGTACGCCTGGCGAGCGAGGCCGGATTTATGGAGATATCTTTCGGCCTCTCGATACTCAGGGCGGAAACCGCCGGTATTTTTGCGGTCTCGCTGGTCCGTGCACGGCTTCTTGAACGGGGCGTCGGGGAGCGGCTTTGACGCAGGCAGGAAACTTCCGAACCGCAACCAACAATCGTGAAACCATGAATACATCTACAGCCAGCCGGGTGGTTCTTCTGCTGATCGTTTTTGTCATATCGGCGATATTCTTTGCCATGATCCGCTATTTTCTCATGGCAATTTTTCTGGCAGCCATCTTTTCCGCGCTTTTCATGCCGCTCTACAGCCGCATCGAGCGTCTTTTCCGGGGGCACGGAAGCCTGAGCTCCGCGTTTACCATGCTGCTGCTTTTCATCATGGTGTTTCTGCCGCTCACGGCACTCACCGGAGTCGTCGCCGTGCAGGCCTTCAGCATAAGCAGTTCGGCAGTTCCCTGGATTCAGCAGCAGCTTCAGGAGCCTTCGGCCTACAGCGACATGCTGCAATCATTTCCCTACTACCGGGAAATCGAGCTCTACCGGGAGGAAATTCTTCAGAGAGCCGCCGAAGTTGCCGGAAGAGCGGGCGCCTTTCTTTTCAACAGCCTTTCTTCGATGACGGTTTCTGCGGTCAACGACCTCTTTCTGCTGTTCGTTTTCCTCTATACCATGTTCTTCTTTTTCAAGGACGGCCGCCTGCTGCTCGACAAGATCATGTACTACATGCCGCTTGCGGAAGC
>Ga0105105_10001082_pt1 | contig 11738 bp, 9 predicted proteins | sample PPLLaktember2015_4_FD_79108 | JGI IMG/M metagenome (GOLD analysis project Ga0105105, IMG submission 79108) | Freshwater sediment microbial communities from Prairie Pothole Lake near Jamestown, North Dakota, USA - PPLs Lake P8 Core (1) Depth... | ecosystem: Environmental > Aquatic > Freshwater >... | reverse complement strand
GCAGTTCGAAGCCCAGGCGTACCCCAGCGCTGCCAGCATCGAAAAGAGACACTTGAAGTGGTGCTCCTGCTCGCTTCCGACCACGTAGACCGATGAATCCAGGTTGTGCTGGGTGACCTTGAGGATCGCCGTGCCGATGTCCTGAGTGATGTATAGGCTCGTGCCGTCCGGTCTCAGCACCGTGACTTTCTTGGGCGAACCGTTCTTTTCAAGCCCGAACTGCTTCTCCGGCAGAGGATAAACGCTGTTCCCGCGCTCGTCCCGCGTGAAGACGCCTTTTTCTATTCCCTGGGCGATGACGTCCTTGCCAAGTTTATAGGTATCGGACTCGTAATAGAAAACATCGAAGTCCATCCCGAAATTGCGGTAGGTTTCGGCGAAACCGTCATAGACCCATTGGTTCATGCGCTTCCAGAGGTCAACCGTCTGCGGATCGCCTTCTTCCCATCGCTTGAGCATATCCTGGATGCCGTTCTCGAGCGTCGAGTCTTTTTCGGATTCGATGGCATAGCGCACGTACCATTTGCCGACGAAGTGATCGCCCTTCACGCCTTCCGAGGCCGGCGTCGCTCCGTTACCGAAGCGCTCCCAGGCGATCATGCTCTTGCAGATGTGGACCCCGCGGTCGTTGATCAGGATGGATTTGACCACGCGGTGGCCGGTGGCTTCGAGCATCCGCGAGACGGAGATGCCCAGAGCGGCATTGCGCAGGTGCCCCAGGTGAAGGGGCTTGTTGGTGTTGGGCGAGAGGTACTCGACCATGACGCGCCGATGTCGTCCCGCGGGCGCATCGCCGTATCGGTCGCCGGCGGCAAGCACGGCATCGATCGCGCCGCCGAAGAAAATCCGGTTGGCAAGCCTGAAATTGATGTACGGCCCGGCGGCGGCGGCCGATTCGATCACCTCGTCGGCGGATATGGCGGCAGCGAGCGTCTTGGCGATTTCAGCCGGGCTCTTGCGCAGCTGCTTGGACAGCGGAAAGCAGCCCACGGCCAAATGGCCCAGCTGCAGATCCGGCGGAAAACCGATCTCCATCCCCTCTGCTGCCTGGCCGAACGCCGTCCGGCAGGCTTCGGAAATGCGGTCAAGAACATGCGTTTTCAATTGATCGATGGACATGAAGGCTTCCTACTCAAATAACAGGTGATGGCGTTTGGCGCCTTCCGAGCGATCCCAAAATCGGTCGGCTCCATTTCTTCCTCTTTTTCCCCCCTTTGAAAAAGGGGGCTAAGGGGATTTTGAAATCGACTTCCTGGAAAACCGACAGGAATAACGCCCGAGCGTGATAATATGGCAAAATTCCCATGCCATATCAACTTCAAAATGGAATCAATGCTAGTAGTTGTGGGACAAAAAACCCTTGGCTTTCAACAGCGGAAGCGGGTCCACCAGGTGCCGCTTCAGCCAGGACTTTTTGATCCCCATACCGAGGGCGATGGACAGGATCTCTGAGAAGTGAAAGATGGGCAGCTGCGTTTTCAAGGAGCAGCGGATCTCCAGGTTCAGGTGGCACATGGCACAGGCCGTGATGATGCAGTCGGCCTTGACGTCGACGGCTCCCTGAATGATCTGATTGACCATGGGGGTGACCACCGCCGGCTTGGCCACCGATAAAAACGTTCCGCAGCAGCGGGACGGATGCCCCCACACGAGGGACTCCGCCCCGAAGGAGCAGAGAATTTTTTCCATCAACCCGTGATATTGCTTTTCATGCCGCATCGCCGGCGGCCGGGTAAGCATGCAGCCATAATAGGGCGCGAACCGCAGGCCGTTCAGGGCGGTCTGAAATTCCGGATTCGAGGCTGCTCCGAAACCGTTGTCGAGGAGCTCGAAAAAATGGATGATGTCCAGGTTGGAGTCGACCGACCGACCCCACATGCGTTCGTATCCGCGCTGGGCCTCTCCGTCTTCCTGCAGATGAAGCTGAGCCTGCCGGAGCCGCAGCATGCAGCTGGGGCAGGCGACCAACAGCGGCCGGCCCGCCGGAGCCAGCGAGAGGTTGCGGCAGGCGAAATGAAAGGCCAGCTCCGAGTTGATGCTATGGGTGGAGGAGGACCCGCAGCAGTTCCAGTCTTCCAGTTCGACCAGACTGAACCCAAGCTTCTGGCACACCTTGAGGAGCGACCGGTTGTTTTCCTTGGCCGAGGTGGCGAGCGAGCATCCCGGAAAATAGGAGAACTCCAGAGCTTCAGCGACCGCCGCCACGGTTGTTCACCTTACAGGTTTCGAAGATTCGTTTCATGATCCCTGGGTCGGTAATTTTGGACGGCAGGAGATCCAGCTTGCGCTTGGCCAGCATTTTCAAGCCCAGGTCGAGGTCTGAGAACATGTCCAACTGGCGGAGCTTGTAGCGCATCATGATTTCCAGTTTGTGCGTGCGACCGTATTTGTGGATGGAGCCCACCACCTCCCGGTGGAAGGCGAGAATGTCCGGCTCGGCGGGCGGCACGCCCTCTTCCAAAGCCATCTGGCGCATGACGTCCATGAACGCGGCGATGTCGATCGCCTGCGGGCAGGCCATCGAGCAGGTGTTGCAGCCGATGCAATACCAGATGTCCGAGGACTGCAGGGCCTCCCGCACGCGGCCCAGCTGGAGCAGCCGGATGACGCCGTTTGGCCGGTAGGCCATCGCCTGGGACACCGGGCAGCCGCCGCCGCAGCTCTGACAATGAAAGCAGCGGCGGATATCGGTGCCGGAGCGCTCGACCACTTTGGAGATGACATCGCGATGAGCCGGCCCCGAGGACGCCTCTATGCGAATGATACCGGTCGATTCCATGAGGCGGCAATTTAGCAGACGGCATCAAAGGAGGCTTTGACCTAAGTCAAGCCAGGGAAGTCCAATCGAAACACCTTTTGAAAACCGCCGGGGCCAATCGAATTTTCAATGTGAGCCAATGCTTTGATATTTGGGAATTGAATTCCCAAATATCATATGATACCCTCCGTTTCATGATCGACCGTGACATCCAGACCGAACTGGCCAAAAGCCGGAAAGAGTATCCTGTTATCTGTATAACCGGCCCGCGCCAGTCGGGAAAAACCACCTTGGCCCGTGCGGCTTTTCCAGAATTGCCGTATGTTTCTTTTGAAGAGCCGATCACGCGGAATGTATTCGTCGAAGACCCCAAGGGATTTCTGAGCCGCTACACAGATGGCGCTGTGTTCGATGAAGTTCAGCACGTTCCCGAGTTGTTTTCTTACCTGCAGGTGATGGTCGATGCACGGCCGGAAGCGGGGCGCTTCGTCCTTACAGGATCCCAGCATTTTGGACTGGTTGAAAAAATCAGCCAGAGCCTGGCTGGACGCACAGCGGTTTTGGTGCTTCTTCCTTTCAGCGCCGATGAGCTTCAGCGCGGAGAATGGCTTGCACCCCAACTCAACCAAGTGCTCTGGGCAGGCGCTTATCCTCCGGTTCACGATCGCGCCCTGCGCCCGGACCGCTGGTATGCGAATTACCTGGCCACCTATATCCAGCGCGATGTGCGCCAGATAACACAGGTTCAAAATCTGGACGTCTTCACGCGTTTTGCACGCTTGTGTGCCGGCAGCACGGGGCAGTTGATCAACACCAACCGCTTGGGAACCGAATGTGGAGTCGATCACAAAACCATCCGCCGTTGGCTTAGTGTGCTTCAGGCGAGCTATGTGATCGGCCTGTTGCCGCCCTATCACCGCAATTTTCGCAAGCGATTGGTTAAAACACCCAAGCTGTATTTCTATGACACGGGCCTGGCTTGTCACCTTCTGGGCATCGAAACGGCCGATCAGTTAGACACGCATCCGCAACGCGGGGCATTGTTTGAAAGTTGGGTTTTCTCGGAGTTAACCAAGGCCCTCGCTAACAAAGGTGAACCTGCCGGCATATATTTCTGGAGGACTCATGGCGGCCAGGAAGTTGATTTTCTCCTTGAACGCAGCGGAACGATGCTGGCGATCGAGGCCAAGGCTGGCATGACGGTTGACCCGGGGGCCGTGCGCACACTGGGGGCGGCCGTTCAGGCATGGGGTGAATCAAAGGTGAATCAGTTCATCGTCTTCGGCGGCAACGATGGAATGAAAATCCACGGCTGCGTCCTGCTCCCCTGGCGGAAGGCTGCAGGAATAATCAAATCGTCACCCGGAAGATCAGACTAATTTGGGGCCGGCTTAATCCTGAAATGAGTCAACAAAGAAGCAACGTCCCCATTTCCCATTTCCCCGCAAAAAATATTGGAACCGCCTGGATCGCTACGGGGGTAGAACCTGCGCCTGCTGCGTGTGCTCAGCCTGATTAGGGCTTGGGAATAACCATAACCTGCGCCGGCACAATTCGAATGAACAGTTCCGTGAAATATTGTTCATCTATCTGTAGCTGTTGGATTAGACAGGAAGTACCTACAGGCTGTCAGTATCTCATGGCTTAGGAAGTGTGATTTTCGGGTGATACAAACCGAACGAAAAGGCAGAGCCTGGCTATGCTCTGCCTCGCTAGATACCACTTTTTGTAGGTCAATGCATAACCAAAACCATATTTTCTTTCCCCTTGTCAACGACCTTGCATTTCGATCCAACAAGCATGTTTTTGTTTCCGATGCACGTGAAATCGGCTTCAACAGCATTAAATCCTTTGACATCATTCCAAGCAAATGTGTTGCTACTTCCCTTAAGAGGATCGGCTGGTAATGCACTGATGGCCCAAGCACCGCTTCCATCGATTTTGTTCTTGGCTATAAATCCACCAGAACCCATCTGAGTAATCCCCTTATTTTTTGGACCACCCCTAAGATCAACTTTATTGCCTAAAATTGATGTTCCGTCCGAGGCTGAAAAAATAGCGGTTGAAAGCTCGCCATGGGCCTGCACAACATTGTTAGCCACAGTGATTTTTGAATTCCTACGTAAATCTGAACCTCCAGATCTATCAAGAAACCATCCAACTGCTATTCCATTTGGATAGCTGGAGGGGCCTGGAAATGGGCACCCTTCTTTTGGTGTTATTATATGGTTTTCCGTGATGGTTACACTTCCTCGGCCTTCTTCATCGATATAATTGTCTAATGTTTCTATCGAATTTCGTGAAATATTTCTGAATAAATTTTTCTTTACTTCGATTGTTGCCCCCCAGGTCCAAAGAAAAAATGCACCTTGGGCCATTGTGTCTTTGGGGTTGTTGCACTTGAGGTCGACCGTGTTATTTTCAAACACCAAATTACCGGTCACTGCTTTCGGAATAATTTTTTCTCTATGTGCGTATCGGGTTCCAAAAAATGCGCCTGCTTGTACCCAGATTGTTGTATCCTTCTCCTGCCATTTAAATTTCATTTCATATGGTTGAACGTTGGTGATTTTGTTCCCTGTAATTACTGCGCCGCAGGTGTAAGGAAAATGCATGGGTGTCCAAGTAGCACCATCAAAGTGAACATTTTTTACTTTAATCCAGGGGCCTGACCCCAGGAGAGAAGGATCTGTCGCTGGCAGTTTACTTTGAAAAGTCCACTGACCGCCCATGATTTTGGTCAAGGGCACTCCTTTAGAATCTGCTTCACCGATTATTGCGATATCATTTTTAACAATTACGCTTCCTTTTTGGCCAAAATTAAAAGTTCCCTTTAATAGAACTGTCCCACCTTTATCGACAGCATCTTGGATAGCCTTGATATCTATCTCTGCATTATTTTGACCCGTAACAACAAGGCCATAGGCATAAGGCATATATAGAATTATCCAGGTTGTCAGAAGCACTGATACGCACAGTATCGAACTACATGGATGCTTTTTCATGGTTCCCCCTCCTCTGAATTTATAGCGAAAGCAGTAAATGCCGCCAGTAAAACCTAATTGGGTGGCAATAACTTGACCTTTTCTTTACAGATTCCTCGTCCGGTCCCATCCGGGAAAGGTTTCGGATTCCGCACGATCCAATCCATAGTACCTAGCATGCCGATATATTTTCCGGTACCGGATAGCACCTTCGCCGTGCCGGGAGATGTTCCGGGCTGTGGGTTTTCAGTCTCCTTTTCCAAGATTTCCCAGACCAGTTTATCCCCATCCTTATCTGTCCATGTCTCGAAACCTCTGAGTCTGGTTCCATCTTTCCCTCTGTAAATAATACCCACGATATGGACCGATGCTTCATGGAAGAGCCCCTCGCCGCTGTCGTTGACTCTCACTCCAAGGGTCTCAAATTGAATAATCATCTGGTCCTGGTCGAGTTTGAAGACTTTGGGCGAATGCCCATAATAATGCGTTCCCGAAAGTTGTACCTCTTTGGCGCTTTGAGCAAAAACCAGCCCTCCCCAACCGATGGCAATGGCCAAACAAATTGCCGCTGTCAAAATTAATTTTTTCATGAAATGCCTCCTTGCGTTGTGCCGTTTTCTGCCTTGGCTTTCAATTCGCCGATAGCAGCCATGACGGATTTGCTTTCAGCTTTGAAAATCGCTCTCCAAGCTGTAAATTTATTCCCCAGAAAGACCAATTTAGATAAGGGCTAACCCACAAACTCAAATTAACAAGCGAATTCAGCATGTTAAAATCATATAACACTCTAGTGATACTTGAGATTGATTATCATAGAGCGTAGAGGTATAACCGTTAAAACGGTTAAGTTTTTTTCTATTCAATCTTTTTCAAGGTACCGCCATGGAAAAGTTTGAAAGAATTCAATGTGATTTGGCCGAATACAAAATCACACTCGAATTCCCTGGCAGAAAAGCCCCTCTGGTCGTCCATTTCGATACCCCCTCTAGGCGATTTTATTTTTCCATAATTGCCTTGATCATAACGGAGATGAAAAAGCAGGAAGTGCCGGGATTCGTTCATATGCCCCGGCATAAGGACATATTGAGGCTGCTTGACAAATCTCTCTCAGGTAAGAAGGCATCCGAGCATGCCGAAGGCATGTGGGCAAAGATCAATATGGCATGGCGCAACCGGCTGCCGGACCTGGAGGCGGCAGCGCTCTTTAAAGTTCTCGATCGGGAGCTTGTCTCCCCCTATGAGAAAGGTGGGAAATACAGGTACCAATGCTCGGAAGGGGAGTGTGATCTCTGGGCAGGGCTATTCGGCTACGATGAAAACAACAAATGGCGATTCAAATTTGCATTCGATTCGGTTTCCGTCGGCTTGAATGACATTTCCGTCACGCTGGGGAACCTTCGGGACAATTCGGCCTGGGAAGAGTTTGTAAACCGTCTCAGGAACATGTCCGGAAATGATCAGCTTCTCATTGATCCAAACGAAACAGCACCCACTGAACTATCACCAAAGAACGGGAGCAGTAGCGAAAGGTCTCAAAAGCGCATGTGGGGTATGGTGGCAACCGCGGTTACGGTAGTCATCATCGCTATCGGATGGCTATTTTTCTCATATAAAACAAAAATGCCTGTCGAAAGTGTAGATTTGAGCCTTTCGGTCTACCCGTCCATCGATAAGCCGTCTTTGGCAGTTTTGCCTTTTGAAAATCTAACCGGAGATTCCCAGCAAGAGTATTTCAGTGACGGTGTTGCGGATCAGCTTTTAACAAGTTTGTCACAAGGACCATATCTTTACGTCACTGCCCGTACTTCCAGTTTCGCATTCAAAGGAAAGCCCATGCAGGCTCAAGAAATTGCTGCGAAGCTCGGGGTGCAATACCTAATCGAGGGCAGCGTACAACACGACAAGGACCGGGTGCGCATCAATGTTCAATTGATTGACGGCCGCGATGGAAATCATATCTGGTCGGAAACGTATGACCGCAATTTTTCCGATCTGTTTGCCCTTCAAGACAAAATAGCCATGGATGTGATGGCGTTTCTGAATGTCCAGATAACCGGCTATGCTACTGGAGCGCTGAAGTACTCAAGGCCAACCAACTTGAAAGCATATGAACACTACCTTAGAGGTTTGTACTACCATCTTGGCCGCAGGACCGAGGACGTTCAAAGGGCAGGCCAGTCCTTTGAGGAGGCTATTCAGATCGATCCCAATTTCGGCAGAGCTTACACGTGGCTGGCCAACACCTATTTGGATGAAATTGAACTGCGCCTGACAACGCGACGGGAACAAGTCATTGAAAAGGCGGAACAGGCAGTTCAAAAAGCGCTTGCCGTAGACCCGGACTATCCTCCATATGGCACGATGAGCCGCATCAGCCGATTGAAAAAAGATATGGAAACCGCCATCGTATATGCGCGTAAGTCTGTCCAGCAAGCGCCTAACGATTCCGGCCGCCACTACATGCTATGCTTGGCGCTGGCGATGGGGGAGGAATTCGAAGAATCCGTTGATTCCTGCGAAACCGCTCTTCGGCTCGCACCCTTCAGACCGGTTAACTATGTTTTGCAGCTTGCATGGTCTTTGGTGGGAAATACCCAATATGATAAGTCTATACCTATATTTAAAGAGGTTATCGATCGCAGCCTTCAATCCTTTTACGCCTATCTTGCGTACAAGGGACTCACTGCTGCTTATGAGCTGTCCGACCGGCATGTGGATGCCCACTTGGCAGCACAGAATGTATTAAGAATGAACCCGAAGTTTTCTTTAGAAAACGAATCCAGGTTGTCGCCAGCTAAAGAAGGCCCTTTTAAAGAACGCATGATAAACGCATACCGCGCTGCTGGGCTAAAGTAGCTTATCGAAACAACGGATGGCATTTCAGGCGCCGGCCGCCTCAGCTGGTCTCGATCAGCGGTAAGGTAACAAGAGTTGACATACTAAAAATGATATAGATATAATATGGTATGTGGCGGGTTGAAGAACATCGGAGGATCGATAAGCAAGTCACTTCAGCCCCGGAGGAGATACTGAAACGCTATGAGAAGTGGAAAGACGTTGCTTCTATCTCTGGTCCTTCGGGGCTTCGGCTGATCAGGGGGTTTCACGATGAAGCCCTATCGGGTAATTGGAAAGGATTCCGGTCCTCTCGTTTGGGGCTTCAGTGGCGGGTCATCTACCGTGTTATTCACCCAAAGCTCTTATTTCAGGTCGCATCGCTAACCGCACACGACTATCGGAGAAAATAAAATGAGTGAGTATCGTACTGCGAAGAAACGTGTGACGGTTTCGGTTGGAGAATCCGTCCGCATGATTCGCGAACTTCAAGAATTAAGCCAGAATCAGCTATCGCAGCTAACCGGCATTCCGCAAGCTACCATTTCTGCCATTGAAAATGATCGGATCCGTCTGGGTGTCGAGCGCGCGAAGGTGTTGGCACAGGCGCTGAAGGTTCATCCGGGCGTGCTCGTTTTCCCCGGCTGGGAGCTGCCCGAAGAGGCCGCCGCGTAGCCGATCGTTTGCCGGACAAGCCCTGCGACGGAGGGCTTGTCCGGCAGCAGGCTTCACAAAAGAGACTTGGCCAGCTTGCTGGCGCTCCCGGCGTCTGGGGCGTAACCGTCAGCGCCGATTTCGGTTGCATAGGCCTGAGTCACCGGAGCGCCGCCTACCAGGATCTTCACCTGATCACGGATGCCGGCCTTCGCCACCGCGGCCACGGTTTCCTTCATCATCGGCATGGTGGTGGTGAGCAGGGCGGAAAGTGCGAGGATGTTGGCGTTCCTGGCTTTGAGTTCGCTCACGAACTTATCCGGCGCCACATCCACACCGATGTTATAGACCTCCAGCCCGGCGCTTTCCAGCATCATGGCCACCAGGTTCTTGCCGATGTCGTGCAGGTCGCCCTTGACCGTCCCGATCACCACCCTGCCCTGGGCGCCCGTATCGCCTTCCGCTAGCAGGGGTTTCAGGATCTGCACGGCAGCGCTCATCGCCTTGGCGGCCACGAGAACCTCCGGGATGAACATCTCTTCTTTTTCCATGCGCTCGCCGACCACATCCATGCCCGCAATCAACCCCCGGCTCAGCAAATCTTTTGCCGCGACTCCCTGATCCAAGCCGCTTTTCACCAATCCCAGCACCTTGTCTTCGTCACAGGCGATCAAGGCATCGCCAATCGCTTTGAAATCGAACATGAAAGTCTCCTTCTTGAAAAAGGGTTCAGGGGGTCGAGGGGTCAAGGGTTCCAGTGTGAATGGATACGTCGAATTCTCGGACCCCGAGTCCTCTTTGCATTCCTTATTCGACAACTGACAGCTTTATCAGCCGCTTGGCATCGGCCGCTTTCTCTAATTGCCAGATCAGCTGCAGCAGTTCATCGGCGCGCTGTTGGCCTAAAACAGGAGCGGCCAGCCAGATGAATTTGTCCTTGAGCTCGCTGTCGCTGGGCAGGCTGTCCGGGGGCTCCCAGCGCGCCTCAACAGCTCCGGATTCATAGCGTTTGCCGTCATGGGTCGTAATTTCGACCGCGGCGATGGCCTTGCCCGGGAAACGATCCTCGAACTCCTGGGCCACTTCGACTTCCAGGCGTCCGGCCAGATCGAGGATGTCCCGGTCGAAGATCCGCGGCGGCAGCACCTGAGCCGGACCGACCGCACCGTCGATCAGGGCCGCGGCCACGGGAAAGGCCAGGTTGTACTGGGCCTCTTCGGTGTTGGCCGGCGGCTGGCGGGTCAGCGCGGCCGCAGCCGCAAACGTGCGCACCTTTACTTTGGCGAGATCCGCCGGTTTTAAACGATTCTTTCGGACCAGCTGCAGGCAGCCGGCGACGGCGGGATGAGCCCAGCGGCAGGCCGCATAGGGTTTGAAATAAAGGTTCAAAATTTCATACTGCCGCCCCAGACCCGTCACCCATTCTTTTTCGGGCGCCTCGCTGAAAAGCGGCTCGACCCCCGTGAACCCGCGCTGCGCCAGGAACACCGAGGCGAGCCCCGTCATGTTGCCCCACCCCAGCGAGTCCTTGCCCATGCAGGGGACGTCGATGCCCTTCATCATCGGCGCAATGGGGGCGTGGTACTCCGCCGTGCCGAGGGCTTCTCTCAGGTGCGTGCGCCGGATTCCCAGCAGCCGTCCTGCGCAGGCTGCTGTCCCGACCGCCCCCCAGCTCCCTGACGAGTGATAGGTGGGGTAGACCGCATGGCGGATCAGTCCGGCACGGATGCCGATTTCATATCCGACGACCAATGCCGTCAGAAATTCCGAGCCGGTGCATCCGCCCCTCACTTCCAGGGCCGCCAGCAGCGCCGGCAGAAAAGCCGCCCCTGGATGACCTTTGACCCGGCGGTAGCCGTCGTCGATGTCGAGCGCATTCTGGGCAAAGCCGTTGGCCAGTGCGGCTCCGATCGCCGAAACCCGCTCACCGGAAACCAGGATCGTAGCCTGGTTCCCTGGAAACTGATCGCAGGCGACGTTGGCCATGATGTCGCCCACCGGGGTGCGACGGCCGGCAATGAGCGCCCCCATGAGGTCCAACAGACAGCGTCTGGACTGATGCTGCACCGCCGTGGGAAGCTCGTCCCAGGCAAGCGCCCCGATGAAGTCGAGCACCCGATCGGTGCCTTCGGTCCATTTCCGATTCATGGGATAACAACCTCAGGGTACAAGGGGCAAAGGGGTCAAGGGGTCAAGTGAAGGAAAGGAGCTTCATTTTTTTCCCTTGGCCCCTCGACCCCTTGAATCCTTGAACCCTTTCGCCTTACAGCAGCCCCTGTTTGGCCAACCACTCCCTGGCCACATCTTTGGCCGCTTTCTTCTCGCCGTCCACTTGAAAGTTCAGCTCGGTGATCGTCTTGGTGTCGAGCTTCTGGGAGAGCGGGGCGAAGATCTTGGCCAACTCGGGATGGGCATCCAGGGTCTCCTTGCGCACCACGACGCAAGGGTTGTAGACCGGGAAGTAGACCTTGTCGTCCTGCAGCACGAGCAAATCGAACTCCTTGATG
>Ga0105105_10001081_pt1 | contig 11740 bp, 6 predicted proteins | sample PPLLaktember2015_4_FD_79108 | JGI IMG/M metagenome (GOLD analysis project Ga0105105, IMG submission 79108) | Freshwater sediment microbial communities from Prairie Pothole Lake near Jamestown, North Dakota, USA - PPLs Lake P8 Core (1) Depth... | ecosystem: Environmental > Aquatic > Freshwater >... | reverse complement strand
GGTGGTCTCCCGCACCAGGGAACTGGTGACGAGCGAGCCGTGCATGGCGGAGAACAGGGCGCCACCGAAAACGCCCACCACACCGAGCATGTGGAAGGGATGCATCAGCACGTTGTGCTCGGCCTGCAGCACCAGCATGAAGTTGAAGGTGCCGGAGATGCCGAGTGGCATGCCATCGGAGAAGGAACCCTGGCCGATCGAATACACCAGCAGCACGGCAGTGGCGGCGGCTACGGGAGCGGAGTAGGCCACGGCGATCCAGGGGCGCATGCCGAGTCGGTAGCTCAGCTCCCATTCACGCCCCATCCAGCAGAAGATGCCGATCAGGAAGTGAAAGATGATCAACTGGTAAGGACCGCCGTTGTAGAGCCACTCATCGAGGCTGGAGGCGGCCCAGATCGGGTAGAAGTGCAGGCCGATGGCGTTGGAACTGGGCACCACCGCGGCCGTAATGATGTTGTTGCCGTAGAGCAGGCCTCCGGAGACGGGCTCGCGGATGCCGTCGATGTCGACGGGCGGGGAGCCCACAAAGGCGATCACAAAGCAGACGGTGGCCGCAAGCAGGGTGGGAATCATCAGCACGCCGAACCAGCCCACGTAGAGCCGGTTTTCGGTGCTGGTGACCCAGTCCTTGAAGGACTCCCAGGGGTTGCCCCTGGAGGGGGTGATGGAGGTTGTGGTCATGACGAGGAAACGTGTATGGCGGGCGAAGAGCTGCACTCTTTACCTGCATATAACGGTAACGTGAAACTATTGACATGAGAGGTTTTGGTCATGGGTGTTTCTGCTCGATGTCCGTTGCGGCCCTGGCGACTGGGAGGCCTGTTTGGGTTGCTGCTGGCAGGGTTACTGCTGGCACCAGGGGCTGCCCAGGGGCTGGAGGCCCAGCCCTGGCTGCTGCGGGATCAGGCCGGACGTGTCTGGTCGCTCACGTTGCTGGAGCAAGGCGATCCGGTCTATCCGGCCGGCCTGCGTCTCCGCCTGACCGATCGCTCCGGCACGCAGCAGCTCGACCACGACCGGCCCCTGCAGCTGCGCGATGGCATGGGGGGTGCCTGGGAGCTGGCCAACTACAGCAACGAGCTGGTGCCGGCCGGCGAGGAGGTCTTACCGGCCGGTTCAGCCCAATTCGACTTGGCTGGCTTGGAGCCCCGGCCCCGAGCCGAGTTGCCCCTGGCCCTGGAGGTGCCGCTCGCAGCCGGTGATACAGCCCGGCTGATGGCCGGCGCGGCAGCGGTGGCGGCCCTACATGGCGCCTAATAAGGCAGGGTGACGCGAGCGGATTAGTTCTTGCAAGCCTTTGGGCGACAGCATTGCCCTGAGATGGTTGATGGTTGAATCAAATGCCTTGGCTAAAGACCAGCACAGCTTTTTGTGCCATCGGTTGCCTGTCCTGGTCGCAATCCGCTCAGGTGCCAAGCGGCGCCGGCATGAGCATGGCCATGTCATCTACTTGTAAGCCATGATCCGTTTGCGCGGCAATCGCTCCAGCCTGCTGGCCGCCCTGCTGGCTCACAGGAGCGAGCAGCAACTTGCCATCCCCGCAGATTGCTTGCAGAGCTCGTTTAGATCAGCCACCCTGGGCGCGACAGCAAAAGCAGCCCAAGGCTCAGCATCACCACGCCGCTGAGCAGCTTGAGGCGGCGTCCTGTCGATTCGCTGAGCCGCCGGTTGCCCAGGGCCCAAACCGCTGCGCCCACCATCAGGGCGTCATCGAATACGTACCCCAGGATGTAGAGGCCCAGGTAGCTGTAGCGGCCCCAGGCCGGCAGCGCCTGCTGGCTAAGGACAGCCGTGTAAAGCGCCGGCAGCCCGGCGGTACAGAGCAGCTCTATCAGATTTACCATCAGCGCCAGCAGCGCCACCCCCAGCAGGGCCGGTGCCAGGCCCTGGTTTTGCATCACGCTGCGCATGCGCGCGTAGATACCGGGCTTGGCGCTCTCAGGGATCGCCAGGGTGAAGCGCTCACCGGGCCGGCCGGCATCGCGCAGGTTCACCGCGCCAATCACCAGCGCTACGGCCCCCAGCAGCAGCTGGATCTGGCGGCTGAGGCCCAGTACCAGAAACACATTCAGCCATGCGGCCATGAAGGCGTAGTACACCACCCCGCTCACCAGCACGAAGGTGCCCGCTACAAGGGCCAACCGCCGGCGATCGCGCCAGTGCACCAGCAGCGACAGCAAAAACAGCAGCACCCACATGGCGCAGGGGTTGAAGCCATCCAGCAGGCCCAGCGCCAGGGTGAACAGCGGCAGTCCCAGTCGAGTGGCACTGAGCTGGCCCAAGGGGCCGGCTCGGATTAGCCCATCGGCCCGCTGCTGCTGGTGCTGCTGCCGCATCAATTTCTGCAGCTGCCGCCCCACGCCGTCCGGGCCGTCGAAGCCAACCAGCACGGTGCCGCCAATCACGAAGGTGGGTACCCCGGGGGTGCGGATGCCGGCTCGGCCACTGATCGCCCGCAGCTCGGCCAGGGCCTCGGGATCACTCTCCAGGCGATGCAGCCGCAGCTCCCATGACGGCTGACGTCGTTGCAGCTCGTCCAGGTAGGCCTCGGCCGCGGCGCAGTGGGGGCATCCCTGGCTCACATACACGTGCAGCACTGGAGCTGGAGCCGAGGGCTGGGGCCGCACCGGCGCCGGCAGCGGGGCCAGGGCCAGCAGTAGAGCCGCGACCAGGGCCAGCAGCCGCGCCGCGCCGCGCCCCAGCCTCTGGACGCTTAGTGGAGACATGGGCGGCAGCTCCGGCACAATGCGTGCACAGTCATAGTTGGGTTGAGGCCATGCCCAGACCCCAGCTGCTGGAGGAGTTCAGTCAGTTCTTCCGGCTGTTGAGTGAGCCGGCCCGGCTGCAGCTGCTCTGCCATCTCAAGCAGGGACCGATGGATGTAACCAGCCTGATCGAGGCCACCGGTTTCAGCCATTCGCACATCAGCCGCCAGCTGGGTCAGCTGCTGCGGGCAGGGTGAGCTCCCCTCGCTGGGCGGTCCGCTGTGTCTGATCTCGGTGTGTCCTGCTGCCAGAACGTTTGAACCTCGCCGCGTAGCAATGGGCACGCTCCGCGGCCCCGCCCTTGCGGCTAGCTCGGTCAACATAGAAGTGTGATGGTGTTTAACCATCTTTCAAGTCAGCGGGTCATGAAAGAGCTCATCAAGGCGATCCATGCCCACCTGGCTGCCGAGGTTCAGGCCAGCCACACCGCCCTGGTCCATGAGCAGGGCAGCGGTTCTCTTGGGGTTGCCTGACCCCCGCTTGATTGGTCCTATTGCTTCCCTTGCCATGACAGCTAGCCATCCTGGTCGCCGCAAGGACCTCCACTGGCAGCCTCCCTGGCGTCAGGGCCGCAATTGTCACGGCAGCTGCCGTGGCCAGGAACGCCAGAGCGGTGCTCTGACGGTGGCGCTGCTCGGCATGCCCAACACGGGTAAATCCACCCTCTACAACCGGCTCACTGGCGGTAATGCTCAGATCGCCAACTGGCCCGGCCTCACGGTGGAGCTGCTGCGCGGCGCCATGCCGGCTGACCGCAGCGGCCGCAGCTACCAACTGGTGGACCTGCCCGGCATCCACGATTTAAGCGGCAGCAGTGAGGACGAGGCGGTTGTGCAGCGCTTCCTGCGCCAAACACCGCCGAATCTGCTGCTGGTGGTGCTCAACGCCACCCAGATCGCCAGCCAGCTGCGACTGCTGCTGCAGCTCAAAGCCCTGGCTATCCCGATGGTGGTGGCGTTGAACATGAGCGACGAAGCTCGGCATTTTGGCATCGCAATCGATGCCGGCGGCCTGGGTGAGTCGCTCGGACTGCCCGTGCTGGCCGTGAGTGCCCGCCGCAACCAGGGCATGCACAAGCTGATCGGGCGAGTGCACCGGCTGGGCGAGGGGCTCGGCGGAGAGCCTCGAGAAGCCGCTCTGGATCAGGCCTTGGTCGAGATACCCCAGGCCTGGGTGGAGGGGCTGCTGGCACTCCATGTGCAGCTACCGCCTCGATTGATCAACAGCCGCACGCGTCTGGCGGATCGGGTTCTGCTCCACCCGCTGGTGGGTCTGGTGCTGTTTCTGGGCATCGTGCTGGCGCTGTTCCAGCTGCTCTATGCGGTGGGTGCGCCAGCCCAGGACCTAATGGGCGGCGGCATCGACTGGATCCAGAACGCGATCCTGGAACCGGTTCTGGCGGCACTCAATTCGCCGCCGTTTCTGCGCGACTTCCTGGTCGATGGCGTGTGGCTGGGGGTGGGCACGGTGGCCACCTTCCTGCCGATCATCTTTCTCTTCTACCTAGTGCTCGCCGTGGTGGAAGACTCTGGCTACCTGCCGCGGGCTGCCTTCTTGATGGATGGCTTCATGCGCTGGATCGGACTGGATGGCCGTGCCTTCGTGCTGCAGGTGATCGGCTTCGGTTGCAACGTGCCCTCGATCCTGGGCACCAGGGTGATCCGCGACCGGGGCATGCGACTGCTGTCGATGCTGGTGATCCCCTTTGCCCTCTGTCAGGCCCGGCTCACGGTGTTCCTGTTCATGGCCGACGTGTTCTTCCCCAAGCCCTGGTGGGCACCAGGGCTGGTGGTGTTCGGCTTCTATGTGCTCAGCTTCGTGGCCGTGGTGATCACTGGCCTGCTGTTCAAGCGCGCCTACCCGTCCCAGGAGGCCTTCGTGCTGGAGCTGCCGCCCTATCGCACCCCAAGCCTGAGCACGATCCTGCGCCGGGGCTGGATGCAGACGTTGAACTTCCTGGCGACCACGCGCACGTTCATCGTGCTAGGTGCGGCGGCGATCTGGCTGCTCACCAACCTGCCGCCTGGTGCCGTCCAAGGAAGTGGTGCCAGCATCGCCGATGGGATCGGCCGGCTGTTCCAGCCCCTGCTGGCCCCGATCGGCATGAATCCAGCGCTCACTGTGTCGCTGTTCTTTGGTGTCATCGCCAAGGAGATCCTGCTGGGGGCGATGGCCGTGATCTACAAAACCAGCGAGACGGGCCTGGCTGGTGTGATTGGCAGCTTGATCACGCCGCTGCAGTCGCTGAGCTTCATGACATTCGTGCTGCTCTATACCCCCTGCCTTGGCACCGTGGCCGCCCAGCTGCAGGAATCGAAGAGCCGGACGTTTGCCCTGCTGTCGTTGAGTTGGTCGTTGCTGCTGGCCTGGCTGATGGCCCTGGTGGTGTTCCAGGGCGGCCGGCTACTGGGCTTTGGTTTGTGAATCAGGCTGGGCCAACTTCCATCTCCTGGGCATGCTCGTGGCGCAGCATGAATTCCAGGAAGCCGCAGGCAAGGTGCAGGATGCCGCCTGGCTTGCCGCGGCGCACCACCTCGATCTCTGCTCCCGGCTGCACCCCCAGCGCCCGCAGGCGCTGCACCAGCACCGGATGGGCTGGCAGGGTTTGCAGTGTGACCCTGGCCCCTTGACTGACGCTGCTTAACGGCATCGTGATGAAAGGATTCTGGAATAAATCTAGGACTGATTCGTTCTGCAGCCGGGTGCGATTTGGCACAACAGACGGTGCGGCAAGCCGACCCCCACCTGCAAAACAAAGCCCGAAGCCTCGGCCCCGGGCGTTTGCCATGCTCCGCCATGTTGCCTTCTCAAGGGGGTGCGGGCGCAGCTGCCGGCGCTGGCACCTAGGGCGGTGCAGTGGACGGCCGTTCAGGCCAGGAACATCACATCTTGTCGGCGGCGGCAAGGGCGGTAGCGCGTTCGACACCGGTCTTCACTGGAGGCAAGGGGTTTTCATGAAGCGGGCTTCATGGCGACGGGCTCGACCATGTCGGCGGCGGCGAGAGGAACCCAAGTGCCTGCAGGCTGGCGCGCCTGAACTCGAGCCATCAGAGCTGCACGTGAGGCTCATGTTCAACTCGCAATGCACCGCTTGCTTCTGCACATTTATCTGAGGTACTGAATCAACAGTCAACACTCGTAGGGCACTGCAGATCAACTGCGGCAAATCAGCCGCTGATTCAATGCCTAGGTTTGACTACCAGAGCGGTATTCTATTTCTATCGTGCCAATGCAAGCAGCATGCTATCGATTATGCCAATCAATGTTCTTTACCCTTTCATCAACATTTGAAGGCATAAAGTCTGTGCGAGACAGCATTGGGAGAGTCAAATGGGGAGTCCAGTGATAGGCCATGATTTCAAAAGGAATGCGTTTGTGTGTTGCCACATCCATGCACGTCAGGATCAATATCTGCCGATCCTGAGCCCAGGTTGCTTTCAGTGGCTCTAAGAGCCAGCGCAGTTTCAAGGCCAGCTTATGAACGCAGCAGCCTCAGCGATGACTTGGCTTCTGTCCGAGTGCTCCGAATCAGACCCAATCTAAATATCGCCTAAGGCACTGTCAATGAGATTTCTCTAGCCAGTCATTCATGCGTTCACGCAAGCAGTTATGAAGCGTATTGTGCTGCTAGCTGGCTTTGAAGCTTTCAATTCTGGCCTTTATCGCCAGGCTGCAGAGCAAGCGATGGTGCAATGCCCAGGGCTGGAGGTTGGCGTATTCAGCGACCGTGAGCTGGCCGCATCAGCCGATACGGTGGCTGCCTCACTCACCAATGCCGATGCCTTTTTCGCCAGCCTGATTTTTGATTTCGACCAGGTCGAATGGTTGCGCCAGCATGCGGCCGAGATACCAATCCGGTTGGTGTTCGAATCGGCAATCGAGCTGATGCAGTTGACCTGCTTAGGTCACTTCACGATCGGCGGCAGCAGCGCCGGCATTCCCAGGCCGATTCAGGCCCTGCTGGCCAAGTTCGGCAGCGGCCGCGAGGAAGACAAGCTGGCTGCTTATTTCGGCTTTCTCAAGGTGGGGCCGAAGTTGTTGCGTTTCCTGCCCTCCCGCCGGGCCCAGGATCTGCGCCACTGGTTGATTCTTTACCGCTACTGGAATGCGGGTGGCCTCGACAACGTCACCGCCCTGTTTCTGTACCTGGCCCGCCATGGCCTGGGGCTTCAGCCCCAGGCGATCCCGCCGCTGCGGGAGTCGCCCGATCTCGGCCTGTGCCACCCCGACCACGAGGGCTACTTTCCGAATCCCCGTGACTACCTGAGCTGGTTCCACCGCACCCGCCCCCAGAGCACACCAACACAGGGCAACTGGCCTGTGGTGGGGCTGCTGCTCTACCGCAAGCATGTGATCACCGGTCAGCCCTACATCCCCCAGTTGATCCGCGCCTTCGAGGCCGCCCAGCTGGTGCCGCTGCCGGTGTTCATCAACGGGGTGGAAGGCCATATGGCCGTGCGCGACTGGATGACCAGTACCAGCGAACAGGCCTTATCCGGTGAACTCAGCGGCGGCCGTCGCCAGGCTGTGGCTGTGGATGCGATCGTTTCCACGATCGGCTTCCCCCTAGTCGGCGGTCCGGCCGGGTCGATGGAGGCAGGCCGCCGCGAGCAGGTGGCCCAGCGCATCCTGCGCGCCAAGAACGTTCCCTATGTGGTGGCAGCACCGCTGCTCATCCAGGACTTGCACTCCTGGACCCGCCACGGCATTGGTGGTCTGCAGAGCGTCGTGCTGTTCGCCCTGCCCGAGCTCGATGGCGCGATCGATCCAGTTCCCCTCGGGGGACTGGTGGGCGATCGGATCTATCTGATTCCCGAACGGCTGCGGCGCCTCACGGGGCGCCTGAGCGCCTGGATCGCCTTGCGCCGTAAATCCGCTGCTGAGCGGCGCGTGGCGATCGTGCTCTACGGCTTTCCTCCGGGCTATGGCGCCACCGGCACCGCCGCCCTGCTCAACGTGCCCGACTCCCTGATGGCGCTGCTCCGGGCGCTGGTCCGCCAGGGCTACAGGGTCGGAACCTTGCCGGCCAGTGGCGAAGCGTTGCTACGTCAGGTGAAGGAGGCCGATGACACCTGGGTCAGCCGCATCCCGGAAGGAGAGCGCTTCGAAGACTGGACAGGTGCCAGCGTGACGGTGGAGACCCTGCGGCGGTGGCTCGGGCCGCTGCACACCAGACGCATCGAGAACCAGTGGGGGCCGCTGGGCGATACCGGCATCCGCACCCTGGCGGACCGCTTTCTGCTGGGTGGTGTGGAGCTGGGCAACGTCTGGATCGGTGTGCAGCCGCCGCTGGGGGTGGCGGGCGATCCGATGCGGCTCATGTACGAACGGGATCTCACCCCCCACCCCCAGTACGCCGCCTTCTACGGCTGGCTGCAGCACGACTTCCAGGCCGATGTGGTGGTCCACTTCGGGATGCACGGCACGGTGGAGTGGCTGCCGGGCTCACCCCTGGGGAACACGGGCTACTCCTGGTCCGACCTGTTGCTGGACAACCTGCCGCATCTGTACGTCTACGCGGCTAACAACCCCTCCGAGTCGATGCTCGCCAAACGGCGCGGCTACGGCGTGATCGTGTCCCACAACGTGCCCCCCTATGGCCGTGCCGGCCTCTACCGGGAGCTGATCGCCCTGCGCGACCTGATCGCCGAATACCGGGAGGACCCCGAGCGCAATGCCGCTCTCTGCGACGGCATCCTCAAGCAGGTGGGCGATAGCGGCCTCGATGCCGACTGTCCGGCACCGGAGAACGCCAGCACCGACAGGGTCGCGTTCGACGCCTGGATCGTGCGACTGGGTGCCTATCTGCAACTGCTGGAAAGTCGGCTGTTCTCCAGCGGCCTGCACACCCTCGGCCAGCCGCCGGATCAGGAGCAGCGCCTGGCCTATCTGAAGGCCTATGTGGGCCCGGCGCTGCCGGCGGAGCTGCTCGAGGCGATCAGCCGGCTGACCCCGGCCACCGATGAGGCGGGACTGCGCGCCCAGGCGGCGGAGCTGGAGCAGCTTCATCGCGGCACCAGCGGCGAAGGCGCAGCGGCAGGGGCTGATCGCTCCAGGCAGCTGCTTGAGGCCCTGCGCGTCTGCCAGCTGCTGGAGCGCAGCACCGAGGAGATCGACCATCTGCTCGATGGCCTGGGCGGCCAGTACATCCCGCCAGCCCCAGGCGGTGACCTACTGCGCGACGGCCCCGGCGTCCTGCCCACCGGCCGTAACATCCATGCCCTCGATCCCTACCGCATGCCCTCGGCGGGTGCGCTGGTGCGGGGCCGCCAGATCGCGCTGCGGATCCTGGAACAACACAGGTCGAACAACAAAGGTGCCTGGCCGGAAACCGTGGCGCTGATGCTCTGGGGCCTCGATGCGATCAAGACCCGGGGTGAATCCCTGGCGATACTGCTGGAGCTGGTGGGAGCCGAGCCGGTGAAGGAGAGCACCGGGCGGATCGTGCGCTACGAGCTCCGGCCACTGGAGAGCCTGGAACATCCCCGCATCGACGTGCTGGTGAACCTCTCCGGCATCTTCCGCGACAGCTTCGTGAACATCGTCGAGTTGCTCGACGACCTGTTCCGCCGCGCCGCCGAAGCCGACGAACCGCCGGAGCGCAACGCCATCCGCCGCCACGCGCTGCAGCTGGCGGCCGAGGGGATCGAGAACCCCAGCGCCCGCCTGTTCTCCAACCCCGCCGGCGACTTCGGCTCGCTGGTCAATGACCGGGTCACCGACGCCAACTGGGAGAGCGGGGAGGAGCTGGCGAACACCTGGCAGGGCCGCAATGTGTTCAGCTATGGCCGCGCCGATAAAGGGGAAGCTCGGCCCCAGGTGCTGGCCGCCCTGCTGCGCAGCACTGATCGGGTGGTGCAGCAGATCGATTCGGTCGAATACGGCCTCACCGACATTCAGGAGTACTACGCCAACACCGGTGGCCTGAAACGCGCCGCCGAAGTGGCCCAGCAGGCCAGCCGGCCCGGGAGCCGGGTGGCGGCCAGCTTCGTCGAGTCGTTCTCGCGCGACACCACACCGCGGGATCTGGAGGAGCTGCTGCGGCTGGAATACCGCACCAAGCTGCTCAACCCCCGCTGGGCCCAGGCGATGGCTGCGATGGGGTCGGGTGGGGCCTATGAGATCTCCCAGCGGATGACGGCCCTGATCGGCTGGGGCGGCACCACCGGATTCCGGGATTCCTGGGTGTACGACCAGGCCGCTGACACCTACGCCTTTGATGCGGCGATGGCCCAGCGACTGCGGGACGCCAATCCGGAAGCCTTCCGCAACGTGGTGGGTCGCATGCTCGAGGCCAACAGTCGAGGACTGTGGAACGCCCCGACTGAAAAAATCGACCAGCTGCGCAACCTCTACGACCTCACCGACGCCGAACTGGAGGGCGTGACGGTGGCGCCGGAGCCGTAGTGGCCGTTTCGACGACTGCCTTTCCCATCAATGCCGTGGTGGGACAGGACTCCATCCGCCAGGCCCTGCTGCTGCTGGCGGTGGATCCCGGCCTGGGTGGAATCGTGATAGCCGGGCGCCGGGGAACGGCCAAGTCGGTGCTGGCCCGCGCTCTGCACGCCCTGCTGCCACCGATCCGGGTGATCCGCCGTTCCTGCTGCAATGCCGATCCGGCCGATCCGGGCGACTGGGACGACGCCACCCGGGCCCATCGCGCCACGATCAGCCGCAACCCCGTCAGCGCCCTGAAGCCATCGCCATTCGTGCAGGTCCCGCTCGGGGTCAGTGAAGATCGCTTGCTCGGCTCAGTCGACGTGACGGCTTCGATCAGGCGGGGGCGGCCGGTGTTCCAGCCTGGGCTGCTGGCGGAAGCACACCGGGGTGTGCTCTACGTCGATGAAATCAACCTATTGGATCCCGGTCTCGCCAATCTGCTGTTCACGGCGGTGGATGGGGGCATCAACCGGGTGGAACGGGAGGGAATCAGTTTTCAGCATCCCTGCCGACCGCTGCTGATCGCCACCTACAACCCGGCCGAGGGAGAGCTACGGGCCCATCTCATCGATCGACTGGCCATGGTGCTCTCAGCCGACACCCCCCTGAGCCTGGAGGAGCGGGTGGAGGCGGTGGCGCGGGTGCAGCAGCAGGCTGCAGACCCGGATGCCTTCTGGCAGCGCCATGGCCCCGGCCTGCTGGATCTGCAGCACCGAATCACCACGGCCCGCCGTCTGCTGAAGCGGGTGAAGCTGTCGCCGCTGCAGGTGCGTTACGTGGTGGACGAGGCAATCCGCGCCAGGGTGGAGGGCCACCGCGGTGATCTGTTCGCCGTGCGAGTGGCCAGGGCCCAGGCCGCCCTGCAGGGTCTCCGCCGTGTCGAGGCGGCCGATCTGCAATTGGCCGTGGAACTGGTGATCCTGCCCCGTTCCGCGGCTCTGGCTCTGCCTCCCGACCGTGAAGCGGAGCCATCACCGCCCGCGGAGCCCCAGGGCGAGCCGGCCGGGACACCAGAGCCGGAGGAGCAGCCACCAGTCTCGGACGCCACGGCGGATCAGCCAGCCAGCCAGGCCATCCCCGACAGCTTTCTATTTTCGCCGGAAGGGGTGCTGCTGGATCCACACCTGCTGGCCCAGGCCGCGCGTCTCAAGCGCCGCCACGGCAAAGCCGGCGGCGGCGGCCTGGTGCGCTCTCCCGACCGGGGGCGCTATGTGAAACCACTGCTGCCCCATGGACCGATCCATCACATCGCCATCGATGCCACCATGCGGGCCGCAGCACCGCATCAGCGGGCGCGGCGACGGGCACTGGGACGCCGGCAGGGGCCGAAGCTGCTGCTGCGGGAAGACGATCTGCGCGTCAAAGAGCTGCTGCGCAAGGCCGGAGCACTGGTGATCTTCGTGGTGGATGCCTCGGGGTCGATGGCCCTCAACCGGATGCAGGCCGCCAAAGGGGCAGCGCTGCAGTTGCTGGAAGAGGCCTGCCGCAGCCGCGACCAGGTGGCGCTGATCACCTTCCGCGGCAGGCGCGCC
>Ga0105105_10001080_pt1 | contig 11746 bp, 11 predicted proteins | sample PPLLaktember2015_4_FD_79108 | JGI IMG/M metagenome (GOLD analysis project Ga0105105, IMG submission 79108) | Freshwater sediment microbial communities from Prairie Pothole Lake near Jamestown, North Dakota, USA - PPLs Lake P8 Core (1) Depth... | ecosystem: Environmental > Aquatic > Freshwater >... | reverse complement strand
TTTTTAATAACTCTTTCCCCCCCCCCCCCCTATTTTTGTCAAATGACTATTTTTGGGATATGTCTTGGGAATATACTTAGACAAGATCAGATTACTTTACTTTATGAGTTATGAATTTTAATACAAAGAGACTATCCACAACGCGCTCTAATAACTCCACCCCTTAAGAGGGTAATTTTATAATAGTCCATATCCAACGGGCTAACTACCTTAGGGGACGTAGTTAAAGTAATGCATATATTAGAAATATATTAGCCAAAATATATTAATACCCCTCTAGAGGTGACCAAAAATATCAAGAGAATATTTTTATATAATAATACCCTTACCTATAATTGTTAATAGCTTGTCATGGAATCTGTTGTCTTGTATTTTGTATGGATGCTGTATGAGTTGTTGTTGAGAGACACAGTATACTTCGTCTATTTTAACTCTTTCTAAAAAGTCTAGTGAGTGTGAAACTATAATTAAGGCTCCATTGTAATTTAATAAACCTTGTATAATTGCGTCTTGAGTAGAAACATCTAAGTTATTGGTTGGCTCATCCAATAATAACATATCTACTGGAATTAAACTTATCATTGCAAAGGCTAGTCTGGCTACTTGTCCTCCTGATAAATTAGTGGCCAATTGATTGACCTGATAGTCATCCCAAAATAAAAATTCTCTTAACTTTTGCCTTATAGTCATCAGAGATACTTTGGGATTATAGGATCGCATATTATCTAATATAGTCAAATTAGGTTTGACTATATTATAATTTTGGTCCATATAAACTATATTGGTTTTAGAGTTGATATCAATATTACCTGATGATAATTGCTTTTTGGCAAGCATTTTTAAAAATTGACTTTTACCTGTACCATTAGCTCCTAGAATAGCAATTCTTTCTCCTTCATTTAGGCTTAATCTTATATTATTAATTAGATCATTATTATTAACCTGCACTACTCCATCTCTGATTTCTAAAATTATATCTGTATTTGGTCTTGTAGTATGATTGACTTTATATTGAACTGTTTTTCTAATCTGTGGTTCTAAGTCATTTAATAAATCTTTGTTTTCTTGTAATCTAGAGTCATACATAGTTTTCTTTTGTCCTGCTCTTATCTCTGCCTTGCTTTTCAAATAACCTCGGTCCATTCTTGACATACTTCTGTCTTGTCTTGCCTTAATGCCTGTTTGAATATTTTTTTCTTGTCTTCTTGACTCTAATTGTAATGATTGATCTAATCGCTTTTTATCTTTGAGGGCGACTTCATAGCGTCTCAACTTAGCTTCATTCTCTAATCTCTTTTGATCTCTATAAAATGATACATTGCCTCCAAACTCTCTTATATAACCGTTTTCTAATTCCCAAACTCTATTGACGACTCTATCTGCAAAAGAAGCGTCGTGTGAGGCTATAACTACACTGTATGGATAATTAGTAACCCCTTGAATTAACCATTCTTTAGCCTCTATATCAAGATGGTTAGTAGGCTCATCTAATAATAAAACTTGTGGCTTAATATAAAATATTAAGCCCAAATGTAGTTTTACCAATTCACCACCACTTAAACTAGATATAGTACTCATAGGATCAATTGTCCAGTTAAAATCATTTTCTACTTTTACAAGAACATCCCACCACTCTTCAACTAAAGTAGATAAATAGTCTGATACACTTAAATCTGAATTAAGCATATCTAGATGTAATTGAGGGAAATACCACACAGAAGCAAAGTCTTCAATCTTACCGCGACTTGGTTTGATTAAATTAGCTATAATTTTGAGTAAAGTTGTTTTACCAGACCCATTATCTCCAACTAAGGCAATTTTATCTCCTTGATGAATTGTAACAGAGATATCTTTCAATACATGTTTCAGTCCTCTCCTAAATCCAATTGAATTACTAGCTATATATAGTGTTTTAGACATAAATTATATTATTTCTGGCTGATTATAGCATATAGTATAAAAAAAAGCTATTTATTATTTAAGATTTAGATTTTATTGTATGTAAATGAATATTTTTTGGAATAGTCAATATAAAATTACTACCTTTATTTATTCCTTCTGATTCTACCGTAATTTCTCCGCCATGTTGGGTTATTATTTGCTTAGCTAAATACAAACCTAATCCTGAACCATTTGGATTAATCTGCGGAGACCTTTTACCTCTCTCAAATTTTTTCCATATCTTTTTTGCATCAGATATTGTAATACCAACTCCATTATCTTTAATAGATATCTCAAAAAAATCATTAAGCTCATAATTTATCAAAATATAAACCTGACCTTTACCATAAAATATTGAATTATCAAAGATATTATTTATGGCTTCTTTTATTTTTGCGCAGTCTATATTAGCCAATGTATTTTTACCTTTGATTTTTAAATTTACTCTAGTTGACTTTTCAGATAATAATTCTTTTTTCTCAATAATAATAGATTGTATAAGTTTTTTTAGGTCCACAATGTCTTGAATGTTAACACCAAATTTACCAGTATTAACATCATTTACAGTTAATACATCATTTATAATATCATTCAAGTTTTTTGCACTAATATAGGCTTTGTTTAAATCATTTTTAGCGGTATTATTTAATTCATATTTGGAATTCTCTTTATTAACAATCATGTCTAAATATCCTAATATAACTGTAAGTGGAGTTCTAAATTGATGAGATGAATTTTGTAGAAAGCTATTTTTGGAGTCTAATGCAACTTCCAATTCTTGTTTTTTAGCGTTTAATAAAATTTGTTTTTTCAAACCGATATATACCTCTCTTGTTAAAAATATATAAATCCAAGTAAAGATAAATGTAAATAATATATTGGTCTGTAATTGCTGTAATATACTGTTATCTATAATAGAAAATCTCATTATTAACAAAATAAGAGTAAAAATTAAAGTGATTAAAAGATTAGCTACTGGGAGATTAATATAAAACAGTTTATATTTAAATATAGATACAAAAATTGTAACTACGAGCATCAACATAAATACAGGTCCATAGTAAATAGAGCTTGTGTTTTGTAATATTGACGGTATTATAAAGTTAGATATTAATGTCAAACTAAAACCTAAAGTAGGTAAAGTTAAAAAGAGTTGTATATTGTTTTTTATATTTTTATTATGTATAGTATTGTATTTATTAATTAATATTTTGATATATAAAATACAATATGAAAGAGCATATAAAAATAATATATAATAAGGTATAGAGTTATATGCAATCGGACTATTAGTATCGAGCCTTAATACTCCAATTTGTGGAATTAAAATTAATATTATAGTCAATATATATGGATAGTGCAGAAATTGATATTTTTTCGAAATCTGCTTATTATTCAAAGATATTGCAAAAAATACGAGAGACTGGATGATAGTGATAAAAGAAAAATAAATTAAAACATTAGTAATATATAATGCCAAAATACTTTCTAAAGGTACTATATAGAGGTTTTGGATAATAATCCACAGTATCCAGTTAAATATTCCAAAGCAACTATATGAAAGATATTTAGCAGCGATATAATTTTTATTAGATAGTTTATAAGTAAATAAATAAATATATATACCCAACACCAAATTAGTAATGCCACTGAATATAACAACTTCCATTGGGATAATTTGATTTATATAGTCCATATTATTTTTATATTAATTAATTTTATTATACCATGAACAGGATATAAAAATAAGCTAACGCATCATTTCTCTCTTAACCTTCTCACTCATAACATTAATTATAGCCTGACTTGAATCTAATCTACTTAAAATATTCCGCTTCACTATTTTACAAATGATACATTGATGTACTACATATTTAGGATCCCCCCCTTTAGTTAATATATCTATTGGTTTCATAAGTCCATGACATTCATTTTGTCTATCTCCTGGATTTTTATCTATATGTTGTGAATATAAACATTCTGGGCAATGATTGGTATAACCATTACCTTCTACAAATGTTGCACAATTTTTACAAACAAAGTTTTCTTTATTACGAACAAACTTTCTCATTGAATGAGATTATGTATTAAACTTTTTTAATCTGAAGAGAGTCTAGTTCAACTGGAGTATTTCTACCGAACATATTAACTAAAACCTTTAGTTTACCCTTAGATTCATCTACTTCAGATACTTTACCCTCAAAGTCTTTAAATGGACCGTCTAGGATTTTAACCAAGTCATCTACATCTACATTAAGAGTATATTTAGGTTCTTCTTTACTAGTTTTTTTATTAATAAAATTCATTTCATCTGGAGAAACCGGAATAGGAGTTGTTCCAGCTCCTATAAACCCCGTTACATTAGGAGTATTTCTTACAACATACCAAGAATTGTCTGTAACGACCATTTCTACAAATACATATCCTGGATAAATTCTTTCTTCTACTGTTACTCTTTTCCCATTCTTTACCTTGATTTTTTTCTCTTTGGGAACAATCACATCAAATATATAATCTTCCATAGATAAAGACTCTATACGTTTTTTAAGATTTTGAGCAACATTGTCTTCCAAACCTGAAACACTATGAATAACGTACCAATTTTTTTCAGTACTAATAGGGTGTTGTTTTGCCATATAGAAAAAAGATAAGTTATAAAATGAATTGAGTTAAAATATAATTAAATAATATATCTAAACCTCCCAATATTATTGTAGATGCACCTGATATCATAACAACAATAGCTGTATATTGCCATGATTGTTTTCTAGTTGGCCAAGTAACTTTTTGAATTTCTACCTGAGCTTCTTTGATATATTGAATAGGATTAGTTATCATTATATTATTTAATGGTACAAATAATATTACCTTATATTTTGAATCTTGTCAAAATTTTATGTATTCGCTCTATTGAATTAATAATCTCGTAGTTTTCTAATATTAATGTGTTCTCTTATTTTTTCTAAGGCTTTAACCTCAATTTGTCTAATACGCTCTCTAGTAACATTAAATTCTGCACCTACTTCTTCCAGTGTATGAGTAATTCCATCTTCTAGTCCAAAGCGCATTTGTAGAATTTTTTGTTCTCTATCATTTAAATCATCTAATATTTCTTGTAAGTGAGATCGTAACAAGTTGCGGCTAGCTGTTTGAGTTGGACTTAAAGAGTCAGTATCTTCTATAAAATCACCCAAAGAACTACCATCCTCATCTCCAACTGGAGCCTGAAGAGAGATGGTATCTTGATTGATTTTAATAATCTGATGCACTTTTTCTACCTCCAAATCCATCTCTGCAGCTATTTCCTCCGGCAAAGGTTCACGACCAAGCTCTTGTACTAGACTACGGACTACTTGAGAGTATTTATTTATTGTCTCAACCATATGAACTGGTATACGTATAGTTCTAGACTGATCAGCTAAAGCTCTCGTAATAGATTGTCGGATCCACCAAGTTGCATAGGTAGAAAACTTAAAACCTTTAGAATAATCAAATTTTTCTATTGCTTTGAATAAACCTAAATTACCTTCTTGTATTAAATCTAATAAAGTTAAATTTGGACTACGTCCAACATATTTTTTAGCAATAGAAACTACCAATCGCAAATTAGCTTCAGCTAGTTCCCTTTTTGCATCTTCATCACCATCTAAAACTCTTTTAGATATATATATTTCTTGCTCTTTACTAAGAAGAGGAATACTACCAATTTCTTTTAAATATATATTAACTGGGTCTGGCAATTCTTCTTCCCATTTCTCCAATTGTTTATGTGACTCTATATCTTCTATCCCATCAACGGTTACTAATGGTAAAAACTCTACCTCATCTTGTATTTTTATACCTTTTTCTTTTAGGACATCGTATATCTCTTCTAATTGCTCTAAGTTATCTTCAATATTTGGTAGCGCATACATTATCTCTGTTTCTGTCACAAAGCCTCTGGTTTTACCTTGAGAAATTAGTGACTTAATAACTTTTTCTAAGGATGGATTAGTAGATTTTTTCATATAATTAAGTTAATTATCCAATATTTTTAAGTAAATGACTTATATTTTTTTAGAATTTCTTGGACCTTATCATTATCTCCATTTTTTTTCGCTTCTTTTAATCTTTTTAATAAGGTCTTACGAGCAAGGCTTTTATATTGATTTTTCAAAAGATTAATATTTTCTTGAATTGTTTGTTGTATTTGAGATTCACTTGATTGTAATTGTTCAATTTTATAAAAGATTGGTAATAGTAATTGTTCAAGTGTTGCATACTCTGAATCTGAAATAAATTCTTTACAGTCAACTAAATTTAATTTTTGTGGAGAATTTTGATTGCAATAGTCTCTTAATTTGATAAATAACTCTCTTAATTTAGGTTGAGTAAATAAAGACTGGTCTAATATAAGGATATCATGATTTGTAGGTTTGTAAAGTAGATATGCAATAATTTGTTTTTGTAACTTTATCAAAGGAGTTTCTATTACATATTGTTTAGAGTCAGGAATTGAATGTATTGCACTTAATTTTAGCTGATTATAAATATCTTTTTCAGACATATTTAATAAATCAGCCAATCTTTTAATATAATAATTTTTAGTAATAGGATCAGAAATATCTTGTATCCATAATATTAAACTTTGTAAAGCTTGGTTCTTAGCTGGAGTATCTTCTGCTTCAATTTTAGAGACTATGTAATTAATATAATATTCAATAAAATCTAAAGACTTTTCTACATTCTCTAACCATAAAGCTGGGTTATCTCGTACTAAATCAGCAGTATCCTTACCCCTTTCAATGTGAATAACCTTTACTATACCTCCCTTTTTAGTAATCATTGCTGCTGAGCGAAGACAAGCATTAATACCAGCTTTATCGTTGTCAAAGGCCAATATAAATTGATTGGTATATCTTAATAAAGTCGATATATGATGGTCCGTCAAAGCAGTGCCTGACACTGCAACCACTTCCTTCACACCAGCCTTATGAGACATAATAACATCCATTTGTCCTTCTACTATAATAACTCTATTATTACTTTTAATATCTATTTTAGCCTGAGACAAGCCAAATAATACCTTACTTTTATCAAAGACAATGGTTTGAGGAGAATTTACATATTTACCCATTTTCCCATCATCATACTCTGGTAAAACTCTACCTGTAAACCCCACCACTCTACCTAAGGTGTCTCTAATTGGTATCATAATTCTACCCCTAAATCTATCGTAAATATTATGTTTATCACTACTAATAGCCATCCCTGCAGCTTCAATATCACTATTTGAGTATTTGTGAGACAATTTTTTACTTAAAGTATGATAATTTTGTGGAGCAAGACCAATTTCGAATAAATCTATTAGTTCATTAGTAATGCCTCTAGAGGATAGATATTCTACACCTTTCTGTCCATATGATACATGTTTTAATATAGAATAATATATCTTTGTACTATCATTTAGAATATTAAGTAAGGATTTTTTATTATCTATATTGCTATACTCACCTTTAGAATGAGTCTTAAGTGATATCCCAGCCTTTTGAGACAGTATGTTTAAAGCTTCTGGGAAAGTTACTCCCTCAATATCCATAATAAATTGAAATATGTCTCCAGACTTGTCACCACCAAAATCTTTATAAATCTGAAGCTCAGGACTTACTATAAAAGATGGTGTTTTCTCACTACGAAATGGAGATATAGCCTTATAATTAGATCCAGCTGGAATTAAAGTAATATATTCACCTATAATATCTACTATATCTAGTTTTTGCTTAATTAAATCTTTGGCCTCATTATTCATATATAATTCACAACTATAATAAAGGAACTTCCATAAATGTTTATTTGATATGTGAAGATTTAGTTTTTATCAATATTAAAAAAAAGCTAGTTATTAATATGGTTAATAAAGATACTATCTGAGTTAAAGTTAATACATTAATATTTAATAATCCATATTGCAAATCTTTAGTCTGCCAAAAATCAGTTATAAAATGAATTAAAGATATCCCTATTATAAAAACCCCTGTCATATAGCCTGATTTTCTAAAAAAATAAGATTTATTATATAATATGGATATAATAGTAAACAAAATTAAATACCCTAAGGCGACATATAACGACCATGGATGTACATAATTATCACCTACCATAATGATCCATGGATATGACATTGTTGACACTGCACCTTTATTAACAGTAATAAAAAAAATACCAATATATCCAAACATCATTCCAATCGAAGATATAGGTAAAAAGGTGTCAGAGAATCTTAACCATGACATTCCAGATCGCTTAATAACATCAAAGCCTTGTAAATATAACCAACCTGACACTAAAGCTCCTAAATATCCACCGACAATATTTAATTTGCCTTCATAAAAAATTTCTCCCCAACTAAATACATTCACCCAATCTAAATCTGTTTGAATAATAGACAGGTAAACCATCCTAGCACCAATTATAGAGGATATAGCGACAATACTCACAAAGTTAAAAATATCTTTCGTAGGCACACCTTTTCTAGTCGCTTTCTCTAAAGATAAAATTAAAATAAGACTATATGAAAATAAAAATGATATACCCCAAATTGGTAAATTAAGGTTATATGCACTAAAGAACTCTAAATTGAGCATACTAAAATTTATATTTTAAGGTATTTTTATACTGGAAAAACTTGATTTCCATCCTCATCATACAGATAAACTGCAGCAGTAGGACATGATTGAGCGGCTAGAAGAAGAGTATCATCGTCTACATTACTCACATCAAGAGCTTTAATATCTGTTCTTTCTGAAGTAGTTTCTCCTCCCTTTAATTTGAGCACTGCTTTTGCCTCTTCATCTATTTCGAATACGTCAGGATACACTGCTACACAACTAGCAGCTCCTATACATTGATCCCTGTCTATCGCCAAAGTTTTAATCGCCATATTTATTTACTTAAATGATAATTATTATCTGGACTGTCTTTATTATAATATATATTTTTAATTTTGTCACCACATACTTCTCGAAGTTTATTTTCTACAACTACTCCAAAGGTAATAGATGACATTGGGCAACCCGAACATGCTCCCAATAAATTAAGAGTAAGGTTACCATCAATAAATTCTAGTATTTCTACTCCCCCTCCATCAGACTCCAACATAGGGCTAATTTCTTCTAAAATATTTTGTATTTGAGTATATACATCCATAATTAGATGTAAAAGTAATATTAAAGGCTGATATCTGTTATCTCTACTTCAGTATATGGTTGTCTATGTCCATTTTTCACACTATATCTAGTCTTATTCTTATATTTAAAGACTATTTGTTTCTTACCTCTCCCTTGAGACAAAACTTTAGCTACAACTTTAGCTTTTTCAACTTTAGGAGTTCCAACAGAAATATCTGATTTATTTTCTAACAATAAAATATCATCAAATATAATTTCTTCTCCTTCTTTCTTATCTAACTTTTCAATCTTTAAAACAGTTCCTTTTTCAACTGAATATTGTTTTCCACCAGTACGAATAATTGCAAACATACAAATTAATTATCTAACATTAAAACTAATTATATAATATTTTAGTCCTGTTGTCAATATTTATTTGCCTAAACCAATTAAAAATGCTTATAAATTTTATCTATTTCTAGACTAACTTCGTCATCTGAAAGAGATTTATCCCGATCTCTAAATTCAAGATGGAAGGTATAATTGATAAAATCTCCATTTTGAAACTTATCTCTAAAACCAATATAATAACAATTTGAAGATACTAAAGTCTTAATTTTATCATAAACTTCTTGAGCCGAACTAGAATGTGGGACTATCAATGTAATATCTCTTTTTACAGCTGGGTATTTGGGAACTTGACTATAACGTTCTGAAATTGGAGATAGTATATTCGCCAAAACTGATAGATCTATTTCTATTACTCCAGATACATCTACCCAACCTACGGATTGTTCAGCATAATTAATAATAGTATTATTTTCTATAATCTGAGTTGTGAATTTAGTATAATCAAATCCAAGTTGAGTAATGACTCTAATGAAATCAATATAAGTTTGATTAACATTTGTATTGATATCTGTATCTTTATGATAATAACTTAAACTTAGATGTAAATGTTGTTCCGCAGTAAAAACATTACTAATTTCAAATAATCTTAATGTATTGAGATATCTAGAGTTTTTATCTATGGTTTTTGACATAGAATCTATTAAATTTTGTCTAAGATATGGCTTAGACTCATCAACTGGATTTAATAATTGTAGTGTACCCTCTTCACTATATGGGTAGGTCATCACTTCATTATATCCAATTTTAGATAGTTCTTCAGATATTTCGCGTTTAAACTTAAAAGCAAAATCAGAATTTACTTTTATCATAGCAATATCTAATTTAGCAGGAATATTATCATAACCATACACACGAGCGATTTCCTCAATATATTCTTCTGGGGTATTTAAATCTAAGCGCCAATACGGAGATTTAAGACTATATTTTTGAGAACCAAAAAATTTATGAGATTCTATATGTAATGATTTCAAGATTTGATTAATATCCCCATCACTAATATCTGCACCTATATATTTTCTAGCGTAATTATAATCCAAGCTCACAATCTCATGCTCAGTTTTATTACTACCATTATTAATATATCCTAGAGTCTGTAAGCCCGATTTTTCTACTAAATGTATAATTCTCTGAATTGCAATATCAGAAAGCTCAACTGGAATTTGTCTCTCAAATCTTTTGGCTGATTCTGTTAATAGCTTTAATCTTCTGGCTGTTTGGCGAATTCTATTGTGATCAAAGTTAGCACTTTCAATCAAAACACGAGTTGTACCATCTCCTACTGCTGTAGAAGAACCTCCTATTATACCAGCTAAGGCTATTATACCTTCTGAGTCACAAATAACAATATCTCCTTCGTCTAGCAATATTTCAACTTCATCTAAGCTTGTGAATATTTCTCCTTTTTTAGCTTCTCTTACTATAATTAAATCTCCTTTAACTTTTTCAGCGTCAAAAACATGTACTGGCTGTCCTGTTTCTAATAGAATATAATTCCCTAAATCAACAGCTGGATGATGAGTTTTTTGATTCAAAATAGCTAAGGTTTGATGAATACTTGAATCTAATTTAAATATATCGGTCTGTACATATAAATCAACTCTATAACTTCCTTTACTTAAAATATTAGAATCAAATTTATACTTACTGAGTCCTGAGAGTTCTAAGACTGAGTAATAATTACATAAATTAGTTTGAATCTTAATATGTTTTTTTAATTTTTGTTTAACTGGAATTGGGGATAATTCTAATGGTTGAATTGAATTATTGGTAATTAAGGCTACTTCTCGTGCTACTCCATAGAATGAAGATGAATCACTAGCTCTAGTTCCTAGGCCTTTATTATCTATATCGATAATCGCCTCATTAAGACCCAATACATCAGCCACTGGGATACCGACTCCTGCAATATTTGGTAAAACCAAAATACCATCTGATTTTTCCTGTAAACCCAACTCCTGAGCAGAGCAAATCATACCAAAAGAATCTTGACCTCTTAAATTGACTGCTTGAATATTAAGACCATTGGGTAAGGTAGAACCTATCTTAGCTACAGCTACTTTCTGCCCTAATTCAATATTCTTAGCACCACATACAATATTTAAAACTTCATTATTATCTACCAAAACCTCAGCAACATTCAGCTTATCTGCATTAGGATGTGGGGTCACCTTTTGGATATGCCCGACTACTATATTCTGCAATGATTCAGCGGGATTATAGACTGAATCTACTTCATAACTTTTTAATGT
>Ga0105105_10001079_pt1 | contig 11748 bp, 8 predicted proteins | sample PPLLaktember2015_4_FD_79108 | JGI IMG/M metagenome (GOLD analysis project Ga0105105, IMG submission 79108) | Freshwater sediment microbial communities from Prairie Pothole Lake near Jamestown, North Dakota, USA - PPLs Lake P8 Core (1) Depth... | ecosystem: Environmental > Aquatic > Freshwater >... | reverse complement strand
GACCGTGCATGTGTGTCTCGCGGGACTCATTACGGGCGACACGTACGTCATCGAGCGGCTCACGTTTGCGCTCGATGGCCTGCTCTCGGATCCCGATACTGTCGCGGGTTCGATCGAGTGGACGAGCGAACAGCACGTTGTGGCTGCATCCGATGCGCTCCTCGTCATGACCTACGAGCACCGACCTCACCCCGATGTCTCCCGCCACGTCTTTGTCATGCGCCGCGTCAGCCCCGACTGGACGTGCGAAACGGCGCGCGAGCGCCGAGACGAGCTCCTGGCCCTCGTGGGCTGGTGAGCGCTGGCGCTTGGCCGCCGCCCGGCGAACGCGCTAGGCTGAGTCTCTTGATGTCGTGGAACGGGAGGTGCGCGGTATGAAGTTCGCGTTGGGACTTCTGGTCATCATCACGCTTGCGGCCGTCAGCTTCGTGAGCGTGCGTCAAGGAGAGCCAGTGGCAGGCGTGGGCGTGGACGTGGACCTGGTGAGATACATGGGGCTCTGGTACGCCGTGGCCAGCATTCCGACGACCTTCGAGGCGCGGTGCGCTCAGGGGACGACGGCCTACTACGCGCTGTTGCCCAACGGGCAGGTCGAAGTGACCAACACCTGTTACGACACGGCGGGTGCCCCGTCGCGCGTGGTCGGCCGCGCCTGGGTTCCCGATCCGCGCGACCCAAGCAAGCTCAAGGTCAGCTTCGTCCGCTTGCTAGGGATCTCGTTCTTCCCTGCCGACTATTGGATTGTCGATCTTGCGGCCAACTACAGCTATGCCGTGGTCGGGCATCTGGATGGCACGTTCGGCTGGATCCTGAGCCGAACTCCGACCTTGTCTGATGACGTGCTTGCCGGCATCTACGAGAGGCTCGGAGCTCGCGGGTACCGCCGCGACCAGTTCGTGGCGATCGACCAGACCCGCAATCTCTCGAAACGCCTGCCCGCAGGCGGCTAGGCGAGTGCGGCTGCCCGGGACCTCGTTTCGGATCGTTGCGGCCGCCCAGAGCCGGCGGTACCGTAGACTGCGGGAGGATGAGCACGATGGATCTCCTGGCGAGCAAGGTGGGGCTTGTTTTCGGCGTTGCGAACGAACGCAGCATCGCGTGGCACATTGCCCGCAACGTGACCGCAAGCGGCGCAACGTGCGGTTTCCCTTACTTGCCGGGCGAGAAGATGGAGCGGCGCGTCCGAAAGGCGCTCGATGACGCGGGGCTCGCGGGCGCCTGGATCATGCCCTGCGACGTGTCGAGCGACGAGGATCTCGATCGGCTGTTCGCGGCGGCGGCCGAGCGATTCGGCAGGCTCGATTTCGTCGTCCACTCCGTGGCGTACGCCGATCGCGCGTATCTGCAGCCGGGCAAGTTCGCCGAGACGCCTCGCGCGGCGTTCGCTCAGGCGCTCGACATCTCCGTGTACTCGCTGCTCGCAATTGCTAAGCGGGCTCGCCCACTCATGTCAGGCGGCGGCTCTCTCTTGACGCTCAGCTACTACGGGGCGGAGAAGGCGGCGTCCGGGTACAACGTCATGGGCGTCGCCAAGGCGGCGCTCGAGGCCACGGCGCGATACCTGGCGTCTGAGCTGGGACCGCAGGGGATTCGGGTCAACAGTCTGTCCGCCGGACCGTGCCGAACGCTCTCCGCGATGGCGGTTGGCGGAATCGACGAGATCCTCGACAAGGTCGAAGCGGTCGCGCCCCTTCGACGCAACATCGAGACGGACGAAGTCGGAAAGGCCGCCGTCTACCTACTCTCGGACCTGTCATCCGGAGTGACGGGCGAGACGCATCACGTGGATGCCGGCTACAACGCGATCGTCACTTAGCCGTCCGAATTCAGGAGGGCCTGGATGCCCGGATCGTCCAGCGCGTAGCGGCGCACTTTGAACACCTCATTGCGGCGCCCGCGCGGACCCGGAGCCGAGTACGGATTGATGTAGCTCCACACGAGGACGCCCGCTGGGGTGACCTCGAACACGTGTCCGCTTGACCCTTCGCACACAAGGGTGTTCCCGTTGGGCAGGCGCTGCGCGCCGGAAATGTGGGAGGAGTAGAAGCCGTCCTCGCGGTACGTCCACGAAGCCCGCTCGGGCAGAAACGCGCAGCCCGAGCGTGGCCAAGTGTACGTCCCGTCCTCGCGCAGAGGCAGTTCGATCTCGTCGACGGTTGAGTAGTCGCTCCCGGGCCGGTCGAGACCGTTGTTGAACAAGAGGAGGCGTCCCTCGCCCGGCATCCCGTCGGCGATCCATTGTGCGTCGTGCTGGCCGAACAGGATCTGGTCGCGCGGCCCGCCGGAACGATGGGCCTGCGGGTTTCCCCAACGATACAGGAGGTCGCCGCCGCGCCCGTAACGCCCGCCTGTGTGTCCGGCGGCTTCTTCGGGCGTTGTGGAGTGATCGAGAACCCACACCTCGCTGAACTCGTGGACAGACACGGCGATCTGGTCGAGCTCGGCGTTGTAGGCAATGGAGTTCGTGTGATTCCAGTCCGCCGGACCGCCGGGCTGCGCGAAGTTGACGTCGATCAGCTCGGGATGCGCGGCGACGCCGCCGTAGTTGGCCTTTGTGGGGTCGACGTCCTGGACGAGGTGATCCCAGACCCGCCACTCCCACACGATCTCGCCGCCGTTTGGCGGAGTGGGACGCACCTCGAGGATGGAGTCCGGCCACAGCTCGCCATCCTTCAGGAGCGCGGGGTCACGCCCAGCGGCCATCGCCTCTTCGGCCGTCTTCGCCTCCCAGGCGATGAGAAGTACATGCCCGTTCGGCAGGACCTTCGCGTCGTGATGCAGGCGCCGCTCGGACGTCGAGAGGACGAACTCCCAGACCACGGTGCCGTCCCGAGCGATCTCGCGGACGCGGCCTCCGGCGCCGCCGCGATTGAACGTCCGCTCGGAGTTGGGGATGACCTCTTCTGTGCGGAGGAGGTTCCCGTTCGGGAGGAGGAGAACGGCGTTGCCTGCCGGGGCATCGCTCGCCCAGGTATGGGCGATGTTTCCATCCATATCCAGAAGGTATGTTGTTGGGAGCGGGATGGGCGCGAGCAGCGTGTATCCCTCCCAGGCGCCCGGCTCCCGAAGGAGAAGTCCCGTCTCCCCGGCGGCCCCCGCGATGAAAGTCACGAGGAGCGCAACGATGACGGCGATCGACATGCGGCGGCGCATTCTGCCTCCTCTCCCACGAGCGCTTCACACAGCGTACAGCGCCGGGTGGGGCAAGGTTGCAGGGGGCGCGGGTGGACCACCTAGCGGTCGTGCCGCGTCGCTAGGCGCTGCGCGCGCTCGGCGCCGTACGGTGGCGGCTCACGTACAGGGCTCCCGTCCTCTTGTGCGACGAAGCCGGTTGGCGGAACGTACGAGGCAGGGCGGCCGTTGGCCTGACGGCGAACTGCGTCTCCGGCACGAACGCTCCGTAGTCGAACTCCTCCAGACGCCGTCGCTCGATCGTCACGCCCACTGCCCGCTCGATATCGCGGATCATCAGGCCGTCGGCGGGCGATGCCAGGGTGAACGCCTCTCCGACGTGGTCCGCTCGGCCGGTCCGGCCAATGCGGTGCGTATAGGCGTCCACGGTGTTCGGGACGTCGAGGTTGATGACGTGCGTGATCCCTGTGACGTCAATCCCACGCGCCGCCACGTCGGTGGCGACGAGGACGTCGTACCGCTTGCCGCGGAATCCGTCGATGGCCGCTTGGCGCTGCGCTTGCGTCATGTTTCCCTGCAGAGCCGTTGCACGATGCCCCGCCTTGGCGAGGATGAGCGCGAGGTTGCGCGCCTTGTGCTTCGTCCGTGTGAAGACGAGGACACGGCCGGTTGCCGTCCGCTTCAGGAGAGCGATGAGCAGGTTCGTCTTGAGGGACTCGGGCACGGGATACAGAGCGTGCGACACCGTCTTGGCTGGCGCGATCGGGTCCACCTGTACGGTAGCCGGGTCGTGCAGGATGCTTTGGGCAAGGGAGCGGATGTCGGTCGGCATTGTGGCGCAGAAGAAGAGCGTCTGGCGGCGCGCTGGGACGCTGCGGATGATCTGCCGGATGTCGGGCAGAAATCCCATGTCGCACATTCGGTCGGCCTCGTCGAGCACGAGAACCTCGACATGCGACAGATCGATGTCGCCCTCGCGTAGGTGGTCAAGCAGCCGGCCGGGGCATGCGATCACGATGTCGGCCCCACGCCGCAAGGCGTCGAGCTGCGGCTTCTTGCTCACTCCGCCGTAGATGGTGACGCTGCGCAGCGGTGTGTGCCGCCCGAACGCGACGGTTGCCTGGTGGATCTGCTCGGCCAGCTCACGCGTTGGCGCGAGGATGAGAGCGCGGATGCCACCGCGGGAGCCGCGAACGAGACGGTCGAGAATGGGCAGCATGAACGCCGCTGTCTTCCCCGTCCCCGTTTGCGCCAGGCCGAGGACGTCTCGGCGGGCAAGCACGACCGGGATGGCCTGCTCTTGGATGGGGGTGGGGGTGTGATAGCCGACGGAGTCAACTCCGGAAACAATGTGCGGGTGAAGCGAGAAACGGTCGAAACTCACTGAAAGTCCTCCTTGGACAGGTGAGCCAAGTCGCACTCTCAGCTCTTGATGCGTGGCAATCTTTGGCGGTTGACGTATGCGATCCAATTGCTAGCGCGTTGTTTGTTGGCATTGTACAGCGGCCGCGCGCGCTTATCCAGCCGCAATCGCATCTTGCACGGGCGGAGGCTCCAAGACTCCCGCGGGAAGAGACTCTTCACTCGATGTGCGCTTGCGCCGCTCCCCCAGCCGAGAGCCGGTCTCGCCGCAGGCTTGCGAGAGTCCGAGAGAGGAGCGATGCGCACCAGACGATCGCCACGGCATCGCCAGAAGACTCTTGTGCCATCTCGTGGGGACACGCGGTCTCATGGGTTCGGAGGAGTGATGGGCGGCTCCCGCGTTCGATCACCGCGAGTCGCGCTGTCGATGGATCCTGCGGGCCTCGTTGCTCCTGCCGCGTCTGAAGGATGGCCGCCGTTGGCCCGGAGTGGTGAGCGGTGGGAGTCAAGCCGCAACGTTCTTCTGCAGACCGACACGGCATCCCGGTGCGCCTCGTTCGGACGAGCGACGCGGAAGCGCGCCTCCCTGAGGCGGGAGTCTTCATCCCCAGATGCGTTGAGGCTCGAGGGCGCGCGATGGACGCCCCCGAGGATCTGCGATAGGATGAATGTCCTGCGGGGCGCGATCCGCGCAACGCGAATCTCTAAAGGGGGAAACAATGCCACTTTGGGCGTGGGCTCTGATCGTCGCTGCCGTTGTCATCTTCTTCAGCGGCATTCGGATTGTCCGTCCAACCCACCGGGCGCTGATTGAGCGTCTCGGTAAGTACAACCACTTCGGACGGCCCGGCTTCCATTGGGTGATGCCGTTGATCGATCGACTCATCCAGATCAACGTCACGGAACAGATGGTTGACGCGCAGCCTCAAGAGATCATCACCAATGACAACCTCAACGCGCGCGTCGATGCTCAGGTCTACTTCAAGGTCAAGGACGACGAGCTGAGCGTCAAGAATTCCCAGTACAACGTCAACAACTACAAGATCCAGATCGTGAACCTGGCTCGCACGACGCTACGCAACATCATTGGCACGCTCACGCTCAAGTCGGCGAACAGCGAGCGCAACCGGATCAACACAGAACTCCTCTCGACTCTGTCAGCCGAGACGCAGAGCTGGGGCATGGAGATCGTGCGCACCGAGCTGAAGGAGATCGATCCGCCGAAGGACGTACAGGAGACGATGAACAAAGTCGTCAAGGCGGAGAACGAGAAGATCGCAGCTCTGGACTATGCGAACGCGGTGGAGCGTCAAGCCGACGGCGAGAAGCGCTCCGAGATCAAGAAGGCGGAAGGCATCAAGCAGGCGAAGATTCTGGCGGCCGAAGGTGAGGCGGAAGCGATCCGGCTCGTCAACGAGGCGGCCAACACGTACTTCGTCGGCAATGCGCAGCTGCTGCGCAAGCTCGAAGCGCTCGAGAAGTCGCTGCGCGACAACGCGAAGATCGTCATTCCCGCGGGGTCAGAGCTCATCAACGTGATTGGCGACCTGGCCGGCGTGGTTCCGGTCTCTGTGAGGAAGCCCGGAGCTGATGCGAAGTAGCGAGTCGTTGCTCTGCACGAACGTGGCGCGCCCCCGTGAGGGGGCGCGCCTTTTGGACGCAAGACGTCGGGAAGGAGGAGCCCGTGAGCGAAGGATGGGCCGTTGCGAACACGCCAGGCATGCCGGCTACCGAGGAGTCGCTGGCCGCGGAGCTCACGCGGCTCGGGGTTCGAGAGGGCATGACGCTGCTCGTGCATTCCTCGCTCACCGCGTTGGGCTGGGTCTGCGGAGGGCCGGTTGCCCTGATACGGGCCCTCGAACGGGCAGTTGGCGCTTCGGGGACGCTCGTGATGCCCGCGCACTCGGGCAGCCTGACGGATCCGCGCGATTGGAGCCGTCCGCCTGTGCCCGAGGAGTGGAAGCCACTCATCCGCGCCGCGATGCCGGCCTACGATCCGGCGCGGTCTCCGACGCGAGAGACGGGTGCAGTCGCCGAGTGCTTCCGGTCGTGGCCGGGCGTTGTGCGGAGCGCGCATCCCCACAGCTCGTTCGCCGCTCTCGGGCCGCGTGCCCATGACGTCTGTGATGAGCACGGGCTCGACTTCGGCCTCGGAGAACAGTCGCCGCTCGCACGGCTCTACGATCTTGACGGCTGGGTCCTTCTCCTCGGCGTTGGGCATTCGTCCAACACGTCGATACACCTTGCCGAGTACCGGGCTGAGTACGCAGGCAAGAAAGAGATCGCGCAGGGTGCTCCTATCCTGCGCGATGGGGCGAGAGCCTGGGTTACGATCCGTGACCTCGACATCTCGAGCGACGACTTCCTGATCTTGGGAGCCGACTTCATGCGGGCGACCGGATCCATCCAGTCGGGCCGTGTGGGAGCCGGCCGCGCCCACTTGATGTCCCAGCGCGCGCTGGTCGACTTCGCCACGGCGTGGATGAGCGTGCATCGAGGCCCCCCCGTTCCGACGCCCGAGGTCTCGATCCGGGAGGCGACGCATGAGGATCGAGCGGAGTGGCTGCGCCTTCGCTCGGAACTCTGGCCGCGGTCCACGCGCGACGAGCTTGAGGCCGAACTGGAACCCATGCTCGGCCACTCGCGATGCACGGCGTTCGTCGCCGCGGCAGGAGGAGGGCGTCTCTGCGGCCTCGCTGAGGTGGCGTTGCGCGACGACGCGGAGGGCTGTTCGACCTGCCCTGTGGGCTACCTCGAAGGCTGGTACGTGGAGCCAGGGCTGCGACGGCGCGGGATCGGCCAGCGACTCGCTGCCGCAGGCGAATCCTGGGCTCGCGCGCAAGGCTGCACGGAGATGGCGTCTGACACGACTCCGGAGTACCCCGAGAGCCCATCGGCGCACGCGGCCGCGGGCTACCAGAAGGCCGGCGTCACACTCCATTTCCGAAAGCCGCTCTGACCCGCCCTACGTCGTCTTCGGGGGCCAGGGGAAGAAGGGGCTCGTTCGTCTCACGTACTCAGCGTACTCGGGTTTCGTCTCCTTGAGCCCCTTTTCGAGCAGACGAACGCCCGAGACGCGCAGGAGGAGGAACGTGATAGCGATGGGCCCAACAACCGACCACGCAGCCGCGGGCGCCGAAAGGGCAATCAGGAAGAGACCCCACCACAGCGTCGCCTCACCGAAGTAGTTCGGGTGCCTCGTGTACTTCCAGAGGCCGACGTCGCACACCCGGCCGCGATGAGCGGGATCCGCCTTGAATCGGCGCAGCTGCTCGTCCCCGACAACCTCAAACAGGAACCCAAGGAACCACAGCGCGATCCCCGCGCCATCCTGGATCGTGAGCGCGTGCGGTCCAGGGACCGTTGCGGAGGCTAGGAGCGGCGCGGCGACGAGGATGAGGAGTGCCCCCTGGAGGAGGAACACCTTCGGGTAGCTTCGCCACCAGAAGGACTTGGGTTCCTTCTCACGCCACGCCCGGTAGCGCCAATCCTCTCCCCTGCCGCGGTTGCGAGTCGTGATGTAGGCCGCGAGCCGTAGGGCCCACGTTGCGACGAGCCCGGCGATGAGGAACTCGCGCCAGGTCGGCGCGCCGGTGAGGGCAAGCCCGAGCAGGGCCACGACGAGGAAGCCGGGCCCCCAGAACGAGTCAACGATGCTCGCATTTCGGAGCCTCAGGCTCACGAGCCACACCAGCGTCATGTAAGCCCACGATGCGACGGCGGCCCAGCCGCAGAACTGAAGCGTAGTCATCGTCTCACCCTCCCAGCCTCCATCATAGCTGCGTGGCGAATCCCAACCCAGTTGCCGCCCGAGATCTCTTCTCCTAGAGTGAGTCATGCAGCCGAGCACGAGAGGAGACCGTCCTGCGAAGACGCTCGTCGACCTCTTCGCAACATCGTGTGCCCTGTACTCTGAGCGCGTCGCGATTCGCAACAGCCGTCCGATGTCCGCGGAGCCAGTCGACATCACGTATCGACAGCTCGAGGAACTCGTCCGGGAGCTTGCCGCCGGCCTCGCTGCGTCCGGGGTCAAGAGAGGCGATCGCGTGGCGCTCATCGCCGAGCCTCGGATTCGTTTCGCGGCGGTCGCCTTCGCGACGCTTCGCCTCGGCGCATGGCTGGTCCCACTCGACCCCTCGCTTACCCGTGAGGAGATCACCACGTTGCTTGAACACGCCGATCCGAAGCTCATCTTCGGGACGGCCGACGTGCGGGCGAAGCTGGGCGCCGAACGCGCGTTTGTCGATCTTGACGATGTGGGAGATCGGACCTTCTCATCCCTCCTGGCGGACCGAGAGCCGCCGGAAATCGGTCCGACGTCCGACGACATCGCATTCCTCGCGTACACCTCGGGCACGACGGGGGATCCGAAGGGCGTCATGCTCTCGCACGCGAACGTCGTTGCCGACCTCGAGAACGGCACGCAAGTCATCGCCATGTTGCCAGACGACGTCCTGCTCGCCATCGCGCCGTGGCATCACATCCTTGGGCTCGTCGCGTGCCTCGTGCTCCCGCTGTACGGCGGCGCGACGGCCATGTACACGGACGAGTACCGACGGATCGCGGAATTGATGGTTGAGCATCGCGTCTCGATCTTCATCGGCGTGCCCAAGCTCTATCACGCGCTCTACGAGCGCCTTCGGGCCAAGGCGCGCGAGTCGCTCGCCGGGCGCGTTTTGTGGCGGGTCGCGCCTCGCCTTGTGGGCCGTCGCGTGAAGCGCCGTCTCACGGGAGGTCGGCTGCGGTTCTTCGTCTCCGGATCGGCCCCACTCGATCCCCGCGTGGCGCTCGGCTTCCGCCGCCTCGGAGTCGGAATGATGGAAGGGTACGGGCTCACCGAGACGTCGCCTGTGGTCTCGCTCTGTCTGCCGTTTGGCAAGACGGCGGGCTCAGTGGGGCAGCCGATTCCCGGGGTCGAGGTTCGCGTCCTCGGTGCAGGAAGGGATGGAGTGGGCGAGCTCGCTGTGCGCGGGCCGATCGTCATGCGCGGCTACTACAAGAACGACGCGGCAACGCGCCGCGTCGTGAGTGCCGATGGCTGGTTCCGCACCGGCGACCTCGCCGTGCTCGACGCGCGTGGCGAGATCCACCTCAAGGGACGCGTCAAGAATGTTATCGTGCTCGACACGGGCAAGAACGTCTATCCGGAAGAGATCGAATGGGAAATCGGTCGCATTCCCTATGTCGAGGAGGTTCTCGTTCGGCCGAGTGAGGCAGGCATCGAGGCGGTGGTCTTTCCAAACCGCGAGCGACTGGAGGCCGACGGCCTTCTGGGGCGCGTGCGTGAAGCCATCTGGGAGGCCATTCGTTCGGCTCAGCTTCGATTGGCGCCGTACAAGCGCCTCCGCAGCATCACCCAACTCATCCTCGTGGACCGGCCGTTCCCCAAAACGAGCACGCTCGACATCAAGAGACACGAGTACGATCCACGAGCAGATCGTCCTAGCGCCTAGTTGGCAGAACCTCCGTGCGCTCGAAAGGAAAGGCCATGTGGAAGCGTTGGGCCACTCTGGTGATGGTCGTTGGCACGTCGCTCGCGTTCTGTGGGGCCGGAGTCGTGTCTTCGCCGCTCGCTCCTTCCTGGGCTCCGCCAAGCTTGGGCGAGGTGTGCGGGCAGCTTGACGGACTCGGTTGGGGCCAGTTCGTGGAGACGTCCTACCGGCTCTATGCCCTTCGGTTTCCCGAGACCGTGACGCGGATGGGCATGGCGGTGGAGTTCGGAGTCCGCAACGACCGACTGAACGACTACTCCGATGCCACCATGCGGGAGACGATGGACATCGAGTCGGAGATCCTGGCACGCCTCCGCGCCTACGACCGGGCGGCGCTCACGTCGATCGAGCAACGGCAATACGACGCCTATGAGTGGTACTGGGACGATCTGGTCCGAGCCCACCCGTTCTCAGGCTGCGACTATCCCATCAGCCACCTCTTCGTCACAAGCCTTGACCTCTTGGTTCAGGAGCTCTTGACGGAGATCCACCCCCTCTCAACTCTGGCAGATGCCGAGGACTACGTCCTGCGTCTCGAAGCGCTCGGGCCGCAGCTCGACACGATCGTCGATCTGCTCGGACGCCGCGCCGAGGCGGGCGTCATCGTGCCACAGCGGCCTCTTGATTGGGCTCTCTACGGCGTGCAGCAGATGGCACAGGGCTCAGCGGCATCGTCCCCCTACCTCGCGCGGTTGCGAGGTGAGCTGCCAAGCGCCGCCGGCCTTGGGGACAACGACGCGGAGGATCTACTCCGCCGCGCCGAGGAAGCCGTCACTCGGACCATCCTCCCGGCGTATCGCCGCCTTGCGACCAAGCTCTCGTCGCTTCGTTCGCGAGCGCCCGAGATCGGCATTTGGCGAGTCTCCGATGGGTCGGCCTACTACGAGTATCTGGTCCGCCACTTCACGGGCCTCGACCTCTCGGCTGCGCAAGTCCACGAGCTCGGCTTGAGCGAAGTGGCACGCGTTCAGGCGGAGATTCGTGCCGCCGCCGCGGCGCTTGGCTATCCGGCGGAGTCGATGTCGATTGCCGAGCTCTTCGGCCGGATCCAGGTTGATGGCGGAGCTCTTTCGGATGGCGCCATTCTGGCGGAGTACGACCGGCTGATCGCGCAGGCGAAGTCCGACGCACTCGCATTCCTTCCAGCACTCCCGAGTACGGATGTCGTGGTCGAGTCCGATCCGATCGGCGGGTTCTATCGGTCTGCCCCGCGCGACGGGTCCCGCCCGGCTGCCTTTGGGGCGCAGACGGTGGGTACGCTGCCTCGATTCACGATGCCGACGCTCGCCTACCACGAGACGATTCCGGGCCATCACGTCCAGATCGCGCTGGCACAGGAGATGGATCTGCCGCTCGTCCTGAGCGAGAGCACGTTCCTTGGGTTCACCGAGGGTTGGGCGCTGTATGCCGAGCGGCTCGCATGGGAATCCGCGTGGTACGCAGACGACGCCTATGGCAACCTCGGCCGCCTCCAGTTCGAGCTGATGCGCGCGGCGCGACTCGCGGTTGACACGGGGATTCACGCGCTCGGCTGGACGTACTCCGAGGCGCTCGCCTACTACCAGGAGGCATCGGGGCGCTCGTCCCAACTCGCGCAGTCTGACGTCTACCGCTACGCCGTCTGGCCGGGGCAGGCGGTGTCGTACGGCGTGGGGTACGTGGCGTTGCTTGAGTTGCGCGCGCGCTCTCAGGAGGCGCTCGGAGACCTGTTTGACCTGAGAGCATTTCATGCTGCGTTGCTGTCGGCTGGGAACGTTCCTCT
>Ga0105105_10001076_pt1 | contig 11750 bp, 15 predicted proteins | sample PPLLaktember2015_4_FD_79108 | JGI IMG/M metagenome (GOLD analysis project Ga0105105, IMG submission 79108) | Freshwater sediment microbial communities from Prairie Pothole Lake near Jamestown, North Dakota, USA - PPLs Lake P8 Core (1) Depth... | ecosystem: Environmental > Aquatic > Freshwater >... | reverse complement strand
TCATAGGAGTACTTGGCACTCCTTTTGGCGCGTATAAAGCACTCGGTTGATTAAGCGCTTTCGTTTCGGGAAATATCTGAGGATCTATATATACACTTGAATCATCTGTAGCCTTGTTTTTACAAGGAGCTATATCCTCAGAAAGTAGATCAAACACAAGGTCGTCTACTTCCGGGATTACTCTTAATACATCACTCTCAAGTATATTGATATCTTCGCTATCATCATCCATCAGACACTCCCTCTATTATATGTATATATTATTATATGTAAATTAGCACTTACTTAGCGTCCATAAGGCCCGCATCCATACCGTCTGTGCTAAAATCAAGACCGATTTCGACACCAGCCTCTTTTCTGAGTTTATCCATAGAGACATTCATACCTGATCCAAAACTATCGTCCATGTCATACTCCTGATTCATATCTTTTCTAGACAGATCGGGATTCTCGTCAAACAATACCTTCTCAGTTTTAGGATCAACAGCTAAATAAGCTTTATCAACATCTGTAGAACCGGCAAACCGGACTCCAAGACGTGTGCATGCTGTAGTTGTTGTATAAATACAAGTAGCACACTTTGTAGCGCGTGTGATCGTAGCTTCACGTTTCAGCTGATACTTCTCACTCGCACATTTAGTAAGACTATTTGCATCTACGGTATCCAAACTAGCCAAGGCATTACGGGTCATACCTATAGCTTCCCCGGTAGGGATCATCAGGGATAGTTTATCCTCAATCATATTGATTGAGATACCTGCTTCAAGCGCTCTAACAGCGCTGCCTTTAAGAGCTTCTCTATCAGTAGCTTTCTTAGATACCCCTTGCTCAAAAGTCGCCTGCACGCCGCCTTCACGAGTTTTTCGCTTATAGCTCTGAGTAGAAAGAAAAGTATCTCTTATTACTGCTAAAACATTAGTCCCAGAATCTACTCGAGTCTTAAAAATATTTGCAGACTCTGAAGAAATTCTATCACTATACTGAAGGTCAGTGATATAGCTCAAAGCGGCAGACTTATCAATCTTACCGTCTTTAGGGAACTCAGAACACCCAGTAGCTCTAGCAACCTTCATCAAAGAGCTGTCAAACTCATTTTCTTTTACAGACTGAATGAGGTACAGCGGGGTAGTAGATGCATTTTTGATTGCTTTAATAGCATCATCTGGGGTCTTATAGTAGGAAATATCTACATAGACGTTACCTAACAATCCTTGGAGCCCTGCGACTTTTTTAATCTCCGGAGAGAAAGCAGCAATATCTGAACTAGCAAACTTAATTTGGAGGCTCTCCTTAAGAGCGTTACCTATTTTGCCTTTAAGCATCTGATCTTGCATGTAAGCAAGAATAGGGCGTGCAGCATAAAAACGTTGTTGCTGCGCTAACTTTACCTGTACTGAAGAGCTTTTCTCCAGGGCTTCTTCTAGATCTGCGCTAGATTTATCTAGATCAACCGGTACATCCATTGGCTCAGAATAAGCCTCTACTGTCTTAGCCTGCTTAGTCATAAAAACATTTTTTAGAGCTTCTTTACTGTCGATAAAACCGTCAGAAGGGATCATTCCAGCAATTTTAAAATGCTGTGTGAACTCTGACAAGAGCTCTTTCGAATAGTCCATAGATGCAACAACTTTTTTGTTCATATCTCTGCACTGCCCAGAGCTATGCGAGCAACAGGCATGTTTGATAGGATTTCCTACCACATAACGAGCTGTACGCACTTTATTCTTTCCAAGATAGTTTGCAGCGTCAGAGCAGCTATCAAAAGCGGTCATATCCAAGTAAACATTACCTAGTAGGCCTTGTTCTGACGATAGCTTTATTAGCTCGTCTTTTGCAGCCTTTATAACTTCTGGCATATATAATGCCGATAGTTTCGAAGCTAGTACTTTACCTGTCATCCCAGCCATCATCTCTCTCTTAGCCTGACGGACAACCTCAGAAACAATTTCCTGAGAAATCTCATCAGAAGCTTGCTTAGGAGACAGCGCAACAACATTAGGGACCAGCTCGGTACTGCGCACATTAGTATGCGTCCAAGCGTCTCTAAGCTGTGGAAGGATCTCTACATTGTTAGGAGTAGGAATGTTATCGTAATCCCCAGCCTCGAGATCGAGCCAACTCAGATCAGGTATGGAAACCTTATCCTGATCCATTATTTTTCCAATCTGATCCATACTATTCCCCTTTGGTTAGATTTGCCATGATTTGTTTGCTAAGTACCGAAGCTACTTTATCTTTGACATTACCTTCGATAAAATCTTGGTATCTTTTTACAGCTTCGATTTCAGCGGAATTTATAACATCTTTAGGATTAATTTCTCCTAGTGTATCTTTAGGTTCATCCTCAGACTGCGGCGCTTCTTCTGCATCGGGATTTTCAGGAGTACTCTTATCAGGGAGCCCAGGCACAGTCTCCTCGATCTCTTCTACCTGCTCCTCAATCTCCTGTTTCTCCCGCTTTACCTTTTTCTTTTCCTCTGGGCTGAGACCCCATTTAGGATTTGTTAGCTCATCTGCAATAGTATCGGTAATATCAGACAAATCTCCGATAGCGCTATTAATCTTGAGTTTCATGTCTCTAAAAGGCATAATAAAACCACGTCCTCCGAGCATTCCATCAGGAGTGATCTCGGATCCACGCAGTAACGCTAGATCTTTCATTGCAGCAAGTAAAGTGCCTAAAGATACGTTTATATTATGCAACGCTTTCTTAAGGACGGTAGCTTTTGATGGATCATATTCAAAGCCATCCAGATTCCGGTGAGAATCTCTAGATGGGGCATCTTTTTTACTTTTCTTGTCGGCAACAACTGCCGCAATTTTTGTCGTTAGTCTTACTCTTGACATAATTTTATCCTTTGATTGGTTCGCCTGAGTTGTCGAACAGGCGTGTGATCTGAACATTCCCACTCTTATCAGCATTTATAGTCCAGAGATCCTTTGTAGCTTTATGAATCAAATGAGCTTTATCTACCCTATCAAAAGAGAATAAATCATCGAGGCTGGCGACCTTAGTAGTGCTAGCACTCAAAAAGCTATCTATACCAGCTTCTAATGCCATAGTAGTCACAGAAGAGGGCTTTACGTGGGTATTTAAATCCCTATACAAATTATCCAAAATATTTTTCGAATAATCTCCTGACTGAGCCAGCTTCTCACTAACCATCTTAACAGCTGCCGCATAGTTATGCATACTTGAACTCCTATCTTTCATAAATCCGGGACACTTTTTGGTGTACTTTATAGGGAACTTATCACATTGTTCTGGTTTGTTATTAAAAATCGTACATTTATTATCTTTCAAAAAGACACATTCTGAAGAATCAGGTTTATTTTTCAGAGTTTTTCCAGATATAGTATACTTTTCCAAGAACTCTGAGACGTTAATATTAAGGTTTTCTGACATTCTTTTTATATCTTCAGGAGTCAGAAAAACTTCACCATCCCACCTGCAGCAATCGCCGCATTTAGTGCACTCGAAAGGTATTCCATCAACAGTTCTCATATAACTTAATTCCTAATGCGGCTCAAAAATACTATCTAATAACTATTTTTGGAATCATACTTATAAACTTTTTACCTAACATGCGCATATTATCAGTAACATCCCAACGAGTATCCCAATCAGGGTGGGTAGTCATAGCACTGATAGCTTGTGATGCGCTATCAAACCCGAATATGCCTTCACTAAAAAGCTCTGCTAAAAATCTTTCTAAAAAATCACGCTCAATTTGTGTTTTAAAATATTTTATAGCAAGATTTTCTATAAAATCAAAGTCTTCTGCGAGATCTGGGTACTTACTTACAAGCCTGGACACGTATGTGTCAGGGAGCTCTGTAGCGTTACCTATTTGAGGAACAGCCATGTTTTGAGGCACCGCTGTTTCCAAAGAGTTAGATATAGCATCTATTGATAAAGCTTCTTTATGTAGGCCTTTAGCCTGTAACGTGCCTGCGATTTCATCCAGATACTGAGTCAGCTTATTCATATCGCTACGTCTCCTCTAGTATTATAACTCGTCAGATCACCTTCATCAGGGGCGTATGTATCGCGATTATTATCTTCTTCTATATCGCTTCCTCTAGGTTTTGTTGTATCATTCCAAGGACCGCCCTGTAGATTTTCCCTAGGCTCTCCAGCGGGAGCCGTATCGGTTACAGGATGTTCATACTCCTTATCCAGGCGATCGGAAGGCTGAGGACGGGGCCCTTGTCTACGCATATCCTCTTTATTTTTACAACGATCTGATTCATCAAAATCATTGTACATACTAGGAGGACCCATTCCAATTTCTGTAGAATCCTCTTCAGGCTCTATACGATTCTGATATATAGGTATGTTAAGATATGGCGATTCACCGTAACCGTCATCGGCGGACACGTTAATAGCTATTTTTCTGATGTATTCTGGTAGGCTTTTATACACGAAAATGTCTCTCCATATAAATCCTGTGAGTCGAGCCCCAAGTTATATGAAGGGATAACATTAATAGATAATTAAGCGTGTATTGAACTCTAAAAAACAGACATCGTGAGGTTTTTTATAAAAAAAAAGAAGGACACTAATGTCCTTCTTTTAAAAAATTAGATCAACTTGCGTACGCGAATATGGTATCCCCTGTCAAAATGTGGCAATATGACTTCGTGCATCATGTAAAGATTTCCTTTTATATACTTCATAAGATTATAGCAGACCGCAAGGTCTGTATCAGTCTTCTTAAGCTTTTCTACACGCTCAATAAATCTATCGAACTTGTGTCGCACTTTTACCTGAGTCATCTGATCATTACCGCGCAACTTATGGCGCGTATTGAGCAAATTAGCGGTTCTAGACTGGCAGGTAGTCTCTATCATCAAAGTAATTATATCAATTTCGAACGGTTTAAAATGATTATTTAGAATATCTTTTATACTTCCATTTATTTTTGGCATATCCCTAAGAAACTTAAGACGCTTGCATGCCCTGGATAACCTATGAGAAACCGCTCCTTGAGTGACGTCAAAATAATCTGCTATTTCTTTCTGCTTCTTTCCGTTCCTATAATACATCTCAATAAGGTCTATTTCCCGCTGGGGTAGTTTTTCTATGAACGGTTGGAAATCCTCATAGCAAAACATACTGTCTTCTTGGTCGTAAAAAAATCCTTTTTCATTTGAAAAACGATTCTCAATCTCAAGGGGATCCATATTTTTGTAAATCATTCGAGGCATTTTTTAAGCTCCTATCAGAATAGGGTGTAAGACTCAATCTCAATTGTTGGGCGTGCTTCACTATATCTGATATTTAATGTAGATAAGAATAGATCCGATACTACCTCTGGTTGTATCGATTTTATATCAAATTTAGAAAAAAACTCAGCCATCTTTTCTTTATCGACTACTGCTTCAGTCTTTACAATACCCTCAAGGTCTCTCTTCAAAGTTACTATTTTTGAGTTTACGTAAATACGCTCGCGGGCTTCCTGAAAAGATTTTCTTTGAAATTCTGTGAGATTTTCTTTATCGATAATATCGTAGCAGTCCTGCACTGATTCAGACCCATTTACTATTCTAGCAATCAACTTACGAGGTACCTGCTTTACTCCGGTGATAACATCACTAGCATCTCCATCGAAACTACGATACAAGGCTAGTTTAGCTGGAGGCACCCCAAACTGCTCTATAACTGCGCTCTCATCGTAAAATTTTTCGGGACTAGTCGCAACTTTAGGTTTAAATACTATTACTTTACCAGTCTCAACTAACTGTAGCATATCTTTATCATTAGTATAGACTATAATTGTTGTAGCGCCTTCTTTTTTAAAATCCTCAACAAGGGTAGCGATAACATCATCAGCTTCTTCATCTTTTTTATCGTACTGATCAACGCCACAACTTTTTAAAAACTCTCTAATGTAATCAAATTGAGGAGTCACAGTAGAAGGCAGCGAAGACCTCCCAGACTTATAGTCAGGTTGCAGCGCAAACTTAGCCACCGGTTTACTATCCCACACACAAACAAACTTGTAGCCTCTGTATTTCTTTTTTAACGAAACCAACGTTCTAACAAATCCATAAAACATCCCGGAAAACTCTCCGGATGAATTAGTGAGCTCATAATTTGCACTATGCGCTCGATAAGCCAAGTTTAGTGTGTCTATTATGAAATAACGCATTAGGTACCCGGTATTAAAGAAATGTTTACTATATTCAAAGGAGCATCTACAACCCTAGACCTCGCACTGAATCTAACTATTGCTATTAGCTTTTTAGGGTCTACTGATAAAACCTCTCCCTCGAGATTCTTGAAAGTCCCTACTTTAGCAATTACGCGCTGACCTTTCTGAGGCAGCATAGTGTGCACCTTATTTTGAAGCTCTTGTTTAAAACGGTTAATTCTAGTGCCCGTAACAAGGCGCAGACTCCCGTCAATAAATAAAGCCCCTTTTATATGCTCAGTGCGCAACTTATGAATTTTGGTTATAACATCATCAGTTCGCTGAACAAATACATACCCATCAAAAAGGACATAACAAATACATTTACCCTGTACACTCTCTTTGTACACAGGTAAAAAATAAGCTACATCCGATCCGAGCTCATCTCGCAAGACCCGCTCGACTTGTTCGTAGTGCGTCTCTAAAAAAGTATCTTCATTCAACTCAATAATTATCCAGCGAGAACTAGGGTCACACTCTGAAGTGCTATTAAAAACAGTATCAGGAATAGCCTCTACGGCTCTTCTAGCATACTTGCGTTTAATCCCTTTTTCTACCGGTACCTCTGTTGAACTACTTTCTTTCTTGAGATCAGTTTTCGTTCTCTTCAATAGGTTTTCCCCCGACGAGTGTCTGAAACTCTTTAGGAGTCAGTTTCGTCTTTTTTAGTTGAGCAGGAATTGACACTTTCTCAGGTCCCCATTTTTCGGAGACACGCTCTGGCACTTCTGGCTGAGTCTCTTTTTTTAGTCGATCCATTTTAAATTTTCTCAAAACATCTTCGGTTTGCCAGGGCTGTAAATTTTTTGTGTCAACAATTTCCCGGGGCCCATTTTTGAGCTCCTTACGGGTTACCGGCTCTTCTTCTGCAGGGGCTGTAAAACCTTTAAAATTAAGACCTCCTTTTGAAAATTTATGATGCATTATTAATAAATCTGATTCGAAAAAAACTACGTCAGATAATCTATTCTTAGCGAGAATAAAATCAAGCATTTCAAATAAAACTGTATTATACTGGTTTTTAAGAGCCTTCAAAAGTTCTGTATAAGTTTCGCTGCTAAAAGGTATACCTACACTTCCCTTTATAGCATCATTCAGAATACGTAGAATACTGTGGTATATTCCCCTAATGTCCATTTTAGATGTCAACTGCTGCGCGAGTTTCATAGCTCTACTAAGATCATTAGGCAAAGATAAAAGCATGTCTGTAATTTCTTCATCATACAAGGATACTACCTGCTTTACATTTTCAACGGATATATCTCCAAGAACAGATACCAAGTCCAATTTATTCTCGGCATCCCTATAATGCCTACCTGAGGCCTTTACTATAATTTCTAATGCTTCAGGATCGTATGCTATCGATTTTAATTCGCAGATTTGACCTAATTTATCAACGATTAAATCCTCTGAGGGCTCTGGCAGGTGAAACTCAACACAACGAGACCTAACAGTATTGGGCATTTTCTCGTACTCTGTAGTACAAAATATGAAAATAACGTTGGGATCTATTGCCTCTAACTGTTTTAAAAGAGCATCTTTTCCATCTTTACTAATGCCGTGAGCTTCGTCAAACAGAATTATTTTCTTACGAGCTATACTTTCAAATTTAAGACTATCCTTTATCTCTTGTATCTGATCTTTACCGCTGTTAGTAGCAGCATCTATCTCCATATAGCCTGGGTGTCGGTCTTCAAGAAAAGAAATACAAGAGGGGCACGTATTACAAGGGGATTGATCTTCAGCTCTATTCTCACATAGAATAGCTCGAGCAAACAATCTACCAAGAGTAGTCTTTCCTGAAGAGAAAGATCCCACAAAAAGATAAGCAGTCTTATAGGTGTCCTTTTTAAGATATCCTTGCAATATCTTTTTAATAACAGGTAAACCTAATACGCTTTTAAAATCTAATGGTCTGAATTCTTTTCCAAACATAATTTCCTCTTAATTATCTTTTAATATTCAATTTTGTAGTAGAATAGGAACTTTAGATCGGACATACTGCTCAAAACGGACAGATCCAAGCCTTTGCAAATATGAGTTAGAATCATCCGCTCCAAGGTAAATCCTATCAAGATACTTTTCTCCGTAATATTCAAAGCTCTTTCTAATTCCTGAACTACCGGCACTATCTCTATCGTATACAAGTATTATTTTGTCGGCGTAAAAACGAAGTAACTCGTATTGCTGCTCATTAAGAAATGATGTGAGTGAAGATATAGAATTAGGAAAAACACGTGCAAAAGACATAGCATCAAAAGCTCCCTCATGCACAAAAACTTTACGAGTCTTCCTAATGTACGGTAACGCTTCGTATATACCGAAAAAAGTTCCAATATTCTTCGCTTCTTCTAAAAAATACTGAGTATATCGCTTATGCTCGATATCTCGTGTACACAGACCGTGCACATTACCTAGTATGTTTCTAAGAGGAAAAATTATTTTATTTTGTAAACTCTTAAATCCGTATGTACGCTCAGATAGCGCTCTATAGTCTTCAGATTCTTCCTTTCTTATTTTTGCTACACGGAGATAACCTATTAAAAATCTCCTGATATCATCATCAGATAATCCCCGAGTGCGTATATATTTTAAAGGCGTTTCATGCTCAAAAATGGAATGAGACGCCTTAGTTACAAAATCATTTAAAATCATCTAACACCGATATATTATTTAGTATGTTTAGGACTACTCTTTTTCAACTACCTTAAAAATGTCTTTTTCTGCTTTTTGCAGATGTTCGAGCATCCAATCAGGTACTAAATCAAAAAGGAGCATCTGAGTCCCTGGGTAGTACTGAGGTAAAACTTCTTCCGCAGTAAAACCTTGTTTTTTATCTTTTATAAGATCTGGATAGTATATCCTGAGAACATATTTAAAATCTTCAGGTTTAAGCTTAGACCACTTACCAGTCTTTTCACGTTCTTTAAGAAGAAACTTTCCCTCTTTAGAACCCCAATCAAAAACTTTAACTACCTTGGCTATCCGATTAGCCATAGGGATCTTGAATTTAGGGTTTATCTGTTTGAGCCACACTTCAACATGGCTTGTTAGAAAAACAAGTTTACCGTTTAACTCAATATCTATATTTTTTGTCATATTTGCCTTATTAGTCATACAGTTAATATAATACACTGTTAATATTTTTTAAATATAAACTTATTGTATTTTTTTAATGAAATCTTTAACATCCATATCGCTTGTAAGAAGCGACCGCAACTCCTGAATCTTTTCGGAATTTATAAATTTCTGAGCATCCTCACTTAATCTGGCAGTCAAAATTTTACCGCAAGTTTTAGGCTTGTGCCGAAGCAGTATACTTTTTAGATATTCATCGGATACTGTAAAAACCATGTTGTTGTGAATGACGACACTTCGGCTGCATCCATGGCAATGGAAAATTACAGGATTAGCATCCTCAGATACTAAATGCGTCTCTGAGCCGCACTTAGGGCATTTTACAATAAGTTGTGCCACAAACATAAAAGCTCCTAGTCTACGTGAACAGACAAAGCATTACTCATAATAGTTACTCCGGTAGCATGCATATAATCATCTTCTGCTGTTACTAATGCTTCATGCACAATTACCTCATAGCCCCTATTTCGAAGCTCTTCAGCAGTAAATAGTATGTTGGTATGAGTCTCTACCCCTACTAAAATAACAGTCTTTGGCGTATGCTTTCTCAACTCAGAATCTAATGGAGTCATATAAAAAGCATTATATCGAGTTGTATTAATCATAAACTTAGGATAACGTTTAAATGCCTCGACAATTTCTACATCAGGTGACCCTACTATTGCATGACTTTTTATAGACTGGTAAAAAGAGTCATTAGTCTGGTGCACTTCCCTAGAAAAATATACGAGAGCATCATTAGGGAGGCTATTGAAAAAATCTAACAAACGTATCTTTAGTATGTTGGCACGCTCTCCCAGGTATCTCGTACCGTCAGAACTGAAATAAGACCGTTGTAAACTGAGTGCAAGTATAATACTGTCCATAATTTTTACTTATCTTTCTTACACGTTTCAGAACAGTAAACGGCGTACTTGCCTTTGTTTGTAAAAAATTTTAAACAAGTTGCACACTGTTTTATTTCTTTAATGCCGTAAGCTTTAATATAAAGACACAAGTTATAGCATACGACAGCTTCGACCCATGGAGTATCTGCCGATTTAATATTGACATGGCGAGTTTCACCTGTACGCGATGTAGCTGTTGACTCAACCATCTCCTCTAATGAAGGTTTCATATATGAATCAACATAATTAATCAACCGCTGATTAACGCCATTATCAATTAGGTCCTGCAGCATGCTTTTAAAATCATTTCTAAAAGGGGCTACATCTAAAAATTCATCAAGAACAGCCTGAGCTATTTGACGAGAAGGTTCGTGTTGAGACCACGACAAAAAACTTCGAGCAATAGATTTAGAGTCTTCTAGCCCGTTAGCAAATCTTACATATAGTGGTTCTTCTCTCACAGCATCCTCAAAAACTGGTTAATGCGTGCTACCTTTTTCTTGAAAGACGACTTACAAAGGACATCCCGGCGTCGGGGGTCTACGCGCAATATAAGATCAGGTATCTTACTGCTCCCTAGCTCTATAAAAAATTGGGTAGAGATCATACCGTTCTCTATGATTGCTTCTAGTTTCTGCATTATCTGTTCATCAGTAAATGCAAAATCACCTCCAAGATACTCATGCAACATACGCATCGATTCCGAGACTATCTCTCGCAAGCGCTCTTTATTAATATCCAACTGAATAGATGTAATCTCACGAATCATAACTTGAAAGCTTTCAGAAGATAAGACTCAAATACCGTATATTTTGGAAATTTTGTCAGCCGCATTTCAATATCAAGTTTATTCAATAAATCTTTTAACATTAACAATTTCGTTTTACCGTAAAAAGATAGCACAGCATATAGCTTAGTCTTAACAATAAAAGTAGGTACTCCTACAAGCTCTGAAACTTGCTCTGCTGTAAATCCCTGCTCTTTATAGATAGCTATTTTATACTGACGCTCTACCTGTACTATCATAAAATGCAAAAGTTTAATAAAAGAGTATTCATCAACTTTTCTTAAATCAGAGAGTACTTCTGATATCTTTTTTCTAAAAAAGTTCTCCATAAAAACAAAGTATTGTGAAGTATTATTAGAGGCGACTACCTCATCACATACCGTTTTAGTAACCTTTTTTGTTGGTGAGTCTAGTAATAACATAGAGATTTTATGAATCTCATTACGAAGGCTGCACAAATCAGCCCCGCTGCGATTTACTATATATCCAGGTAACTCGTCGTCATAGCTTAAACCCTCATTACTTAGCCATTTTTTAACCCATACCGAGCGCTCACTCTCCGTAGGTTCCTTTAAATCAATGTACGTGCACAATGATTTAAGTAGTGTGTATGCCTTAGTTTTAAGAATAGGAGCATTCTCTAACAGAATATAGAGATCTCCAGAGTCAGTATCGATAGCCTCTACAATAGCTTCAATATCTTCTTTTACTAAATCAGTTAAAATAATTATCCTATTATTT
>Ga0105105_10001074_pt1 | contig 11756 bp, 6 predicted proteins | sample PPLLaktember2015_4_FD_79108 | JGI IMG/M metagenome (GOLD analysis project Ga0105105, IMG submission 79108) | Freshwater sediment microbial communities from Prairie Pothole Lake near Jamestown, North Dakota, USA - PPLs Lake P8 Core (1) Depth... | ecosystem: Environmental > Aquatic > Freshwater >... | reverse complement strand
TGTCGCAGGCGCGGCCGGTGCGTCCGATGCGATGCGTGTAGGCGTCCACCGTATCCGGTATATCATAGTTGATCACGTGCGAAATTCCGCGCACGTCGATCCCGCGGGCGGCCACGTCGGTGGCGACCAGGATTTTGTAACGGCCGCTGCGAAACCCATCCATGGCCTTCCGGCGGTTGCTCTGGCTGAGGTTGCCGTGCAGCGCCGCCGCTTCGTAGCCGGATTCCTCGAGCAACCGCGCCAGGTTCTTGGAACGCCGTTTGGTGCGCGTGAAGACCAGCACCGCGCTGGTTGACGTGGTGTCCAGGATTTTCTTCAGCAATGCGTCCTTCGAACGGGTGGCCACCGGATAAAAAGTGTGCGCCACGCTTGCGACCGGGGCGGTATGGCCGATTTTCACCCGTACGGGATCGTGCAGAATCTCGTCGGCCAGGCTCCTGATATCGGGTGGCATGGTGGCCGAGAATAGGAGGTTCTGGCGCGTCCGGGGCAGGTGCTTCACGATTTTCCGGATATCCGGCAGAAATCCCATGTCGAACATCTGATCGGCTTCGTCCAGAACGAGCACTTCGACGCGGGACAAATCGATCGTCTTCCGCCGGACATGGTCCAGCAGGCGGCCCGGACAGGCCGCAACGATGTCCACCCCCCGGCGCAGGGCTTCGAACTGCGGCTGCATGCCGACGCCCCCATAAATCGCGGCGCTGCGGAGGCGGGTGCTGCGTCCCATTCCGCCGATGGCCTTGTGGGTTTGTTCGGTCAGCTCCCGGGTAGGCGCCAAGATCAAGGCCCGAACCTTGCCTTGCGGCCCGGCGAGCAGGCGGTGCAGAATCGGCAGCCCGAAGGCCGCGGTCTTGCCCGTGCCGGTCTGGGCCAAGCCCATGACATCCCGGCCGGCCATGACCGCCGGTATGGCTTCCCGTTGGATAGGGGTGGGGGTGGAGAAGCCAAGCGTTTTCACGCCGGCGGTGATGGTTGAATGCAGGTTGAAATTCTCAAAACTCATTGATGTTTCTTCTTTCTTGATTAACGGGTGAATAAAAAAAGCCCTTTGGATTCGACAAAAATCCAATGGGCTTGTGACGACTGGATTTTTACCTGATGACTGCCAGCAACTGTAACTGTTGTGGTTTATACGCGAAAGGATTCCTTTTGTCAATCACGGTTCAAGCCCAGCGCGAAAAAATAGCCGCACTTGCCAAACACCGCAGCGATGAATAACAACAATTTATGGCATCCACCCCTATCCGCGAGGGAGGCGAATTATGAAGGTATTTATCACCGGCGCAACCGGGTACATCGGATTCAACGTAGCCACGGCCTATCGCCGCGCGGGCCACGAGGTATGGGGGCTGACCCGCAACGAAGAAAAAGCCCGGATCCTTGCGCGACACGAGATCCGGCCCGTGATCGGAGGCATGCAGGCGCCCGACGGCTGGCGGAGCGCGGCCGGTGACTGCGCCGTCCTGATCCATGCGGCGGTCGATTACCAGGCCGACGTCTTCGCCCTCGACCGGCAGACGGTGGAGCATCTATTGTCTCTCAGCAAGATTGGGCCGCAGCCCAAGACGCTGATCTACACCAGCGGCGTGTGGGTCTACGGCGACACCCGCGGCCGGCTGGTCGACGAAACCACCTCCTTGAACCCCCCCAAAATGGTCGCCCAGCGGCCGGCCGTCGAAAAACTGGTGCTCCATTCGGATTCTGCCCACGGAATCGTGATTCGCCCCGGCTGTGTTTACGGCTATCAGGGAGGGCTCACCGGCATGTGGTTTGCCGGTGCGGTCCAGGAGAAGAACCTCTCGGCCGTCGGCGGCGCCAACCGCTGGACCATGGTCCATGCCGACGATCTGGCGGAAGCTTATCTGCGTGCGGGGGAATGCGGGCTTCACGGCGAAGCGTTCAACATCACGGACCGTTCGCGCTGGAGCGTTGCCGACATGCTGCAGGCGGTGGCGCGCGTGACCGGCTACACCGGCAAGATTCAGTTCATCCCGGTCGCCGACGCCGCCGGGAGCATGGGCGATTTCGCCGAATGCCTGGCCCTGGACCAGCACGTGGACGCCCGCAAAGCCGCGCGCCTTCTGGGCTGGCAGCCCAACCACGGCGGCTTCGTCGATGATGTCGACACCTATTTCACAGCCTGGAAAGCGGCACGCTGACGACGGGCCGACCATCAGAAGTTATCAAACGTGGCCTGCTCGGGCGGCTTGGACGGCTTTTCCTCGCGCTGCGCCGCTTCGCGCTCCATCCGGTCGACCGACCGGAACCCGCGCGGTAGCTTCTTCCCCCGCCGGCCTCTTTCGGCCATGTAGTCTTTGAGGGCTTCGGGCGTCAGTTTGAAACTGCGCTTGCCGGACCTTATTACCAGACAGTCCTGAGGGTCGAAAGCGACCAGGTGTTTCAGCACTTCTTCGCGCTCGGCCAGCTTCTTCCGGGGGATCTGGATGATCTTGTTGCCCTTGCCCCTGGGTAGGACCGGCAAGTCCTTGAGGGCAATCACCAGCAGATAGCCCGCGCTGGTTACGGCCGCGAGAAGCTGGTGCTCAGGGTCGTCAACCGCCAGCGAGGGCAAGGCGCTGGCGCCCTCCGGAACCTTCAGCATGGCCTTGCCCTTCTGGTTCTTGCTCTGAAGATGGCCGATCTCGGTGAGGAAGCCGTAGCCGAAGTCGCTCGCCAGGAGGTGCTGCTCATTTTCCGGCCCGATGGCCACCGAAACGAAGCGCGCCCCGGGCGGGAGCGCAAAGCGCGCCGTGATCGGCTCGCCCTGCCCGCGGGCCGACGGCAGGCTGTGGGCCTCGAGCGAGTAGGTTCGGCCGACCGTATCCAGGAACACCGCAAACTGGTTGGACTTACCCCGCGCCGCGCTCAGGAAGGAATCCCCGGGCTTATACGTCAGACTCTCCGGCTCGATGTCATGGCCCTTGGCGGCCCGGACCCAGCCGTTGACGGACAGCACCACCGTCACCGGATCGGCGGGGGTGAGATCCCTTTCCTTGATGGCCTGGGCCTCTTTGCGCTCGACAATGCGGGTCCGCCGGCGATCGCCGAATTTATCCGCATCGACCCTCAGCTCCTTCTTGAGCAAGCGCTTGAGCCGGGTCTCCGACGAGAGCACCTCCTCGATGCCCTGTTTTTCGGCTTCGAGCTCGCCCTTCTCCTTCTTTAGCTTCACCTCTTCGAGCCGCGCGAGTTGCCGCAGCCGAATCTGCAATATAGCCTCGACCTGCACCGCGCTCAGCTTGAACCGCCTCATCAGATCCTGCTCGGGAGCGTCGCTCGTGCGGATGATGCGGATGACCTCATCCAGATGCAGGTAGACGGCGAGCAGGCCCTCCAGAACATGCAGGCGCTCGTTGATCTGCTCCAACCGATAGCTGAGCCGCTTCACCACCGTTTGTTTTCGGAATTCGAGCCACTGCCGCAGAAGTTCGACCAGGCCGAGCGTCTGCGGTCGGCGGTTCAGGCCGATGACGTTCAGGTTGAGCCGATAGGTCTTCTCGAGCTCGGTCGTCGCCAGCAGGTGGCCCATGAGGGCATCCTTGTCTACCCGGTTGGAGCGGGGGATGATGCGCAGCCGAATGGGGTCTTCGTGGTCGGATTCGTCGCGGATGTCGGCGACCATCGGCAGCTTTTTGGCCTGCATCATGGCCGCGATCTGCTCGATCACCCTGGCGGTCGACACCTGATAGGGAAGGGCCGTGATGATGATGTCCCCGTTGTCGTACTCGTAGGAGGCGCGCATGCGGATGTTGCCGAGCCCCGTGCGGTAGGCTTCGACGATCTCCGCCCGGGGGTTGATGATCTCGGCGCCGGTCGGGAAATCGGGGCCTTGGACGAAGGCGCAGACGTCCTCGATTCGGGCTCTGGGATGGTCGATCAGGTGGATGCAGGCCTCGACCACCTCGCCGATGTTGTGCGGCAGGATATCGGTCGTCATGCCGACGGCGATGCCAGTCGCCCCGTTGAGCAGGATGTTGGGGAGCCGGGCCGGCAGCGTGACGGGCTCCCGCAGGGTGCCGTCGAAGTTCGCAGCCCACTCGGTCGTTCCCATCTCGACTTCCGCCAAAAGCATGTCGGCATAGGGCGAAAGACGGGATTCCGTATAGCGCATCGCCGCGAAATCTTTGGGATTATCGATCGAACCCCAGTTGCCCTGGCCGTCGATGAGCGGGTAGCGGTAGGAAAACGGCTGGGCCATGAGCACCATGGCCTCATAACAGGCGCTGTCGCCGTGCGGGTGGTATTTGCCAAGAACATCGCCGACGGTGCGGGCCGATTTCTTGTACTTGGCTGACGCCCGCAGTCCAAGCTCGCTCATGGCGTATACGATCCGGCGCTGCACGGGCTTGAGCCCGTCGCCGATGAACGGCAGCGCCCGGTCCATGATGACATACATGGCATAGTTGAGATAGGCGGGCCGCACGAATTCGGAAAGCGGCAGCTGCTCCACGCTTTCCACCCGCAGCGCACTGGAACGTACCATCTGAATCGTTCTCCATTTCGATGGAGTTTTTTCTCCGGCGGACTGCCAGATAAAAAACTATGAAGTTGATTTCAAAATCCCCCAGCCCCCTTTGCCAAAGGGGGAGAAGACCAGTCAACGCAGCAGGATAGAAGTGGTTTCCTAACCTCTGATCACGGCCGCGGGCAAGGCGTAGGCCGGTTTGAAAGCGGAGCAACCTCGATAGGTTGTGAGCATTTCAAACCGGCCTGCAACGCCGCCCCCGGCCGTCAGACGGGGTTAGGAACCACTTCTACAGCAGTTCCGCCTCCGCGCGGTCGCCTTCCTCCTCCAGCCAGCGCTTGCGATCCTTGACCCTCTTCTTGGACAGCAGCATGTCCACCACTTCCCGCGTGCCTCCCTGCTTGGGAAGGGTCAGCCGGACCAGCCGCCTGGTTTCGGGGTGCATGGTGGTCTCCCGCAGCTGCAACGGGTTCATTTCGCCGAGGCCTTTAAAGCGCTGAACATTGATCTTGCCCTTCCTGCCGTCGTCGTCGAGACGTTTCAGGACGGCGTTCTTCTCCTGTTCATCCAGGGCATAAAAGACCTTCGGACCCTGGTCGATGCGGTAGAGCGGCGGCATGGCGACATAGATCTTTCCGGCCTCCACCAACGGGCGAAAATGCCTGAGAAACAGACCGCACAGGAGCGTGGCGATGTGCAGGCCGTCCGAATCGGCATCGGCCAGGATGATGTTCTTGGCGTAGCGCAGGCCCGAAAGGTCGCTCGACCCCGGATCCACGCCGACGGCGACCGCGATGTCATGAATTTCCCGGGACTGCAGGATCGTGTTGGCGTCCTCCTCCCAGGCATTGAGGATCTTGCCCCGCAGGGGCAGCACCGCCTGGGTGTTCTTGTCGCGCGCCTGCTTGGCGGAGCCTCCGGCCGAATCGCCCTCTACCAGGAAGAGCTCGCTTTCCTCCGGGTTCTGCGAGATGCAGTCCGTGAGCTTGCCTGGAAGCGCCGGGCCGGCACCCACCTTGCGGCGCACCACCTTGGCGGCCTCCTTCAGCCGGCGGCGGGCGTTTTCGATGGCCATCTCGCAGAGCTTCTGCGCGGACTCCGGGTTCTGGTTGAGCCAGTGCGAAAAGGCGTCCTGCACGACGCTTGAGATAAACGCCGTGCATTCCCGGGAGGAAAGCCTTTCCTTGGTCTGCCCGGAGAACTGAAGGTACGCCAGCTTGGCCGATAGGATGTAGCTGCACCGCTCCCAGACGTCCTCGGGGGTGAGCTTGACGCCTCGGGGGATGAACCCGCGGAATTCGCCGAAATCACGCAGCGCTGCCAGCAGGCCCGCCCGGAAGCCCACCACGTGGGTCCCCCCCTGGGGAGTGGGAATCAGGTTGGCGAAGCTTTCGGCGATGCCGTCCCCGCCCTCGGGAAGCCAGATCACCGCCCAGCTGACGGATTCATCCTGTCCCTCCACCTGACCGACGAACGGCTCTTCGGGGATGTGTTCGAAATTCTTGACGCTTTCCGCCAGATAGTCCTTCAGGCCGTCCTCGAAATACCAGCTGTCGCTCTGTCCGGAGGCTTCGTCCAAAAAGGTGACGGTCAGCCGGGGACACAGCACCGCCTTGGCCCGCAGCGTATGCCGCAGCCGGCTAACGGAAAATTTCAAGGTTTCGAAATAGGGTGCGTCCGGCCAGAAGCGGATCGAGGTGCCGGTATCGGACTTCTTCGTCTTGCCGACGGTCTTGAGATCGGAGGCTTTCTTCCCGGCCTTGAAGACCATCTGGTAAAGGAGGCCGTTGCGGCGGATCTCGACATCGAGCCGGGTGGAGAGCGCGTTGACCACCGAGACGCCGACCCCGTGCAGACCTCCCGAAAATCGATAGTTCTTGTGCCCGAATTTCGCACCGGCATGCAGGCGGGTCATGATGACCTCGACCCCGGACACCTTCTCCTCCGGATGCTGGTCAACGGGCATGCCCCGGCCGTTGTCGATGGCCTGCAGCGAGCCGTCCTTGAAAAGAGCGACGTCGATGCGGTCGGCGAAGCCGGCGATGGCCTCGTCCACGGCATTGTCGATGACTTCATGGGCCAGGTGGTTCGGCCGGGTGGTGTCGGTGTACATGCCGGGCCGCCGTTTGACCGGATCGAGCCCCCTCAGCACTTCGAGGTCGGCGGCATTGTAGTGATTCGTATTGTTTTTCATCATCTCAACCGGATTGGATCAATATATTGATATGGCAAAGCGATTAAAGCGTACTAATAGTGTTTTAATTTATCAGGGTTTCATGAAAAAGGCCAGCGGGAATGGGTATCGGTGGCGGGATAACATTTAGGGATAGAGGATATACCAAGCCTTCAGAATGCCTGCCTCACTTTGGAGACCTGCCCGTCTTGGCCCGGCTCAGTTTCGCGACGGCTCCCTGTTTTTAATTTCCTGCTGGGCTTCGACACTGTCGCAATGCCCATCCAAGGCAACGCAGTAGTGCATACAGCGGTTGCCGGCGGAGGACATCCTGAAAAACCGGCAAGCCCTTTGATTGATCACCAAAGGCCCTGCACCGCATTTCGACATGAACCCGACGATACAGCAGTTGACGCCGCCGCATGTTTCATTCGCCTCATTGAGACATTCATAGTGCGCACTTTTTCGGCAGAGTTCAAAATTGTTCATGGGCGATTTATAGTTCACCGACACCGCGGGGAGCCCCTCCGGGGAGCCGGAGAAAACCAGTTTAATGTTCGTGCAAAAACCTTCCGTTTGTCACACCCGCCGATTCGAGCCGGATCGATTTCAAGCGGCCCAGGCGTGCATCGTATTCACTGGCAGCATCGCATCCGGCTTTGACCGCAAGCGTCTTGGTCAGTGGTGCGATCCGCTAAGTTTCGGCCGCTCTTATTTAAAGTAATGGCAACCGTTTGCCCTGTCAAAAGAGGGGGCGTCAAGGAGGGTTGATGCGGAGGGGCCGCGACCATCCCGAGTCATGATTCGACGGCGGCTTTCATGCTCGCGAAATGCTCCCCCCCTGACTTGAGGATAACCACCTCGATGAGTTGCTGGGCGCTCAGCTTCCCGCCGGCCAGAGCAAGGTGCCCGGTGCGACCCAGTTCGGCGTCGGATAGCCCGGCCACAAAGTCGACGAGTGCTGCGCCGTTTTGGCGCAGCACTCCCAAAACCTCTTCCCCGTGTGCACCCGGCATGCTGTCGGGCATGCTCGTTGGCCATCTCGGCCAGCTGTTCCATCGTGAACTCCGGCAGCGTCTCGCCTTTCACGATCATGCGCGCCAGTCCGACCGTCTCGAGATGGGCTGTGCCGATGTGGCGGGCAGTCACTCCCACCGGCCACTCGTCCTTCTCACACGCTCTTTTCCAATTCTTTTCCGAGCAATCTTCGACGAAATGGAAAGCATTCGGTCCGAAGTCCGCACAGCCGCCTTCGGTCCTTAAATCGATTGCGCCGGCCGCAGTGCCGCTTACTCCAAGACTGCGGTTGAGAAGACGGTGGAGAAGCAGGGAGAAATTAAGTGGACGGAAGTCACCGGCACCCGGATCAACTTTCGGCATCGTCAAGGGGCATGGAGGTTACCTCGATGTCGACTCTCGGCCCGGCCATGGGACCACCTTTACGCTTTACTTTCCGGCCATCGACAAAGCACCGGTCGAATACCAGCGGGTGAAAAGGACGATCATGCCGGGAAGCGGGTTTGTTCTGCTGGTGCACGACGAAACCATGGTATTGGAGGCCAGTTCACGCATGCTCCAAAAGCTGGGGTTCACGGTCTCTCGTGCCGGCGGCGGCGATAGCCGGATCTTTTATACGGATGGACCCTGTTTGCTGCTCTTTGGGGCTTTGGTTTTCCTGGGAGGCGGTTTTACCGCATCCGCCTTTACCTGCTGCAGGGTTTTTTCCCAATTCCGGCGCTGCTGGATTCGGCCTTGGAAAACCAAGGTTGTTTGCGCCTCCTCACCGGTTGCCCATCGAATTACCATTTCATTTTTTTCAATGGACATGACCGTAAATATTCCCTTTTCATTTTCGTACTTCTCGCCGACCACAAATTCGAATTCTTCGGATGAGCTCATTTTCCCTCCGTTCGACATGCGGACTTGCCCTTATCCCCAACCCGAGCATCAAGGCTAACGGCTTTCCATAAAAAAACCACCGCACTTTGAAGAGTGTGGTGGTTAAGCCCTACACTGCAAAATGTTTTTGATCCAACCTTGAACTTCGGTTCCCCCAGGGGATTTTTCGATGCCGTATTAAAGAAGTTACGCCCATCCTATTCTCATGTCAAGCGGTTCGATGTGCATTCCCGACGGAGGGACATGGACACTGAAAACCCGCAATCTTTCCCGCTTCGAAATAACCTCGTCCCAGTTCCATCCGACACCGGGGCGATACGTGGAGTTACAGGAAACGGACACCGGAGTCGGAATGACGGCCGAAACCATGGATCGTTTTTTCGATCGTTCAAGGTCTGACGCCGCTTGCTCTGACGATCGTGGTCCCACTGAAATCGTGAGATTTGATGAGCTGTTCGATGTCCATTTTTCTTCCTCCCTTCAGAATCCAAGCTCATGTTGCAGCCGGGCGGCCTTCTCGAAGGCTCCGGTCAACGATCGATAAAGCTCGGTATAGAGCGGATAGACATGTTCATATACGGCCGCATGTTCCGGAACCGGATGTAGGACCCGGCTGGATTGCACCCAGTTCCGAATCTCGCTGATGGATGCGGCGCCGCCCATGGAAAGATACGGCCAGAAGGCGGCCGCCAGGGCGGAGGTTTCCCCCCACTCCGGCAAGGAGAGCTCGCGGCCCAACGCGTCGGACATGACCTGCAGCCACAACTCGGATTGGGTGAAGCCGCCCGAGGCGACAATCTGCCTCACGTCGAGGCCCACCTCCGTCAACACCGCCAAGAGACTTTTGAAGCGAAACGCAATCCCCTCCAGCAGCGCCCGGGCCAAATGACGCGCTTCGTGCCTGAGCGACATCCCGAAGAAGACCGCCCGGGCATTCAGGTTCCAGTTGGGGCTGCGTTCACCTGCAAAAAACGGGAGACAGACCAGCCCCCCGGACCCGACGGGAGCGCGGCCGGCGAGCGCGAGAATGTCCTCGAACGTCAGCGGCTGCCTGACATGGGCTTGGTTCAGGCAGTCCCGCAGCCAGGACAGGGCCACGCCGCCGTTGTTGATCGCACCGCCCACCAGCCAGTGCGCCGCATCGATGGCATAGCACCAGCTGCGGGCCTTGGTGTCCAATACCGGCCGGGGCGCCACCACCCGGAGCGCGCCGCTGGTACCGATCATTAAGGTGGCCTGGTTGGGCGCAACCGCGCCGGCCCCGATGCTCGAATTCACGGCATCCGAGGAACCCGTCACGACCGGCGTGCCGGCGGGAATCCCCATCCGGGCGGCAGCCTCCGCCGACAGTCTGCCCAGAAGGTCGACCGGTGCAGCCAGGGACGAAAGCTGGTCTGGGCGAATGCCGGCCTGGTCGAGGGCCGAATCGCTCCATTCGAGGGTGTATGTGTTCAGGAAGCCCGACCCGGCGGCCAGCGAATAGTCGACCTGCCAGGCGCCGGTCAAACGGAAGCCGACATACTCCTTCGCGGAAACGTAGCGCTTGGCTTTTTGAAATACCTCCGGCCGGTTTTCACGCAGCCACATGATCTTGTAAAGAGGGTACATCCCGTGAGCAGGGCAGCCGGTTTCCTGGTAAAGCCCTCTGCCGGCCGCTGTTGCGGCCACGGCCTCAGCCTGCTCGACGGCCCGTCCGTCCGCCCAGGTGATGACGCCCGTCAGGGGCTGATCCCGGCCATCCACAGCCATCACGCTGTGCAGGGCGCCGCCGATGCTCATGCCGCCGCAGCGCTCCGGTCGTGCGCCGGACCGCTCCACCGCCTGGCGCACGGAGGCCATCGCCGCCCTAAGCAACTCCTGCGGGTCTTGTTCCTGCCAGCGCTCCTGGGCCTCGGCTCCCGAATACCCGACCGCCCCGAAGCCGAGGACCTTGCCGCTTTCGTCCACCGCGGCCGCCTTGCAGCTGCCGGTCCCGAGGTCTATGCCGAGAAACCATAACGAGCGCATCATATTGATCTTTGCATATTTGGCTTGACAGGGACACCCCCTCCCCCGGCCCTCTCTCTCAAAATGGGGGAGAGAATCAGACGGCGGGGTGGGGGCCGCAAAATCAGTTGAAAAATTAGCTGCGGTGCGCGGCGGCCGCACGCCCGCGGTGCCGTGACATACCGCATTGGGAATATCAAATGCCAGCAATAGAACGGCTGCCAGGCTCACTCTGATACCGCAGGCCGCTCCAGGCGGTGGAGAATCTCGCCGGCGGGGTCCACGTAGAGGATCTCCTGCCATTCTTTGTTCATGTAATCATTCGGATCGATCGCGGCCGGGTCCATGTAGCCGACATTGATCCTCCGGCAGACCTCCTCCGGAATCAATGTGGCAAAGACCAAATTGACATCGGGCCTCTCCTCGCCTCCCGAATACGTGCCGGTCCCGCGCACGTGCGTGAGGTGAGCCAATACGCCCCGCGGGACGTCCTTGAACCGGTCCATATGGGCCAGCAGATATTCGCGGATGTGGTAGCCGACGGCCTCGATGTGGCGGCCCCAGGTCCGGGACACCTCATGGATGTGGGGGGCATAGATGATAAGGGTCCCCTGATCGGCCACGACTTGTTCAAGCTTGTACATCACCTTGCCGGCGGTCCAGATTTCATCGTACATGGCGGGTGCGACGCCCAGCACCAGTCGGAACGGCCGCCGCTTCGTCACGACGTGAATCCGTGCGGACAAATCGGCTGCCTGCGACCAGGCCTCGCGGGTGTCTCCCGCATACAGGCCGCACAACCCCGCGGCGTGGTTGACCACCATGGCCAGGCAGTGAACGGGCACGTCGACCATTTGCAGCGCCCGGTCGATCAACCGGCGAACCGGCGTGTCTTTGACTCCGATGATCCGCTTGCAGCTGATGACCGCACCGAGCCAGTGGAAGAAATGCAGGAACTCGCCTCCGGATATTCCGGGGAAGAGATACTTGGCCCCACCCGAGTAGCCCACAACCTCGTGCGGAAACACCGGCCCGGCGATCAGCACCAGATCGTAGTCGAAGATGCGCCGGTTGATCTCGATCGGCACCTCCTCGCTCAGGACCCCGGCGGATAAGTTTTCGACGTCCGAGGACGTCAAGGTTCCGATGCGGCGAAAGGTGTCCGGGCGGTTCCATTCGTGGTTGAAGAACGCGGAGCGGGGGAATTCCTGATGCGGACGGGTTATGCCG
>Ga0105105_10001073_pt1 | contig 11759 bp, 9 predicted proteins | sample PPLLaktember2015_4_FD_79108 | JGI IMG/M metagenome (GOLD analysis project Ga0105105, IMG submission 79108) | Freshwater sediment microbial communities from Prairie Pothole Lake near Jamestown, North Dakota, USA - PPLs Lake P8 Core (1) Depth... | ecosystem: Environmental > Aquatic > Freshwater >... | reverse complement strand
TTCTATTACGTCGATCGGCTGACTGGCAACAGCGTGGGCCTGTGGAATGAGCTCGATACGCTGAGCGACATTGTCAAGCGCAACTCCATCGCTGAATTGCAACTTCCCAGAGGCGATATCTTCGATGTGCAGAGTTCCAACACCGTGAACAATGCCGCATTCATTCAGGGCGCTTTGGGGGTTGGGGATCAGCTGCGGACCATCACTGATCTGTGGACGAACCAGGCCGATCCCTGGGCTGGGGTGTTTACATCGAACGTAGGAGACACCTTCCTTTCACCGCTGTAAGCCGCCGTTGCGTAGGCGTCACCCAGCGGCTCACAGCTAGTCGGCTAACCCGCCGGCTGGTTGGGCTCCCTGGGTCATGCGGATAGGTGCTCGAATTGGGGTAATCCCAAAATCCTCGAACTCAAAGCCCGAGCCCAGCAGGAAGCTCAGGGTCTTGCCGCTCTGAGTTTGCGGTTGCACGACGGGTAACTCTTGAGCAGAAATGACGGGAAGTTCGAGAGGGATCGCCCCTGTTGATTAGAGATCTGGAGCAACCACCGATGCTCAGTGGTGGCGGCAGACATGGCTGAACCCGATGGGCCCAATGGCTGGTGGCGTCCATGAGTTGCGCCCTGGGCAATATCTGTAAGTGCTCTTGTTGCTTGCAAACGAGCTTGTGCCGCTGTTGGGTCAAGAGCCTGGAGCCAAGCGGTCCCCAGGTGGGTTAACGCATCCTCCTAGAGCGGCTTGACCCACAGTTGAGCCTGCTTGCCTGAGCCGCCTGACTGTCGCAACAAGCCGGAAGAGTCGCTTACTCCTCATCTTTGCTACTACCAAACTGAACCCAGACCATGACCCTCTCCCATGGTGACGCCTTCGATCCGGTGCTCTCGCCAGTCCGCTTACTGCGTGACTGGTAGCGAGCGCTACTAGTGGTGGCCTACCTATTTGGAGCACCGGGGCTAGCGTGGCGTCAGTCGTCTGACCGCGATGACCCAGCTTCACGATCTGCGTCTGCGTCTGCTGGTGCAGCAGGAGAGCGAGCGCATCGCCGATGGCCAGCCTGATGAGCTCGATCTTTCGGTGGTCCAGGCCCGTTGTCTCTGCTGGCTGGCCCTGCTAGCTGAGGCCCACGAAGAGCAGGCCACAGATGCCGAGCGCCGTGGCGACACGGAGCAAGCCATGGGCTGGTTTGCTGACTCGATGCGGCTGCGCGACGTGATCAATGTGGTGACCTCGATCGAGATCCCCCTGCCGGCTGCCAGCGGTGAAACCGACGAATTTGGGGATGATTGCTGCGACCAAGACCACTTGGCGGCGTGAGTGCCATGATGGATACTGCCATCCCAAGGGAGTGCGGTGCCCGAAGAGCCCTGCCAATGCCCTGATTGTCAGCGGTTTTATCGGGAACATGACCGATTAATCCGCGAAAATCCCACCCTGCGCCAGCAGCAGGAGCTCAATTGGGCTGCGCTGCAATCGTTCCGCACCCTGGCGGGCCGGGTGATGGAAGAGTTGCAGAAGCAGCAGGAGGCGACTGAAGCTGCCGCCAATCAGGCCAATGTGGCCCCTGTCGGCCAAGGCGCAGGGTCAAGTGCTGTTGAGGATCAGGCAGCTGAGCCCGATGCCGTTCAGCAGGCAATGGCCGACCTAGAGAACATCAACGCCCACCTGTTCTCCATCGAAGCCCTGATGGAGCGCATCTTCGACGTACGGGTGCCTGAGGAAGTGGAGCAGAAGTTTCGGGAAGTGGCAGGCGAGCTGGCTCCCGATCCGCTTAATGCCGATCGCCTGCGGCTGAATCGGCTGCTCCACCAAACCCCAGATTTGCCCGGCTAATCGAGCTCGCAGGTGATCGTCACCGGGAAGCTTTCGGCTTTCCAGATCCGTTCGGCGTAGTCGCGGATTGAGCGATCTGAAGAGAAGAAGCCGCTACGGGCTGAATTCAGCAACGACATGCGGTTCCAGCGCCCCCTGTCTGCCCAGGCCTGATCTACCTCGGCCTGGGCCCGCAGATAGTCGTTGAAGTCGGCCAGCACGAAGAAAGGATCCCGGCCGGTGAGGTTTTGCAGCAGCGGCCGGAACAGGTCGCCATCGCCGTTGCTGAAGTGGCCCTGCTCCACCAGTCGCAGGATCTCCGCCAGTTCAGGCATGCTGCCAATCAGCTCCCAGGGGCGATAGCCAGACTGGTGCAGCTCGGAGATCTCCTCGGCGGTCTTGCCGAATAGGAAGAAGTTCTCCGCACCTACCTGTTCGCGGATTTCCACGTTGGCGCCATCGAGAGTGCCGATGGTCAGCGCTCCATTCATGGCGAACTTCATGTTGCCGGTGCCGGATGCTTCCTTACCGGCAGTGGAGATCTGCTCCGACAGATCGGAGGCGGGGTAAACCCGTTCACCCAACTTGACGTTGTAGTCGGCCAGGAAGATCACCCGCAGCCGGCCCTCCATGTCGGGGTCGGCGTTGATCGTTTCGGCGATGCCGTTGATAAAACGGATAATGAGTTTGGCCATGTAGTAGCCAGGTGCTGCCTTGCCACCAAAGATCACCGTGCGCGGGGCCATTCCCTCAGCCTGACCGTTCTTAATGCGCAGGTACTGGGCGATCACCTGCAGGGCGTTGAGGTGCTGGCGCTTGTATTCGTGAATCCGCTTCACCTGCACGTCGAACAGAGAAGTGGGATCGACCAGCACGCCTGTGTGCCGATGGATGTAACGGCTCAGCTGGCCCTTGACGCCGAGCTTGGTGGCTTCCCAGCGCTCTAGGAAGCTGCTGTCGTCGACGAACTGCTCCAGGCGACGCAGCTCATCGAGACGGTTAACCCAGCCTGTGCCGATCGACTCATTTAGCAGGGCCGAGAGCTGGGGGTTTGCTAGGGCCACCCAGCGCCGGGGGGTGACGCCGTTGGTGACATTGGTGAATTTTTCGGGCCATAGGGCCGCGAATTCCGGAAACAGCTCGGTTTTGACCAGTTCGCTGTGCAGGGCTGCTACCCCATTGACATGGTGGGAAGCCACGGTGGCCAGGTTGGCCATGCGGACTGCCTTACCGCCCTCCTCATCGATGATCGACACCTTGGCCAGGATCTGCTCGTTGCCTGGATACTTCAGGCGAACTTGCTGCAAGAAGCGGCGGTTGATCTCGTAGATCAGTTCAAGGTGGCGGGGTAGCAGGGAACCAAACAGCCCCAGGCCCCATTTCTCGAGGGCCTCAGGCAGCAGGGTGTGGTTGGTGTAGGCCAGAGAACGACTGGTGATGCTCCAGGCGACTTCCCAGTCCAGGTGCTTGTCGTCGAGCAGTAGGCGCATCAGCTCCGCCACGGCGATGGCCGGGTGGGTGTCGTTCAGCTGCACCGCCCAGTGATCGGGGAAATCCGTGATCGGGATGCCGCGGGCATCGAGGTTGCGGATCATGTCCTGCAGGGAGCAGCTCACGAAGAAGTGCTGCTGCTTCAGGCGCAGGCGCCGACCCTCATCTGTGCCGTCGTTGGGATAGAGAACCTTGGAGAGGGTCTCGGAGCCCACCTTCTCCTCCACGGCGCCGTAATAGTCGCCGCTGTTGAAGGCATAGAAGTCAAACGATTCGGCGGCATCGGCTCGCCACAACCGCAGCCGGTCGCAGGTGTTCACCCTGTAGCCCAGCACCGGCACGTCGTGGGGAATGCCGATGGCGTGTTCTGACGGAATCCAGCGCACCCGGTAGGTGCCGTTCTCATCGCGGTAGCTCTCGGTGTGGCCGCCGAAGCCCACGAAGCAGGCTTGATCGGGGTGGGGTAGCTCCCAGGGCCAGCCGCTCTTGAGCCACTTATCGGTGATTTCCACCTGCCAGCCATCGCGAATCAGCTGGTCAAAAATGCCGAATTCGTAGCGGATGCCGTAGCCGGTGGCTGGGATTTCCAGCGAAGCCAGGGATTCCAGGAAGCAGGCCGCTAGCCGACCTAGGCCACCGTTGCCCAGGCCGGGCTCCTCCTCGACGTCGAGGATCTCGTTGATGTCATTGATGCCGAAACGGCGCAAGGCTTCTGCCGCTTCCTGCTGGATGCCCAACATCAACAGGTTGTTGCCCAGTTGGGGCCCGATCAGAAATTCAGCGGAGAGGTAGGCCACCACCCGGGTTGGGGTGGCACTGAGGGCCTCAATGCCAGCCAGGTATCTGGTCATCAGCCGGTCGCGGACCGCGTAGCTGAGGGCCATGTAGAGGTCGTGGCGACTGGCCGTGGGTGCGAGCTTGCCGAGCGTGTAGAAGAGGTGCTCGGTCATGCCGTCGAACACGTCTTCGGCGGTCAGGCCACTGCGATCCGGATCGGCGTAGCAGCCCGGTGTGGGCAGACGCAGGTTGCTGGGTTGGAGGTCGCTCATTGGAGGCATCCTCCCGCATGGGCTGCGGCAGGAGGTGGATTCCATCGCCAGTTGGTGACATCCTCCGCATCCATGCCGTGTTCATGGGCGTGGGCACGGTTGGCCAAGATCGCTTCTTTCATACGCTCTTTGATATGGGCTGCGCGGGACCCAAGGGTTGGAACTCGGTCAATCACATCAATCACCAGGTTGAAACGGTCGATCTGATTGTTCATCGCCAGCTCTAGGGGGGTGTTGATGTTGCCTTTCTCCTTGTATCCGCGCACGTGGAAGTTGACGTGGTTGGTGCGGTGGTAGGTGAGACGGTGGATTAGCCAAGGGTAGCCGTGGAAATTAAAAATCACCGGACGGTCTGTGGTGAATAGGCTATCGAAGTCGCGATCACTAAGTCCGTGGGGGTGTTCGCCCGGAGTGGTGAGAGCAAATAGCTTCACCACATTGAGCACCCGGATTTTCAGATTGGGGATTTCACGCCGCAGGATTTCGACTGCGGCCAGGGTCTCCTTGGTGGGGATGTCGCCGGCGCAGGCCATCACTACATCGGGTTCGTCGGGATCGGTGCCGCGATCGTCGTTGCTCGCCCAGCTCCATAGGCCGATGCCCTTGGCCACGTGGGCTCGGGCCTGTTCCAGCGTCAGATATTGCAGGTGTTTCTGTTTGTCAGAAACGATGATGTTGCATACATTTGTCTCCTGTAGCGCCTGTTCAGCCACAGCCAGCAGGCTGTTGGCATCTGCCGGTAGATAGACGCGCACTACCTCGCCGCTCTTATTGCCGGCCAGATCGATGAAGCCAGGATCCTGGTGGGTGAAGCCGTTGTGGTCTTGGCGCCACACGGTGCTGGAGATCAGGCAGTTCCATGGGGAGATCGGCGCGCGCCAGGGGGCGTGGTGAATGCAGGATTCCAGCCACTTGGCGTGCTGGTTGAACATTGACGCAATCACATGGGCGAAGGCCTCATAGGTGTGGAAAAAGCCGTGGCGGCCGGTGAGCAGATACCCCTCCATCATTCCCACCAAGGTGTGTTCGCTCAACATCTCGACAACGCGTCCACTGCGGGAGAGCTCGCTGCCGTTGAGGTCTTCCGGCAGAAATTCCTCCATCCATACTTTTTTGCTGATCTCATAAATGGCTTGCAGCCGGTTGGAGGCGGTTTCATCCGGTCCGAACACCCGCACGGAGTCAGGGTTGAGGGCGATGGCATCGCGCAGCAGCTCTCCCAGGGGAGCGGTGTTTTCGGCCTCGTGTTGGCCCGGCTGCTCGACGGGCACGGCGTAGTCAGTAACCGGCGGCAGGTGCAGGCGGCGGCGCAGCAGCCCTCCATTGGCATGGGGATTGGAGCCCATGCGGCGCTGGCCGCTTGGCGAGAGGGCCCGCAGTTCTGGGATCAGGCTGCCTTGCCCATCAAAGAGTTCCCCGGGGCGGTAGCTCTGCAGCCAGGCCTCAAGTTGTTTTAGCTGGGCTGGGTCCCGCTTGGGATCGGGCAGGGGCACTTGGTGGCTGCGCCAGAAGCCTTCCAGTTTTTTGCCATTTAGCTCCGCTGGTCCGGTCCAGCCCTTGGGGGACCGCAACACGATCATTGGCCAGTGGGGCCGGCTGACGTTGGTGGGATCGCCGCTGCGGCGGGCTTCCGCCTGCACCTCCTGAATGCGGTTTATGGCGCTGTCCATGGCGGCGGCCATGGCTTGATGCATCGCCATCGGCTCGCTGCCCTCCACAAACAGTGGCTCCCAGCCGTAGCCGCGCATCAGGCTGGCGAGCTCCTCCCTGGGAATGCGGGCCAGCAGGGTGGGGTTGGCAATCTTGTAGCCGTTGAGGTGCAGCACCGGCAGCACGGCGCCGTCGCTCATCGGGTTGAGAAACTTGTTGATGTGCCAGCTGGTCGCCAGGGGCCCGGTTTCCGCCTCGCCATCGCCGACGCAGGCCAGGGCGATCAGGCTTGGGTTGTCGAACACCGCCCCGCAGGCGTGGGAAAGCACGTAGCCCAGCTCGCCGCCTTCATGGATCGAACCTGGCGTTTCGGGCGTGCAGTGGCTGCCGATGTGGCCGGGGAAGGAAAACTGTTTGAGAAAGCGCTGCATGCCGGCAGCATCTGTCGACTTGTCTGGATAGATCTCGCTGTAGGAGCCATCGAGGTAGGTGGGTGCCAGCACCCCCGGGGCGCCATGGCCCGGACCAGACAGATAAATCATGTCGAGGTCGTGGGACCGGATCACCCGATTGGCATGGGCCCAGATGAAGGCTTGGCCCGGACTCGAGCCCCAGTGACCCAGCAGCCGACTTTTGATATGGGCGGGCTGTAGCGGTTCGGCCAGCAGGGGGTTGTCCTGGAGATAGATCATCCCCGCAGCTAGGTAGTTGGCGGCTCGCCACCAGGCATCAAGCCGCTGCAGCTCTTCCGCCATTGCCCGCACAGCTAGCTCAATATTCGGACCGTAGCGACGGTTGCTAAATCTCAACCCCTCGCCCGAATAGAGATCAGCGTCCGAACACGTTGATGGGGGTGGCTTTAAGGTCGCGCCTTCAACCACTGCGCACCCACCCGTTTCATGGTTCTGCCAGCGCTTTTGCTTGAAATCGGCAGTCACCAAGCCGAAGTTGCTGAAACCCTTATTTCGGTGGGGGAGTTTTTGGTGATCTTCGTGGCGGCCAGGCTGCTGGCAGAGCTGATGGTGCGGCTGCAGCTGCCCACGATCCTGGGGGAGTTGGTGGCTGGCGTTCTGATTGGCGTCTCTGGTCTACATCTGATCGTGCCGCCCGAAACCCAGGTCCAACTCAGCAGTTGGGGCTTGGGGTTGCTCAGCTCTCTGGCAGATCTCTCACCGGAAACGGTGCAGGAGATCTATGCCGAAACCTTCCCGAATCTGCAGGCGGTCTCCCAGATCGGTCTGTTTGCGCTGCTATTCCTCACAGGACTGGAAAGCGAGCTCGATGAGCTGGTGGCAGTCGGTGCCCAAGCCACCACCGTGGCCGTAACCGGAGTGGTGCTGCCCTTTGCCCTCGGCACTGCGGGCCTTTATTACCTCTTCCATGTGCCCCTGATCCCCGCGATATTCGCGGGTGCGGCGATGACGGCAACCAGCATTGGCATTACCGCCAGTGTGTTCGGTGAGTTGAAGTTCCTGCGCACCCGCGAGGGTCAGACGGTGATCGGCGCGGCCGTACTCGATGACATCCTCGGGATCGTGATTCTTGCCGTGGTGGTGAGCTTGGCTGGCGGCGAGGGCTTCAGCGTCGGCCCGATCCTGAAGTTGGTTGCGGCGGCAGGAGTGTTTGTGGCCGCAGCCCTGTTCCTGAGCCGCACGGCCGCACCCGGCTTTGACTGGCTGCTCGACCAGCTCAAAGCCCCTGGCGAAGTGGTGGTGGCGGCGTTCGTGGTGTTGTCGCTTTGCTGCTTTGTGGCCCAGGCGATCGGCCTGGAAGCGGCTCTTGGCGCTTTCGCTGCAGGCTTGATTCTCAGCTCTTCTAAGCACACCCATGCGATCCAGGACACCGTTAAGCCCCTAGTTGCCCTGTTTGCCACGATTTTCTTTGTGCTGATTGGCACGGGCATGGATCTCTCGGTGCTCAATCCGATGAATCCCGAAAACCGGGAGGGGCTGATCGTGGCGGCCTTCCTGCTCACGGTGGCGATTGCCGGCAAGGTGGCCGCCGGCTGGAGTTACGTGAGCAAGGAAAAAACCAACCGGCTGGTAGTGGGCCTGGGGATGATGCCCCGTGGCGAAGTTGGCCTGATTTTTCTGGGTCTGGGTACCCAGGCTGGGTTGCTGACCAAGCCGCTTGAGGCCGCCATCTTGCTGATGGTGATCGGCACCACCTTCCTGGCGCCGATCCTGCTCAGACTGGTGCTGGGTGGCAGCGCTGGAGGTCCGGATCTTGATCCACTTGCCGAAATTCCAACCTGAGTGCTGGGGCCTGAGTTGGGGGGGCTGGCTCGACAACCGCCATGGCGAGTGGTGGCTGCTCGCCCAGCTGGCCCTGATTTCCGCCCACCTGCTGCCGCCCTGGCCTGCCCCCGGCGCCTGGGGCTACGCCTGGCCCCTGCCGCTGGCACTAGCCGGTGCCCTTTTGCTGCTGCTGGGTCTGCTGTTGGCGGCCCAGGCGTTTTGGGGGCTGGGCTCCAGCCTCACACCCCTGCCTGATCCGATCCCTGGAGCCCCATTGGTGACCAGCGGCGCCTACGGCCGTTGCCGACACCCCCTCTATCAAGCCGTGCTGCTTTGTTCGCTGGGGGTGAGCCTGGCCCTGGGCAGCCTGCTGCATCTGGCCTTGCTGCTGGCCCTGGTGGCCGTGCTGGGGGGCAAGGCGCGCCGCGAAGAACGGGCTCTTGAGGTTGCCCACCCCGATTACGCCGCCTACCGGGCCCGCACACCGGCAATCATTCCCCGTCTTCCCTGGCTCGACTGGCGAGTGCTGTAAAAAGCCCCCAGCCCGCGGCGATCAGGCCGAGGCTGCTGGCCCAGTCGGGGCCAAGGGCCCAGCTCAGGGTCAGGTCGGCCAGCACCCCGATGGCCAGGGCCAGCAGCAGGCTGCTGAGCACCAACATCACCTGCTGGACAGCGCTCGGCAGGGAGCCCGCGGCCAGGGCTTCCTCCAGGCGCCCCAGGGGGCCGCTCAAGGGGAGGTACAGGGCCAGGGCCCACAGGGCGATTCCCGGCAGGAAGGGGCTCCAGTCAGGGCTGGTGAGGGGCAATGGCGCGCCGCAGATCTACCTAGCATCAACCACCCTGGATGCATCGTGTTGGCTTCCGTGTCCGCAACCGAGCCTTGGAGCTACGCCGGCCATCCGGTGCACGCGATTGCGGCAGCGCCTGCCGAGCCTGAGGGCCCCGCGTTACTTCTGGTGCATGGCTTTGGTGCTTCTACGGACCACTGGCGCCACAACATTCCCGCCCTAGCCCAGCGCCATGAAGTGCACGCCATAGACCTGCTTGGCTTCGGCCGCAGCGCCAAGCCCGCCGAGCTGCCCTACGGCGGCGCCCTATGGCGCGACCAGCTGGCTGCCTACGTGACCGAGCGCATCGGCCGACCGACGGTGCTGGCGGGCAATTCCCTCGGCGGTTTTTCTGCCCTGGCGGCCGGCGCGGCCCTGGGGGAGCAGGCAGCCGGGGTGGTGCTGCTGAATGCGGCTGGGCCCTTCAGCGATGAGCAGGCGCCGCCCAAGGGCTGGGGTGCGATCACCCGCCAGACCATTGGTGGTGCCCTGCTCAAGAGTCCGGTGCTGCAGCGGTTGCTGTTTGAAAACCTGCGCCGGCCGGCCACTATTCGCCGCACCCTTAACCAGGTGTATGTCGACAAGACCAACGTCGATGAAGCCTTGGTGGAGGCGATCCGGCGGCCCTCGCTGGATCCGGGTGCCTTCGGTGTCTTCCGCACCGTGTTTGATATTCCCCGCGGTCAGCCCCTCGATGAGCTGTTTGCCCAGCTGGCTTGTCCATTGTTGCTGCTCTGGGGCATCCGCGATCCCTGGATCAATGCCGTGGGCCGGCGGGCTGCTTTTCAGCGCCATGCTCCGGCAGGCACCAGCGAAGTGGTGCTCGAAGCGGGTCACTGTCCCCACGATGAAGTGCCAGACCAGGTGAACGCCGCCCTGCTCGATTGGATCGCTCGCCTCAGCCCCGGGACGGCTGCACTCCCGGCAGACGACCGCGCGACAGTTGCTGTTTCGGGTCGAACTGTCGCTTGATCGCCTCGATCATTGGCCTGGATGGGGCATCCAACCAGGCCGGCAGTTGGCCCCCTGGGGGCTGGCGCAGCACCGTCAGGTAACCGCCGCTTTGATTGCAGCGGCGCCGCAGCGCCTCTACCCGGTAAGCCGGCAAGGCTGTGGCCTCTGCCCAGGCGAGGCCGATGCCACTGCCAACGCCCATGACCACCGGCAATCCGGTCAGGGCTGGATCGGCGAGCAGGGCGGTTGTCCGGTTGGGGCGCACCGCTAGCCGCAGCAACCAGTCGCTGGCGCCAGCTCCAGGCCCTTGGCTTTCACCAACCAGGCTTTCGAGTTCGGCCGGATCCAGAGCTTGGGCCGTAATTCCCAGGTGGGCGGCCTTGGCGGCGATGTAGGCGATCTGCTCTTCGAGGGTGTGGGCGTTGATGCTGGCCAGGCTGATCAGCAGCCCGGTGTCGTCCCCTTGCGGGGGAGAAGGGCGCCACCAGTCGATCCGCTCCGGGCTGAGGTTCGAGCCCAGCAGCCAGGCGCCCAGTTGGCCGAGAGCTTCGAGCGGCCCTTTCAGCTCCAGGCCGCGCCGCTGGGGGGGCACCGGCATGGTGCGGAGCGTGATGCTGCTGATGAGGCCCAGGGAGCCCCAGCTGCCCGCCATCAAACGCATCAGGTCGTAGCCGGCCACGTTTTTCACCACCTTGCCCCCGGCGCGGGCGCGGGTGCCGTCGGCGCGGATCAACTCCAGGCCGATCAGCTGGTCGCGCACGCCCAGGTAGCGCTGACGCAGCCCGCCGGCCAGGCCCCTGGCCACCAGGCCGCCCAGGCTGCCGCTGGCATAGCCGCCAGGGCTGCTGCCCCAGGGCCAGTCGACGGCTAGCCATTGTCTGTGGCGGGCCAGTTCGGCCTGCAATTCGAGCAGCGGCGTGCCCGCTAGGGCCGTCACGGTGAAATCGCCTGAGCTGTGCTCAACGATGCCGCTCAGCCGCTTACAGCTCACGGTGGCGCTGGCGCCCTTGACTGGGGGCCCCCAGCTGAGCCGGCTGCCCAGGCCGGCCGGTTGCCAGGGCGCAGCCTGCTGGTGCAGTTCGCGCACCAGCTCCTGTAGCTCACCGGGCTCCGGAGTAATCACGGCACGATGGTGCCATGGCCGCCTCCTCCAAAATCATCGTCATCGACGATGACCCCACCGGCTCTCAGACGGTGCACAGCTGTCCGCTGTTGTTGCGCTGGGATGCCGCCACCTTGGAGGCGGGGCTGCGGCACCCTTCGCCGCTGCTATTTCTGTTGGCAAACACCCGTGCCCTTGCGCCGGAAGCAGCCGCGGAGCGGGTGCGTGAGATCTGCCGGGCTTTGGCCTCTGCCCTGCCGCTGGTGGGCATTGAGCGTTGGTGGCTGGTGAGTCGCGGCGACTCCACCTTGCGGGGCCACTTTCCGTTGGAGGTGGAGGTGATCGCGGCCGAGCTCGGCCCGTTTGCGGCCACCTTGTTGATCCCGGCTTTTTTTGAGGGGGGCCGCACCACCGTGGGCGGGGTGCATCGCCTGCACGGCCAGCCCGTGCACGAGACCGCCTTCGCCCGCGACCGCTTGTTTGGCGACGTCAGTAGCGATCTACCTACCTGGGTGGAGGAAAAAAGCGGTGGTCGCATCGCTGCTGGCCAGGTGCAACGCCTGATGGGCGCCGAGCTGGCTCGTGCCGTGGGTGATGGCGGCCAGGCCCTGGCGGAGCGACTGGCGGCCATCGATGGCGGCCC
>Ga0105105_10001072_pt1 | contig 11763 bp, 10 predicted proteins | sample PPLLaktember2015_4_FD_79108 | JGI IMG/M metagenome (GOLD analysis project Ga0105105, IMG submission 79108) | Freshwater sediment microbial communities from Prairie Pothole Lake near Jamestown, North Dakota, USA - PPLs Lake P8 Core (1) Depth... | ecosystem: Environmental > Aquatic > Freshwater >... | reverse complement strand
TAATTCGAACGATGATATGGCTGAAGTAAAAATAGGAAACAGATATGTCGGTGACGGACATCCGGCATTTGTTATTGCTGAAATAGGCATCAATCATAACGGCTCACTCGATGTTGCCAAACAGTTGATTGAAGGCGCAGCACTTGCCGGATGCGATGCTGTGAAGTTCCAGAAGCGTACGCCGGATATTTGTGTACCTCCCGATCAGCGAAATATTGAGCGTGATACACCCTGGGGTCGGATGACCTATATCGACTACCGGTACAAAGTTGAGTTCGGTCGTGGTGAGTATATGGAGATCGACAAGTGCTGCAAGACTCATGGTATTTTCTGGTTCGCCTCTTGTTGGGATGAGGAGGCCGTTGATTTTATGGAGCAGTTCGATCCTCCTTGTTACAAGGCAGCTTCAGCATCGCTTACCGATCTTCTTTTGCTGAAAAAAACAATAGAGACAGGTCGTCCGCTTATCGTTTCGACAGGCATGTCCACCATGGATGAAATTGACCAGGCTGTTCTGGAGCTTGGCCATCACAATCTTCTGATTGCTCATACCAACTCAACCTATCCATGCCCGGTCGAAGAGTTGAATCTTCGTATGATACAGACTCTGAAAACAGCCTATCCTGATATTCCTGTCGGTTATTCCGGTCATGAAGTGGGACTTTCCACAACATGGGCTTCAATAGCGCTTGGTGCGACGTTCGTCGAGAGGCATGTGACGCTTGACCGTTCCATGTGGGGTTCCGATCAGGCTGCTTCGGTCGAAATTTCAGGTATGCAGCGGCTGGTGTCGAACATTCGGGATATCGAAAAAGCCCTCGGTGACGGAGTGAAGCGGGTATACGAAGGGGAAGTAGCCGCACGCATAAAACTTCGGCGAAGATAATAGAAGAACCGCAGCAATGATTGTGTTGTAAATATGGTGACAACTGTATGTTAAAAAAGCAGTTGTTGCCTTTTTCATTTTCCGCTGAAATCTTTCTTGATGTTTATTCTCTATTCGGGGGAAGAAAAAAAATATCACAGTAACGTTTTTTTTTATTTCGTGTTGACTGGCGTTAACTCTGTGAATCCTGTTCTTTGTCAGGGAACTTTGTTGTGTTGTGTGATGTCTTTATTTAAGTGCTTTCTTTATAAAAGCGCTTATGTTCTTTTTTTTACTGAAGGCCATTCCAAAGTACAGGAATGGCTGAGTTCAATGTGCATCAGTGATCTGGTTATGTAAATACTCCAAAACATCAAGGGGGAAACAGTCATGAAAAAATCTTGGATTACAACAATGGCAGCAGTTGCAGCTTTTGGTTTGAGCGGAACGGCAGTAGCTGATATCACCGTCAGTAATGTTCCTGTTGGGACATCGATTAGTGGCGACAATTCGTATTTGACCACAATCATTCTTGGAGGCACTTCAACGGCAGGACAAATGCCCAATTTAGGGTTTACGGATTCGTACGTTCATCTTAATTACAATGCCGCAGTGGGCACCAGTGTGACCAGTGTCAGTGGCCCATGGTTTTGGCCTTCTGTATCAACGGCCTCTACAGGAGTCAACATGTCGATGCATTCAAATCTTGATCTGAACAACAGTTCACCGATGAATTTTTTCAATGATGCAGGAGGGACTATCAATGTATCACTGATCGGTTCTGGTGCCTCGACACAGAATGCAGGTTCCGTGCAGGCTGTATCCTACAGCAATTCGTTGATCCAGACAACTGGAGCTGTTTCAGGTGGTGCTGTTGTCAATGTTTCTTCATCGGCAAATAACGGTAACATTTTTACTGTTGCGAACTGATCGTTGCTACTGAAGGAGGTGACATTTTTTTGTGCATGTCGGGGGACGATGTTCTCCCGACATTTTTTAACCCAAGTGCTAATAAAAATGAAACATCTTACAAAAAAACTGGTTTCACCGACCTTGGTTCTGTTGCTTTGCGCTAATGCAGCCTTTGCCAACAGCCAGTCAACGACGACAAACAGTACGAGTTCTTCGAATGCACTGGTTAACGGTGGAAATACAAGCAGTGGAGCAAATGCTCAGGTATCGGGTATTATTGGAGGTACAGGAGGGACGGCTGCTGTCTCTGGTGTGCAGGGTGGTAGCGCCCAGGTCAGTGGCGTGTCTGGTGGAAGTGCTCAGGTCAGCGGTGTTTCGGGTGGAAATGCACAAGTCAGTGGCGTTTCTGGCGGTACTGCCCAGATCAGTGGAGTCGAGGGGGGAAATGCAAATGTATCGGGGGTACAGGGTGGAAGCAGCCAATCTTCGGCATCTGGTGGATCAGGAGGAACATCAAGCGCTGATGTAAGTGGTGTACAGGGTATAGGGTCAATCAATCAGGTCTTCGATGCCTCAACACCTCCTCCTTATATGCCTAACTCCGTGACAGGTCCTGTTATTTCGCCTAATCTCTTCAGTATTATGGGTGGAACTGCACAGATCAGCGGGGTTCCCATGCTGTCAAATCATTTTTTCTCTACTGCGTATCATGATGTTTCCATCGGGAACAGCAAGGGGACAAAGATTATATATAACGGGTCACTGTTGCCCAAAAAGCCTGAAATGAAAGACAGGAAAGTTTTTTTCAGCTTTGATGGGGTGGCAGAGGGAGAACTGGTTGGTTCTCTTACGGTCCAAAGCAGAAAGGGGAATGCTGATGAGGTCGATTTTGCAACATTGATTTACGATGCTACGCAGTATATCGGTTCAAAAAAGGAGCTGAAGGGATTTAATATTACGCTCCTGTCAACTCATCAGGCAATCAGTTCTGCGATGGGCGTTGATTCCAAGAGTAGTGGGTTCTCTTTATCTCCACTTGTTTCCGGTCTGGTTAATGGTCCTGCAGGTGCGCTTCTCGGACTTGCTTCGGGTTATTCGAAAACAGGAGGTGTAACCGTACCTACATCTATTGTGGGATGCACGTTCCTCGTTCTTGTAGAGAGTGAGAACAGCAGGCGCATCGATATTGCAAGAAATTACAAGGCAGGTGTTCCGATTATGGATGCCCAAAGTAACGGTAATGGAGGCAAGAAATACGAAGCGACGAGGACAAAATGATAATGGCTATTGATGACGGGTTCTGCTATGATAGGCGGCCTGAGTGTTGTTACTTTCTCCGGTAATTCACTCAGGCCGTTTTTTTTCTGGACGGCAAGCCAAAGCACATTCGGAATTTTCATCTGAAAGCGCTATGCTTGCTATATTACCTGTTTTGCCTTAAATTTACCCCCTTAATTGCATAATGGCATTTTGCCTTGTGCCCGGTATCCTGTCCCTAATCCAATCAACGAGTTATCATGAATCAAAACAGTGGGAGTTCCATCCAGGAATTCGAATATAAAGCCGAAATGAAGCAGCTTCTGGATCTCATCGTCCATTCGCTTTACACCCACCCGGAAATTTTTCTTCGCGAACTGATATCCAACGCTTCCGATGCTCTCAGCAAGGTGCGCTTCGATGCCCTTACCGATCAGGACCTTCTGGAAGAGGGCGCCGATCCAGGGGTGAAGATAACCGTTGATCCCAAAGAGCTGACCTTCATGATCGAGGATAACGGGATCGGTATGACTGAGGAAGAGCTGATCGCCAATCTCGGCACGGTTGCGAAATCCGGAACGCTCGGATTCATGCAGGCGCTGAAGGATCAGCAGAAGGAGCTCGACGGCAATCTGATCGGCCAGTTCGGCGTGGGTTTCTATTCGGTTTTCATGGTGACCGACGAGGTTACGGTCGAAACCAGAAGCGCTCGAACCGGTTCCGAAGGGTATCGGTGGAAGTCGTCCGGGCAAGGCACCTATACGATCGAAAAAATCGAAAAGGCCGGAAGGGGCACGACGATTTCGTTCAAGCTCAAAGAGGAGTCGAAAGAGTTCGCCGAAGAGCATCGTGTAGAACATATCATCAGGAAATATTCGAACTTCGTCGATTTTCCCATTACCCTGGACGGCAGGCAGATCAACAGCGTTACGGCGCTCTGGCAGCGGTCGAAGAGCGAACTGAAAGATGAAGAGGTCAACGAGTTCTACAAGTTCATCGCCAATGATTTTCAGGATCCTCTCGATTACCTGCATGTTTCCGTTGAGGGAATGGTGAGTTTCAAGGCGCTGCTTTTTCTGCCGAAGGAAGCTCCGCCGGAACTTCTCTATCGACAGAGCGAGCTTGAAAACCGCGGGCCGCAGCTTTACGTGAAAAAAGTGATGATCCAGAACGAGTGCCGCGATCTGCTTCCGGAATATCTGCGTTTTCTCGTTGGCGTAGTCGATACCGAAGATCTTTCGCTCAACGTATCCCGAGAGATCGTACAGTCGAGTCCGGTGATGGCGAAGATCCGCCAGATTCTTTCCGGAAAAATACTCGGCTGGTTCGATACGCTTGCCAAAGAACAGCCAGAGAAGTTCCGCACTTTCTATAAGGCGTTCGGGCCGATCGTCAAGATCGGACTGAATACCGATTTTACAAATCGCGACAAGCTTATCGAGCTGCTTCGTTTTGAAAGCACGAAAACCGCAGTGGATGAATATGTAACGTTAAAGGAGTATGTCGGACGGATGGGTGATGATCAGAAAGAGATTTATTATCATTCCGGCAGCAGCCGCAGCCAGCTGCTTGCGCATCCCAACCTCGAATATTTTCAGGATAAAGGCATCGAAGTGCTGTTGCTTTCCGATCCCGTAGATGTTTTCGTGATTCCCTCGATTCACGAGTATGAGAAAAAACCTCTGAAATCCATTGAAAAAGCCGATATTGATTTCACAAATGAGAAAAAAGAGGGGAGCGAACCGCTTCCGGAAAACCTTCTTCAGCCGGTTCTCGCACTGTTCAGGGATACGCTCGGAGATCGGATTGAAGATGTCGTCGAGTCGCACCGTCTGGTAAATTCGCCGGTAACGCTTGTGAGCGGAAAGGATGCGCTTGACAGTCAGATGGAGCGGATGATGAAGATGATGCAGGCAGAGATGCCTGCCGGTAAAAAGATTCTTGAAGTGAACACGGCACACCCGATTATACGGAATCTTTCAGGCATGTACATGGCCAATGCGGGAAATCCGTTGATCGGAACCGTGATCGAGCAGCTTTACGATGGAGCCCTGCTGCATGAAGGAGGACTTGATTCAACGACCGACTTCCTTTCGAGAATGAACAGTCTGATCGAGGCAGCTACGCTGCAGCGGTAATTGATCGATATTTTTAACAAAATTTTAACCGGTTGATTTGTGAAACAGAGCAGGGATTTCGATACAAGAGAAGTTGCCGTTTTTCAGAAAAACGAGATCACCGAGCATTACATCTATAAATACCTGTCCGGCCGGGTGAGCGGCGTTAAAAATCGCCGTATTCTCAGTCAGATAGCCGATGATGAGATGCGGCATTATAATGTCTGGAAAACCTATACCCGGCGGGATATTGCCCCGAGCAGGCTGAAAGTGTGGTTGTATACGTTTGTCAGCATGCTGTTCGGTTTTACCTTCGGTATCAAGCTCATGGAAAAGTCAGAGCAGAACGCTCACAATACGTATAACCGCATGCCCGGAGCGTTCAAGGAGATCAACGGCATAATCCGGGATGAAGAGGAGCATGAACAGGCCCTGATAACCCTGCTCGATGAAGACCGACTGAAATATACCGGATCGATTGTGCTCGGACTGAACGATGCGCTTGTGGAGCTGATGGGTGTACTGGCCGGTCTTACCTTTGCCCTGCAGAACACCTCGCTCGTAGCTTTGACCGCTTCCATCACCGGTTTTGCCGCGGCGCTTTCCATGGCGTCGTCGGAGTATCTCTCCACCAAATCCGAGCCAGGCGGAAAAAATCCTCTCAAGGCGGCGATTTATACCGGATTTGCGTACATACTTACGGTGCTGGTACTCGTGGCACCTTACCTGTTTTTTACCGATCTCTATCTCTGTCTCGGAATGGCATTTGCGGCTTCGATATGTATTATCGGTTTCTTCAATTTCTACATTGCCGTTGCGCAGGACGTTTCTTTCAAAAGCAGGTTTTTTGAGATGGTGGGGCTCAGCTTTACGGTTGCGGCACTGAGTTTTGCCGCCGGTTACGGCATAAGGCTGGCTTTCGGCATAGAGGTTTAAGGTATTCCCTGACATTTCATTTCTCAAGGTATGACTCCTGCAGGAAAACAGGCCGATATGTCGATGCTCGGGATGTGAATTTTTCGATATCCCCCGGATTTATTGATTCAATATCTTTCGGGGGTGATGAACTTCCTGTGCGGCAGGCTATTTACAGGGATTCATTCCGCTTCTGCAGCTCATGGACGATTTCGCTGCAATCAACTTTCCGGCTGGTATCAATATCGATCGTATCCCTGCGTTCTTCTTCGGATAGCGGTTCTGCATCTGCAAGCTGCATAAGAAGTACCGCCTCATCAGCATCCGATACATCGCTTCCTTCCTGAAAACGCTTTGTGACCCGTTCGCGGAGCAACGCTTCATCGGCATAAAAATGCAGAATGGTGAACGGGCATTCTGATTGTCCGGCAAGTTTCCTGAATCGCATTCGCTCGTTCTTTTTGAGAAAGGTTGCATCCACCAGAACGGGAAAACCCTCTTCAAGAGCAGCCAGCGCAATGTCCTCAAGACGCTGGTAGGTTTTTTCGGTGAAAAGAGTCGTATAGATGTCCATTCCGGAGCTGTTTCGGCTGCTTGTATTCGCACAGATGCCTGCAAGTCGTTTGCGCTCTATATCCGACCGGATATGAACGGCCTGCAGTTCGGATGCAAGGGTCCCTGCATGCGTGCTTTTTCCGCTTCCCGAAACTCCGCAGGTTATCACGAGATGCGCCGTTCCCGGCAGCGTATAGTGAAAGGCGTGACGCACATAGGAGAGGTGCTCTTCACGGATGGTATGCCTGCGTTTTTCATCCGGCTCCTGTTCGAATCGGATCGCCGTGACTTTTGCCCTTACCGTTGCCCGATAAAGACTGTAAAAGCAGAGAAGAGAGAGGCTTTCGTAGTCGCCTGTAGCCGAGAGGTAGCCGTTGAGGAAACGCCAGGCAAGTTCCCGGTGTCCGCCGTGTTCGAGGTCCATGAAAAGAAAGGCTATATCACTGATAACATCGATCATGGAAAGTGCCTGGCTGAACTCGATGCAGTCGAAAATCACTACCTGTTCATTCTGCCATACCATATTGCCCGTATGCATGTCTCCGTGGCAGTGCCGAATGAACCCTGCTGTTTTTCTGTCCAGAAAGCGGGGCGTAAGGCGCAGATGCTCTTTCTCAACCCACGTTTCAAGCTTTTCAAGCAGCTGCTGTTCCACATTGTTTTTGACAAGCTCCGCTGTATGTCGGAAATTTTCACGCAGCGGCAGAATAAGCTTTTCCGGACTGCCGTACTCCGAATCCGGGGCTGCCGCCGGTATGGAGAGATGAAAAGCGGCAACCGTTTCTACGATACTGTCGATATGTTTTGCCGTGAGCCGGTTTCCGGCAAGCAGCCGGTCGAGTTCATGTGTTCGATCGAACTGCATCATTTTTACGGCATACTCGATTGCCGTGCCGCTTCCCCCTATTCTGAGGGTTTCTTCTGAACGGGTAACGGGTACGACATCGAGGTACAGTTCCGGTGCGAGTCGTCTGTTAAGGCGCAACTCGTCATGGCAGTATCGGTAACGTTTTTCAAGGGTCGAAAAGTCGAGAAATCCCAAATTGACCGGTTTTTTAATTTTGTAGGCGTAAGTACCGGTCAGAAATACCCATGAAATATGGGTTTCAGCTATCTGGATGCCGCATGTTTCGTGCGGGTACGCTTCAGGGCGACTCAGTGCTTCAAGGATAGTGTGCATGAGGTTGCGTTGCCTTTATTGGTAACCTGTTATCTCAGCTTTTCTCTGTATTTATTTTTCAATATAACCAGACGCTGCACAACAACGCGTACTTCGCGAGCTGATTTGGCTCGCGGTGAATTACATGGATGAGCACCCTTGTTTGCGCAGAGTTTCATGCTGCGCTAACTCATGTTTTTAAGGCTCCGAGGCTGTTCCGGTGCGTCAACAAGTACAATGTTTTAAACAAAAAAAATGTAAATTCAGAGTTTGTAAACGCAGTATCCCCTTTTCTTTTTTTCACCTGTCATCAGGCTACTCTTATGATCCATCTTTCAAAGATTCTCTGCCCGACGGATTATTCTGATACATCGGACAAAGCGGTCAGGTATGCTATTGAATTTGCCCGTAAAGTCAATGCCCATGTCCGGTTTCTGCATGTGCAGCCGCCTGAAAACATCGCCTTGAAGACTGCCGCAAGCTACGGTCTGAATCTGGCTTCCCAGGAGAACGAGGACGTCATTCCGCAAAACTTTGCAGGAGTGCTCATGGCTGAAAAAAAGAATGGTCTCTGTGCCGATATTCACATTCTCCGGGGAGAGGCGTCAAAAGTGATAAGCGATCATGCCGCCGCATGGGGAGCCGACCTGATCATCATGGGTTCTCATGGACGAACCGGTCTCATGCGCCTCATGGTGGGCAGCGTGGCAGAAGCGGTTTTCCGGTCCGCGGATGTTCCTGTACTGCTGGTTAAGCAGTCGGATTCCGAAAAAGCCCTAAACAACTGACCGGCCGCGCGGCGGCAGGTTTATTAACAGCATCTATCCTTTCAGTGCCATGAACAATTTCAGGGAATCAGTACTTTCGCTTATTACCGAAACTTCGGCAAACCTGCCCGGAGATGTGCGCCGGGCTATCGCCGGTGCCATCGATCGCGAGGATCCCGCATCGCAGGCAGGGCTTGCCATGTCGGCCATCTCGGTCAACATCGATATGGCGGTGGACAATGTATCGCCGATATGCCAGGATACCGGCATGCCGACGTTTTTCATCCACTCTCCGCGAGGTGCCGACCAGCTCATGATGAAGCGTGAAATCGAAGAGGCCGTTGCCGAGGCCACACGCACCGGAAAGTTACGCCCTAACGCGGTCGATGCTCTCAGCGGTAAAAACTCGGGCAACAATCTCGGATGCCATGTGCCGGTCATACATTTCGAACCATGGGAAAAGGATGAAATCGAGGTGCGGCTGATTCTCAAGGGCGGAGGGTGCGAGAATAAAAATATACAGTACTCGCTTCCCGCGGATATACCCGGTCTCGGCAAGGCTGCCCGCGACCTCGACGGGGTGCGCAAGTGTCTTCTGCATGCGGTCTATCAGGCGCAGGGCCAGGGGTGCAGCCCCGGCTTTATCGGCGTTGGAATCGGCGGCGACCGTACCAGCGGGTACGAGCTTGCCAAAAAACAGCTCTTCCGGCGGGTTGACGACACCAATCCCGATGCCGGACTGCAGGCGCTTGAAGAGGAGATTCTTGAAAAAGCCAATACCCTTTCCATCGGACCCATGGGATTCGGGGGAAAGACCACCCTGCTCGGATGCAAGATCGGCGCTTCGCACAGGGTTCCGGCAAGCTTTTTCGTTTCGGTCGCCTATAACTGCTGGGCCTATCGTCGTCTTGGCGTTCTGCTCGATCCCGAATCCGGATCGATTATCAGCTGGCAGTATCGCGATGCCGACGAAATTCGTCGTATGGCGCGGGGCGAAGGCATTCCTCTGACAGGAAAGGAGGTCGTGCTGCAGGCTCCGGTCAGCGAGGATGATGTAAGACGGCTGCGGGTCGGCGATATCGTCATCATCAACGGAGTCATGCATACCGGGCGCGACGCTTTTCATCATCATTGTATGCACCACGACCTGCCGGATAATATCGATACCCGCGGCGGCATCCTCTACCATTGCGGGCCTGTTATCATGAAAAACGCGGACGGCAGTTATCGCGTCACCGCAGCCGGCCCCACCACCTCTATCCGCGAGGAGCCCTATCAGGCCGATGTGATAGAAAAGCTCGGCCTGCGTGCCATTATCGGCAAGGGGGGGATGGGGCCGAAAACCCTCAAAGGACTGCAGGAGCACGGCGCGGTTTATCTCAATGCCATCGGAGGCGCCGCGCAGTACTATGCGAAATGCATCCACACGGTAACCGGCGTGGATTTTCTCGAAGAGATGGGGGTTCCCGAAGCGATGTGGCATTTCGAGGTCGACTCCTTTCCGGCAATCGTCACCATGGATGCGCACGGCAACAGCCTTCATCGGAAGGTAGATGACGAGTCGTTCGGCATGCTCGGCTCGATGGCCTGAGCTTTTTTGAATGCAGGTTGAATCTGCGTAAATTAAGGAACTAAATTTATAACAACTTTAAACACAGACCGGTATGATTTTTGACGGATTTATTCTCATGGTGGTAGGGATGCTCGTGGTCTATTTTTTTCTGATTATCATGAATACCATCATTAAAATGCTTTCTGCATCGTTCCGGGAGCATGCGCTTCAGGAAGAGAAAATGATTCTCGACGAAGCCGAAGCGAAACGAAGGAAAAAGAGGGAGAAAGAGATGAAGAAAGCGGTCATGACGGTATCTCCTTCGGCAGACGAGGCCTCACGCATGACGGCCGTGATTACCGCCGCTCTGCATGCGCATGCAACCAGATAATCAGCATAACGGTGGAGGCAGGAGTGTTTTAATTTTACCAAGCGTATAAAAACCAGACGAGGTTTATGAAAAAAATTCGGTTTATGGATGTTTCCTTCCGTGACGGCTTTCAGTCATGTTACGGAGCAAGGGTGAAAACTGCGGATTTCATTCCCGCGCTCGAAGCTGCGGTGAAGGCGGGTACCGATAACTTTGAAATCGGCGGCGGCGCGCGTTTTCAGAGTCTGTACTTCTACTGTCAGGAGGACGCATTCGACATGATGGATACCGCCAGAGGGATAGTCGGTCCGGACATCAATCTGCAGACCCTGTCGAGGGGCGCCAATGTGGTCGGGCTGGTATCGCAGTCGCGAGATATCATCGACCTGCACGCCCGCATGTTCAAGAAGCACGGCATCACCACCATCCGCAATTTCGATGCGCTCATGGATGTGCGCAACATAGCGTACTCCGGTCAGTGCATCCACAACGCCGGCCTGAAGCATCAGGTGGTGATCGCCCTGATGGGCCTTCCTCCGGGACTGAAGGAGACCTACTGCCACACCCCGCAGTTCTATCTCGACAAGCTTCGCGAGATTCTCGATGCCGGCATTCCTTTCGACAGCGTAGCTTTCAAGGACGCATCGGGAGCCACAACGCCCGTTGTCGTTTACGAGTCGATCAAGGGCGCACGTAAAATGCTGCCCGAAGGCACCGTTATAGAGTTCCACACGCACGATACCGCTGGGATGGGCGTCGCCTGCAACTACGCGGCAATCGAGGGCGGAGCGGACATCATCGACCTTGCCATGGCGCCGGTCAGCGGCGGTACGGCCGAGGTCGATATCCTCACCATGTGGCACAGGCTTCGTGGCACCGATTATACGCTCGACATCGATCACGAAAAATATATCGAGGTAGAGGGTCTTTTCATGAACCAGATGGAGAAGTACTACATGCCTCCCGAAGCCAAGGAGGTTAACCCGCTCATTCCGTTCTCCCCGATGCCCGGCGGAGCGTTGACCGCCAATACCCAGATGATGCGCGACACCAATACGCTCCATCTTTTCCCTGAAGTGATCCGCAACATGCGCGAAGTGGTCGCCAAAGGCGGTTTCGGCTCTTCGGTGACTCCGGTTTCGCAGTTCTACTTCCAGCAGGCTTTCGCAAACACGGTTCAGGGTCCCTGGAAAAAGATCACCGAAAGCTACGGAAAGATGGTGCTCGGCTATTTCGGTCGTACGCCGGCTGAGCCTGATCCGGAAGTGGTGCGCCTCGCCTCCGAGCAGCTCGG
>Ga0105105_10001069_pt1 | contig 11776 bp, 3 predicted proteins | sample PPLLaktember2015_4_FD_79108 | JGI IMG/M metagenome (GOLD analysis project Ga0105105, IMG submission 79108) | Freshwater sediment microbial communities from Prairie Pothole Lake near Jamestown, North Dakota, USA - PPLs Lake P8 Core (1) Depth... | ecosystem: Environmental > Aquatic > Freshwater >... | reverse complement strand
ATTAATATAAATGGAAATATGAGGGGTAGATTTACCAATGCTGGATTTGAATTAGCGAGCGGGGTAATTGTAAATGAAATTTCAAATGAACCAACATTAAGAGATAACAGTCAAATATCTTTAGTAACAGAGTATGCAATTAAACAATATGTTGACAGTTTTGCAGGGGTTAGTAATAGAATAGTTGATGATTTAGCAAGCGCAAAAGTCACTGATTCTACAGAGAGTTCTTTTGTTGTAAAAGTTCGTGACACATATTTTGGACCAGACTCAACAACATATACATCAGTTTATTATTTTAATGATGGGACTGGTGTATCAAGCTTAAATTGGATCAATCCTCAAAGAATGGTAGATGGAAATACAGAAACATTTGCATCAGCAGGTTCAGCTCAAGGGGCTTATATTCAAATAAATCCTTCAAATACTGCGGATACAACTGCGAGTGATAGAAATGTTGAAAAGGTAGAATTAAGAGTGTATGGAAGGGATGGAGCAGGGCCAAACATATCAGCATTCAATTTATATCCGATGTTTGGTGGAATATTACAGGGAAATTCACAAAATTTAAGATCATTTTTTGGTCCTGTTAGATCATGGACTCCTTGGATTAATATAACACAGGACCCAAATGCTCCAACTTCATGGACGTGGAGTGATGTTGTAAATTTGGGATGCAAAGTAGAGGCCATGATTGGAAGTCCAGGTGGTGGAGTTGGAGATTTATTAGAAGTAAATAAAATCGAAATACAAGTTACATACACATCAAGTCCTGCTGTTGTTGGAAGTAAAGAAAAATTTAGAGTAGATGCAAATGGCTTAACTACTGAATTTGGAAGCTCGATTAATGAATTTTCTACTGATATAACAATGGCTGATAATTCGGATTTAGCGATTCCAACTGAAAGGGCTGTTAAAACGTATGTTGATTTTCAAATACAATCAGTTAGAAATGATTTAGACTTAATTAATATTAGACATGTTAATAGTGATACAACTGCTGTAACCGGGGATGTTTGCCTGGTTAATACAAACAGCGGAGTAGTTAATATTCAAATGATTGAAATCCCAGATGGTAGAGTTATTATTAAGAAAGTTAGTTTAGATTCAAACCCGATTTATGTTACAACAACGCCAAGTAGTGGCATTGATGGTGAAAGACTTTTTGTTATTGATGTTCCTTATAAATCTATAACATTCTTGAGTGATGGTAATCAATTCTTTATTATTTAATAATTAATTTGTTTTTAAAATTACATTGGAGGAAAACGAAATGACGTATGATCCAACATGGATTAGAAAATCCCCCATTCTAATCCCACAAGCTATTCAAAACGATTCACTTACTGCTCAGAAGGGTAGTGTTCGTTTAGATGCACTTGATTGGGGGCAAAAAATCGGTAGTACAACACTTGATTCTGCATCAAGCGGAAGTAAATCTGTATCATTGCAACAGTTAAACAATGGTAAGATGTTTGTTGCTTGGGCAGCAGGAACAGATGGACGTTATTCGATTGTTGATTCTGATGGAACTATGGATTCAACATCTTATAATACATTTGAATCTGGTAATCTTGTCGATTCTACTTCAAATTATGGAATCGCCACTGCATTACTACCAGATGGAAACGTTGTTGTTGCTTATGCACAAAATCAGAGTGGAGATAATGCATTAGTATTTAAAATTTACAGTGAAGGTGGAACTGTTGTTCGTGATACCGTAACTGTAAAAGTTGCTGCAACAGAATCAGACTGGAGAGTTGGTTTGGCTGCACTTCCAGACGGAAGATTTGTTATTGTTTGGAATGAAAGTGTTGTTGGAGCAATGTCATATTTTGCTATCTATGACAATGATGGTGATGTTGTTAAAGGTTTCACATCTCTTGGTGGAAATTATGCAAATCCTCAAGTAGCACCACTATCTGATGGAAACTGGGTAGTAACATATGAAAATTCTGGAATTAGATACAGAACATATGACAGACAAGGTATTCAAATTCTTGGAGAAACATTATTTAAAACAGGCGTTACACAAGCTCCTGGAATTAGAACAATGGGTAATGGGCAAATTCTTGTTCCTTTTACTCGCGGTTTTGGTATTCTTGATAGAGAAGGGAATGTTGTTGTTGCACCAACAGTTGGACAAGAAGCAGCAGGAACATATGCTGTTACTGTTCTACCACATGACAACATTGTTGCTCAAAATAATAATGGTACAAGTGCATATTACAAGATTTATGACTCAAAAGGTACTTTATTAAATAGTCAAGTTACATATGCAACAGATGCAAATGCAATTCTATCAGGCAACGTTGCTACATTCAAAAATGGTAATTTCATGCTTGTTTATGTAGCAGGAACATCAAATTCAGTAAAGATGTTTATTCATCAAGGTACAAAAGCAGGATTTGGTGGAGATCTAAATATTAGTGGTGCATTATCATTAGCAACTGGAACAAGTGTAAATGAAATTTCAACTGATGACACTTTAGCTGATGATAGTGATGATGTACTTTCAACACAAAAAGCTGTTAAAGGTTATATTGATGGGCAAATTGGTAGTACAAGTTACAGAATCTTCCAAGGAGATTCAAGTGTTGAAGTTGCAGATTCAACAGATTCTTCATCAATTTCAATTAAGATTGACAATACATTAATTGCTACTTTTGACGATGAAGGATTACTATTATCCCCATCATTGGGTGGTGATAATGTTGCTGTTAAATCATTCTCAAATGATACTTCTCTTGGTGGATATAACAAAACTTCAACAACAGGTAATGGCGATGAAGATGTTGTTCCTACTGAGAGAGCAGTTAGAGCTTACATTGATGGTCTAACTTCTTCACAGAATGAACCAACTGGTTTTCCATTGGGGAATTCAAATTCAGTTACAGTTATTGGTATTGATGGAAGTAATTCAGTATACATTGAACCAGTTGGAGCTTCATATGACCTGTTTATTAATGGTCAAAGATGGGTTAAAACAACGAAAGAAAGTGTTGCAATTACAGATGTTGAAGGTGATCATTTTGTTTATTTTGATACTGATGGTGTTCTAAAACAAACAACTACCTTTGATATTAGTCTTCTTTATACAAAGGGATATGTAGCTGTTGTTTATTGGGATGCAGTTAGTAAGGAAATTATTTACTTGGGTGATGAACGTCATGGTTGCACAATGGATGGTAAGACCCATGCAAATATTCACCTTTCAAGAGGTACATTATATAATAGTGGTCTTGCTCTTGCAGATATTACTGCTGACGGGATTGGAACATCAGATACAGAAGCTCAATTCTCATACTCAAATGGTTTAATTACCGATGAAGATATTACACATACAATTCCAGCCCAATCGTTACCAGCAGAAGTTCCTGTATTTTATTTGAGTGGTTCAGCAAATTGGAGAAAACAAGATGCAACAACATTTCCAATTGTAAATACAGGATCAGGACGTGTTGGATGGAATAAAGATACTTCAGGTACATGGTCTGTTGAAGAAGCGCAAAGTGGTTACTTTGTATTAATGCATATCTATGCAACCAATGATATTAATGGTGCTGAAATGATTGCCATCATGGGGCAAGCAGAATACTCAACAATTACTGCGGCTAGAGCAGGAGCAGCAGATGAAATCAACTCTATTACTAAGAGTGACATGCCATTTGCAGAATTTCACCCTGTTGCCACATTGATCTTTGAAACAAGTAATACATTTACAAATGCACCAAAAGCGATTATTAGAACAAACGCAGATGGTAATGATTGGACTGATTGGAGAACATCAGGACTTACACCTGGAGCTGGTTCAATTACAGATCACGGTTCTCTATCAGGACTTGCAAATGATGACCATTTACAGTATTTCTTAGTTAATGGTACAAGAAATGTTACTGGTAATTTAACTGTTGAAGGTACATCAACATTCGAAGATTCAGTAGAGATTTCAGGTGGAACATTTATTCTTGATAATGGGGTTGCAGTAAACGAATTTTCAATTGATGGTACATTAGGAGGAGATTCAACTTCAGCAGTTCCAACAGAACAAGCCGTAAAAACATATGTTGATACAGCTATTTCCAACCTGAATCCTGATAAGATTTGGGAAGGCGATTCTTCAGTTGAAGTTATTGATGATGGAACTTCTACCCCAAGAGTAGATTTAACAGTTGACGCTACTATTGTTGGTAGTTTGAATGCAACAACTCAAACAATTGGTAAGGATGCTGAATCTAAAGTTGTTGTAGCAGACAATGATGTTAAAGTATATGGTGGGGCTGCTGCTGCACTACAAGCAACAGTTAATGCAGATGGTGTTACATTAGCAAGTGGAGCATCAGTAAATGAATTTTCAATTGATGGCACATTAGCTGGTGATTCAGATGATGCAGTTCCAACAGAACAAGCAGTAAAAACTTATGTTGATACATCAATTGCCAACTTGAATCCTGATAAGATTTGGGAAGGAACTTCAAAAGTTGAAGTTATTGATGATGGAACAGCAACAAGTTTTGTTGAAGTTGTTGTTGATGGTGTACAAGTTGGTTATTTTGATGCAGAATCCTCATCACAACGTTTAGGTAAAGCTCCAGGTGCTGGTTATAGTGTTGTTACTGCTGATGCTTCAGCTTTTATTCAAGATAACTCAGCAAATAATTTACTTAATTTAACCACTGATGTTCAAAGAGTTGGTTTGGCTGCTGATACATATGTTTCATTGACACAATCAACAAATACTATTGAAGGTATTGCAGGAACAACTAATGTTCTTTCATTAACAGATACAGCTCAAAGATTTGGTGTTGCTGGTGATACAGCATTATCATTAAATCAAACAACAAATACAATTACAGGATTAGCAAATAATGTTACAATCTTCAGTGGTACTGATAATGCCATTACTCTTGGTGTTGCTGCTGATACATTCTTGAGCTTGACACAAGATACTGGCGCAGTTGATCTAAGAGCTGACAATGTTAGTGTTTTTAATGCAACATCAACAACTCAAAGATTTGGTGCTTCTGGTGATACAAATCTAACATTGAATACAACAGCAGATACATTTACATTGTCTGCTGGTGCAGTTACACAAATCTCTGGTGGATTAGCAACTCTGTCATTGGGAGTAGCTGGAGATACAACAGTTGTTCTAGATAAAGATACAGACTCAGTAACAATTACAGCTGGTGGTCAATCACAGATTATGGTTGAAACATCAGGAACAACAGTATACGATGATCTTACAGTTACAGGTGATCTATTTGTTGATGGTACTACATTTGTTGTTAACCAAACAGAAGTTAGAACAGCAGATAATACCATTGTTGTAAACTATGGTGAACCAGGAGCAGGCGTAACAGCAGGTACAGCTGGTATGCAAGTTGACCGTGGTACATTACCAGATTATTTCTTTATTTTTGCTGAGAATACAGATACATTTAGAATTGGTGAAGAGGGTGACACACAAGCGGTTGCCACAAGAGAAGATGATCCTGAATCTAATGTTGTTCCTTGGTGGAATGACACAATGAAGAGATTTGATACAGCTGGTGATACTTATATCATGGTTGATCAAACATCAGGATCAGTTGTAATTAGTGAAAATAGTGTTAATGCTTTTACTGTTGAAGAAAATGGTATTACACTTGAAACTGGTGCAACAATTAATGAGTTTTCAACTGATGAAACATTAGCTGGTGATTCAGACACAGCTGTACCAACTGAGAAAGCAGTTAAGGCATATGTTGATGCTCAAATTGGTGGTTCTGCCAATATGATCTTTGAAGATGATTCATATGTTAAAGTAATAGATGATGGAACAAATACTGGAATTGTTGAAGTTGCAGTAGATGGAAATCTTGTAACATCATTTACCGCAGCATGGGCAAAATTAGGTAATGAAACTACTCAAATCAGAGCAGATATGTCTGATTCACAGCTATGGTTTGAAGTAGGAGATAATAATGTTGCTCTAATTTCAATTTCAAGCTTTAGAATTGGTAGATCTGATGGTTCAAGGATTGTTGGAAGTCATGCATCAACATTGGATCTGTATGCAGGAAATACTCAAATTTTTGATGGTAATTTAACATCGCAAGTATTTGGTGTTTCTGGAGATTCAAGAATTGCTCTTGATCAAACAGCAGATACAGTTGACATTTATGCTGGTGCAACATTGGTTGTTGATCTTGGTACAACAAGTCAAGTTTTTGGTGTCGATGGTGATTCGAGACTTGAACTTAACCAAACAGCAGATACAGCCAAATTGTATGCTGGTGCATCAGTAGTTGTTGATGCAAATCCTGATGTACAAGTATTTGGTATTGGAACAGATACTTACCTTACTATTGATCAAACTGCAAATACTATTGTTGTTACAGATAATAATACTAATGTTGCTACATTTGCTGAAGCTGGTCTTACTCTACAAGCTGGTGCAACTATTGATGAATTTTCAATTGATGGAACACTTGCAGGGGATTCAGATACAGCAGTTCCAACAGAACAAGCTGTTAAGACATATGTTGATACAGCAATTTCTAACCTAAATCCTGATAAAATTTGGGAAGGTAATTCTTATGTGGAAGTTATTGATGATGGAACCGCAGCTGGTTATGTTTCAGTTGTAGCAGATGGTGTTGAAGTTGCACACTTTGATGCACAATCATCAACACAAAGAATCGGTAAAGCAGCAGAATCAAGAATCCTTGTAGCAGATGATGATGTTAAAGTTTATGCAGGAGCAACAGTTGCACTACAAGCTACATTTAATGCTAATGGATTTTCATTAGCAACTGGTGTAACAGTCAATGCTATTTCTGATAGTACAGCTTTAGGGTCTTCAGCAAGTACATTGATTACACAAGCTGCTGCTAAGTCTTATATTGATAGTGGTGACTCAACTGCATTAGCAGATGCAACTGGTTACACAAATACAGAAATTTCAACACTTACAGGTATCATGAATGGTGAGTTTGCTGATACAACAGCATACATCATTCTACAAGATGCTTCAACATTAAATACAGCTACTTCATACACAGATACAGAAATTGATAAACTTAGAAACGAACTTGATTTAGTTAACGTTAGAGTTGTAACTGCTGATACAACTGCTGTAAGTGGAGATATTCTACTTGTAGATACCACAAACGGAGATGTTAGCATTGAAATGGTTGAAGCAGATGATTCAAGAATTATTATTAAGAAGAAAACAACAGATGGAAATAAAGTAAATATCAGTACATCACCAGGTACAATTGACGGACAAAACTTAATTATTATTGATACACCTTATCAATCATTTACATTTGTAAGTGACGGAACAAACTTCTACATTATCTAATTATTAAAATGTGGTATAGGTGGGGGATTAACTCTCCCCCACCTATTTTCAAGGAGTGATATTAAATGGCCTACAATCCAAAATGGATAAAAAATACAGAGGTTGTAAAAAGGGATGGGACGAATACGTTAACAGGAGATTGGAATATAGGCGATAAACAGAAAATTATATTAGACGAATTAAGAATTCAGGATGACGATGGACTAACAGTATCCGACACAACTGGTATAGAAGTTTTACATGTAACAGAGGATGGAATTAGAATCAAAGAAGGAACAAGAATTAATGAGTTTTCAACGGACGGAACTCTATCCGATGATTCTGACGCAGCAGTCCCAACAGAAAAAGCTGTTAGAACATATGTTAATAATTCTATAGTAGCAGGGACATCTGGATCAAGTGGGTCTTCAGGGGTTTCAGGAACATCTGGGTCATCTGGTGTTTCCGGTACTTCTGGAAGTTCAGGTAGTTCAGGGTCATCAGGTAGTAGTGGGGTTTCAGGAACATCCGGAAGTTCTGGTATTAATGGTACATCTGGGTCATCTGGATCAAGTGGAAGTTCGGGGTCATCTGGAAGTTCAGGAACTTCAGGAAGCTCAGGGAGTAGTGGAAGTTCTGGCACTTCTGGTAGTTCAGGGACAGGTGGGTCTTCAGGTAGTAGTGGTACAAGTGGTTCATCTGGAAGTTCTGGTTCATCTGGAAGTTCAGGAAGTAGTGGAACAACTGGAACATCAGGATCAAGTGGTACAAGTGGCACAAGCGGAACAGCTGGTAGTTCAGGAGTTTCAGGAACATCCGGATCATCTGGTACATCTGGAAATAGTGGTACAAGTGGGTCTTCAGGAACAGCTGGGACAAGTGGGTCTTCAGGAACAGCTGGGACAAGTGGTTTTTCTGGAGACAAATATTCTACAGATTCAACTTCTACTATAACAATAGATGCTACTGGTGATATAACGTTAACTATTGCTACAAATTTAGCATATACATCAGGGCAAACAGTAGTTATTGCACATGATCCAAATAATATAATTGAGGGAACTGTAATCTCTTATAACTCATTAACAGGGGTTATGGTAATTGATAGAGATATTTTAACGGGTAGTGGAACATATAGTGATTGGAATGTTAATTTAGCGGGGGCTACTGGTCCAGAGGGGCCTCAAGGTGAAAGTGGAACATCAGGGACCAGTGGAACATCTGGAAGTTCAGGTAGTAGTGGTACTTCTGGATCATCTGGTACATCTGGAAATAGTGGTACAAGTGGGTCTTCAGGATCAAGTGGAACAAGTGGCTCAAGTGGAACATCAGGAACTTCTGGCACTGCTGGTACTTCAGGAAGCTCAGGAACAGCTGGGTCTTCAGGTAGTTCTGGTACATCAGGTAGTAGTGGTACAGGTGGAAGCTCTGGAACATCAGGAATTGATGGTACAAGTGGGTCAAGTGGTATCAACGGAACATCTGGTAGTAGTGGTAGTTCAGGTACACATGGTTCATCTAGTTATGCATGTTTAGACAATGGTATAGAACAATTATATGTTGACGATACTACAGCACACGTTGTTTTAAATGCTGTTTTAAATAATGCAGCCTATAGGGCGCAAGCTCAAATATCATCAGATGAATCAAATCCTTCCATTTATGCTACAATCATAACAAATAAAACAAATGTAGGATTTGATGTTGTATTTTCTGGACCAATTGTTTCAACTGCTTACTATCTTGAATGGTTTATTTTCGGAGATGGTACTGCACAAACTATATTAAGTGGTACATCTGGAAGTTCAGGATCAAGTGGTACATCTGGTTCAGGAACATCTGGATCAAGTGGTACATCAGGGATAAACGGGACATCTGGAAGTTCAGGTACATCAGGTGAAATAGGACCAGGAGGAACATCCGGTAGTAGTGGAACATCAGGTGAAATAGGACCAGCAGGAACATCAGGTAGTTCTGGTATTAATGGTACATCTGGTTCTTCAGGAACAAGTGGTACAAATGGTACATCTGGTAGTTCAGGTAGTTCAGGTACATCTGGGTCTTCTGGTAGTAGCGGTACATCTGGGTCTTCTGGTAGTAGCGGAAGTTCAGGATCAAGTGGTACATCGGGGGATGGATATATTCATGTTCAAGCAGTTCCAGCAACTGAATGGTATGTTGATCACAATTTAGGTATTCATTATGTAAATGTTGAAATTATTGATTCTAATAATGAATCAATGATACCGCTAAATATACAATTTACAGATACAAGTAGTTTAATTGTATATTTTGATAGTACTGAAGCGGGTTATGCAGCAGTAACAATGGGTGGTGGTGGTACAAGTGGAACTTCAGGGACCAGTGGAACATCAGGGTCATCTGGATCAAGTGGAACATCAGGGTCAAGTGGTTCATCAGGAACCGCTGGAACATCTGGAACTACTGTTGCATGGAGTACAAAAAGTTCAAACTATACTGTCACTGGAAGTAAAGAGCATTTATTAGTTTCAACAAGTGGCGGGGCAGTAACAATTACATTAAAAGCTTCTCCATCAGCTGGAGATGAGGTGTTTATAGTAGATGCAGATGTTAATTTCTTCACAACAAATTGTACAATTGGAAGAAATAGTAGTAATATTGAAGGTGCAGCAAGTGATTATGTTCTAGATCAAGATAGAGCTGATGTTCATTTGGTTTATTATAATTCAACAATTGGGTGGAGAGTATTGAACTTTTTCTAATTGGATAAGGGGTTTATTAATGACAATCTATTTTAATGAGTATGAATATAGAAAAACAAGAAATATTATTGATAATCCTTCTTTTAATATTCAACAAAGAGGAGCTGGGCCATTCACATCTCCTGCGTATACAGCTGATAGATGGTACTTCTGGTATGGTGGTGGAACACATAGATTTGATATTGGAAATTACGGAACAGTATATCCAGGTAATGCAGTTTCAAATGGTATAGTTACGGCAACATCACAGCAACTAACTTACGATGCTATGGGTGGTGCTTGTTTATTACAAGTTATGGAAGGATATAATATTTTACCACTTATTGGGAAACAAGCAACTTTATCATTTTGGGTTTATGCTACTGTTCCTGGTATATATTCAGTATCTTTAAGGGATCAGGGTTATACCAATTCATTTATTCGAGAATATGTTGTTAATGATGCTAATAATTGGGAATATAAAACAGTCAACATTTCATTTGATAACCCAAATATAACATGGGAAAAAACACACAATCGGGCAGGTGATATAGTATTCACATTTGCAACAGGGACAGGACATGCGACATCAACTGTTGGTCAATGGGTAAGTGGAAATTATATTGCATCATCTAATCAAGTAAATTATTCTCAAGCTGCAGGTAATGTTGTTGCTATAACAGAAGTTCAATTAGAAGAAGGGTTAATTGCTACTCCTTTCGAATACATTAGCATATCAACAGAATTAAGTAGGTGCTTAAGATATTATGAAAAAAAATATCATATAGCTCCTGCAACTGGTGTAAGTACTGGGACAGGAACAGCATATTTTGTTGTAGAATTTGTTAAAAAGAGAATAGTACCAGTGGTATTCAATTTTATATCACCATCGATGTATAGAAGGTCTGGGCTTCCTTGGAGAGATACAACATCAGTTCTTTATCATACAGGCGCAGCCTATCATGACAGGGCCCTTTGTATTTTTTATGATACTGCAAACTCAGACTATGTACAAGGGGAATCATTATTAATTCAGAGTACATTTGAGATTTCGGGAGATTTATAAAATATTGTGTAAGAGGGTTTATAAATGACATTATATACTGAAAGGATTAGATCAAGAAAGAATGCCATTATTAACGGTAATTTTGATGTTTGGCAAAGAGGTTGGCCTTTAACAAATCCTCAAGGTTATACAGCAGACATGTGGTTCTGTACTGAAGAATTGACTACAGGGTCTATGACTGTTACAACATCAACTTCACCAAAACCAAATTTAAGATGCAATTATGCATATAAAATCAATATTGATACAGCTCAATCTAGTTTAACTGCTAATGAATATATACATCTATTACATAGAATAGAAGGATATAACTTTCTACCTTTGGTTGGGCATCCAGCTGTTTTATCTTTTTGGGTTTATTGCACTACACCCGGTACATATTGTGTGTTTTTTAGAAGTAACAATAATGATCGTTCGTATATTCAAAATTTTACTGTAAATTCTGCAAACACATGGGAATTTAAAAGAATCCCTGTAACATTTGATTATACAGGTGGAACATGGAACTATACTACAGGAATTGGCTTACACGTTGGGTTCACCCCATGTTGTGGGTCTTCGTATCAAACATCAACGACAGGACAGTGGGTAAGCGGAAATTATATAGCAAGCACGAATATTTCTAATAATTTTCAAAAAGTTGCTAATAATGTTTTTCTT
>Ga0105105_10001068_pt1 | contig 11778 bp, 3 predicted proteins | sample PPLLaktember2015_4_FD_79108 | JGI IMG/M metagenome (GOLD analysis project Ga0105105, IMG submission 79108) | Freshwater sediment microbial communities from Prairie Pothole Lake near Jamestown, North Dakota, USA - PPLs Lake P8 Core (1) Depth... | ecosystem: Environmental > Aquatic > Freshwater >... | reverse complement strand
GCTGTCGGGCTGTCGGGCTGTCGGGCTGTCGATCTGCCGATCGCCCCCGGGCACGCCTCAGCGGACGATCGTCCCCACCCGGAGCAGCGAGGCGAACTCGGCCTCGGGAACCGCCTTGCTGAACAGCCAGCCCTGGCACGCGCCGCAGCCGACCGAGGCGAGGTAGGCCGCCTGCTCGCGGGTCTCCACCCCTTCGGCGATGACCTCGAAGCCTAGGCTGCCCGACAGGCCGACGATGGCGCGGACGATGGCGGCGTTGTCGCCGTCGTCGGGCAGGCCATTGACGAACGAACGGTCGATCTTGAGCTCGTCCACCGGCATGCGCTTGAGGTAGGCGAGCGACGAGTAGCCGGTGCCGAAGTCGTCGAGCGAGATCGACGCGCCGAGCGACTTGAGCTGGTTCAGCACCTCGACGCTCTCGTCGGCGGCCGACATCAGCATGCTCTCGGTGACCTCGACCGTCAGGTAGCGTGCGGGCAGGCCGGCGCTCGCGAGCGCACGGTCGACGTCGCGCAGCAGCCGACCCTCGCGGAAATGCGGGGCCGCGACGTTGACCGCGACGCGGCCGGGATGGCCCGCGTCGAGCCAGCGACGCGCGGCCCGACAGGCCTCGCCGATCACCCAGGTGCCGATCTCGACGATCAGGCCCGCCTCCTCGGCGATCGGGATGAACTCGCCCGGCGGCACCAGCCCGCGCTCGGGATGGCGCCAGCGGATCAGCGCCTCGCAGCCGATGATGCGGCCGGTCTGGGAGGCGACCTTGGGCTGGTAGTGGAGCTCGAACTCGCCGCGCTCGATCGCCCGGCGAAGCTGGGCCTCGAGGGTCAGCCGCGCGAGCGACTGCGCGTTGAGCGACGCGCTGTAGAAGCCGTAGCCGTTGCCGGGCCGGCTGCGCACCGACGATGCGGCGGCGCGCGCGCAGCGCAGCAGGGCCTCGGCCTCGCCGGCATCGCCGGGCGACGCGGCGATGCCGATGGACACCTGCGGATACCAGTCGTGGCCCTCGATCTGCATCGGCTGGGCGACGGTGGCGAGCAGACGGCGCGCGATGCCGGCGGCGTCCTCGATCCGGGCCAGCGACGGCAGCAGCGCGGCGAACTCGTCGGGACCGGTTCGCGAGACCATCGGCCCCGAGGTGTCCTCGGCGCCGCGTCCGATCGGCTCGCCGCTGCGCACGCAGCGCTGGATCCGCTGCGCGATGGTGCGCAGCGCCTCGTCGGCGGCGCGGTGGCCGAGCGTCTCGCTCAGCTGGCGGATCCGGCCGATCTCGACCTGCAGCAGCGCGCACAGTTCGCCGCGGCGGCTCGCGCGACGCAGCGTGCTGGCGGTGTGCGTGAGCATCAGCTTGCGGTTCGGCAGACCCGTGGGCACGTCGAACCAGTTGCTGCGGTCGCGCATCACCTTGAAGGCGAGCGTGTTGCGCAGCCGCAGGACCAGCTCGCTGGGGTCGACCGGCTTCTCGAGGAAGTCGGTGGCACCGAGCTCGAGCACCCGCAGCTTCGTGCGCGCGTCGCTGGCCGAGGTCATCACGATGACCGGCATCATCTTGAGCTGCGGGTCCGCGCGCACCTCGCGCAGCACCTCGAAGCCCGACATGCCCGGCATCATCAGGTCGAGCAGCAGCACGTCCGGATGCTCGGCGCGCAGCCGCTTCATCGCGGCGACCGGATCGGTCTCGCCGCGGAAGTCGCGGTAGCCGGCGTCCTCGAGGAAGGCGCGCACCAGTTCCACGAGGATCGGCTCGTCGTCGATCATCATCACCGACGCGTTCGCCAGCACCGGATCGTGCGCGGCCGCCGCCGCGGCCGGCGGCTCGGGGGTGGCGGGCGCGATGGGCTCGGTCACGGGCGGCAGTGCGGCGCGGCGATCGGCCACGGCGCGCTCGGCGACCGGGCGTTGAGCCACCGGACGGTCGGCGGCGAGGTCGAGGGGTTCGCGGTTGCCCATGCGGTCCTGCGTCATGCCCCGGCCGTCGCGGGCGCGACGACGCGCGCGCCCAGCGACTCGATGCGCTCGAGCTGCACGCCGACGGCGGCGAGGCGGCCGTCGCGCGCGGCCTGCTCGGCCTCGCGCGCGGGTTCGGTGAAGGCGTCGTAGCCGACCGAGCCGGCCGAGCCCTTGAGCCAGTGGGCGATCTCGGCGCAGGCCTCGGCGTCGCCGCGGTCGTAGGCGGCGCGCAGCGCGGCCAGGCGCTCGGGCAGCCGCTGCGCGAAGCTCGAGACCACCGATGCGAAGCGCGCATTGGAGGCCAGTCGCGACACCACGGGGCCGGTGTCGCCCGATGCGGCGGCGGTCGCGGCCGACGCGGCGGCCCGCGCGGGCGGCGCGGGCCGTGCGCCGGCGACGATCAGCGCGCCGGCGTCGGTGACGCCGTCGGCGGACACGTCGGCCCGCACCCCGCCGAGGCGGGCGGCCAGGGTCTCGAGCATGCCGTCGATGTCGATCGGCTTGGTCAGGTAGCCGTCGCAGCCCGCCTGCGCGATCTCCTTCTCGAAGCCGCGCAGCGCGTGGGCGGTGAAGGCGAAGATCGGCACGCGCAGCCCCGAGGCGCGCAGCTTGCGGGTCGCGGTGAAGCCGTCCATGCCGGGCATCTGCATGTCCATCAGGATCAGGTCCGGCGCGCGCGCGGCGACCGCGGCGAGCGCGGACAGGCCCGAGTCGGCCTGCTCGACGATCAGCCCGCAGTCCTGCAGCGCCAGCGCCACCAGCTCGCGGTTCTCGGCCGAGTCGTCGACGACCAGCAGCCGCTTGGGCGGGAAGCGCCAGGCGTGACCGGCCTCGGCCGCGGACTCGGGCGCATCGGCCAGCGCCTGCGCCGGCTCGATCATCGCGCGGTGCGCGTCGGGGCCCGGATCGATCGACACGATGAACGTGCTGCCCTGCCCGAGGATGCTCTCGACGTGGATGTCGCCACCCATCGCACGCGCGAACTTGCGGCTGATCGACAGACCCAGGCCGGTGCCGCCGAAGCGGCGCGCGGTCGATGTCTCGGCCTGCACGAAGGGCTCGAAGATCGCGCCGAGCTTGTCGGCGGGAATGCCGATGCCGGAGTCGCGCACCGCGATCCGCAGCCGGGCCGGCTGGCCCGCGCGGGCCGGGATCCAGGTCTCGGTGACCACCACCTCGCCGCTGCTGGTGAACTTGATCGCGTTGCCGACGAGGTTGGTGATGACCTGCCGCAGGCGGGAGGCATCGCCGAGGACCTCGGCGGGCACCGGCCCGTCGACCGCACGGCGCAGCCCGATGCCCTTCTCGGACGCGCGCACCGACATCGCCTCGACCACCTCGGCGAGCACCTGGTGCGGCTCGAAGGGAATGCGCTCGACCTCCATCTGGCCGGCCTCGACCTTCGACAGGTCGAGGATGTCGTTGATCAGCGTCAGCAGGTGCGAGCCGTTGGCATGGACCGTGTCGAGATGCCGGCGCGCCTGCGCGGCGTCCTTCACCCGACCGCGACGCAGCATCTCGGTGAAGCCGAGGATCGCGTTCATCGGGGTGCGGATCTCGTGACTCATGTTGGCCAGGAAGTCCGACTTCGCCTGGTTGGCCTGCTCGGCGCGCTCGGTCGCCTCGCGCAGCAGCGCCTCCTTGCGCTCGAGTTCGGTGATGTCGTCGAGACTCACCAGCACGCCGGCGGCGGGCGTGCCCTCGCTCGAGCCCACCGGTGCGCAGTTCGCGAGGAAGCTGCGGCGCTGGCCGGCCGAGTCGACCAGTCCGACCGGCTGCAGCTTGAGCGTGCGGCCCTCCGCGAGCGCGCGGGCCCACGGCAGCGCACTGGCCTCGAACGGTCCGCCGGTCGCATCGAGCCAGCCGATGTCGGTGGCGGGCCGGCTGGTCACCTGGTCGGCTTCCTTGCCGAGCAGTTCGCACAGCGCCGCGTTGGCGAGCACGACGCCGCCCTGGGCGTCGATCAGCATCAGGCCTTCGGCGAGCGTGTCGAGCGCGTTGCGCACGCGATCGGGCACGGCCCGCGACGGATCGAGCTGCTTGAGCATCCGGCCGAGGTAGACGTAGAAACCGACGAAGCAGGCGATGGCGATCAGCACCAGCGCACGGCTGCGCCCCTCGAGGAACAGGCCGGCGAGGCCGTCGCGGGGCGGCTCGAACGCGGCCTCCAGACGGCCCCAGCGGGCGCCGCCCGCGAACAGCGGCACCGACAGCTCGGTCGATGTCGAGCGAGCGATCTCGTCCGTCTGCGTCCAGGTCTCGGCGTGCGGACCGACCGAGACCACCAGCGCGCCGTCGGCGCGCCGGATGGCGGCCGATCGCATCGACGGATTGCGTTCGAGGGTGAACTGCAGCAGCTCGCCCGCGGCGTCGACGTTGTCGATGGAGAGCGAGCTCATGCTGCCGGCGGCGACCGCCTCGACCAGCGCTGCGCGGGCCTCGGCCTGCAGCTTGCCGGTATCGGGCACCAGGCCGATCCAGGTTGCGCCCAGGTGGGCGCTGACGACCATCGACACGAGGCCGGTGGTGACCAGCAGCCGGGCATTGGCGATCCAGCGCAGGCCGGGCAGCCGGGCCAGGCCCTGGAGCCGGGCCGACCATCGGCGCAGCACGCGGTCGGTGGCCTCGGACAGGCGCTGGCGCGCGCCCGGGCGGGACGCCGCGCCGGCGCGCGGCGAGGACGGGGAGGCTGCGGTGACGCGCTTCATGCCACACCTTCGGCAATGCGCCCGGCGGGAACGCCCAGGCGTTGGGCCACCGCGTCGGCCTCCGCCTCGGCGACCCGTTCGGCCTGTTCGTCGGCGGCCCGCTGCAGCATGCCGCGCAGCGAATCGTCCTCGTCGTCGTCGTCCTGACCGCGCGCGTCGATGCGCGCGAGCACCGGCAGCGGGTCGATCGAACGCCATGCCGGCATCGAGGCCAGCAGACTGGTGAGCAGCACGCCGCCGCGCAGCAGCCAGATCGCGTAGCCCAGCGACAGCGAGGTGCTGATGGCGACCGAGGACGCCACCAGCGCGCTGCTCGCCTGGAACTTGGAGGTGGCCTCTTCGCGCGACTGCGCGAGCTCCTCGCGGAAATCGGCCTGCCGCAGCGCGACGACCGGCGACCAGGCCTGCTGGATCTCGGCGGCGGCCTCGGCGGCCTGCAGTGCGCCGGCACGGCGCCAGGCGTCGGTGAGCGCCACCGATGCCGAAGTCGCCGTCGCGCCACGGATGCGATCCGAGGCGTCGTGGCCGTTCGAGAGGGCCGTGGCCAGCGCCGCGGCGCCGAGGTTGCCGTGGGCCATGCCGCCGGCCGGATCGCGGGCGGCGGACGGGGCGTCCTGGCGAGCGGATCTGAGCTCGGCGCCGCCGGTCTGCGTGGCGATCGCGCCGGCTTGCGTCGTCGCGCCGGGCGTCGCGACCACCGCCGGACCGCCCGCGGCCGAAGCGCCGCCCGCGCGCGCGGCCGCAGCCTGCGCGCCCGTCCCGGCCGCCGAACGCGCGGCCGTGCCGCCCGAATCGCCGCCGCCCGAACCGGAATCGGCGGGGGCGTCGCCCGCGCCGGACGCGGTGCCGCCTGCGCCGGACGCAGCGGCCGAGGCCGATCCCGAGGCCGACGAGGCGCTGGACGCCGCGGCAAGCGACTGGACGGACAGCTTCAGCACGATCGGACCGTACGTCGCGGCGGCGTTCGCACCATCGTGCACCTCCAGGCTGAGCTGCTGGAGCCCGCCCTGGGTCGGCGCCAGGAAGCGCATCCGGCCGGCATTGACATCGGCCTGCGTGAAGGTCCCGCCGACGCCGATCTCGACGCCGTCGCGCAGCAGCTGGCCCGCTGCCGGCCTCGCGGTCATCATGTAGACGAGCTGCTCGGGTGCATGGTCGACGTCGGCCGTCGCGAGCAGCGACGTGTCGAGCGCGAGCGAGCCGGTCGCGCGAAGGTTGATCGGCGCATCGGGCGGCACGGTACCGACCACGGGTGCGTCGTTGACCGCGGCGATCGCGATCTCGACCGAACCGCTCGACGACAGGGTCGGGTCGTCCCGATCGCTGACGGTGACCGTGAGCCGCGCCGTGCCGAAGTCGTCGGCGGCCGGCCGGTAGCCGATGCGCGCGAGCGCGTCCTGGATGTCCTCGAGGTCGCCGCTGATCACGATGCGCGAGCCGACGCGGTTCGTGCCGTCGCGGAAACTCACGTCGTCCAGGTCGCCGCCGAGACCCAGCGTGCCGCGGTCGACCGACAGCTCCACGACGACCCGCCGCATGGACGAGACGCGATCGGGATCGCCGACCGAGACGGCCGTCGCGTTGCGGAACGCGAGGTCCGTGTCTTCGACCGCCTGCACCGCGGTGGGCGGCAGGGCCAGCGTCGGCCGCTCGTTCTGGTTCAGGACCGTGACCACGTACCTGCGGTCGGACTGCCCGCCCAGCACGTCCACGGCGCGGACGACGACCTCGTAGGTGTTGTGGAAGGTCGGATGCGTGGCGTTCGCGTCCTGCGGGTTCTCGTAGTCGGGCGGGAAGTTGAACCGCAGCGCGCCCGTGTTCCGGTCGATCGAGAAGTCGGCCCGGTCGTCGCCGCCCACGATCGACCAGATCAGCGGACCGTTCGCGAGGTCCGGGTCGTTCGCACTGAGCGTGGCGACGGCGTACGGGCCGCTCGTGACCGCGGGGTTGGTGTTCTCGGCGACGCTCAGGTTGCTCGTCGCCTGGAAGACCGGCACCAGATTGACGCGGCTGGCATTCGACAGCGCCGAGGTCTCGCCGAAGTCGGGCGTGGGCACCGCGGCGTCGGTCGCGGTGGCGGTCGCCACGACGGCCATCGTGTAGTCCGCCTGGGTGCTCAGCGTCACCGTGCCGCTCCAGCGGCCGTTGGACCCGAGCTGGACGACCCGATGGCTGACGCCGCTGATCCAGGTCTGCGCGTCGACCGTCACCACCGAGCCCGGCTCGAAGGCCGCTCGGTCGACGTAGAAGTCGAGGCGGTAGTAGGCGAAGGCCGTTCCGCTGAGCGTCACCGCGACCTGCGTCGTCGTGCCGGCGTTGTTGCCCGGCCGGGCGTTGCTCAGCACGGGCGTCGGGACGGTCCGGGTGCCGGTGTCGCGCTCGATCGGCGCCACGTCGGCGTCGATGTGGTTGCGCAGCAGCGTGTTGTCGCGCGAGGAGGCGGCGACCACCAGGATCCCGAAGTCGCCGTTGTTGCGCAGCACGTTGCCCTGGCCCGCGTCGGGGCCGCCGATGAGGTTGTCGGTCGTGCCGTTGGTGAGCAGGATGCCGTAGCCGAACGGATCGACGTCGGGGAACTGGCCGTTGCCGAGGTCCAGCTCGCTGCTGCGGTCCGTGCCGATGAAGTTGCCCTGGACCACGTTCTCGTAGGCGTTGCCGCCGAGGATGCGGATGCCGCCCTGGCCGTTGGCGCCGATGACGTTGTTGGCGATGACGTTGCGCGCGATGGTCGCGGCGGGGTTCTCGCTCCACAGCGACACGCCCCGCTGGCCGTTGGCGAGCGCCCCGGTGCCGCTCGCGTCGACGCCGATGTGATTGTTCTCGATCACGTTGTCGCTCGACTGCACCAGCACGCCGTTGGCGCCGAAGCCGCCGATCGCGAGGTTCGCGATGCGCGAGCCGTCGCTGCCGAGGCCGAGCACCAGGCCGTTGCCGCCGCCGGCGGCGTTGGTGCGGGTCAGCTCGACATTCAGCGCCCCGTTCGGGGTGCTCGGCGCGCCGCCGTCGATGTCGACCGCATGGTCGATGGTGGGCAGCATCGCGTCGAGCACGATGCGGCTCGAGCCGGGCGGCAGGTCGAACCGGATGCGGTCGCGGGAGCCCGGCGCCTCGGCCTGGAAGTTTGCGGCGAGCAGGGCCTCGCGCAGGGAGACGGTGTTGCCGTTCTGCTGGTGCAGCCAGAGGTCGAACGGCGTCAGCGGATCGCCCGGGGCGCGCGCCACGTCGTCGACGTCGAGGTCCGTGGTCACCACGAACTCGCTGTAGGTGTCGTTGTCGAGGTTCTGGAAGGGCTTGTCCTGGTCGGCCACGGCCTGCCAGGCTGCGGTCGTCGTCAGGCTCGTGTCGACGGCCACGCGCACGGTGTACGACTGGTCGCCGTCGTCGAGCGGACGCGCCTCGTCGTTGCCGCGGATCGTCACAGTCTGCGGCAGGTTCCAGTTGCTGGACGTGAAGGTCAGAACGCCGTCGTGGACCGTCGCCTCGTCGGCGCCCGCCCGGCTGTTGATCACCGTGACGCGCACGGTCACCGTCCCGGTCGGGGGCAGCGTCAGCCTCACCTGCACGGTCGCGCCACCGGTGCTGCCGTCGGCCTCGGAGGTGACCGCGCTGGTCGGCCAGGTCACGGCGACGGTGCCGGCGATCGTCCGCAGGAAGGTCTGCGAGAGCGGCCCCGACGCGCTGCTCCACAGGATCTGCAGCGCCCCGTCGACGACGGCGACCGACGCGTGCTGCTGCGTCCCCGGCACCACCGGGTCGATGGAGAACGACGGATCGTAGGGCGCGCCGGCGAGGGTGAACATGCGGCCGCGCAGCGCGATGTCGCCGCCGTCGGCCTGCTGCCAGACCACGACCAGGGCATTGCCCGGTGCGACGGAGATCGACGGACGTCCGGCGGCGACGCCGAGGGGGGCGTCGCTGACCTGGAACGCCGTGCCGGGCAGGCCCGTCTCGCCGTCGACCACCACCGCCTGGACGGTCGCGACGGCGCCCGCGGCCGCGCTGCTCCAGGCCACCGCGTAGCGCCCGTCGGCGAGCGCGGCGATCGACGGCGCGTTCACCGCGACATGACCGGCCGGCGACAGCCGCTGGGACTGGACGCCGGTGGCGGAGTCGCTCGAATCGGGGACCGCGATCACCCGGATCGATCCGCCGTCGGCCGCATCGACGAACGCGACGGCGAACCCGCCATCGGCCTGCAACGCGACCGAGGGATGCGACTGGACGCCGGCCTGCTCGCTGGTGTGGGTGAGCGTGTGGATCGTGGCCGCGAGTCCGCCCGTGGCCGAGATCCGGCGATAGACGAGGTCGACCGAGCGGTTGCCGCCGAGGTCGGTCACGTCCTGAGCCCAGACGACGACGGCGTCGCCGTTCGCGTCCATCGCGACAGCGGGCTGCGAGGGCCGGTCGGCCGCATCCGCGGTGACCGCGAGCACGGCGCCGTCCGGATCGCCGTTGGCGAGATAGCGCTGCGCGAGGATCTGCCCCGACTCGCCGACGCCGTCCTGCCAGACGACGATGAAGCCGCCGCCGTCCGCATCCATCGCGACCGCCGGGGTGCGCCCCGTGCCGGCGGAGACGGTGATCCGTGCGCCGACCGCGGCGCCGGCATCGTCGTGGCGCTGCGCGACGACGGTGTTCGTCAAGGCGTCGATCCAGACCGCGACGCTGCCGGATCCGGCCACGCCGTTGGCGGCGAGTTGTCGCCCGCCGCTGTCGTCCTGCGTTATCGTGCGCAGCCAGGTCTGGTTCACGGACGGGCTGTCGTACGCCGGGCCGGTCCATGCGACCTGCAGCACGCCGTTCACGACGGCGATCGATGCGGCCTGCTGCACGCCCGTGGTGTTCCGGTTGACCTCGAAGGACGCACCGATGGCGCTGCCGCCGGCGTTGAACACGCGGCCCCGCAGGTCGCCGTCGACACCGTCGTCCTGCTGCCAGACCACGATCAGGATGTTGCCCGGGGCGACCGCGATCGACGGGCGCGCGGCGGCGACGCCGATGGCGGCGTCGCTGACCTGGAAGGCCGTGGCGGGCTCGCCCGTCTCGCCGTCGACCAGCACGGCCCGGACGGTCGCGTCGCCGCCCGTCGCCGCGCTGCTCCAGGCCACCGCGTAGCGGCCGTCGGCGAGCGCGGCGATCGACGGCGCGTCGACGGCGACATCACCGAGCGTGGACAGCCGCTCGGAGCTCACGCCGTTCGCGGGGTCGTCCGAGTCGGGGACCGCGATGACCCGGATGGAACCACCGTCGGATGCATCGAGGTACGCGACGGCGAAGCCGCCATCGGCCTGCATCGCGACCGACGGATGCGACTGTGTGCCGGACTGCTCGCTCGGGCGGATGAGGGTCTCGATCGGCGTCGTGAACACGCCCGAGGCCGACATCCGGCGATAGACGAGGTCGACCGAGCGGCCACCGCCGTTGCCCATCTCCTGGGCCCAGACGATGACGGCGTCGCCGTTCGCGTTCATCGCGACGGCGGGCTGCGAGGGCAGGTCGACCGCATCCGCGGTGACCGCGAGCGGCACGACGTCGACCGTGGCGCCATTGGCGCTGTAGCGTTGCGCCAGGATCTGTCCGGACGAACCGGTGCCGTCCTGCCAGACGACGACGAAATCGCCGCCGTCGGCATCCATCGCGACCGCGGCGGCGCGTCCGGCGCCGCTCGAGACCGTGATCAGCGAGCCGATCCGTTCGCCGGCCGCGTCGTAGCGCTGCGCGACCACGGTGTTCGTGTTCGCCTCGACCCAGACCGCGACGCTGCCGGTGGCGTTGCCGGCGAGCTGCCGCCCACCGCTGTCGGCCGGCACCACGACCGCGTCGGGGCTCGCCGGGGCCTCGGCCGCCAGCACGCCGCCGAAGTCGGCCTGGAGCACCGCGCCGATCGGTGCCTGTGCCTCGATCGCGCCCCGCGCGACCTCGAGCGTCCAGTCGCCGCCGTGGGCCAGCCCGCCGGTGGCGTCCTCGCTCGCCGCGACGTCGGCGCCGGTCAGGCCGGCCAGCGCGTCCAGCAGCGCCGCGCCTTCGGCACCGGCACCGGTGTCGCAGCCCCAGAGCAGCAGGTCGGCGTCGCCGGTGAGGCCGGCCGACCAGCCCGCGATCGCATCCGCGTTCGCGCGGACGGTGGCGAGGTCGAGCGCGGTGCCGCCCATCTGCATCGAGCCGGCGGTGCCGTGTCCGAAGAAGTGGACCGCGCGGTAGGGGACGTCGGCGGCGGCCAGCTCGGCATCGAGCGCCTGCAGCGCATCCTCGCCCGAACCGAGCACGACGACGTCGATCGGGCGGCCCGCGACGCGCTGGGCCTCGAGGTCGGCGAGCAGCCGGCCGACGTCGGGCACGCGGGTGTCCACCACCGCCAGCTCGCGCGGGGCGCCGGCCTGGCGCGCGGCGCCGCTCTCGGCGGGGGCCGTCCAGACGACCGCCGCGTCCGAGGCCGGTGCCGACGCGGCCGCCGCCCATGCGACCGCTTCTCCGACGGCTGCGCCGGCAGCGTCGCCGGAGAACAGCAGTCGGGGCTCGAGCGCCTCGATCGAGGGCGCCCGGCGGCGGTGCAGGCACAGCGGGTCCATCGAGCCAGTATCGGACCAGCTCGACCGTAAGGGCCGCTGCGGGCCGATGGCTGGTCGACGGGGTCGCCTGTCCGGCCCGGCCGCGTGACCGGCAGGCGACCGGAGCTCGACACGGGGTCGCATGCCCCCGTGACCGTCGGGGTCTGCGACCCGGGTCGTCGGTCGGGTCGTCGGTCGGCTCGGGCGGGTCATGCCGACACCGGCGCGGTTCGGTCGACGGCCGGCCCGGGGTCGGCCTCGGCGAGCGCGCGGACCTCGGCGGCGATCCGGGCTTCGGCCGCGGCTTCGGCCTCGGCCGCCTGCCGGTCGGCGGCGTGCTTCAGGAGGCCGCGCAGCGAGTCGTCGGTCTCGTCGTCATCGCGGCCGCGCGCATCGACCCGCGCCAGCACCGGCAACGGATCGATCGAGCGCCAGGCCGGCATCGAGGCCAGCAGGCTGGTCAGGAGCACGCCGCCGCGGATCATCCAGACGGCATAGCCGAGCGAGAGCGAGGTGCTGATCGCGACCGAGGAGGCGACCAGCGTCGAGCGGGTCTCGAAGCGCGCGCCGGCCTC
>Ga0105105_10001064_pt1 | contig 11811 bp, 10 predicted proteins | sample PPLLaktember2015_4_FD_79108 | JGI IMG/M metagenome (GOLD analysis project Ga0105105, IMG submission 79108) | Freshwater sediment microbial communities from Prairie Pothole Lake near Jamestown, North Dakota, USA - PPLs Lake P8 Core (1) Depth... | ecosystem: Environmental > Aquatic > Freshwater >... | reverse complement strand
GCCTGCGCCGACAGCACGATCTCGGTGTCGCCGCGCGCGGCGGCGAGCTCGAGCAGACGACACAGGACCTGACCGCCGACGCCGCTTCGCCGATAGGCCGCGAGCACCGCCATGCGGCCGATCCGCGCGTCCGGCAGCAGCCTCCCGGTCGCGACCGCCACCCCAGCGTCGAATGCGACCGCGTGGAGGGACCGAGGGTCGTCCGCGTCGAACTCGTCGGCCTCCGGAAGGCACTGCTCGACGACGAACACCGCGCGCCGGACGGGTTCAGCCCCGTGCCGCAGCGAGCTCCAGTCACCGGTCCGCAGCACGAGGCGGCCGTCGGCGGGGCCCTCGGTGGCCACCACGTTCACGCGGTGCCGAACGCCCGGCGCAGCGCCCCGACCGCGTCGGCATGGGCCCGCCGCGCGGTCGGCACGAAGCCGCCGTGCTGGAAGAAGGCGTGGACCATCCCGGGGTACTCGTCGACGGCCAGCGCCACGCCCGCCTCGCGCAGCCGGGCCGCGTAGGCCCGATCGTCGTCGCGAAGCGGATCGAAGCCCGCGATCGCCATCCAGACGGGCGCCACGCCGCGCAGGTCCGGATGCGAGATCGGCGAGAAGCGCCAGTCGTCCCGATCGAGGTCGTCTCGGACGTAGTTCGCGAAGAACCAGGACACGACGTCGACGTCGAGCAGGAAGCCGCGGGCGAAGTCGTGATGCGAGGCGCTGGTCTGCCGTCCCGATACGCCGGGGTAGATCAGCAGCTGCAGCACCAGCGGCCAGCCGCGGTCGCGGGCGTGGATCGCCGAGGCCGTGGCGAGCGTGCCGCCGGCGCTGTCGCCGCCGACCGCGAGGCGTGCCGGATCGATGCCGAGGGCCCCGGATTCGCGCCGCACCCAGTCGAGCATCTCGAAGGCGTCGTCGGCCGCGGCCGGGAAGCGGTGCTCGGGCGCGAGCCGGTAGTCGACCGACAGCACGACGCAGTCGGCCTGGCGGGCGAGCATCCTGCAGATGCGGTCGTGCGTGTCCACCGAGCCGATGGTGAACCCGCCGCCGTGGAAGAAGAGCAGCGCAGGCATCGGTTCGGCCCAGCCGTGCTCGCGCGGGACATAGTGGCGCACGCGCAGCGTGCGCCCGGGCAACGCCACGGCCAGATCCTCGACGGTCGCGAGCTCGGCCGGAGCGATGTCCAGCGTCGTCGCGACGCGCTCGTAGTGGGCGCGGGCCGCGGCCGCGCCCATTGCCGGATAGGACGGGCCGCCGGCGCGCTCGACCCAGGCGAGGAGCTGTGCCACCCGCGGGTCCAGTCCGGCGGTCACGCCGCGTCGTCCACGAACGCTCGGACCAGCCCGACGACCCGCTCGGGCGCCTCGTGCGTCAGCCAGTGGGTGCACTCCGGCAGGCGCTGGACCGTCAGCTCCGGCACCAGGGTCTCGAGCCCGTCGAGCAGCGTCGGCAGCAGGGCATGGTCGCGTTCGCCCCAGATCACCAGCGTCGGGACCCGGACGACGAAGTCCCGAGGATCGAGCTTCAGGCGCTTCGCTCCCGGATCATCGTCGACCGGCGGATACAGCGGCGAGGCGCGGTAGTAGTTGAGCCCGCCGGTGAGCGCGCCCGGCTGCGACCAGGCGTCGTGGTAGGCCGCGCGGGTGCGCGCGTCGAACCACGGCGCCGCCGGCGCACCGGCGAAGAACCGGTCGAACACCGCGAAGTCGTCCTTCGCGAGCGCGCCCTCCGCTCCGGGCCTGCGCAGCCAGTTCATGTAGGCGCTGGCGGCCTGCTGTGCCGGATCGTCGGCGAGCAGCCGCGCGAAGGGCACCGGATGCGGCGCGTTGAGGATGACCAGCCGGGAAAGCCGGTGCGGCATCGCGATCGCGAACGTCCAGGCCGCCGCCCCGCCCCAGTCGTGGGCCACGACCACGGCACGCTCGTGCCCGAGACCGCGGACGAGGCCGTCGAGGTCGGCCACCAGCCGGTCGGCCCGGTAGGCCTTCACGTCGCCGGGCTTGTCGGACAGGTTGAAGCCCCGCAGGTCGGGCGCGACCGCGTGCCACCGGTCCGCGAAGGCGGGGAGCACGTCCTTCCACGTGAACCAGAACTCGGGAAAGCCGTGCAGGAAGAGAATCAGCGGGGCGCCCGGCCGGCCCGCCTCCGCGCAGTGCAGGCGCACGCCGGGCTGGACCTCGACGAAACGACCGGTTCGCACCCCCGGGGCGGTCGCCGTCATCGCTCAGCCCGACTTGCCGACCGCCACGTCGGGCTTGTAGCTGAACGGATCGCTCGGGTTGCGGCGCTGGACCACGTCCTGCAGCCGCAGCTCGATCGACGGCATCATCTTGTCGTGCGTGATCACGTAGAAGCGCGCTTCGCGGATCGCCTCGAAGGTCATCTCGGCGACCTGCGGCGCGGTGATCTTGCCGGAGGTGACCGCCTTGTCGAGCTGCGCCTTGAGCGCCGCCTGGGAGGCGGTGGGCGGCGCGTCGTTGGCGAGGTCGACGGGCCGGTTGCGGTCGGAGGCGTTGATGCCGGTCGGCACGAACGCCGGGCACAGCACCGACACGCCGACGGCGCTGCCGACCAGCTTCAGGTCGTGGTGCAGCGTCTCGGACAGGGACACCACCGCATGCTTGCTGACGTTGTAGACCGCCATCATCTGCGGGTTCACCAGGCCTGCGACGGAGGCGGTGTTGACGATGTGTCCTTCGCCGCCCTGCGCGAGCATGATCGGCGTGAAGACACGAACGCCGTGGATCACCCCCCAGACGTTCACGCCGAGGACCCATTCCCAGTCGCGGACCGAGCTCTCCCAGGCGAGGCCGCCGACCGCCACCCCGGCGTTGTTGAAGAGCAGGTGCACGCCGCCGAAGGCATCGAGGGTGCGGGCGGCGAGCCGCTCCATGTCCTCGGCCTTGGAGACGTCGACCACCTCGCCGATCACCTGGGCACCCTGCCCCGCCAGCTCGGCGACCGTCGCGGCGAGCGCGTCGGCCTGCACGTCGGCCAGCGCGAGCCTCATGCCCAGCTTCGCGCCGATGCGGGCGAACTCGCGGCCGAAGCCGCTGCCCGCGCCGGTGATCACGGCGACCTTGCCCGAGAAGTCCTTCATGCCGCGTCTCCGTCCTGGAGGGGTCCGTTCACTGGTCGTAGCCGGGGTTGCGGCGGTCGAGCTTGCGCTTGAGCGCCGCGTAGACCTGCTCGGTCGGCAGCACGTTGCGCTGCACGCCGATCGCATGACGGACGGTGTCGAGCACGGTCTCGCCGACCTCGATCACCTCGGCGCCACCGGCCAGCGCGCCGATCTGGACCTGGCACGCCGACTCGAAGGTGTACATGTAGAGGAAGGCATCGGCCATCGTGCGGCCGACGGTCAGCAGCCCGTGGTTGCGCAGCATCAGGTAGTTGGCCGAGCCGAGGTTCGACTGCAGCCGGGCCTTCTCGTCGTCGCGGACCGCGATGCCCTCGTAGTCGTGGTAGGCCAGCGACCGCATGATGACCGTCGCCTGCTGCGAGATCGGCAGCAGGCCGCGCTTCTGCGCCGACACCGCCACCCCTGCGCGGGTGTGGGTGTGCAGCACGCAGCCGGCGTCCTCCCGCACCTCGTGGATCGCGCTGTGGATCACGAAGCCGGCCGGGTTGACGCGGTACGGCGTCGGCATCACCGGGTTGCACGCCATGTCGATCTTGACCAGCGAGGACGCGGTGATCTCGTCGAACATCAGGCCATACGGGTTGATCAGGAAATGGTGCTCGGGGCCGGGGATCTTCGCCGAGATGTGGGTGAAGACGAGGTCGTCCCAGCCGTGCAGCGCCACCAGCCGGTAGGCGGCCGCGAGGTCGACGCGGAGCTGCCACTCCTGCTCGGACACCTGCGAACGGATCGAAGTCTGCGGTGCGTTCATGTTCGGTTCTCCCTGGTAGGTGCGACGGGGCGGTCAGTCGAGCGAGACGAGCTGCTTGCCGAGATTCTCGCCTCGCAGCAGGCCGATGAAGGCGGCGGGCGCCGAGGCGATCCCGCGCGCGACGGTCTCCTTGTACTTCAGCGAGCCGTCGGCGACCTTCGCGGCCAGCTCGGCGAGGGCCGGCGGCCAGGCGTCGGGCACCTCGGACACGATGAAGCCCTGGATCTTCAGGCGGTTCGTCAGCACCGAGCGGAACTGGTGCACCGGGATCGGCTCGTCGTTGTAGCCGGCGATCAGCCCGCAGACCGCGATGCGGCCGAAGGCGTTCATCCGGGCCAGCACCGCGTCGAGCACCGCACCGCCGACGTTCTCGAAATAGCCGTCGATGCCGTCGGGCGTGGCCGCCGCGAGGTCGGCCTCGAGCCGCCCGGCCTTGTAGTCGACGCAGGCGTCGAAGCCGAACTCGTCGACGACGGTGGCGCATTTGGCCGCGCCGCCCGCGACGCCGACCACACGACACCCGTGCGCCTTGGCGAGCTGGCCGACCACCGAGCCGACCGCGCCGGAGGCGGCCGAGACCACGACCGTCTCGCCGGCCTTCGGCGCGATGATCCGGTTCAGGCCGACCCATGCGGTGACGCCGGGCATGCCGGCCACGCCGAGGAAGGCCTGCATCGGCACGCGGGAGGCATCCACGCGGCGCAGTCCGCCGCCGCCGTCCGACAGGCCGATCTCCTGCCAGCCGAAGCCGCCGACCACCACGTCGCCGACCTTGAACTTGGGATGCCGGCTCTCGATCACCTCCCCGACCGTGCCGCCGACCATGGTCTCGCCGATCGCCTGCGGCTGGCGGTACGACTTGCGGTCGTTCATGGCGCCGCGCATGTAGGGGTCCAGCGACATGAAGCGGTTGCGGACCAGCAGGTGGCCGTCGGGCACCGCCGGGATCGGCCGCTCCTCGAGTCGGAAGTGTTCGGGCTTCACCGCGCCCTCGGGGCGGGCGGCGAGCACGATGCGGCGGTAGGTGGTCATGGTCTTGTCTCCTTGTTCGCTTCAGTCAGCCGCCTCTCGGCGGGTTCACGTTCGGGGGGCGGGCGGGTCGGCGGCGAGCCGTGCTCGCCGAAACCCCGGCTCAGCCATCCGCCGGCCGTTCCGCCGAGCCGGGTCTCGGCAGCCAGAGCTTGAACGTGCCGTTGGCGCGCGCCACCAGCCGGTCCTGCTCGTCGCGCGCCTCGCCCTCGCAGAACATCAGCGAGGACGCCTTGTGGACGCACTCGGCCCGGATGGTCAGGCGCCCGGCACCCGGGCGGATGAAGCTCGTCTTCATCTCGACGGTGATCGTGTTGACCGGCGCGTCGTAGTCGTCGGTGTGGGCGGCCCGACCGGCGATCGCCAGCGCCGCGTCGAGCACGGTCATCACCACGCCGCCGTGTGCGACCTGCATCGAGTTGCACAGCTCGGGACGCACGACGATCGCGAGTTCGGATCGACCCTGACCGAACGAGATCAGCTCGACGCCCAGGTGATCCAGGAACGGGATGCGGCGTCGCTTGCCGTCGGGAAACTGCATGTCGTGCCGGGCGCCCGCCGTCATGCGGCCATCACCCCGCCGTCCACGGCGAGGATCTGGCCGGTGATGTGCTTGCCCGCCTCCGAGCACAGCAGCACCGCCGGGCCCTTGAGGTCCTCCTCGTCGCCGAGGCGTCCGAGCGGGGCGTGCGCGGTCAGGGCGTCGCCGACCTTCCCGAGCAGTCCGCGGGTCATCTTCGTCTCGAAGAACCCGGGCGCGAGCGCGTTGACGTTGATGTTGTGCTCGCCCCATTCGGCGGCCAGCGTCCGGGTGAAGTTCACCAGTCCGCCCTTGGTCGTGTTGTAGCCGATCATCTCGCCCTCGTCCGGGCGGTTGCCGCGCAGGCCGGCGATCGAGGCGACGGTGAGGATCTTGCCGTGGCGCCTCGGGATCATCGAACGCCGACCGATCGTCTGGGTCAGCAGGAAGACGCTGGTGAGGTTGACCGTCAGCAGCTTGAGCCAGGCATCGAGCGGATAGTCCTCCATCGGCGCGGCCCAGTTGGCCCCGGCGTTGTTGACCAGGATGTCGACCTCTCCGAGCCGCGCCAGGGCGGCCTCGGCGAACGGCACCACCGCATCGGCCCGGCTCATGTCGGCGGGGATCGCCGACGCCTTGATGCCCATCGCGCTCAGGTGCGCGACCGCCTGCTCGAGCTCGTCCGCCTTGCGGGCGGTCAGCAGCAGCTCCGCGCCCATCTCGCCGAGGCCCTCCGCGATCTGCAGGCCCAGGCCTCGCGAGCCCCCGGTGACGATCGCCTTGCGGCCGGTGAGGTCGAACTTGCTGCGGACGGACATGGGGGCTCCAGGAAGGGGGTCAGAACCACGCGTCGCGCATCTCGAGCGTGGTGGTGTCGATCGAGTCCAGCAGGTCGAGCATCGGTCCGACCTTGGGCAGTTCCCAGCGGAAGAAATACCGAGCGGCCTGCCGCTTGCCGGCGTAGAAGTCGCGGTCCGAGTCGGACGCGGGCGTGGCCGCCTGCGCGACCATCGCCTGCTCGAGCCACTGCCACGCCACCACGACGTGACCGAAGGCCTCGAGGAACACCGCGGCATTGGCCAGCGTGACGTTCAGGTCGCCGACGGCGTGCAGCCTGCGTACCGTCGCGAACACGCGCGAGGCGGCCGCCGCGAGCTGGCGGCCCATGGCCGCGAGGGCCTCGCCATCCGGCCCCTGCGCGGCGAGCGCGCCGGCCCGCGCCGCGCAGTCCTCGACCTCGCCGGCGAACAGCATCGCCGCGCGGCCCTGCCCGATGACCATCTTGCGCCCGAGCAGGTCGAGCGCCTGGATCCCGTGGGTGCCCTCGTGGATCGGATTCAGGCGGTTGTCGCGGTAGAACTGCTCGACGTCGTAGTCGCGCGTGTAGCCGTAGCCGCCGTGCACCTGGATCGCGAGCGAGTTCGCCTCGAGGCACCACTGCGACGGCCAGCTCTTGACGATCGGCGTCAGCAGCTCGAGCAGCCAGGTGGCCCGTTCGCGCTCGCGCTCGTCGCCGGTCTGCTCGTCGTCGACCAGCCGCGAGCAGTACAGGCACAGCGCCAGCCCGCCCTCGGCATAGGCCTTCTGCGCGAGCAGCATGCGTCGAACGTCGGCGTGCTCGATGATCGGCACCTGCGGCGCTGCCGGATCCTTGGCCTGCGGATGACGCCCCTGGGGGCGCGTGCGCGCGTAGTCGAGCGCGTGCAGGTAGCCGGTGTAGCCGAGGCAGGCGGCCCCCAGCCCGACGCCGATCCGTGCTTCGTTCATCATGTGGAACATGCAGGCGAGCCCCTTGCCCGGCTCGCCGACCAGCCAGCCGACCGCGCCCGCCTCGCCCCCCGGGCGGAAGCGGCCCTCGCCGAAGTTCAGCAGCGTGTTCGTCGTGCCGCGAAAGCCCATCTTGTGGTTGAGCCCCGCCAGCGTCACGTCGTTGCGCTCGCCGACGGCGCCGTCATCGTCCAGCAGCTTCTTGGGCACGAGGAACAGGGAGATGCCCCGGGTGCCGGGCACGAGCTTCCCGTCCGGGCCCGGAATCTTCGCGAGCACCAGGTGGACGATGTTCTCGGTGAGCTCGTGCTCGCCGCCCGAGATCCACATCTTGTTGCCGAAGAGCCGGTAGCTGCCGTCGTCCCGCGGCTCGGCCCGGGTCCTGATGTCGGACAGCGAGGAGCCGGCCTGCGGCTCGGACAGGCACATCGTCCCGTAGAAGCGCCCCGACAGCAGCTCGGGGACCCAGCGGGCCTTCTGCTCGTCGGTGCCGTGCGCCAGCAGCAGGTTCGCGTTGCCCTGCGTGAGGAACGGATACCCCACGCCGGCCACGCTCGCCGCGTTGAACCAGGCGAAGCAGGCCTTCGAGACGGTCACCGGCAGCTGCATGCCGCCATGCTCGAAGTCGTTGCCCGCCGCGAGCAGACCCGCCTCGTTGAAGACCTTCAGCGCCGCGGCCAGCGGCGCGGGCGTGTGCACGCGCTCGCCGTCGAAGGTCGGTTCCTCGGCGTCGAGCAGCTTGTTGATCGGCTTGAAGTGATCGGTGGCGATCCGGGCGCTGGTGTCGAGCGCCGCCTCGAAGGTCTCGCGCGAATGGTCGGCGTAGCGGGGTCGCGCGCACAGGCGTTCGACATCGAGCCACTCGTACAGCAGGAAGGCCAGGTCCCGGGGGTTCAGCAGCTTCGATTCCAAGGTTGCCGTCCTTCGTGCCGGGGGCCGCTCGGCGCCGCACCCGGCGATCGTTCACGCGCCGCGACGCGGCGCATCGCGCGACGGAGCGAGGAGCGCCGCGGTCACGGCGCGCGCCGTGCCTCGGGCGATCCTCGCCCCCGCTCCACTCAGGCGATCTCGAACAGGCCGGCGGCGCCCATGCCGCCGCCGATGCACATCGTGACGACGCCCAGCTTGGCGCCGCGGCGCTTGCCCTCGATCAGCAGGTGACCGGTCAGGCGCTGACCCGACACGCCGTACGGATGCCCGACCGCGATCGCGCCGCCGTTGACGTTGAGCTTGTCGTTGTCGATGCCGAGGTGGTCACGGATGTAGAGCACCTGCACCGCGAACGCCTCGTTCAGCTCCCACAGGTCGATGTCCTTGACCGTCAGCCCGTGGCGGGCGAGCAGCTTCGGGATCGCGTAGACCGGGCCGATGCCCATCTCGTCCGGCTCGCAGCCGGCGACGGCGAAGCCCCGGAACGCGCCGAGGATCGGCAGGCCGCGCTTCTCGGCCAGGCTGCGCTCCATCAGCACGCAGGCGCCCGCGCCGTCCGAGAACTGGCTGGCGTTGCCGGCGGCGATCACGCCGCCCTCGATCGCCGGCTTGATCTGCGAGACGCCTTCGTAGGTGGTGTCGCCGCGGATGCCCTCGTCGCGGTCGAGCAGGGCCTCCTTGGTGGTCTCGACCCCGGTCTGCTTGTCGATCACCTTCATGGTGACCTTCATCGGCGCGATCTCGTCTCGGGTCTTGCCGGCCGCGGCGGCGGCGGCCGCACGCTGCTGGCTCTGGACGCCGTAGCGGTCCTGAGCCTCGCGGGCGATGCCGTAGCGCTTGGCGACGGTTTCGGCGGTCTGCAGCATCGGCCAGTAGATCTCGGGCTTGTTCGCCTTGAGCCACGGGTCGATCAGGTCCTTCTTGTTCGCGTCGTTCTGCACCAGCGAGATCGACTCGACGCCACCGGCGACGTAGACGTCGCCCTCGCCCGCGACGATGCGCTGGGCGGCCAGCGCGATGGTCTGCAGACCGGACGAGCAGAAGCGGTTGACGGTCATGCCGGAAACGGTGACCGGGCAGCCGGCCGACAGGGCGATCTGGCGGGCGATGTTCGAGCCGGTCGCGCCCTCGGGGTTCGCGCAGCCCATGATCACGTCCTCGACCTCGGCGGCCTCGACGCCGGCGCGCGAGAGCGCGGCCCGGACGGCGTGCCCGCCCATGGCCGCGCCGTGGGTCATGTTGAGCGACCCGCGCCAGGATTTCGCGAGACCCGTACGGGCGGTGGAAACGATGACTGCTTCACGCATGGCGATGCTCCGTGTGTAGGGGGTGCAGGGGGGTCAGCCGTTGAACCGCTTGCCCGCCGCGGCGAGCTTCGCGAGCAGCGGCGCGGGCGTCCAGAAGGACGGGTCGGCATTCGGGTTCGCCGCGAAGCCGTTCATGATCTCGACCACCTTCGGCAGGCCGACGGTGTCGGCATAGAACATCGGGCCGCCGCGGTAGCGCGGGAAGCCGTAGCCGGTGAGGTAGATGATGTCGATGTCGGAGGCGCGCATCGCGATGCCCTCCTCCAGGATGTAGGCCGCCTCGTTGACCATCGCGAACAGCAGGCGGTGGACGATCTCCTCGTCCGACACCTGGCGGGGCGTGACCCCCAGCCGCGCGCGCTCGGCCACCAGCATCGCCTCGACCGCGGCCGACGGATACGCGGTCCGGTCGCCCGGCTTGTAGTCGTACCAGCCGGCCGAGGTCTTCTGGCCGTAGCGGCCCATCTCGCAGAGCAGGTCCGCGGTCTTGCTGTAGCGCAGGTTCGGCTTCTCGAGGTAGCGGCGCTTGCGGATGTACCAGCCGACGTCGTTGCCGGCCAGGTCGCCCATGCGGAACGGCCCCATCGCGAAGCCGAAGCGCTCGAGCGCGCCGTCGACCTGCTGCGGCGTGCAGCCTTCCTCCAGCAGGAAACCGGCCTGACGCGAGTACTGCTCGATCATCCGGTTGCCGATGAAGCCGTCGCAGACGCCCGAGACGACGCCCACCTTCTTGATCTTCTTCGACAGCGCCATCGTCGTGGCGAGGACGTACTTGCCCGTGGCCTTGCCGCGCACGATCTCGAGCAGGCGCATCACGTTGGCGGGCGAGAAGAAGTGCGTGCCGATCACGTCCTGCGGCCGCTTCGTGAAGGCGGCGATCTTGTCGACGTCGAGCGTGGAGGTGTTCGAGGCCAGGATCGCACCCGGCTTCATCGTCGCGTCAAGCGTCTCGAAGACGGTCTGCTTGACGGCCATGTCCTCGAACACCGCCTCGACGACGATGTCGGCCTGCGCGAGGTCGGCGTACGACAGCGTCGGCGTGATCATCGCCATCCGCTGCTCGACCTGCTCCTGCGTCATCCGGCCCTTCTTGGCCGTGCCTTCGTAGTTCTTGCGGATGGTCGCGATGCCGCGGTCGAGCGCGTCCTGCTTCGTCTCGAGCAGCGTCACCGGGATGCCCGCGTTCAGGAAGTTCATCGTGATGCCGCCGCCCATCGTGCCGGCGCCGATCACCGCGGCGGTCTTGACCGGGCGGGTGGGCGTGTCCTCGGGCACGTCGGGAATCTTGGCGGCGGCGCGCTCGGCGAAGAACGCATGGCGCAGCGATGCCGACTCGGTGGAGACCAGCAGCGACTCGAACAGCGTGCGCTCGACCTGCATGCCTTCGTCGAACGGCTTCTTGACCGCCGCCTCGACGCACTCGAGGTTCTTCATCGGTGCGGGGTAGCCGCGGTAGGTCTTGGCGACGTGCTCGCGCGCCTGGGCGAAGAACGCATCGACGCCGCCGGGCATCGAGGCCGGGTCGACGGCCTTGTCGCGGATCTTGGGACGGGCGGAGCCCGCCGCCACCACCTCGCGCGCGAAGGCGATCGCGCCCGCGACGAGGTCGCCGTCGATCATCTTCGAGCAGTAGCCGAGCTTGAACGCCTCCTCGGCCTTGATCGGCACGCCGGTGACGATCATGTCGAGCGCCTTGGCCGCACCGACCACGCGGGGCAGCCGCTGCGTGCCGCCGGCGCCGGGCAGCAGGCCCAGGTTCACCTCGGGCAGGCCGATCATCGTGCCGGGCGCGCACACCCGGTAGTGGCAGCCGAGCGCGAGCTCGTTGCCACCGCCGAGCGCGAGACCGCCGACCGCCGCGACCACCGGCTTGTCGGCGCCCTCGATCAGGGTGATCAGCTCCATCAGGTTGGGCGATGCGGTCGACTTCGGCGAGTTGAACTCGCGGATGTCGGCGCCGCCGGAGAAGGCACGCGCGGTGCCGGTCAGGACGACGGCCTTGACCGTCGCGTCGGCCATCGCGCGGCGGATGCCCGCGTCGATGCCGGTGCGCAGGTCGAACCCGAGGCCGTTGACCGGCGGGTTCTCCATCGTGACGACGGCGATCTCGCCATCCTGGCGGTAGCTGGCTTGGGACATGGGGGCGGCTCCTCGGAAAACGAACGGTCGTGCTTTTATTGGGATGCAAAAAACGGGCGGAGGCGCGGCCTGCCCGTTCTCTTCGTTTCGCCCGCCACTATACCGAAGGACGGTGGTTGGCGCAGGCAGGCGCTGTGCTCGCGCGCTCCGCGCGCTGCGCCGTTCGCGCGGCGCCCGGGGCAGTGCCCCGGGCCGTCGTGGAACCGGGCGTCTGCGCCGCCCTCTCCACGAGCCGCGCT
>Ga0105105_10001063_pt1 | contig 11819 bp, 9 predicted proteins | sample PPLLaktember2015_4_FD_79108 | JGI IMG/M metagenome (GOLD analysis project Ga0105105, IMG submission 79108) | Freshwater sediment microbial communities from Prairie Pothole Lake near Jamestown, North Dakota, USA - PPLs Lake P8 Core (1) Depth... | ecosystem: Environmental > Aquatic > Freshwater >... | reverse complement strand
GTTTCACTATCTTCAGCCGGATGTCGATTGGCACAACAAGGTTCTTTTTGCGATCGGGAAGATCCGGAAGCGGCCCAAGCTGATCGCGGACGCCGGGTTCATGTATGCCGCCAAGATGAGCGGGTTGGCCGAAGAATATGATCTTTTTACGCCGGATGCCGGCGAACTGGCTTTTCTGGCCGACGAGGAAGCGCCGCACCCGTTTTACACCCGCGGGTTCATTCTGCACGAGGATCAAAACATCCCCGAGCTGATCCGCCGGGCGTATGCACACCGCAATGCCGCGCGCCGTTTGCTGGTGAAGGGCCGCATCGATTACGTGGCCGGCCCCCAGGGGATGATCGCCGCGATCGACACGCCCTCCGAGGAAGCCTTGGAGCCGATCGGCGGAACCGGAGACACGCTGACCGGTATCCTCTCGGCCCTGATCTACGGAGGGTTTGAGGTCGAGCGCGCAGCGCTCCTGGCCGCACGCGCGAATCGGATCGCCGGCTGGCTGGCTTCACCCACGCCGATGACCCAGGTCGCCGAGATCATTGCCCGGATCCCTCAAGCGGTGACCCAGGTCCTGGAAAAAAGCTGAACGATGATGATATTACTTTAATGAAATACATGGTGACGCCCCCTTGCGCTTCACAACGGGTTTGGAAATGAAATTCCTATTCGTCTGCCCGGTGCGGCAGGAAACGTTTTATAGCAACGACTTTCAGATCATCGACAATTGCGGCATTGCGGTCGACCCTGACGGCAACCGCTATTTGAACGCCCGCATCCAATTGACCACTCCCTGCCCCTTCTGCGGGGAGCGCCATGCGTATCATGCGAACGAACTGGCATGTCCGTTTTCGACAAGCAACGACGTATAAAGAATTGCCGTTTTCGCTCCAACAAACGAAGTGCGGGAAAATCAAGCCGATGAGCGCCGACCCAAAAGAGACCGAAATCCGTTTGACCACGACCGTCGCCGGATCCGGCTGAGCGTCCAAGCTGGCTCCAGGGGACCTGGATCGGGCACTGTGCGGGATGGTGTTCCCGACCGATGAGAATGTCATTGTCGGACTGGATCGAGCCGATGACGCCGGAGTTTACAGGATATCGGACGACCTAGCCCTGATCCAGACCGTGGACTTCTTCACGCCCATCGTCGACGATCCGTATTGGTTCGGACAGATCGCAGCCGCCAACGCCCTGAGCGATGTCTACGCCATGGGCGGGGTTCCCAAGACCGCCATGAACCTGGTGGCGTTCCCGGTCAAGACCATGGACATCGGCATCCTGCGGCGGATCATCCAGGGCGGGGTCGACAAGCTCACAGAGGCGGGTGCCGTACTGGTGGGCGGCCACAGCGTCGAGGACAAGGAGCTGAAGTACGGACTCTCGGTGACCGGCTTCGTGCACCCGCAACGCGTGCTCACCAAGAAGAACCTCCGGCCCGGCGATCGGCTGATCCTGACCAAGCCCCTCGGCACGGGCATCGTCAACACCGCGATCAAAGCCGGCATGGCGCCGGCCGGACTCGTCGAGAAGGTGACCGCACTCATGGCGGCCCTGAATCGCACCGCGGCCGAAGTCATGGCGGCCTTCGACGTGCATGCCTGCACGGACGTGACCGGCTTCGGGCTTCTGGGCCACCTGGCCGAAATGGTGTCCGGCGGCGGCGCGGGCGTAAGAGTATTCGCGCGAAGCCTGCCGGTCATCCCGGAAGCCTTGGAATATGCCGCCATGGGCCTGATCCCGGCCGGCGCCTACAAAAACAAGGAATTCCGTGAAGCGATGGTTGTCATCGAACCGGGGGTTGACCGCGCCCGTCAGGACCTGCTCTTCGACCCGCAAACGTCGGGCGGACTGCTGATCGGGGTGAACGGCACCCAAGCCGTCGATCTCGTGAAGGCTCTTAAGGATGCCGGGATCGATGAATCCGCGGAGATCGGTGAGGTGCTCGCCGGACCGGAAGAGAAGATATGGGTTCTTTGAAGAGCCGTTCTTTTCCCCGACACCCATCACCAAACACCAAACACGAAACACCCATTATGAAAGGTTTACCCATGAAAGAGATCGATGCGCGCGGCCTGGCCTGCCCGGCCCCGGTGCTGCAGACCAAGGCTACCCTGCAGGAAGAGAAGCCCGGCGCCGTGAAGGTCATTGTCGACAACGCCGCCTCCCAACAGAACGTGCAGCGCTTCCTGGAATCCCAGGGATTTGAGACCGTGCTGGAAAAGCAGGGCGGCGACTACCTGGTCATCGGCCGCTGCGGAGCCGCACCGGCCGTTGAAACCCGCCCAACCCCGGCTCCGGAGGCGGATCTGAAGAAGATCATGGTCATGTGCAGCACGGACCGCATGGGGTTCGGGGACGACGACCTCGGGCTCAAGCTGATGGTCAACTTCCTGCGCACGTTGAAGGAGATGGGGCCTGAGCTGTGGCGGCTGGTTTTCGTAAACAACGGGGTGAAACTCACGATCGACGGCTCGGAGGCGCTCGCGGATCTTCAAGCACTCGAAAAAGGCGGGTTGAAAATCATGGTCTGCGGCACGTGCCTGAATCACTTCAATCTGCTGGAAGAAAAAAGGGTCGGCGAGACGACCAACATGCTGGACATCGTGACGGCTATGCAACTGGCGGACAAGGTGGTCAATATCTGACCTTGCGCCCCTGCGGACCTTTCCATAACAATCCATGTGAGAATCGCTCAAACCAGGTTATTCCTGCTTCCGTCGGGGCTCAGGCCGGAGATTTGGGGGGCCGAGGCGCGCTCACCACGGCTTCACCGGTGAGCACCCGCGTGCCCTCCTGGTTGTCGCAGGTGGTCAGCAGTCTGGCGCGGCCCTTGGCCGTGTCGAGTTCGATCACTTCCACCCGGGCGGTGATGGTGTCACCGATCTTGACCGCGCCCAGGAAAGTCAGCTCCTGGCGCAGGTAGACCGTTCCCGGACCCGGTAGCCGCGTCCCCAACACCGTTGAAATGAACCCCGCCGACAGCAGGCCGTGGGCGATCCGCGTGCCGAAATAGGTGTTGCGGCAGTATTCCTCGTCGACATGCGCCGGGTTGAAATCGCCCGTGATTCCGGCGAACAGGCAGATGTCCGTTTCGGTAACCGTCTTGGAGAACTGGGCGCTGTCGCCGACAGCCAGCTCATGGATGGTTTTGCCGATCATGCCTTCACCTCCCGTCCAGTTCCGGGCCGAAGCCGTTGACAGCGATACCTATTTCCGTTACTTCTCTAATGGAATCGCCGCAAAAACACAACCGGGAAGGCTGCATGATCATCGGGCTGGATGTCGGGGGAACCCACACGGATGTCGTTCTGCTGGATAACGCCGGCCTGCTGCGGGAAGCCAAGGTAACCACTGATGCGTCCGATCTCTTCCGTTCGGTTTTAAAAGGCCTGGACGCAGTCACGGAGGGCGTGGATGCCGCTGCCATCCGACGCATCGTCCTCAGCACCACGCTGACGACCAATGCCGTGATCCAGAACACGATTCCGGCCGTGGGCATGATCGTGTCCGCCGGCCCAGGGATCGACCCGGAACATTTTCGCACCAATCCTCACTATGTCTGCGTTAAAGGCTCCATCGACCACCGCGGCCGCGAGGTCGAACCGGTCCGGCCGGAGGAGATCCAGGCGGCCGCGGAGGGATTCCGCAAGAACGGTATCCGGCAGGTGGGGGTGGTCGGGAAGTTCTCCGTCCGCAACCCGGCGCACGAAATCCGCATCGGCGAACTCCTGGGGGATTCCTTTGAAAAGGTCTTCCTAGGCCACCGCGTGTCCGGCAACCTGAATTTCGGCCGGCGCATCGCCACCACCTATCTCAACGCGGCCGTCTACCCGATCCACAAATCGTTCTTCGATGCGGTCCTGAACAGCCTGGACGCCAAGGGCATGCGCCTGCCTTTGCGTCTGCTCAAGGCCGACGGGGGCAACATGAGACTGGAGGCTTCGATCGAGGTCCCGGCCCAAACCATTCTCTCCGGACCGGCGGCCAGCGTCATGGGCGCCGTTGCCATGGCCGCCGGGGACGAGGATGCGATCGTGATGGATGTCGGCGGAACGACCACCGACATCGCCGTGCTGATCGGCCGGGCGCCGGCGTTGGACCCGCACGGCATCGCCATCGGCCCGTATCGCACCCTGATCCGTTCCCTGGAGACCCTCTCGATCGGCATGGGCGGCGACAGCGCCGTTCGTCTGCAAAACGGCCGCCTGAGCGTCGGCCCGCATCGCCAAGGCCCGGCCATACTTTTCGGCGGGAGCGTGCCCACGCCGACCGATGCACTGGCGGTTATGGGAGACCTGCCATACAACGACGACGGCCGCGCCCGCGCCGGTCTTCAGCCGGTGGCGGACCAAATGGGAGTCCCAGTCGAGGCCCTCGCCAACCAGGTGGTCGAAACCGCCTGTCGGGCGATGCTGGAAGCTGCCGAACGGCTCATCGCGCACATCAACGGCAAGCCCGTCTACACGCTGCATGAATTCAAGGAAGGGTATCAGGTGCGGCCCCGCTCCGTGCTGGTCCTCGGCGGACCGGCCCCTTATTTCGCCAAACACCTGCAGCGCCTGACTCCTATGCAGGTCCGGGTTGTCCCCCGCTGGCAGGTCGCCAACGCCATCGGCGCCGCGCTGGCGCGCACCACGTGCGAAGTCGGGCTTTTTGCAGACACCGAACAGAAAGTGGCGAGCGCGCCGGCGGAAAATTTCATGCAGGCCATTACGGACGACTACAGCCTGGAGGCCGCCACGAACCAGGCGCTGGGCCTGCTGCGGGTCAAGGCCCTGGAACGCGGCGCCAACCCTGATTATCTGGAGATGGAAGTGGTGGAAACCCAGCAGTTCAACATGGTAAGAGGTTTCAGCACCTCCGGCCGCAACATCCGCGTGCGGGTGCAGGTCAAGCCGGGGTTGATCCACGGCTATGACAACCTGCTCAAGAGCCTCGCGGCAGGAACTGGGCATAGGGCATAGAGCAGAGAGCAGAGGGTAATAAAAACAACCGATTTCTTTTGCTTTTACCCTATGCCCTATGCCCTATGCTCTATGCCAATTCTATCGGGCACTTCAGATGGCGAAACGCATCTGCCCGATTGGAGTCTGAATGCTACGAGCAAAAAATAAAGTGGGTCTTGTCTTCTTCCCGGCTTACGACTGGGCCATCAGCCCGAGCCATCCCGAACGGGAGGAACGGCTGCTCTACACCCAGGACCAGATCCTCGAAGAGGGCCTGTTCGACATTGAAGGCGTCGTCGAACTCAAGCCGGACCCAGTGGTTCTCGCCGACATTCAGCGCGTCCATTTCTGCGTTCCCGACGCCTGGAGCATCGCGACCGAATCCCATTTCATCAGCGCCGGAGGGGCCAAGACCATCGGCATGGAAGTGCTCGAACGGCGGGTCGACAAAGGGTTTGCACTGGTGCGGCCCCCGGGCCACCATGCGATGCGGGTCGCTCATGGATCGCGCGGTTTCTGCAACATCAACATCGAAGCCGTCATGATCGAATTTCTGCGCCGCAAATACGGCGTCGACCGCGTGGCCATCGTCGACACGGACTGTCACCACGGCGACGGCACCCAGGATATCTACTGGCACGATCCCAACACCTTGTTTATATCCCTGCACCAGGACGGCCGGACGCTTTATCCCGGCAGCGGGTTCCCCAATGAGCTGGGCGGACCGAATGCGGTGGGATACACCCTCAATATCCCTCTGCCGCCCCATACCAGCGAAGAAGGCTTTTTGCACGTCATCCGCAACGCCGTCCGGCCGATTCTGGAGGACTTCAAACCGCAACTGATCGTCAATTCGGCCGGCCAGGACAACCACTACACGGACCCCATCACCAACATGAATTTCTCGGCTCAGGGCTATGCGGAGCTGACCGCCCTGCTGAACGCCGACATCGCCGTGTTGGAGGGGGGCTACTCCATCGAGGGCGCCCTGCCCTATGTCAACCTGGGGATCGTGCTCGCCATGGCCGGCCTGGACTACAGCAACGTCCGCGAGCCGGATTACGACCGCCGCCAGATCCGCCAGACCGAAGCCGTGACGGATGCGGTCAAGAATGTCACCGACCTCATTCTATCCTGCTGGCAGGGGCGCGGTCAGCTGCGCGAAAAAATGCTGGAAAAAAGGGACAGCCACCGCCGCACCCGCCGCATCTACTACGACACCGACGGGTTTTCCGAGTCTCAGCAGGAGGAGGTGACGGCCTGCGAGGCGTGCGGCGGCGCGCTGCGGATCGACTCCGTCTCCGACCGCGGCCCCCATATCCTGGCAGTCCACATTCCCCGGAAGGCCTGCGCGCCATGCCGTCGGGCCGGCCTGCAGTGGTACGAACAAGCCGCTGTCAAGCGCTTCGATCGGGTCTTTCTGCAAGACGGCGGGGACGACCGGTTTATCGTCAAAAAAAACTGATGGGCATCGGCGTGAACCATACGCCACTGCCCAATCTCGGGTGATTTCATGGATTTCAACCAGCGTCAGCAATTGTTGCAGGCCCTTTTCGAGAATGCCCCGTTGGGCATCTCCATCGCCGATTCCGCTGGCCAGTTCGTTGAGGTGAACCAGGCCTTCTTGGACATGTTGGGCTATACCCGGGAAGCGGCGCTCACGCTGTCAAATTTGGAGGTTACGCACCCCGATGACCGCGCAGAAACCGGACGCCTCTGCGAGGATGTTTGCCAGGGCAAAACCTCCTCCTATCGTCAAGAAAAACGATACGTGACGCGGGGGGGCGAATCCGTCTGGGCGATGGTGCGCGCCACTGTTTTGCGCGATGTGGGCGGCACCGTCCGTTATTGGCTTGGGATCATAGAGAACATCACGGATCGACGCCAAGCTGAAAAAGAGCGGCAACAGATGGCGGCCCAAGTTCAGCAGGCTCAGAAAATGGAAGCCATTGGCACCCTGGCCGGCGGTATCGCGCACGACTTCAACAACCTGCTGATGGCCATTCAGGGCAACATATCCCTGTTGCTGCTCAACAAGGAGCCGCACCATCGCGACACCACCTACCTGAAGAACATCGAAACCGCAGTGCAGCGTGCCTCCGAACTCACCCGCCAGATCGTCGGGTTTGCGCGCGGCGGAAAATATGAGGCTCGGATCACCGACCTCAATCAGGTGCTGGCCAAAACCGCCGACATGTTCGGACGCTCCAAGAAGGAAATCACGATCCACACCCATCTTCAGAGGGACCTCTGGCCGGTGGAGGCCGACCAGAGCCAGATCGAGCAGGTCTTGCTGGGCATGTTCGTCAACGCCTGGCAGGCCATGCCGAACGGCGGGGAATTGCGCCTGACGACCACCAATGCCGTCGTCGACCCGCACGATGCTCAAAAACCGCCGGACGCCCCCGCCGGGCGCTACGCCTGCATCGCCATCGTCGACACCGGCATCGGCATGGACGCCGCCGTCCAGACACGCATCTTCGAACCCTTTTTCACCACCAAGGTTGCCGGCCAGGCTACGGGACTGGGGCTCTCCTCCGCCTTCGGCATCATCAAAAGCCATCGTGGGTTTATAACGGTCCAGAGCCAGCCGGGCTATGGCTCCATTTTTCGGATCTATCTGCCTGCGGCCGGTGAGGAGGCGCCCGTATCCCGGCCGGCACCGATTCGGAGACATGCCGACAAAACCGTTTACACCATTTTGCTGGTGGAAGATGAGGGGATCGTGGCGGAAATCGGAAGCCAGATGCTGGAACGGTTGGGGTATCGGGTGATGGTGGCGCAATCCGGCGCCGAGGCGATGAGCCTGTTTGAACAGCAGCAGACCGAGATCGATCTGGTCATCCTCGACATGATCATGCCGGGCATCGGCGGGGGCGTCGTCTTCGATCGGCTGCACGCTCTCAGCCCCGAGACGCCGGTGCTGCTATCGAGCGGCTACAGCCTGAACGGCCAGGCGCTGGACATTCTCAAACGCGGCTGCCGGGGCTTTATCCAAAAGCCGTTCAACATCGAACAGCTCCAGCAGAAAATTCGTGAAATCCTCTCGACCGCTTAATTCCTCCGGCTCGGCCCGCTTACGTGACAGAGCGATATGGAGTTCGCGAGCGCCGGTCCGAATCCTTCCGATTCAGGATTGAAAATAGTGTTTGTTTTTCCCGATGAATGAAAGCCCCGGCGTTGTCTTGGATAATCGTCCGATCCGGTTTTCAAAGACGGTTTTACCGAACGGATGAACGCTTTGAAGGCGGGTGGTATCCACATATACCCGAGATGCAGTTGAACGTCCCTCCTCGAGCCTTTTAATCAGGTCACATGCCGCACTGCCATCAAATTCCCCCAACATCTGCAGATGCAATGCATTATTCTCGACACTTGCAACAATTTGAAACTTTGATGACATGAACGACCTCCCTGGTTCCCCGGGCAACATTTGAGTTCTTGCCGCGATTAATCCTCCGAAGGTGTTTCAGTTTCTTGAAGATTTTCGTATTGCAAAATTTGTGCTGGCCTCTAAGAAAAAATAAAAGGCAATAATATTAATCTGATAAATTTGGCACGCCCTAAAATACGTTGGCGGCACGGAAAAGAAATTTAGTTTTAGGAGAAATAATATTCATACCCCGGCGCGGCCGAAGCGAGTCGCAGCCATCGGCTCCTCCGTTTGTTGAAAAAAATCGACATGTAGTTCTGTCAAGGGCGCAAGGAGCGTGGGGGCACTGGTCTAGACTGCGGTAGGACTGCCGATCGGGAAGCTCAGGTGGAAGGCGGCCCAGGCGCCGGGTTCGGATTCGGCCCAGGCCCGTCCATCGTGAAGCTCCGCGATGTTCTTCACCGTGAAAAGCCCGATACCGCTTCCGCGTTTGGCGTGCGTGCTTGAATCCCTGACCCGAAAGAACTTTTCGAAGAGATGCTCCGCGACGGCGGTCGGGAAGCCCTCGCCCTCGTTCCAGACGCTCAGGGTGACACGATCGTCTTCCACCTTGACGGTTACGGTCGCCCGGCCGCCTTCGCGGCCGTATTTGGCGGCATTCGTAAGAAAATTGTTGAGCGCGATCCGCAGAAGGCTCGGGTCGGCGACCACGGGCAGCTCGCTCGGGCAGTCGACCTCGACGTTGATTCTCCTGGAACGGAAAAACACCGCCGTTTGATCCACCGTCATCTCCACCACGGTCTTGGACAAATCGATGAGGGATTTGTTCGCAACCAGTTCACCGCGTTCCAAGCGTGAAAGATCCAGGTAGTCCCGCACCATGTCCTGGAGTTCCTCGCAGTTGCGCTGGATTCGGTTGAAGAAATCCGACACCTGGGGTGAGACGGTTCCAAGATAGCCGTCTACCATCGTTCCGATCAGCATCTGGATGGCCGCCAGGGGAGCCTTCAACTCGTGGGTCACGAAACCCAATGTCTGCATGTAATTGCGGTTGGATTGTTCGATTTTTTTGTTGATAAGGCTCAACTCTTCGTTGCGGGCCCGCAGCTCTTGGTCCCGTTTCTGGATGGCCGTCCGCATGTCGGAGTAGGCTCCGGCCAGGTTTTCGAGTTCCTGATAGGTGTGCGGAATCGTGATCTGGTGTTCCCAATCGCCTCTGGCCAGTCGCGAGGCGGATTGGCTCAATGCACGCACGGGCGAGGTGATCCGGTTGACGATATATAGGGCGGCCCAGACGGCCAGCAGCCCGACCATGCCGACGGGCAGCAGGAATCTGGCGATGAATCCGTCGCGCATGTCGTCGTAAGGTGCCCGCAGAAGGCCGACGTAGATCATGCCGATGGTCTTTCCCGAAGGGTCGCGCAGCGGCGTGTATGCGCTCAGATACCATGCATCCACCACCAGGGCCTCGCCGGTATAGTTCATCCCCTGCACGAGGACGGTGGGCCGCACGGCCTCTGAAACCTTGGTCCCGATGGCCCGGGCGCCGTCATGGGTCAGTACGTTGGTGGCGACCCGCACCTCGTTTTTGAATATGGTCACGGTGCCGCGCGGCTTCCCCTTGTAGTCCATCTCACTGAAAACCGCGTCGCGCAGCTTGTCCACCAGCTCGTAGTTGAAATTCAGCACCCGGCCGCCGTACAGAAGGGCTTTCACCCGCCCGCTGGGCTCAACGATCGGGCAGGCGATCCACCACAGCAGCGCCGCACGGCTGATCGGTTCCGCGCCCTTTTCGCCGTTGTAGATCGGGACTGCGTTTTGCAGCGCCGGACCGCCCTCCATGAGGAGCCGATCCGGATCCAGCAGTACGGTGCCCCAGGCCGATCTTCCCTCCAACGCTTTGCGCAGAACCGGATCGCGGCTGAGCGGGATCTGCTGCACCGTGTCCGGGTGGCTGCCGGCAATCGGTCGGCCCTCGGCGTCGCAGAGGTTGAGGACCGTGAGATCCAGCTCGCGTCGGATGGCGGAAAGGATTTCGGCGGGGGCGTCGGCAGCCAGGCTGACCCGGCTCGATGATGTCTCCAGCGAGTAGGCCAGGCGGGCGAGTTGCTCGCGGTAGCTCGTGACCACGATTTCGAGGTCTTGGTTGACCCGCGACTGGGCCTCGCTGCGCACGCTCTTATTGATGCTGTAAACACCGATGGCGCCGATGAGGACGGCCGGCACCAGAGCGACGGCCAGCATCCAGGCCACCAGAACCGTTCGAATCGAAATGGAGAAGCCTTTCGGTTTCACGTGCCGCCACGTATCGAACACAGATTCAGAATGGTGCCCGCCAATGCCGTTCGGCAGCGATAATTTTGGGCGATCATATCATCTGGCGTAAAAAATCCAAACGAATTTTTCCTGCCGAAATCGGCCTTCCGGTTGCCCTCCCCGCATGGCGGCGCCCGAAGGCCGAGTTCAAGGCGCGCGAATCCCCGACGAACGAGGCGTACTTCGCGTACGCCGCAGTGAGCGCGGGATGAAGCGCAACGCTGAAATCGGCCTTCCGGCGCCGCCATCAGAGGATGTCTTTGATCTCTCGACGTATCGCGTTCAAATGGTCCCGCATCCACTCGGCGGCACCGCGGCCGTCTTCCCGTTCCAGGCAGGCCAGAACCTGTTTGAGGGTGCGGATGGAGTGCGCCCGATAGTCCGGCGACAGCAGGCGGGTCTGGAACTGGTCATGATGATCGGCCACTTTTTCGAGCAGAAACCGCAACATCTCGCTGAAAATCCGATTGGTGGTGGCTTCCGACAGGAGGGTGTGAAATTCAAGATCGGACTTGAAAAACCGGTGGTAGTCGTCTGAGCTCTCCTCCATTTCCCGCAGGATCTGCTTCAACCGGCTTAACTGGCGGCTCTCGATCCGCTCTGCCGCCAACTCGGCTGCCTTGCACTCCAGGGTCTCCCGCAGCTCGATGATATCAAGCAGACTGCCGGCTTTAATGGCGGCCTTCAACTTCCGCAGCGATGGATCCGCGCCGGGAAGCTTGGCAGCGACGAAGGTCCCGCGGCCCTGTTGAACGTCAAGGTGTCCCATGACGGACAGCGCATTTAAAGCTTCCCGTATGGACGAGCGGCCGACACCGAAGCTCAAGGCCAGATCGCGCTGGGAAGGCAGCCTCGATCCGGCGGGGATTTCTCCGGATCTGATTTTTCGAAGAAGCTGATCCACCACCATCTCAGGCGCAGTGTTCTTGCGGATGACCTCAAAAACCATACAGCGCCTCCTCGGCCGAGTTTTTCAAGCAAAAGGTAGCGACATCTGATTATCAGACCAATCAGGCTATTAACTATTATCTTATGGGACATCTGTCAAGATATCTATTATTTGATTTATCAGTATTTTTTATTAAAAAATGAGAATGGGAATCATGGCTTGACATAGGTTCAAAATCAGCCTATAAAATTCATCAGAAGGTCGGACCACCTGATCTATCCAACCTCAATTTCCTCTT
>Ga0105105_10001062_pt1 | contig 11822 bp, 16 predicted proteins | sample PPLLaktember2015_4_FD_79108 | JGI IMG/M metagenome (GOLD analysis project Ga0105105, IMG submission 79108) | Freshwater sediment microbial communities from Prairie Pothole Lake near Jamestown, North Dakota, USA - PPLs Lake P8 Core (1) Depth... | ecosystem: Environmental > Aquatic > Freshwater >... | reverse complement strand
CAAAGCAGCGCCATCGGCTATCTGGTGCAAGACACCGGCCACCATTGGGGCCAGCAAGTGCGCTGGGAATTCGGCACGATCATTGCCTACAACGAAGGCAACGGTGCGATCTTCAACCGCCTGGAGCTGGTCAGCTTGACCGGAAGCGTGGCGCTTGGAACCAACCCACAAATCAGCACCAGCTACAGCGTGGACGGCCTTGCATGGAGCCAAGACAAAGCCATCAGCGTGGGCACCACCGGCAACACAGCCAAGCGCCTCGCATGGTTTCAGCAGGGTCACATGCGCAACTGGAGAATCCAGCGCTTCCGTGGCGACAGCGACGCGCACATCTCCTTTATGCGCCTTGAGGCACAGATCGAGGCATTGGCATACTGATGGCAACCGCACCCGTCTCCAGAAGGCTCAACCTAACCCGCGACCAGCTCGCGGCGTTTTTGACTGACCAGCAACAGATCAGACAGTTCGAGTTGTTGTTCTCCACCTTGGACGCCATCGCCATTCAGAACGTCAGCGCCAACCAGGTTTATGCAGGCCCAACAAGCGGCGCAGCATCAAGTCCAACATTCAGAGCACTGGTGGATGCCGACATCCCTCCATTGGATTACGTCGAGTCTGTCGGTGTGACTGCGCCTTTGACATCGGACTTAGATCCGCAAAACCCAACGCTCGGAATCACCGGATCAGCCCTCACCAAGACAGATGACACCAACGTCACGCTTACGCTGGGCGGCTCACCATCAGCCGCACTTCTGGCCGCTGTATCGCTCACCTTGGCGTGGGCCGGTCAACTCGCAGTCAGCCGTGGCGGTACAGGTCAAAGCTCGTTCACAGATGGCCAGCTCCTGATCGGCAACAGCACTGGCAACACGCTGACCAAGGCCGCACTCACGCCAGGCGCAGGCATCAGCATCACCAATGCAGCCGGGGCCATCACCGTGGCCACCTCAGGCGGTATCTCAGGCACAGCAGCACTGGCGAAGCTCACAGCCCTCGGAACAGATGGATCTTTGACATTCGTCGATGGAATCATCACCGCATACGTCGCACCAACTTAAGGAGAAACAGCATGGACAAATTCATGATGATGCCCAAGGGCTTCATGGGCCTGCCGGTCGAAGAGGAATTCATCACCGCAGCCGAGAACAAGAAGAACACCCAGGTCGTGATTGACGACTGGATGCTTGGCCCAGAGAAACCAAGCAACGAACCCACAGCCAACAAGGTGTATTGGGTAGCGCTCGGAAAGGCCATGCAGGTTGACGAGAAAGAAGCTCGTCGTCGTCGCTGCTCGAACTGCGAGTATTACGACAACAGCACCATGACCCAGGCCAAGATGGAACGCATCCCGCGCAACGATTGGGACACCGATGCTGGTTTCCGTGGCTACTGCAACAAATTCGACTTCATCTGCCACGACCTGCGCTCCTGCCAGGCATGGGAAGAAAAAGAATACGAAGACGATTAAATGGTGCCACCAGGATGCAGTCTTCGCTTTGCTTCAAGATACGCCTCATGAGCAAGCTCAGGCGTGTCAAACAGTCCCAGGTAGGTATCTTTACCGCCAGGATGGCTGATCCGCGCTTGCCAACGCTTTCCGCTACTGCTGACACCAAGGAACCCGCTTTTGTTGTCCAATCGCGCCTTGCGTTGGTTTTGCTGATTGATGCTTGCCGATACCTTTCTCAGGTTGGCAAGACGGTTATCAGCCCGGCATCCATTGATGTGGTCAATTTGCTCGTCAGGCCATTCTCCGTGGGCGTACAACCACGCCAGCCGATGATTCAAATAGATGCGCCCACAAATTTTGGTTTGCAAATAACCGTAGCTGTCAGCGCTTCCGGCAATAGATTCAGCTCGCGCTCTACCTCTGGAGACAAGCCACTGGAAAACGCCAGTATGCTGGTTGTAGGAAAGAAGCTCGCGCAGTCGTTCTTGTGTAATCATGTCGCACCTCATCGGAGTGGAAAGTCATCGAAAGATGCAGCAAGCGGTGATGAATCGCCTGTCCCCCGTCGGGTAAGCTGCCAGAGCATTTTACGATAGGAGCTTGCAAAAGCAAGCATTTGTGAGAAAATCAAGCCGCTGAGGAAAATGCTACCAGCGGCATCCAATGAATATTGAGGTGTTTTTATGGGTTTACTCAGCACGCTAGGCGGCATTGCAGGCAACTTCTTGCTTCCAGGTATCGGCGGCGCAATTGGCGCAGGTCTTGGCGGCGCGATCGAAGGACGCGAGTCTGTAGGTGCAGCCTCACAAGCTCAACAGCAAGCAGCCCAAGGCGGTATCGACGAACAACGCCGACAGTTTGACGCCATTCAAAAGCTCTTGCAGCCTTACTCCGAAGCAGGCACAGGCGCACTTGCACAGCAGCAGGCCTTGCTCGGCCTTGGCACTCCAGGCGCTCAACAACAAGCCATCACAGCCCTACAAGGCAGCCCACAGTTTCAAGCCCTGCAACAGCAAGGCGAAAACGCCATCCTCCAGAACGCATCTGCCACTGGCGGTCTGCGTGGTGGCAACGTGCAAGGCGCATTGGCCCAGTTCCGTCCAGCGCTGCTCTCTAGCCTCATCAATCAGCAATACGAGCGCCTTGGTGGTCTTTCATCCATCGGACAGAACGCAGCAGCCGGTGTCGGCAATGCTGGCATGTCCACAGGAACCAACATCGCAACCTTGCTTGGCAGACAAGGCCAAGCCCAGGCTGGCGGAATCCTCGGCCAACAAAGCGCACTTACCAAGGGCATCGGCGAAGCATTTGGAGGAATCCAACGGGCTGGTGGTTTTGGTCAATTGTTTGGCGGCGGTTTTGGAGGCTCAGGCTTCCAAGGCGGCGGACAAGTCAACCCAATATCAGGCGAATTCATGGGATCACTGGAGTTTTAAGACATGGAACCCATCAACTACCTCGCACAAGTCGCAGATCCATTTGCTGCATCACTCAAGGGATACGCATCAGTTGACGCGATTTTGAATGCTGACGCCAAACGTGCCGAACTTGCCCGTCAGCAACAACTGCAACAACAGAAACAGCAACTAGCCATGCAGGAGCAGGCTCGATTCTTTACGAATCCGAACCCCACCATGCGCGACGCTGCACGCTACGCCTCATTGCTAACCCCAGAGCAATCCAAGGCTTTTTTGCCATTCATGGAAGGCATCAGCAAAGAGAAGCAGCAGGGCATTTTGAAATCAACAGGGCAGACCCTGTCCGCATTGCAGCTCAACCCGGAAATCGGCATCAACAAGCTCAAGCAAGACGCATTGGCAGCACGCAACAGCGGAGATATGGAGGATGCAGCTTTGTTCGAGCGTTTGGCCGAAGCAGCAGCAGACCCCAAGCAGGGCAAAGCAGTTGTTTTCCAGTCTTTGGTGGCACGGACCGCAGGAATCCCAGGTGCAAAAGAGATGTTTGAGACTTTCTCCAAAGGAATGGAGACGGCACGGGAAGAAGCATTGGCCCCATCAAAGTTGACCCAAGCGCAGGAAGAAGCAAAGAAAGCCAAATCTGAAGCAGAAATCAAAGCGACTGAAGCTCTATTTTCAGAGCGTTTGCAGCAGGCGGGACTGACCGAGAAAAACTGGAACGTCAAAAACTTGCAAAGCCAGATCAATAACCGTGCTGCTCAGCTAAAGTTGGATGCTCAAAGAACACAAGCAGAGGTTGCCGATAAGTTATCAAGCATCCAGAGTCGTTTGACCTCATTGCCAGAATCTGCCCAAAAGCTAGTCAATGAATCTGCGGTCAATGCGTCTACGGCACAGCAGGCCTCATCGCAATACACAGAGATGGCTAAGCAACTTGACAGCCTCGGAAATTCTTGGGGTGCACTAAACAATTTGGGCGAGTGGTCTAAATCCCAATTTGGAAATCAAGACTTTCGCACTGCCATTCAAAACGAGTACACCAGGCTTGCCAATAGTGCAGGCATCAAAGCCTACAAAGCAGCTGGCGCAACTGGCGGCTTTTCCGATGCTGACTTGAATACGGCATTACAGGGTATTCCAAAAGCAAACGCCAACCCGCAAATCATGGCGCAATTTATGCGAGGCATGGCAAAGGAGCAAGCAATTGCTGCTGCATTGGACAATGCAAAGACTGATTGGCTTAGCCAGAACAAAGGCCAACTTGGTCGCGCCAGTGGCACATTCCTCGCTGGAGATTACGCAGTCAAGCCTGGAGAAACTTACGCAGACTTTACGGCCCGTGTCACTAAAGATGTCGTGAAGAAATTTACCACACCAGCACAAAGCTCGATGGTCCAGCAAATACCAACGGATGCAAATCCTCGTCCCATGGCGGCAACATCAAGCATTGAGGCGCAAGCCGACGCAATTATTCGCGGAGGCCGCTAAATGGCAACAGCACAAGAATACGCAGCCTGGATTGTTTAAAACGCCAGCAAGCGTGGATCACCTGAGTTCGACACCGTGGCTCAGGCCTACCAGCTGGCCAAAGAGCGTGAAACAACGGCCACCTTCCAGCAGCAGAACGCACCAGCACCACAGCAGCCTGGCGTGATGGATCAACTCATTGGAGCAGGCAGAACAGCACTCGGCGGCCTAGAAACAGCCGTAGCATTGATCCCAGGCGGGATTGCTGGGACGCTTGGCGCTATTGAAGGCACTGGCACAGGCCTGGCGCAACAAATACTCTCTGGTCAGTTTGGCACACCAGAAGCCATGCGTGCGGTCGAGCAATCGGCTGCAAAAAGAGCAGAGGTCTACTCAAGGCCATTTCAGCCAAGCACGCAAGAAGGACAACAACAAACCCAGGCGGTTGGTCAATTATTGCAAGCCCTGCCACCTGTTTTGCCAACAATCGCAGCTCCTAACGCTCTTGTGCAAGCCGCACAGACAGCAGCACCAACAGCAGGTGCATTGGCGCAAATTGCCGTGCCAGCAGCGCAGCGAGGTCTTACGGCCTTGCAGCAGACGGCCACTGCAACAGGTCAGGCCATTGCCAGGCCAATGCAAGCCGCACAGACAGCCGTCCGAGAAATGGTCTCGCCTGCTGCGGCGGCTCCATTGGAGACTACGATTCCGGCAATGTCCATGAAGTCTGCGCCAGTCGAAATATTGGCCGACGCAAGTGTTCGTGCTAGGCCTTCTGCCTCACCACTTGATGCCGTGGCAACAGGAAAGCGCGACTTGGTTTTAGATGCCATCGGTATCCCGACCGAGTCGCGCAGACTTGGCGCACGCACTGGCGACAAAAATCAAATCCAAACTGAAATCATGCTCAGCAAGCTGGAGGGCGCAGAACCCATGCGCCAACAGCTTGACCTTGAGTCTCAGCGCCTCGCAGAATACGCCGCGGCCATTCAGCGCGACACAGGGGGCACAGCGGGTGCAACTCCACTTGCCAGGGGAGAGGCCATCAGCGCTCCGCTTGAGGGCTACCAAAACTGGTACAACGAGCAAATCAGCAGCCTGTACAAGCAAGCCAACGAAGCGGCAGCGGGTCAAGGCGGCATTCGTTTGGATGGCCTCAAATCGTATCTAAACGAACCAGCCAACTTCAAAGGCGATGGGCGCAGCGTTGCCCGTGACATGCGAAACGAACTTGTCAGGCTTGGCGTCATGGACAAAGACGGCAAACTCACTGACATTGACGCGCCCACAGCAGAGCGCATCAGGCAAGAAGCAAACCGCCTGTTTGATCCAACCAAGCCGCAAACGAAAAACGCAGTGGCTGGCGTGAAGGATGCCATTGACCAGGACGTTTTGTCTGTTTTACCTTCAGACGTTTACAAGGACGCACGCGCCAAGCGCACGCAATACCGCGAGATTTTTGAAGACCCCAAAGGGCTGGCTCAAATCCTTGACATCAGTGGGCCAGAGGGCGTAAACCGCGCTGTCGCCTTGGATGTGTTGCCCGATAAGCTGGTCAACTACGCAGCCAAAAACACGGCGCAATTCAACAACATCATTCGCACGCTTGAGACACTACCAACACCGGAACTCCAAGCACTTGGCAAGCAAGCCCTGGCCGAAGTCCGCGCCCACCTGGTTGAAAAGATGATCTCCAAGAACATCGACCCGACCGAGGCCGCATTGGGTGGTGCAGTCGTTTGGAAAGGGACTGACGACACCCTAAGTCGCCAAATGGCCCCCTATCGCGGCAAGACCCAACAACTACTTGGTGACGATCTCGCCAATCGCTTGGACACGTTGCGTGTCGGTGCTCGCATCCTTCGCCCTTTTGATCCCAATCCAAGCGGCACTGCGACCACAGCATTGAACTTGCAGACCGAGTTGTCCAAGAAAGCCATCAGCGCAGCTGGCGGTCTTGCTGGTGCAGGCATTGGCGCGATGACCGGCGGCCCAGCAGGTGCAGCAGGAGGAGCGCTTGCAGGAGCATCAGCAGCCAAAAAAATCATCGATGTACGTCAGCAAAAAGCCATTGAGCGAGCAATTGAAAAATCTTTGCGTGCTCAGAAAAAGCCAAATTCGCCAAAGGCAGACTTTTGAAATGAAGCCCTCAACGCATTGCCACCCGTGCAGCCTTGAGCGACAATCCACCATCCAGGAGAACCAGTAAATGTCCGCACTCAGCATCCAGCCAACCTTCCCGATCTTCACCGAGACGGACGGCTTGCCCTTGGAGAACGGTTACATCTGGATTGGCTCGTCCAACCTCGACCCCCAAGGCAACCCCATCAACGTCTACTGGGACGCGGCTTTGACCATCCCAGCAGGCCAGCCCATCCGCACGCTCAACGGCTACCCATCACGCAGCGGCACTCCTGCACGCTTGTACGTCAACAGCGACTACAGCATCCGAGTGCAGGACAGCAAGGGCAGTTTGGTCTACAGCGCACCAGAAGCCACAGAGCGCATCAGCAGCAACTTAGTGACATTTACCCAAGCTGGCGCTGGCGCAGTTCAACAAACAGTTGAGACAAAACTCCGAGAAAGCGTCAGCATCAAGGATTTCGGTGCAGATCCTGCCGCATCCGCTACCGCCAACACGACAGCGATTGCGGCTGCGTTGGCTTACGCTGGCACGATTAAATGCGCTGTGTACGTTCCCGGCGTGGCTACCGCATACCAAGTGGATAACGAGTTCACCGTACCTGACGGTGTTACCGTCTTTGGTGATGGTTGGGGTTCGTTCATCCAACAGGTTACGTTGAACAAGGATGTGTTTATTGCCGGTGACTGCAACACGTTTCAGAACCTGCGGCTCAAAATCGCTGACGGCGACAACACTGATTTTGTCAACTGCATTTATGCAGTCAACGTCAACAACGTGACTGTTGAAAGCTGTTTCCTTGAGTCAAGCAACCTTGGTGGCTGCGGCGTCCACATCCGAGGCGTCAAAAACAGCCAGATTCGTGGAAACCGTATTTACAACGGTCGATGGGATGCTCCAGTCGCTGGCCCTGCGGCATCTGCCTCTGACATTCTGTTGTATTCGTTTGGGTCTTCTGAGCGCCACATCATTGAAGGCAACCACTGCCTGTCAAACAACAGCCAAGGCATCTTTGTTGATGCACTTGGTTATGATGGCGACATAATCATTTCCAACAACATTGTTGTAACGCTTGATCCTGCCACATGCACAGAGACAGGAACGTGGTCGTTGGTTGCCAATGGCGGCGTTCGACGGACAGGTATTTTGTGCGGGTACAACAACAGCTCAGTGTCTGGCCCACGCACCGTCATTGACGGGAACATCTGCCGTAACACGCGCTGGACAGGCATCTACAAACAAGGCACCTCCTCTGGTGGTGTTGTAATTAGTAACAATCTTTGCGATTTAAACGGGTATGAAATTGGCAACTCTTTAAGCGGTGGTATTCTTATCTTACAATCGGGTTACGAACTGGTAATTGGTAACACAATCACTAACTACCAAAACACAGTTACACTTGATACTGGTGCCATTACAGTAACAAGCTCCTCTGCAGTAGATATTCCAAGTGAAATTCGTGGAAACAAGATCATTGGGTCTGCTGGTTACGGCATTGTTTTGAAATTACAGGCCGCTTATGTGATTGTGGATGGCAACAGTATTACTGGTTGCGCTAACTCAGATATTTACTGGACACCTACCGCAGGTATTGCAACAACGGGTGGTCACACCATTACAAATAACGTCATCACTAGAACCACGGGCACATTAAGTGCAGGCATAAACCTCGTCACTCAAGCCAGCACGCTTTACACATTGGTTAAAAATAATGTGATACGTGGTGACGATAACACTACAAATAATGTTCTTAATGCAGGTATTAGACGTACCGGAGCAAATGATTACATCCAAATTATTGGCAACAACATCAGCAACTTCTATTACGGTGTGCACGGGGCTAACTATTGGACAGGCGGCAGAATGTCCGATGTTCAATTTGAAGGCAATGTGATCCGAGATTGCAATTCTGGTTTTGCGCTTGGGGCAACATCTAATGTTCAGACAGTTCCTTTGGTTGACAACCGCTTTATCAACGTCACCACACAGTCTGCTTCTGCTTTAGGCGGTGCTCCTGCTGGCCGCATAGTTACTCGGCAGGGTGATAACTTTGTGTGGCAAACCACAGCATCGCCGACATTAGGTACTTGGGCGGTCGGTGATCGTTCTGTAAACAGCACGCCAGCAGTGGGCTCACCAAAAGCATGGACTTGCACCGTAGCAGGAGCACCCGGTACTTGGGAATCGGAGGGCAACTTGTGATTACAGCATCGTATTTGCCAACGGCACAATCTCCGTTGTACATCACGCCATCCAGCATCTTCACCGGTGCGGTTGATGGTGTTTGGTACGACCCAAGCGACCTGTCTACATTATTTCAGGATTCTGCTGGAACAACCCCCGTTACAGCAGATGGCGATCCTGTTGGGTTGATGCTCGACAAATCTGGAAATGGATTTCACGCAACTCAAGTTACAGCAGGTAATCGCCCTGTTTACAAGACAGACGGCGTAACTTCTTGGCTTCAGTGTACCGCGGCAAGTAGTCATTTTATGACTCACACGGCTAATGCACCTGAAACTGGTGAATTCCTTGGCGTATATGCGTTTGAATCGTCTGCATCTGTGGTGCCATTTTTAGCGTTTGGCGCTGGCATCAGTACGTCGTATACAGGAATGGCTTTTCGACATAGCAGCACAAGTGGTATTCAATTAAGCGGATCAGATGCCACAGGATCTGGAAATCTTGTATCTAGTTCGGTTTCTGCTGCAAAGCAGATAGTAAGCGCAACACGCACAACTTTGTTTAGGAATGGCACATCTTTGGCATTATCGACAAACACTCTTGGCAGTTTGAATTTGTCCAATGCCAATAAACGCTTGTTCTGCTACTTCACGTTCACCAATCAACTATTTCTCAACGGTAAGTTTTTTGGTGGCGTGTATGTTAAAGGCGCAACCACAACGCAGCAACGTCAGATTGCACAATACTATTTGGCGCAAAAATCGCGCACTGCAATTTCATGAAGGAATTAAACCATGCTTAAAACCGCACCTCAGCCAGGCATTGCTGGCGCATTCATTCTGACACCAAGCGGAATCATCACAGAATCCGGGGCAACGCGCACATTATCCGCCACCGACAACGGTAAGATTATTTACTGCACCTCCAGCAGTGCGGTGACTATCACCTGTGCGGCTGGTCTGGGTGCAGGCTTCAACGTCACTATCATCCAGGGCGGTACGGGTAAAGTCACCGTGGCCGCAGGTGGTCAAACGCTGGTGTCTTACGCCAGCCTGTTCAGCACAATGGGCCAGTACGCAGTGATAAGTTTGATTGCGCCTGTTGCCAACACCTTCATCGCAGCCGGTAATCTCGGCGTTTAACCACAGGAGACATCATGTCCACCAACTCGCAAATCGCTTTCACGCCTCTTGGTAAGACCATTGCCGTGGCCGCTGCCGGTACTGCCCCCACAGGCGTGCAAGCTCCGGTCTACGAGAAGTTCAACCCTCAGAACGCAGGCCAATACCGTTTCATCAACAACGGCACGACCACAGTGTTCTTGGGCACTGGCCCAACAGCTGCACTGGCGCAGGCTGCTTCGGTGGCTCCAGTCGCTGGTACGCCTTCGGATGCCATCGTGTTGGTTCCAGGCGCTGTCGAGATCCTGCGCTTCAACAAGGACACCTTCTTCAGCGGTCTGGCTTCTGGCGCGACCACCATCTACGTCACGCCAGGACAAGGCATTTGATCCGGCCAGCTCCAGCCCTTGTGCGGTGGTATTTGCGTGCAACCGGCTTTGCTGGCATCACGCTTCCACCCTTTGGCATCTTCATCTTGTCCGAGCGCATCGACGACCAGCGCTTGCGACTGCATGAAGAAGCCCACTGGCAGCAATACCAGCGCATGGGGTTTGTCGGCTTTTACATCAGATATTTTCTAAACACGCTTCGGCATGGGTACTGGAACAACCCGATGGAGATCGAAGCACGAAAGGCAGAAGATGGAACCCGTCAGCATTGACCCAGTGAAATACGGAGTGCTCTGGGAGCGCGTGCAAAACTACGAGCGCAGGTTCGACGAGATGAGCGCCAAGATGGACAAGATGGAAAACAACGTCGAGAAGCTCGTGGCCATGGCCAACCAAGGGCGCGGCGGGTTTTGGGCGGGCATGGCCTTCGTGTCATTCATCTCCAGCGGCGTAGGCTTTGCCCTCAGCTGGCTCAAGAGATAACCATGTACAAGCTCGGCATACGCTCTAAGCAGCGGCTCAAAGGCCTGCATCCAGACCTGGTGAAAGTCGTCGAGCGTGCCATCGAGATCAGCACGGTTGACTTCACCGTTCTGGAAGGTCTACGCACACCAGAGCGCCAGAAAACGCTTATGGAGGCAGGAGCAAGCCAGACACTCAACTCACGCCACATCACAGGCCATGCCGTGGATCTCGGCGCTTGGGTTGATGACGAAGTTCGCTGGGACTGGCCGCTGTACTACAAGATCGCAGCAGCCATGAAAGAAGCAGCCAGGCAGCTCGGCGTGGCTATCGTGTGGGGCGGCGATTGGCGCACCTTCAAAGATGGCCCACATTTTGAACTCAATCGAAAGGACTACCCATGAATGCAACCATTATCCAAGCCATCGTTCGTCACCTCATGACAACAGTTGGCGGCGGTTTCCTTGTCTCGTTTGGCATTAGCGGAACAACGCTTGACGCTGTTGTCGGCGCTGTTACCACGCTGGCCGGTGTCGCTTGGTCTCTCTACGATAAGCGCAGCACCAAGTAAATCAGCACAGGCCACACAGTAAGCCCCAGAACGGCCATCAGCAGCCAATAAGCGGCTCGCCTAACCCAGTACCGCCAGACGCTGCTTTTAAGCGGCTCAGGCCCGTGCATGCGTTTGCCTACCTTGGCCACACGCACAGGGCAGTCCCGGCCCTGGTTGCAGTCGCCGTAGTCGTTGCAGCAGTTCATGTGTTCCCCCTGTTTCGGATGGCGTCATAAACAGCCTTCAATGGGCTTTCGTATTCATCAGATGGCGGCGAGTTATAGACCAACTCAGCACAAGCCTCTCTTTCAATTTCCACTTGAGACGCGCATTCAATCGCCCATCTTTCTGCAATAAACTTCTCTCGTCGTAAAGACTGCTCACGCTCATCAGCTCGGACAAGGGCGGCAAAGCGCTCAAGCCAATTTTTGTCGATGCTTTCACCAGCTTCACGGGCCATGTCTATCGTGGTTTTCATGTGTTCCCCCTTGCTGACAACCATGCGCCAAACTTTGCAATTTCAGGATAGTTCTTAAACCAGTCTTTTGCCGCTTGTTCGTTGAGCGATTTCACGCCATGCTCAAGATCAGACTGAACACACATTGACCACTCGTCCTCTATTTGTTCACGCTCAT
>Ga0105105_10001061_pt1 | contig 11822 bp, 15 predicted proteins | sample PPLLaktember2015_4_FD_79108 | JGI IMG/M metagenome (GOLD analysis project Ga0105105, IMG submission 79108) | Freshwater sediment microbial communities from Prairie Pothole Lake near Jamestown, North Dakota, USA - PPLs Lake P8 Core (1) Depth... | ecosystem: Environmental > Aquatic > Freshwater >... | reverse complement strand
GGTGGGTGTGGTGCAGAAATTGCATCCGACAGGGCATCCCTTGGTGGCTAAAACGGGGATGCGCGAACTGTATTTATAGGCATGTTCCGAATTAAGGGCGTAGCTGAAATCCGGACCCCGCATGGTGGTCATCGGCTGCAGCTCGTGCGCCTGATAGAGAGGCTTCATGGTTCCCTGCAGAATATCACGGGCCAGATCGTCCCATACGGATTCCACCTCGCCGTAAACCACGCTGGAGCAGTGACCAGCGGCCTCTTCTCTCATCATGGTCGGGTGTACGCCGCCGAGTACCACGATTTTCTTCTGGGCAAGAGCCCTGTCGCCAATAGTGTAAGCCCTGGAGGCATTGAGAGTCCGGACGGTGACGGCTACAACGTCATAAGCCGAGAAATCCTCGGGAACCGGATCACCGGTTCGTTCATCGATGAGCGTTACATCAAAAAGCTCTCCGGCAAGCGTGGCGACCATGATCAGATTCAGCGGCATGCTGACGCTTCCTGAATCGACCATCATGCTCGTAGAGCTTTTTGGCTGGATGAACAGCCATTTTTTTCTGTTTTTCTTTTCGGCGGCAAGCTGCTTCAGGGATGTTCCAATCACCTCATGAAGCGTCGTTCCGGTGTTTCGGGTGTTTTTTTCGGCCATCCTGTCTGCTCTCTGGTAGTCGTGTTTACTGCTGAATTAAATTGCCGGACATGATGCATCAGGATTCGAACCTTTTCCGGATTTCCTTGGTCGGTGTCGCATGGCCTGACAGGGCGGGAGAACTTCCCCGGTAACCGTAGGTCATGCTGCTGCCGCCGTAAAGATGCGGATAGGCGTTGGCTCCCAGCCTTTTGGTGCACTTGCCGACATTTTCGAGATAATCGCCGACAACCCACCAGTGACCGTCAATGAAGACCTCGACAAAACGCCCGTAAGCTTTGGCCCCCTGTACGAAAGCGCCCTGCATGTTGTTCATGGGTCAGTGTGTGTTTAGTGGTTCAATCAAGCTTCGGGGTGCAGGGACGCCCGTTCATCCGGGTATTCTGTTGCCCCATAATGTAAAATTGCCGCAGGTGTCGGAAGTGATACCCGTGGCACATTTGTTCAGCGCCATCTGCACCTCGTCAGTTGAGCAGTCGAAGCCGCAGGATTCGATGAGTTCCATGCATTTTTCCATCCCGTCGGCAGCAAGCAGCCTGTTGCGGAAGATTTCATCCGCCTGCAACCGCTCGAACAATGCTTTCGATTGGGCTATTGTCATATCGTTACTCCCGGATTGGTTGATTTCATCCTGAGTTCCTGTCGCAAATCCGCAGCGACAGTTCGGACTCTTCGGATGCGTTGGGGCAAGCTTAACCAGGGCGCCTCTTTTTTCGCCCTCCGGCCAGGATGGATCGCTTGTGGTTGTGATTCGAACTGTCGGTTCGGGGGTGATGGACGCGTCGAGAGGTAACCGGATTTTGAAAGTCTTTTTCTGTTCACCGCCATGTAGCCTTTTGAAGGTCATAATCACTTCGTCTTTTTTTTGCAGCCAGTCGGGGGCGCCAAACGTCTCCGTACGGAAGCTCCCTTCACATACAGGCTTTCAAATTTAAAAAAATATATTACTTTTGTTATAAATATCATAAAAATGATGAAATCATATCAGGTTATCCTGCCTGGTCAGCGATTCTGCGGATGCTGGTCATACATTCCCTGATTCTATAGAGTCAGGGCGTGCAGCGTGTTTTCGGCGGGTTTGTCGTGTTTTGGGAAGAGGGGCGTTTTCCCGTTCCTTATAGATGCCATAAGTAAGATTTATAGTATTTTTATATGCAGGTTTCGTTCATTTATACGCGAACGGCCAATTACCTGCCATGGATATAAGGAGGCTTGTGCCTGCCGAAGGGGTGGGACAATCCCGAATGCAGTACGGGGAGGTTATCCGGTCAGGCGATAAATCCGAATCCGTTGTGCGTTTTTCTGTTCCGGTCAAATAATCTCTTTACAAAGCATAAACCATTACAGCTATGGCAAACGAAACATCCAGCGAGTACGCGAACGCAATCAGCAACCTGATTGAATCGGTTGGAAAGCTTGGTCAAATGCAGGTTGATCTGGTGAATAGTGGCATCAAGTCGGCCACTTCGGTTTTCGAGCCGCTGAGCAAAACATCCATTGAACTTGCCGGTAACGTTGTCAATGCCGTTAACCAGGTATTGCAGAACGTATCGTCGGCAATCGCTCCGAAAAAATAAGAGGTATCGGCAACGAGGGATGCACCCTGCGTCGCAGCGTGCTTTCCTTTTAATTCACATTACCATTTAACAATACAGCGCGACCCATGTCCGGATCAGATACGCTGCCCGTTCAGGTTCCCTCGGATGGCATAAAAGGCCTGGCTATGATGGCCCCGGTTGTCGGCCAGCCCTTTCTGTTGCATGCCGTCGGTGGCGCCGTTATTTCAGGGATTGGTTATGCGGCGGTTTCATCAGTCTTGAGCCCCCTTGCCGCAAAAATTTTGCAGGCGACATCGAGCCTTTTTTCCGGGCCCTCCTCTACCGGTAAGGCACTTCCGGAGTTTCTTCCAGTTCCCGTTACGGTTGCCCCGAAGGTGCTGCCGACAGGCGATGATGGCTGCACTCCGCAGGCTGAAGAGGCAATCATGTGATGACGATGGCATGACGGCATTGGCGGGGACTCTAAACTCTTAAAAAAAAACCATGTCAAGAATATTATGGATGCAGGCGGTCAAGGGGGCATGGACTTCATACGTGAGAAAGATGAACAGAAGTATGAAGCCGTACAAAATGGAGAATTACCTCTGTCAGGAAATCGATATGGGCATGACGCTCGAAGAGTTTGCCGAGATCGTTTTTATTGAAGGTTTTGTTGCCGGCGAAAAGTATGGCAGGACGCTGACGATAGGAAGCCGGAAATGCGAACCCAAGCTCAACTGATTCATGAAGATACCCGGATGGGGCATGGATGCGCGGTTTCAATTCAGAAAAGCGGGTTTCCGGGAATAAAATTTTAGGGAGCATGATGTTATCGGATCGAAGAAAAGTGCGGCAGCTGTGGTTTGGCTGGTATTGCATAAAATGGCTGCTGCTCGAGAGAGATTATGTCCACTATCTGTTCACGAGCAGGCAGAGAGAACGGGAGATGTTCTGACGGGCAAACAGTATATCCCGGAGAATTCCGTTCCGGTTACGGGTCGCCGGTCTGGCCGCCCTGTGAAGTCCGATATTTGTCAACAGTAAAAAAGGAGATTGTCGATATGGGCCAACCTGACACAGCAAATATTGTGAAAAACGTGGTGGGAGTCGCCGGAGGCGCAGCGCTGCTCGCTCCTGTCGCGCCTCCTCTCCTGCATGGGCTTGCCGGTCTTGCCGTGGTGGGACTCGGGATTTTTGCCGCCGGTTCACTTGTTTTCAAGGCAGCCGAAGCTTTTCAGGGTATGGAAAATCCTTTGAAGCCAAAAGGAGAGGGTACAAAAATACATTGAGCCCGGAATTGCGTAACTTTCGGTTTACCAGGCCTCAGGAGATCCGGACAGTTGTATGCATGAACTTCTTCCGCTAAGCTGGAAGCGGGTAGACGCTATCCGACCGGTTTACCGTGACATCACCCTTCCTTTTTCCCGAACCCGATGGATTACGTGCGCGGATATTCCTCACGGGTATTCAGTGCAGATTCTTTACGAAGATCTCTCATGTTCATATCCTGACGGGTATGTTTTTCGCGGATGCCATTCTGCGATAGGTGCCTATTTCTCATCCGGAAATTGCAGCCTCCTGAGAACGGGTGCGGAAGCCGTTCTCGATTTGCATAAGCCGCATATCGAGGGGAAAACCGTCGTCGCCTCTCTTGCAAGGGGTAAAAAACACGGATTTGTTGAAGAAATATCCTTGCATGAAGCAAACCGGCGGCTATTCATGCAATTCCGGCGCGAGACGAAACACGCAGGGAAACCCCAGCTTCAGCACCTGTTCAGGGATGAGCCTGCAGCGGCATGTCGCAGCTTCGTGTTCCGTTCATTTTCCGGCCAGTGGCTTGCGGCGATGACGCTTTCGCAAAGAGGCCCGGCAGCGTTGCATACGGAGCTCATGCTCAGGCACAGGCATGCTCCCGGAGATATTATGGAATGCCTTGTTGCCGGTATTTTTGAAGTTCTCGAACGCGAAGGACTGCATGAGTGGAGTCTTGGTGAGGTGCCCTTTCTGATGCCGATACACCCATCGGAAGAGCCGCTCACTCCGATGGAGCAGTTTATGGTTTCATTGGCTTCCTGCTGCAAACATGCTTACGACTATGAGGGTCTTTACCGGTTCAAAAAAAAGTTTGCCCCCGAATGGAGGACCGTTGCACTGTGCACCAATTGCAGACCTTCACCGGTCATGCTCGCGGAACTTGCCATGGCAATGGGCTTTACGGATCTTCTGCTGCATCAGTCTCTCGACCAGTTGCGGCAATGGATTTTCCCTTCCTGAACATGCCCGTTTTCTGCCACGAACCTTGAGCAAAAGCCGAACTTTTCCGTGATGGCCGGAAGTGGTTCGAATCCGATGATTTTCATTGCCGGCGACGAACGGTATGAGCGGTTGCCGAATAGATTAGGCGGGATGCCGCACAGGGAACGCTCCGGTATACGCGCAAGTTTGCATATCTTTACATAACAAGCAAGAGCCTATTATCAGGAAGTCCGCTCATGGCCGCCTATTTTACCGACCTCCACGGTCATCTGTTCAACTTCGAGGACCTACCCTTCTGCGCAACCCTGCGGTGCAAGGTCAAGCCCGTCGATAAACCGGGCATGCTGGCAGCTTCGCCGGGCATCGTCAACGTGGACCGGTTCAGACAATTCATCATGTTTTTCGAACTTCCGGTTCAGGCGAACCTGACGGAGTTGCTTGCCGGACTCCGCGAGGCCGCGCCAGGCAAAAACATCCCCGCCTGTTCGATAGAGCGCCCCGAAGATGCGCTGCTCGACATGACGGCAAACAATTCCACAACCTTCCCGTTTCCATCGCTACAATCATGAGCATCATGCTTCTCGATATAGGCAACGTGATCGTCGATGTCGATTTCCAGCGATTCTGCAGGTCGGTTGCGCGCGACCGGGAGTCGGGCGCGGCGCTTGTTTTCGATCGCTACTGCGCCAGCGAGCTGAAAAACCGTTTCGACAGTGGCCTCGTGGCTCCGTTCGACTATCTCGGCATGATCGCGGGGGACCCCGACACCCGCTCCATGCCGCTTCTCGAACTGAAAACCGCCTGGCAGGATATTTTCAGCCCGAAACCTGAAGCCGGAGACGCGGTGCGTCAGCTTCGCGAAAACCACACGCTCTGGATCATGAGCGATACCGATCCGCTGCATGTGACCTTTCTTTTCAACCGATGTCAGGAGCTGAAACTGGCCGAGCGGTACTGGTTTTCCTTCGAACACGGCCGGCTCAAGCGTGAGAGGGAGGCATTCCTTGAGGTGCTGGCGGCCTCCGGGAGGCCGGCAGAAGAATTTATTCTTATCGACGACCGGGCCGACAACTGCGGGAGTGCCGAAACCTGCGGTATCCGGACGCTTCTCTTCAGAAACTGGCCGGAGACTCTCGACCGGCTGAAAGACTTGTAAACAGCACCAAGCGCGCACCATGCTCTCCATCACCACTTCCATACAGATACCCGACAGCGAGATCGAGCTGCACGCCATGCGCTCCCAGGGCGCAGGAGGGCAGAATGTCAACAAGGTCGAAACCGCCGTTCATCTTCGTTTCGACATCGGGCGCTCCTCCCTTCCCGAAGCCTGCAGGGAGCGCCTTCTGCAGTTGAGAGACCGGAGGATCACCTCGGAAGGCGTAATCGTCATCAAGGCGCAGCGCTACCGCAGTCAGGAGAAAAACCGGGAGGACGCGCTATGCCGCCTGCAGGAGCTTCTGCAGCGGGCGATGCATGTTCCGGTAAAAAGAAAGCCGACAAAACCGACCAGAAGTTCCAGGGAAAAAAGGCTGGAGAGCAAAACAAGGCGCTCCGCCATCAAGGCGACGAGGCGCGGCGGGATCGATGAGGGGGATCGGTAGAGCGGGAATCGGGAAGAGATTATGGATTGTGGATTTTGAATTATGGATTGGCGGAATGTGTCTGCCGATATTGCACCCCTACGGGGTTTGAAGAGAAGATGGCATGCGGGCTCCCCAGTCCCGTAGGGACGATATATCGGTAGCGCAGGGTAAAACCCTGGGAGGCGCAGGGACGATAGATCGGTAGAAAGGGAGGGCCCCCAAGGGAAATTGCAGGGGCGGCTTGCCGTCCCTGCAATGGTATCCTACATAACCGGAACCTGTTTTTTCGCGGTTCCGGCAATAAGCACCCTGCTGTTGTCGAGCTGCGATTTCATCGCTGAAATCTCCGCCAGCAGGTTGGCTTTTTCCCGTCTTGAGAGTCCGGGTTCCGGCTGCGAGGCCGAAAGCGCGGCAAGCGGATTGACCGGTTTGCCGTTATGGATCATGCGGAAATCGAGGTGCGGGCCGGTAGAACTGCCGGTCGAGCCCACATAACCGATAATCTCGCCCTGGCGTACCCTGCCGCCGTTGCCGGCTTTCGGGCTGTAGCGGCTCAGGTGCAGGTACTGGCTGTGGTATCCTCCCGGATGCTTCAGGGTAACCATGTTGCCGGCTCCGCCTTTGCGCCCTCTGAAAATAACGGTGCCGTCAGCGACGGCTTTAACCGGAGTGCCGGAGCGTGCGGCCATATCCACTCCGCCGTGGAAGTGGCGCGTTCTGCGGATAGGATGAATCCTGTAACCGTAGCCGCTTGAAATCCGGGAATAACTGCAGGGCTGGACGAACTGCGCGGTTCTTTCGGATGCTTCGAGCGCATTGCCGTTCTCGTCGTAATACCCGGTTTTGCCTTTCGCATCGGTGTACCGGTATGCGGTATAGTGCTTTTTGTTTACGGAAATCTCGGCGGCAATGATTTTACCGGTGCTGACGAATTCGTCATCGAGCCATTTCTCTTCGAAGAGCAGGCGGAATTCCGAGCCGGGCCTGATGTCCCGCTTGAAATTGAGGCGTCCGGCAAACAGCTTTCTTACCGGGCGCATCAGTCCGGAACGTTCCCTGCGCGCAAGTTCCGAAGAGAGGGTTTCCGACACCGACCCTTCGATGGAGGCGGTGCGGTTTTCATATTCCTTCGCGTCGCGGCGTACCTTCAGTTCGCCGCTCTCGTTTTCCCGTTCGATATGGATGGTTACGGCGCGGTCCTGAAAGTAGGTGAAGCGCTGAAAAACGCCGGCGCCGCTTTTTTCGATTTCATAATTCTGGCCGGGGCGGAAGCCGCGGATTGAAAAACTCCCCTTGAGCTGTCCGGCTATGGCGTCTACATCCGCCGGAGTGAGCCCGTTGGAAGTAAGAATGGTGTAGAGCGACTGGCCGGACTGGACGGTTTTTTTGTCTATGGAGGGTTTTCTGATTTCGGATGCATCCTCGATGACAACATAATCGTCATCGCCGGTGAAGCCGAGTTCGTCGATAAAGGTGCCGGGTGCGGAGCTGAGGATGGTGTAAATGGAAAAAATCATGACAAGAGATGCCGCTGAAAAAGGGAGCCAGAACGATCGTCCGGCGCGGCTCAGATACTCTTTAAGCTGGACGGCTGCAGCTGTCAGGAACGGTTTGAGTGTATTCATACGGAAGCGTTTTCAAGTACGGGATTCAGCAAAAGTGTGTACATCGGATAAAGGGTTTCAAGTTAAGCATATGTTTTCAGAAAAATAATTTAATTACTTTATGGTTACGCCGTAAAAGGGATTTATTCTCCCGGAAGGCATGTTATCATTGCTTTCCCGGCGCGACCCGGGAGTGATGCTCCACCTGAAAATGCAAAAACATGTCTCTTTCCAGCAGTTTCATACCCGGAATAGACCGGTATTGCGACCGATGGTGCGAGCGATGCGCCTTTACGTCTCGCTGCCGTCACTACCATCTTGAACAGCATCCGGCGCCGCAGGTCGATTCAGGCGAACTCGATATTTTCAATGCGGAATTCTGGATGCGGATGCAGCGGGAGATCTCTGCGGCCGTGCACCGCATACGCCTGCAGGCCGAAGCCCAGCCGTTTTCGGAGGGCGAAATGCATCTTTCTTTGCACCGCTCGGCCCGTGATCACCCCTGTTCCCGGAGCGCTCTCGAATATGCCGGGCTGCTCGACCGGTGGAAAAGTTCCGGCATGACCTGGCCGCTTTTTCCCGAAGAGGCCGGAGAAATAATCCGGCAATATCATTATTTTCTCTATCCGAAACTGGTACGGGCCATCGAGGTCGGCCTGACGTCCGACGCCGGCTCTCCGGTCGAGGAGGCCGCGGAGGGTACGGCCAAAACGGTACTGATAGCCATCGACCGCTCTCTCGGAGCATGGGGGCTTGTTTACCGGGAATATCCCCGGTATGAGGACGATGTGCTTCCGCTGCTGCTCCATCTCGACCGTCTCCGCAAATCGGTGGAGGCTCTTTTTCCTGAGGCGAGGGCTTTTCGCCGTCCCGGTCTGGACGATTGATTGTATTGTACAACAAACGCTGTTTATCATGCTGAAAACCAATGCATCCGCTCTTGTTGAATTTCTTCTGCAGTGCCAGCCCGGCCCGCCGAGAACCCGCGGCAACTGGGAGGTCGATCATCAGGGGAATCCGTTTCTTCTGCCCTCCATAGGGGGGATAACCCTGAATGTGCAGGTCGGCGATCCGGCATTCGGCTGGGCAGGCGATCACATCGAGCCCGGCGTGAGCTGCACGGCCGATACCCAGAAACCCTTCGAGCACCCCAATGTGGGGCTGCAGCTCTATTCGTGCGTCGGCAACAGCGCCACCATAGCTGCAGGCGAGGCGAAAGGGGAGTGCGGAACGGTCATCGGTCATCACGGCGGCTCCGAACATCTTATCGTGGAATTTTCCCGTGCCGTCAAGGAAAAGCTGACCTATTCGGATACCATCATGATCCGTGCGAAAGGGCAGGGGCTGAAACTTCTCGATTATCCGTCGGTCGCGCTTTTCAATCTCGATCCCGCGCTTCTCGAAAAGCTGAAAATCAGGGAGTCAATCAGTGCGTCCGGCAGCGGGGTGCTCGAAGTTCCCGTTACAACCGTCGTACCGGCCGTCTGCATGGGTTCCGGAATAGGTTCCGCACACGTGGCCAAGGGGGATTACGATATCATGACCAGCGATGCCGAAACCGTCAGGGAGTACGGCATCGACAACATACGCTTCGGAGACTTTGTGGCCCTGCTCGACCACGACAACCGGTACGGCAGGGCTTACCGGAAAGGCGCCGTATCGATCGGCATCGTGGTGCACAGCGACTGCCTCGAAGCCGGTCACGGTCCGGGTGTAACCACCATCATGACCTGTGCGGAACCCCTTCTCAGGCCGGTCATCGACCCCGGCGCCAACATTGCCGATCTGCTCGGCATCGGCACCGCACTCTCCGGAGCGAAAGGGTGAAAAAAGAGGCGACTCAAGACGCAAAAAAAAGGCCCCCGTAAAGGGAGCCTTTTTTTGTCCTGCTGAAGAAGCCGGAGCGCCTTGTTTACATGGTTACGGCGCTGATCACATATTTGCCGCCGCTATGCTCGCCCGAACGGCTCGTGTTGGTGAAGTCGAGGTCCATTTCAACACCGCCCAGGGTTGCCGAGCTCCTTGCGATACCGTTCAGGGGCACGGTCAGCGACGAATCGCTGCCTTTGCCGCTGGTGACCTTTGCATTGGAGAGGCCGATTGTCGAACTCTCTCTTGTCAGTGTTTCGCCGCCCTCAGGTATCGCTATGCTCACTCCGGCGTTGCCGTTTTCCGAGAAACCCCGTACAGCCCATACTTTCGGAATCTTTACGGTGGTGACGGTGCCGTCGAGTTCCAGCGACGCTTCCTTCAGGTTTTTATTGTCAAGCTCGCTGTTGTTGCTCACCGCTCCATCCCAGGCCACATCCATGGCATTGGAGCCTTCATCGATGCTGAGGCTTTCGGGCGTAGCGAAATTCAGGGTCAGCTTCGAGTAATAGTGCAGAATGATGAAGTCGGGCACACTGACCACGACGTCGGCTGTTCCTTTGGTCGATGCTCCGGCCGGCGGTAAAGCGACTGCCGCTTCTGCTGCCGGGGATGCCGAGGCGATGATGGCTGCTCCAACGAGCACTTTTCTGATGTTGCTGATGATGGTCATGGCGGGGGTCCTCCCTGTTGTTGTTTTTGTGTATGCTGTAGCTTGTTTTCTGTATTACTGCCTGTTTCTGATAATTAATCAACAATAAGCGTGCCAAACCGTTATCATTGTGTGCATATGTTCTCCTCTTTTGTTTTAAAATGTTATTTTTTAACGAGTTGAATTGCCATCGCATCGGTATGCGCAATCGATTGCTGTCCGGCCGTAAAACGTACCGGTCTGTCGTGAATTGATACGATTGCGTTTTATTACGGCGGAAACCGTATCGGAATGCCCCCTTTCGGCGGGGGAATTTTTCCTGTATCCGCATTGTTTTTTAAAGTACGCCCCAAAAAAAGAAAGCGGCTTTTTAACCTTAAACGGAGATGCGGCCATGTCACTGAAACTTTACGGAAGAGACCCGCTGAAAATGTTCGAGGATGTTTTCAACGACAAGGTGTCGCCCTTCTTTTCTTCGATGATGACGCCCTCGTTCAGGGTCGATATCAGCGAGGACGAAAAGGCGATCTATGTTTCCGCCGATATGCCCGGCATGAAAAAAGAGGACGTCAAGGTCTCCATGGAAGACGATGTGCTGTGCATCAGTGCGGAACGCAAGCAGGAGGAGGAGGAAAAGAAAAAGGGGTATCATCGTATCGAGAGGAGCTGGGGAAGCATGAGCAGAAGCTTTTCGGTCGGCGATAACGTCGACGGCGAGCATATCGAAGCCTCCTACGACAACGGGGTGCTTACCATAACGATTCCGAAAAAAGAGCCCGAGCCGAAAAAAGGCAAGGATATCGAGGTGAAGTGAACCGGCCTGAAAAGCACCGGAACGAAAAACCCCCCGGGATCCGGAGGGTTTTTCTGTTTCTGCGGCCAGACGGTGATCAGCAGTTGCGCACGGTCGATGAGGTACGATCCTTGATGGTGGTTTCATCGAAGGCATCCCAGTCGTGCTCGTCGTGCTCGCGCTGGTAGCCGGCCTCTTTCAGACCGAAGCTCATGTCGGCAACCATTTCCGGGCGGAGTTCCTTCAGGTTCTTCACCTCTTCCTGGGTAAGAATCCTCGACTTGTCGAAGCCGAGATCGATCTCGATCTTGCGGTTCTTGGTCTTGACGCGGTCGATATCGTAGAAGCGCTTCGTTATGGTGGTCTGCGCGAACGCTTTCAGACATCCGAGCATGTACTTGCGTACATAGGGATCCTTGATCCACGGATACCCGAAGAAGGTCTTGCGCGCGTAGAAGCGGGCATAGGACTTGAGCACGCCTTTGAGCACATCCTCACGCTCCATGTTGTCCGGCTTGATGATGGGCGATACGAAGTTATACTTCGAATAGTCGCGCACCTCGACCCTGTCGCCGAGCTCCTTGAAGAGATCGGAGAACGGCCACGGCGTATAGATGGTCCAGTTGGCCATATCGGGATCCCAGTCCTTGCAGAGCTGGTAGGTCTCCTCGATGGTCTCCGGAGTCTCGTGCTCGAGACCCATCACAAACTGGGCTTCGGCCACGATGCCGTTTTTCTGGAGCAGTTTGATGGCGAATTTGTTCTCTTCGATGGTGGTCTCCTTGCGGAAACGGTTCAGGTTCATCTGGCTTGCCGCTTCGGTGCCGAGTGAGACATGCACCAGTCCGGCCTTGCGGAAGAACGGCAGCAGATCTTCATCGC
>Ga0105105_10001060_pt1 | contig 11822 bp, 7 predicted proteins | sample PPLLaktember2015_4_FD_79108 | JGI IMG/M metagenome (GOLD analysis project Ga0105105, IMG submission 79108) | Freshwater sediment microbial communities from Prairie Pothole Lake near Jamestown, North Dakota, USA - PPLs Lake P8 Core (1) Depth... | ecosystem: Environmental > Aquatic > Freshwater >... | reverse complement strand
CTGAAAGGCGACGCCGACCTTGCCGAGCGGAGCGGTATAGTAGAGCGTCTCGGCCCTGAGACCATCGAGCAGAAGATAGCCGCCCCGTTCCACAATAACGGAATCACATGCGGCGGCAAGCATGTAGTCGCTGTCCTCGGCGGAATGGAGCCAGGCGACGACCTTTCGCCCGCCGGCCCGGAGCCTGGCTATGGCCTGGCGCAATTCGGTGATTTTGGCCGGTGACGCCTGCACGTTCCCTATTTCGAGCAGCACGGTCTTTATCCTCCTGTCCGCAGCCGCCTGATTGCATATGAAAAGCAGGTCCTGAAACGAGAGATCCTCATCCTGCATGATAAAAGGCAACGAAACGGATTCGGCGCTCCGTTCTTCAAGCGATCCTTCCAGAGGCACGACAAGTACGAAGCGGTCGGGAAGGTCGTGCGAAGAGCGGGAGACCCAGAAGAACAGCACGGCAAGAATGGCGGGAACGGCCAGCGAAAACAGACATCCCTTCTGCAGGCAGCTTTTTGTTTTCATGGTATCTGATACGTGTGGAGGTCAACAAAGTAAACGCGTTCATCCGGAGCAACCGGCAACGGGATCCTCGCGTCGTTCATAAAGCAGGCAGCTCACCTGATGATCGCCGTTGCCTCCCTGAGGCTGCAGACGGGGTTCCTTTCGGCTGCACTCAGGCATGGCGACCGGGCAGCGGGGATGAAAACCGCACCCCGGCGGCACGTTCATCGGACCGGGAAGATCCCCTTTCAGAAGAATCCGCGCTCTGTTGGCATCGGGTTCCGGCACCGGTATTGCGGAAAGCAGCGCCTGCGTATAGGGATGTTTCGGATTGCTGTAAAGCTCCTCGGCGGGAGCGATCTCCACGATTTTGCCCAGGTACATCACCGCAACGCGATCCGAAATATACTCGACCACCGAGAGGTCGTGCGCAATGAACAGATAGGTGAGGCCGAAATCCCGCTGGAGATCCTTCAGGAGATTGATGATCTGCGACTGGATCGAAACGTCGAGCGCCGAAACCGGCTCGTCGCAGATGATGAACTTCGGATTGACGGCAAGCGCCCTTGCAATGCCGAGCCGCTGCCGCTGTCCTCCCGAAAACTCGTGCGGATAACGGTTGGCGTACTCGCGGCTCAGGCCAACCGTATCGAGCAGCTCGAGTATCCGCTTCCGGGCGGCATCCCCCTTTGCGATCCGGTGCACGGCAAGCACCTCGCCGAGCATCTGGCCGACGGTAAGACGGGGGTTCAGGGAACCGAACGGATCCTGAAAAATCATCTGCATCTCCTTGCGCAGCGGCCTGAAATCTCGGTTTCCCAGAGAGGATATCTCCCTGCCGTCGAAATCTATCCTGCCGCTCACCACCCCGTGACCGATACGCATGATGGCCCGGCCGAGCGTCGTCTTGCCGCAGCCCGATTCACCGACAAGCCCGAGCGTCTCCCCCCGGCAGACATCGAAAGAGACGCCGTTGACCGCACTGACCCGCCTTGGCCTGCCCCCGGCCCCCGCCGCCTTGACGGGAAAATGAACGAAAATATCCCTTGCCGAAAGAAGCTGTCGTTGTGGGTCCATCGTTACCGGAATAGCTGTTTATCGTATTTTTATTACTATAAATTAGTATAATAAAACGCATGCTGAAACTATCATAAGAAACCTGAGCCGCAATCCGGTCTTTACTATTTTGTCTTCTGGACTCCGACATACGGGCACCCTTTATGTGGTTGCCACACCGCTGGGCAACCTCGACGATATCACCCTGAGAGCCATAAAAACCCTTCAGAATTCGGAAGCTATCGCCTGCGAAGACACCCGGCGCTCCTCCATCCTGCTCCGCCATCTCGGCATCAGCGGAAAGCAGCTGATCAGTTACCACGATTTCAACGAACCGACGGCCATCAGCCGCATCGCGAGGCTGCTCGAAGATGGCGTCGATGTATCGCTCATTACCGATGCCGGCACCCCTGCAATCAGCGATCCCGGTTTTCTCATGGTCCGCACGCTCAGGGAAAAAGGGTTCACGGTGCTTCCGATCCCCGGGCCCAGCGCGCTGACAGCGGCGCTCTCGGTCTGTCCGCTGCCGGTCAACAGCTTTCACTTCGCCGGATTTCTTCCACACAAGAAAGGCAGAAAAACCCGGCTGGAACAGCTCGCGTCGCTTGGCGCCACCTTTGTGCTCTATGAATCGCCCTACCGCATCAGAAAGCTGCTCGGCGAACTCGCCCTGCAGCTTCCCGAAGCGCAGATCTTTATCGCCAGGGAGATGACCAAAATACATGAGGAGTATCTGAGCGGCTCCGTCGAAACCATCATCGAAAAACTCCCCGAAGAGAAGGTACGGGGGGAGTTTGTGGTGGTTGTCCATCCCGCAGTCGGCACAGGCTGCGCGAAAAACGCCTTACCCAACAAGTACGAGGAACATGGAGATCATCACTGAACCCGGCCTGATGCAGGCCGCCGTAGAAAAACTGCGCCTGAACCGGCAGCGCATAGCCGTCGTCATGACCATGGGAGCGCTCCACGAGGGCCATCTCAGTCTGGTGGAAAAAGCCCGCAGCATCGCCGGAACGGTCATCATGACCATCTTCGTCAATCCAAAGCAGTTCGGCCCGGATGAAGATTTCCACCGCTATCCGAGACCCTTCGAGCAGGACGCCGCGCATGCAAGGGCGGCGGGCGTCGACTACCTCTTTGCCCCTTCCCCCGAGGCCGTCTATCCGGAAGGGTTCCAGACCACGGTTCATGCCGGAGCCGTCGCCGAAGGGTTCGAAGGCGCCACACGACCCGGACATTTCAACGGGGTCGCGACCGTCGTCACGAAGCTGCTGCAGATCACCAAGCCTCACGCGGCCGTTTTCGGGGAGAAGGATGCCCAGCAGCTGGCCGTAATCCGCAGGATGGTGCGCGATCTCAACATCGACACCGATATCGTTTCGGCCCCTGTCGTACGCGAGGAGAGCGGCCTTGCGGTGAGTTCCCGAAACATCTATCTCTCAAGGGAACAGAGGGAGTCGGCATCGGTGCTCTTCAGGGGCATACGGCATGCGGGCATGGAGCTTGAAAAAAAGCGTACCGACCTTTCGGCTATCGCCGAGGAGGTCAGGCTGATGATCGAACGGGAACCCGAATGCCGGCCGGACTATGTCAGTTTCGTCGACGACCGGAGCTTCCTTCCGGCTGAAACGGCCGAACCGGAAAGGGAGTACCGGCTGCTGATCGCCGCCTGGGCCGGAACCGTACGGCTGATCGACAACAGCCTGTTCAGAACATGAGGCGCACCCCGAAAGCGGGTTACCTTGAAACACTTTTTTTATTATATTGAAGGATTGATTGTTTTTCTGTTCCGCTGCCGGGAAACACGGCAGAACCCGTAAACCCGGAAGGCGGCTCATCGAGGCTATGCAAAGGAGATGGGGAACACTTTTATCACTAATTTTCAAACGATTTCCATGATTATCAACAAAGCAATTGATCTTGGCCAGGGAAAAATAATCTCGATCGAAACCGGTAAAATGGCAAAACAGGCCGACGGCGCCGTTGTCGTCCGACTCGGCGACACCATGGTTCTGGCTACGGTTGTATCAAGCAAAAAAACTCCTCCCCCGAATCAGGACTACTTTCCGCTGCAGGTTGAATACCGCGAAAAATATTCGGCTGCGGGCAAATTTCCGGGCGGATTCTTCAAGCGTGAAAGCCGCCCCTCCGAAAAAGAAATTCTCTCTGCAAGACTGATCGACCGCGCACTCAGACCTCTCTTTCCTGACGGCTACCTCTTTGAGACCCAGATCATCGTAACGGTTATCTCGTCCGACCAGATCAACGATGCCGACGTGCTCGGCGGCCTGGCTGCATCGGCCGCCATCATGGTCTCCGACATTCCCTTTCATAACGCGATGTCCGAAGTCAGGGTAGGAAGGATCAACGGCAAATTCATCATCAACCCCGATGTCAACGAGCTGGTCAACAGCGATCTCGATATCTGTATCGGCGGTACGACAGATACCATCTGCATGCTCGAAGGCGAGATGAAGGAGATCTCCGAAGCCGAGATGCTTGACGCCATCAAGTTCGGCCACGATGCCATCCGCAGGCTCTGCGCACTCCAGAACGAAATGGCTGCGGAAGTCGCAAAACCCGCCCGCCCCTTCGCTCCGACAGGCATTCCTTCAGAACTCACCGAACTTGTACGCGAACGCTGCGAAACCCGCCTCCGGGAGCTTGCCTATACGCCGCTCAGAAAGGAAGATCGCGCCGAACAGACCGCAGCCATCTACAGGGAGATCATACAGTCAACCATCGAGCACTTCAAGGCGACCATCAACGCCGAAGACATGCAGGCCGATCCTTCGAAAGCCCTCTGCCTGAGCGAGCATATCATCGACGAGCAGATTCATGCGGTAGAAAAGAAAGTCATGCGCCACATGATTCTTGACGACGCAAAACGCCTTGACGGAAGAACCCTCGAAGAGGTCCGGCCGATAAGCATAGAGCTCGGCATCATCCCGAGAGCCCACGGCTCGGCGCTCTTTACCAGAGGAGAGACCCAGGCGCTTGTCACCATTACCCTCGGCACAAAGAAAGACGCACAGTCAGTCGACAACCTGACGAACAGCGCCGACAAGAAGTTCATGCTGCACTACAACTTCCCGCCGTTTTCCGTCGGTGAAACCGGAAGAATCGGCAGTACCGGCCGCAGGGAGATCGGTCACGGAAATCTTGCCGAACGGGCAATCAGGATGGTAGCGCCGTCCGAGCAGGAGTTCCCCTATACCATCCGCATCGTTTCGGACATTCTTGAATCGAACGGCTCTTCGTCGATGGCCTCGGTATGCGGAGGAACCCTTGCCCTCATGGACGGCGGAGTTCCCATCAGAAAACCGGTTTCCGGCATAGCCATGGGGCTTATCAAGGAGGGTTCCAATTATGCGGTACTCTCGGATATTCTCGGCAACGAGGATCATCTCGGCGATATGGATTTCAAGGTATCCGGCACCCGCGACGGCATTACCGCCTGCCAGATGGACATCAAGATCGACGGACTGGATTACCATATTCTTGAAAGCGCTCTCGAGCAGGCCCGCAAAGGAAGACTGCACATTCTCGACAAGATGGAGGAGGCTATTCCCTCCGCCCGCGTGGAGCTTGCAGAGTTCGCCCCGAGGCTCACGACCATCCAGATTCCGGTTGACGCCATCGGCCTCATTATCGGCAAGGGCGGAGAGACCATCCGCAGCATCACCGAGGAGACCGGCGCAGAAATCAATATCGAGGACGACGGAACCGTGACCATCGCCTGTTCGAACGTCGAAGGCACTCACGCCGCCCTGGCCACGATCAAGACCCTCCTGGCCAAACCCGAAGTCGGCACGACCTACCTCGGCAAAGTCCGCGACATCCGCGATGAGCTTGGCGCCTTTGTTGAATTTCTTCCGAAAACCGATGGACTCGTACACATCTCGGAAATATCGGCAACCGAACGGGTCGCCAAAGTGAGCGATCATCTTAAAATCGGTGACCGGATAAAGGTCAAGCTGGTTGATGTCCGCAAGGATCCCCGTACCGGTAAAACCCGTTTCGCACTCTCCATGAGAGCAGTCGAACTCGATGCCGCCAACGGCGTACCCCAGGAAACCGACCAGGAAAACCGGTAGATCGAGATTTGCGCACCACAAGCAGTGCAGGCCCTCCTGCACTGCTTTTTTTTTATGAAAACCGTTTTTTCAGCTGACGGCTATTCATATTTTCAGCATACTTTTTATGCTTACGAAAGCAGAAACAGGAATTTGAAGAGAAAAAAAACTCATGCGGTACGATTTTTCAGCGATCGAGAAAAAATGGCAGGCAACGTGGCAGGAGAGCGGCACATTCGGAACAGGTGAAGAGCATGACAGACCGAAATATTATGTACTCGACATGTTTCCCTACCCCAGCGGCTCTGGCCTGCATGTAGGCCACCTGGAAGGGTACACCGCTTCGGACATTATCGCCCGGTACAAACGCAGCAGAGGGTACAACGTGCTGCACCCGATGGGCTGGGACGCCTTCGGGCTTCCCGCCGAACAGTACGCCATCAAAACCGGCACGCACCCCAAAACAACGACCGAAAACAACATCCGCAGCTTCAGGGAAACCCTGCAGGCAATGGGCTTCTCCTACGACTGGTCACGAGAAATCAATACGACCGACCCGGCCTACTTCAAATGGACCCAGTGGATTTTTCTGCGCCTCCATGACATGGGACTCGCCTACATGTCGGACGTGGATGTCAACTGGTGCCCGGAACTCAAGACCGTACTTGCCAACGAAGAGGTGGACGAAAAAATTGCCGACGGCTATACGGTTGTACGCCGCCCGCTGCGCCAGTGGGTGCTTAAAATAACGGCTTATGCCGAACGGCTGCTGGCCGACCTCGACCTGCTCGACTGGCCGGAGAACGTCAAGCAGATGCAGCGCAACTGGATCGGACGCTCCGAAGGCGTCGAAATCGATTTCGAACTGCGCTGCCACGGTAAAAACCTCCGGGTCTACACCACCCGTCCCGATACCCTCTTCGGCGCGACCTATCTGGTGGTCTCTCCCGAACACCCGCTGGCCGAAAAACTCGCCACGGCGGACAACCTCAAGGAGGTCAAAGCATACATCGGCGGCGCGAAGCTGAAAACCGAACTCGAGCGTACCGGACTGCAGAAGGAAAAAACCGGCGTCTTTACCGGATCCTGGGCCATCAACCCCGCCACCGGAGAGCCGCTTCCGGTCTGGATTTCGGATTTCGTGCTCACAAGCTACGGAACGGGGGCCATCATGTCGGTCCCGGCCCACGACAGCCGCGACTGGGAGTTCGCAAAAAAATTCAACCTGCCCATCATCGAGGTGATCAAAAGCCCTCATGATGTCAACGAAGCTGTTTTCGAGGGGAAAGAGAGTGTGCCGGTCAACTCCTCGAACAGCGAAATCAGCATAGACGGACTGCCCTTCAGGGAGGCGTTCGACCGGATGGCCTCGTGGCTCGAAAGCAGAGGCGCCGGAAAGCGCACCGGCAACTACAGACTCCGCGACTGGATTTTCAGCCGTCAGCGCTACTGGGGCGAGCCCATTCCGGTAAAACACTACGAAGACGGCACATTGCGCACCGAAACCTGCCTGCCGCTCACCCTTCCCGAGGTCGAGGCCTATCAGCCCTCCGAAACCGGCGAATCGCCGCTTGCCACCATCCACGACTGGCTCTACGGAAGCGATGAACACGGCGCGTTCAGAAGGGAGACCAATACCATGCCGCAATGGGCCGGAAGCTGCTGGTACTACCTCCGCTTCATCGACCCGCAGAACAGCGAAAAGCTCGTCGACCCTGAAAAGGAACGGTACTGGATGAACGTCGATCTCTACATCGGAGGGGCCGAACATGCCGTGCTGCATCTGCTTTATGCCCGATTCTGGCACAAGGTGCTTTTCGACCTCGGCGTGGTCTCCACCCCGGAACCGTTCCACAAGCTTTTCAATCAGGGGATGATCCTCGGCGAGGACAACGAAAAGATGTCGAAGTCCAGAGGCAACGTCATCCCTGCCGACCATGTCCTGCAGAAATACGGAGCGGACGCCGTCAGGCTCTACGAAATGTTCCTCGGACCTCTCGAACAGGTCAAACCATGGAACACCAACGGCATCGAGGGCATCAGCCGTTTTCTCGGCAAGGTCTGGCGGCTGGTCTATGGTGAACATGAAGAGGAAGCGGCGGAACTCTCCCGGGAAGCGATGCCCGAAGAGCTGCTGCGGCGCATGCATAAAACCGTCAGAAAAGTCGGAGAGGACACCGAAGCGCTCAAATTCAATACGGCCATAGCCGAAATGATGGTGTTCGTCAATGAACTGCAGCGCAGCGGACTGCGCAGCAAAGAGGCCGTTGAAACCCTGCTTCTGCTGCTTGCTCCCTATGCGCCGCATATTTCCGAAGAGCTCTGGCAGGCGCTCGGCCACGGCGGATCGATAAGCCGCGAACCGTTCCCGGCATACGACCCCCTTCTGGCTGCAAACACCGTCGTCGAGATTGCCGTTCAGGTCAACGGAAAGCTCCGGGGAACGTTCAACACCGCTGCCGGCACCGGAAAAGAGATAATTCTCGAACAGGCAAGAGGCCTCGAATCGGTGGCCAAATTCCTCGAAGGAAAGACAATTGTCCGTGAAATCACGGTTCCCGACAAGCTTGTAAATTTTGCCGTAAAATAGACGAAAAGAAACTACAGGAATGTCATGTTGTGCCGGTAACAATTATTGATAACTATTCTTTTTTTATGTAAAATCAGGATTGTGCATCCACTCGCTTTCCGAGCCTGTAATTTCCGCACGCCACCATTCAATCTTGCTGTTCACTTACCTGTGATGTAGACTCTCTTTTTCAGTTAACCCATAAAAACCGGATCAATGGCTACAGAAGAAAAAACATCAACCAATCAGGATTCAATCAGCTCCGTTCTGTCGGAAAAACGCAAGTTTCCGCCGGCGGCAGAGTTCTCGAAGAACGCCCACATCTCGTCGATGGAGGAGTACGAGAAACTCTATGCCGAGGCAGCCGAAAATCCCGAATCCTACTGGGCCGGTATTGCTGAACAGTTCCACTGGTTCAAAAAATGGGACAGTGTGCTCGAATGGAACTCTCCGTATGCGAAATGGTTCAACGGCGGACAAACCAACATCTGCTACAACGCCGTCGATGTGCACATGAAGAGCTGGAGAAAGAACAAGGCTGCCATTATCTGGGAAGGCGAAGAGGGCACTCAGCAGGTCATCACTTACGGCGAACTGCACCGCCAGGTCAGCAAATTCGCCAATGTACTTAAAATCGCCGGCATTCAGCCCGGCGACCGCGTCGCCATATACATGGGCATGGTTCCCGAACTCGTTATCGCCGTGCTTGCATGCGCAAGGGTAGGAGCCGTCCACAACGTCATTTTCGCAGGTTTTTCCGCACACGCCATTACCGAAAGAGTCAACGACTCACGCGCCAAACTCGTGATCTGCTGTGACGGCACAAGGCGTCGCGGAAGCTCCATCAACCTGAAAAAAATTGTCGACGACGCCATCGTCAACACCCCTTCGGTACGCAGCGTCATCGTCCTGAAAGTGACCGGCGAAGAGGTCAGCATGCACGACGGAATGGACCATTGGTGGCACGATCTCATGGGTCTGGCCATGGATGTCTGCGACCCGGTTCACGTCGAATCGGAACATCCGCTCTTCGTGCTCTACACCAGCGGATCGACGGGCAAGCCGAAAGGCATTCTGCACACGACGGCAGGCTACATGGTTCATGCCGCAAGCTCCTTCAGATATGTGTTCGACATCAAGGACGAGGACATCTACTGGTGCACCGCCGATGTAGGCTGGATCACCGGACACAGCTACATGGTCTACGGACCGCTGCTCAACGGCGCAACCCTGCTTATGTACGAAGGTGCCCCGAACTACCCGCAGTGGGACCGTTTCTGGGATATCATCAACCGTCACAAGGTTACCATTCTCTACACCGCCCCGACAGCCATCCGCGCCTTCATCCGCGCCGGCAACGAGTGGGTCTCCAAACACGATCTCAGTTCGCTTCGCCTGCTCGGCACGGTCGGCGAACCGATCAATCCCGAAGCCTGGATGTGGTACCACAAGGTGGTCGGTCAGGAAAAATGCCCGATCGTCGATACCTGGTGGCAGACCGAAACCGGCGGCATCATGGTCTCTCCGCTTCCCGGCGCGACCCCGACAAAACCCGGTACGGCAACCCGTCCCCTTCCCGGCATCATGGTTGATGTCGTGCACAAGGACGGCACGACCTGCCAGGCCAACGAAGGCGGATACCTGGTCATCAAAAAGCCCTGGCCGTCGATGCTCAGAACCATCTACGGCGATAACGAACGGTACGAAAAAACCTACTGGTCGGAATTCGAGGACATGTACTTCACCGGCGACGGTGCCCGCAAGGACGAAGACGGTTACATCTGGATCATGGGCCGCGTCGATGACGTGGTCAACGTATCCGGCCACCGTCTCGGCACCAGCGAGGTCGAAAGCGCACTCGTCTCGTACGAGGCAGTCGCAGAAGCCGCTGTGGTCAGCCGTCCGGACGACATCAAGGGCAACGCTCTCGTGGCGTTCGTCACCCTCAAGGACGAGTACGAGGGCGACATGAAGCTCCGCGAAGCGCTCCGCAACCACGTTGCCAAGGAGATCGGGCCTATCGCCAAACCGGACGAAATCCGCTGGGCAAAAGGCCTCCCGAAAACCCGGAGCGGCAAAATCATGCGCAGACTGCTGCGTGAGCTTGCCACAAGCAACGAAATCAAGGGCGACGTCACCACGCTCGAAGATTTCGGCGTGCTGGAGAACCTCCGCGACCAGGAAGACGATTAATCACCTGGAACGCCTTACCGCATAAACAGGAAGCGCAGCCCGAAAAGCTGCGCTTCCCTGTTTTATGACGCTTTGCAAATACAAACCTGCGGCCAGTACCGATGTTCAGGAATCGGCCTCACGCGCTTCCGGTCATCAGCCATCGGCGACGAACCGTTCAACAGCCGACACAATGCTCTCCGCATCATCCGGCGATACCCCGGAAAACAATAGCTTCTGCGGATAGATCATCACATTGGGTCCCGTGGCGCAAAGCCCCATGCATCCGGACGCTGAAACCCTCACCTTTCCTTTCCACCCTTTCTCGTCAACAGCCCGCTTCAATGCTGCTTTGACGTGCTCGCTGTTATCGTCCGCACATGATTTTCGTGCTCCGCCACGATCATTGGTACAGACAAAAACATGAACGACGTATGGAGATTCATGTTGAACAGCCATAATACACTGTCTTTGTTATGAATTCATTTCTCTGAACAACCGGGCCTGATTGCAAACCTTCCTTTTCCCGACGCGGCTTTCGCCAGAACCATTACAGACATAAAGCCGAATCAGGACGTATGAGCCGCAACGGGCATTGTCGCAACTGTTATGATTATGTATGGGTATCTCGAAAAAGTGTCGTGAGCGCCCAGAGTGCAAGGCGGACGGAGCGGAAAAACCGGAGTGTACACGTAGTACATGAGGATTTCGAGCACCGACCAACGCGGCAATCTATGCGCGTAACAACTTTTTCGAGGTACCCTTATTGCATCGAATGCAAACCAATCATATTGCCTTCGGTATCGTGAACCAGCGCAATAAACCCATACTCCCCGATAGAGGTTTTTTCGCTGACGGTTCGCCCACCGTTTTTGACTGCACGCGCGGCAGTCGCCCCGCAGTCGTCACAGCCGAAATACACCAGAGTGCCGCCTGGGCCGGGCCTGAAGCCATCCATTTTTACCAGCATGCCGCTTGCGCCGGGGATTGTCATGGCTGTTTCGTTATCCTTGGGCCCGGGAAAGCTCCACATTTCCATAGTTGCCTCCTTGCTCATTTCATCGGTCGGCGGCTGCATCATTTCCAGTGTAACGTCGAGTGTGGCTTCGTAGAACGCTTTGGCGCGCTCCATGTTCTCGACGTAAATTTCAAACCAGACAACGGGATTGCTTTTCATGATAGTTCTCCTTTTGTGGGTGTGGAGTACTGCAGGGTCTCGTGCAAGACACCTGAACCCGGTTTTTTGTCGCATCTCATCACTACTTCTTCAACCGGGAGGCAAGACTATCAGTTCATGAAAACCAGCCACACAGCATGTCGGCAGGCGGCGAAAGGGTTGACCGGAGAACATGCATCCGTCTCATGCAACTAACATGGATGGGCATATAATACTCCCGTTCGTTTACATGGCTGTGAACGTACGCACCCTGATTAAGCGCGGCGTGCCGCTT
>Ga0105105_10001058_pt1 | contig 11835 bp, 9 predicted proteins | sample PPLLaktember2015_4_FD_79108 | JGI IMG/M metagenome (GOLD analysis project Ga0105105, IMG submission 79108) | Freshwater sediment microbial communities from Prairie Pothole Lake near Jamestown, North Dakota, USA - PPLs Lake P8 Core (1) Depth... | ecosystem: Environmental > Aquatic > Freshwater >... | reverse complement strand
GCAGACCAAACACCTTGCCGCGCAGCTCTTCCGGCGTCTCTTCTTGGATCGTGGTTTGGGCGGGAATCGCCAGTAGGGCCGACCCCACCCCCAGCAGGCCGCAGAGCAGCAATGTGAACACCAAATTGCCGCGCAGCTGGCCGAGCAGCACCAGGCTCCAGCCGATTGTGCCCAGGCCAGTGGCGGCAAGGTGACGGCGGTTTAGTCCCTGGCCCAGCTGTGCCACTGCTAGGGCCCCAATGGCTAGGCCCAGGCCGCTCATAGCCAGCAGGGTGCCGAACTGGGTGGGGCCCAGCCCTGGGATGGCCGCCGCCAGGCTGATGGCAAGCACATAAAGGGCCGCCAGCAGGCTGTAGAGCAGCACCAGCTGCAACATGGCGCTGAGCACCCGCGGCCGCTCTCGCAGCACCTGGAGCCCCTCACCGATCTCCTGCCACACGGTTGTGCGACTCGGTGCCCTGGGCGGTTCCTGCCAGCGAATCCGGCTGATGGCTATGGCCGCCAGGCCATAGCAAAAGGGCAGCAGCAGGAATTCACCGCCACCGATGCCGATGCGTTGCAGGCCCAGGTTTAGTAGTCGCAGGATCGGATCACCCAGGGCAAAGCCCACGATCGTGGCGGCCATGCTGGTGGCCTGATAAAGCGAGTTTGCGGCCAGCAGCTGTTCGCTTGGCACCAGCTGGGGCAGGGCAGCCTGTTCGGCCGGAGCAAAAAACTGGGTAAGCACCGACTCAAAAAAGGTCATCAGCACCAGCCCCCAGTAGCCCCAGCTGAGCCCCAGCCACTCGGGGCCCTCCACCAAGCACAGGGGGGCAAGCAAGACCAGCAGCGCCCGCAAGCCGTTGGAGGCCACCATCACGCCCCGCTTGGGCCAGCGGTCGGCCCAGACCCCGGCCACCGTGCCCAGCAGCATCGCCGGAATCGTGTTGGCCACGTAGATCCCCGTGGCCAGCAGGGTGATCATCTGGGCCCGGGTTTCGGGCAGATCCAGCCGGATTGCCGAGGCCGCTTCCGCCAGGGCCGGGTTGGCCTCAGGCGTCCCCTTCACCCAGGTCTGGGCGATCAGGAACACCATCAACACGATGTAAAACTTATCTGCCAGCTGGGAGAAGATCTGGCCAAGCCAGAGCCAGCGGAAATCGGGCAGCGCCAAAACGCCCTGCAACCCGGTGGCGTGGGAACTGCCGCTCAAACTGGCCCGGACTACTGCTGCCCCGTCATGATGCCGCAGCCCCGGCGACTAGGCCGGTGCGCAGCAGCCGGAAGGCCCGCGGTTTGCGGCTGAGATGCTCCTGGCACCAGTGCTCCACCAGCTCCAGTAGGTGCAGCCACACTGGTAAGGGGCCCATCAGCTCGCCATCGCGCCGGCGGGGCAGATTGGGTCGCAGTAGCCGTTGCAGCAGGGCCAGTTCGGACGCATTGAGCACCACCCGCGCTCCTGGCACGCCGCCGATCACCAGCCCCTCGCTCGGCACCAAGCTGCAGCGCCAATCCCAATCGCCCACGGGCGGATCCAGGGGCTCGCCACTGCGGGCGCAGCAGCCCAGCGGCAAGGCGTAGCCGCCGAGGGCCAGCAGGTGAACACTGCCCTGCACTGCGATTGCTAACGCTTCGAGGTCGCAGCCCCGTTCCCGCACCAGGGCGTCGAGGCGGCCCAGCTGCATCAGCAGGTCGCCCAGGATGCCGGGGGAGGGTGCGTCGTTTGGCACCAAGGCAAGAGAGAGCTCCATCAGTGCTTGAGCGGCGGCGAGGGCTTCCAGTTGCTGGGCCAGACCGCTGTAGCTACGCAGCACTTTCAGTTGACGCACCCGCCGCAGGCCGCTGCGGCCGCCCACCTGCAGGCGCAGATGGCTCAGGGGCACGGCGGCGGCCAGGCTGCTGCGGGGTCGGCGCGCCCCCGGCACTGCCAGCCGCACCACTCCCTCCTCGTCGCTGAGCAGGGTGAGCAGCCTGTCGTTTTCGCCGAGGGCTCGGCAGCTCAGAGCCAACCCTTCGAGGTTTTGCTCCGGCACGGTTGGTTTAGCCCCGCATCGCCTGGGCCAGGGCCACACCCCGGCTGGTGCCGAGCCGGGTGGCGCCGGCCTCCACCAGGGCGAGGGCCTGCTCCAGGTTGGCGATGCCACCGGATGCCTTGATTGCTGCCCGACCGCGGGCCAGGTGGCGCAGCTGCTCGATGTGTTCCACGGTCACAGCTGGCCCGAAGCCGCTGCCGCTTTTAAGGAAACGGGCGCCGGCATCGATGCTGATCTCCACCAGCAGGGCCAGGGCATCGGGATCGAGCCTGCCCACCTCCAGGATCACCTTCACCGGCAAGCCCAGCTCGCAGATGGCGGCGAGTTCGTCGTGGATCGGCGTGCTCTGGCGGTCAGCCAGGGCTCCGAAATCCGGCACTACATCGAGTTCGTCGGCACCGGCCTCCGCAGCGGCCACCGCTTCAGCCAACTTCACAGCTGCCGGTACGGCGCCGAAGGGAAAACCCACAACGGCGATCAGCTGGGGGCTGGCGCCCTTGCCCTCAAGGGGCAGGTGCTCCCTGGCGATGGCCACCCAGCGGGAGGCCACGCACACCCCGGCAAAGCCGAAATGGCGGGCTTCCTCGCAGCACTGGCGCACCGCGCTACTGCCGTGGTGGGGATCCAGCAGGGCGTGGTCGATCAGGGGGGCTAGGTCAGGCCGGTCGGCGCTCACGCGTCTTTGGCCTGGATCACTCCAAAGCCTCCATGGTTGCGGTGATACACCACCTGGATCTGGCCACTTTCGGCGTCGCGGAAGACGTAAAAGTCGTGGTCGATCAGCTCCAGCTGATGCAGGGCGTCCTCCAGGCCCATGGAGGGCATGGCGTAATACTTGCGCCTCACGCCCCGGCTGGGCAGTTCGGGCTCCTTGCCGTCGACCAGGCTGCTGCCGGGGGGCGGCAGGTTGGCGGCTCCGGCCTCCTCATCGCGGGCGGAGCGGTGCACCGGCCCCTGGGTCTGCTCCTGGATGCGGTCCTTGTAGCGGTGCAGCTGGCGGCTGAGCTTGCTGGCCACCAGGTCGATGCTGGCGTAGAGGTTGTCGCTGCGCTCCTGGGCACGGATCACGGTGCCATTGGCAAACATCGTGACTTCGACCGTTTGCTGCGGTACCCGGGGATTGCGGGCCACCGACAGGTGCACGTCGGCTTCTTTGACCAGGCCCTCAAAGTGGTGAATGGCGCGGGTCAGCTTGGTTTCGGTGTACTCCCGGATGGCGGGAGTGACGTCAAGATTGCGGCCATGGATCAGCAGTTTCATCAGATGGCAACCGCCTCAGGTGCTCTGTTGCACCAACGCTAAGAACGGCTTGTGATATGCCCCAACCTCGATGCAATCCTTTTTGAAGCGACGCGTCCGGTGCCGTTCGAGCGGGCCTGGGCGGCCCAGCGCCAGCTGCAGCAGCGGCTGCTGGACCGGCCTGAGGGCCCTGATGCCGTGCTGCTGCTTGAGCATGAGCCCTGTTACACCCTGGGTCGGGGCGCTTCGGAAGCCTTTCTGCACTTCGATCCGGCCGCACCGCCCCTGCCCCTGCACCGCATTGACCGCGGTGGCGAGGTGACCCACCACGCCCCGGGCCAGCTGGTGCTCTACCCGGTGCTCAATTTGCAGCGCCATGGCGCTGACCTGCACCTTTATCTGCGCCAACTCGAGCAGGTGGTGATCGATGTGCTGGCGGGTTTGGATTTGCAGGGCGAGCGAATCGACGGGCTCACCGGGGTGTGGCTAGAGGGCCGCAAGCTGGCGGCGATCGGCGTCGGGGCGCGGCGCTGGATCAGCCAGCACGGCTTGGCCCTGAATGTGGATTGCGACCTGGCTGGTTTTGCGGCAGTGGTGCCCTGCGGACTCGGTGATCGGCCCGTGGGGCGTTTGGTGGATTGGCGGCCGCAGCTCAACGCCCAAGCCCTGCGCCGACCATTACTGGATGCTTTTGCCAGCCGTTTTGGCCTGGTGCTGCGGCCATCCAATCCCCAGGATGGGGTGATCAAGCTGTGACTGCAGCGCTGGCCAGGGAAATTCTTTTCCGCAGCGGGGAACATCTCGTTCTGGTTGTTTCCAGTGTGGCGTTGGCCCTGCTGATTGCCCTGCCCCTGGGTCTGGCGATTCAGTCGCAGCCCCGCTGGCGCCGCCTGGTACTGGGGCTGGCCAATGCCGTGCAGACCATTCCCAGCCTGGCGATATTCGGCTTGCTGCTCACCGTGCCCCTGCTCGGTGGCATTGGCTCCACGCCGGCGGTGGTGGCGCTGACCCTCTACGCCTTGCTGCCCCTGCTGCGCGGACTGCTTACCGGGCTCCAACAGGTTCCGCCTGGGCTGAAGCAGGCTGGGCAGGCCTTGGGGCTCAGTGGCGGCCAAGTGCTGCGCTATGTGGAGCTGCCGCTGGCCCTGCCCAGCCTGATGGCGGGCCTGCGGGTGGCTGCCGTGATCGCCGTGGGGGTGGCCACGATCGGCGCGGCGATTGGTGCCGGTGGCTTGGGGGTATTCATCTTCCGAGGCATCGCCACGGTGAACAACACCCTGCTGCTGGCTGGGGCGCTGCCGGCGGCGGCCATTGCCCTGGCTGCCGATGCTTGTCTGGGTGCCCTGGAGAATCACCTAATTCAGGGGACGCGGCGGCCACTCCACAGGTCATGGCTATGGCAAGAGATCCGGCAGCGGTGGGCCCTGTCGGCGGCTTTGATCAGCTCGGCCCTGCTTGCTGTCGCCCTCAGCTGGCATCACGTTGCCAGTCCAGGCCCTGCTGGCTCGGTGGTAATCGGGGCCAAGGGTTTTACCGAACAGCAGTTGCTCGGTGAACTGCTGGCCCAGGAGATTGAAGAACACACTTCGCTGCAGGTGCGGCGCGAATTCAGCCTCGGCAGCACCTTCCTCTGCCATGAGGCCGTGCGCCAGGGCCGGGTCGATGGCTACGTCGAATACACCGGCACGGCCTGGTCGGCGATTCTCAAGCAGCCCTCGGGCCCCGGCGCCAGCGACCGCGCCAGCCTCTGGAACCGTGCTCGCCGGCTCTACGCCGAGCGCTACGGGCTGAGGATGTTCCCCTCGCTTGGCTTTGAGAACACCTTTGCGATTTTGATCCGCCAAGCCAAGGGGCAGCAACTCGGGCTCCGGACCATCAGCCAGGCGGTGCAGCCCGCCCGCGGTTGGCGGGCCGCCTTCGGCTACGAGTTTTTCAACCGGGGCGATGGCTACCCGGGGCTAGCGAGCCGCTATGGACTGCGTTTCGCCGCGCCTCCCACGGCCATGGATCTCGGCCTCACCTATCGGGCCCTGGCCGACGGCCGGGTGGATCTGATTGCAGGAGATAGCACCAGCGGCCTGATTCCCGCCCTGAAGCTGCAGGTGCTTTTGGACGATCGCCACTACTTCCCCTCCTATGACGCGGTGCCCGTGTTCAACACCGCAAGCCTGGAGAGCCATCCGGAGCTGGTGCCGGTGCTGGAGAACCTGGCGGGCCGCCTCTCGGCCGCCACCATGCAACAGCTCAATGCCGCGGTGGATCTGGACCACCAGAGCCCCGAACTGGTGGTGCGCCGCTGGCGGCAGGTTCACTGAACAGTCCCCTTCCTGGCAGGTTGGCGTGCGCCCCAGGGGTGTTAACACTGCTGGCAAGCCCTACCGCTTCCCCCGCCGTGGCCCGCGCCGCATCCCCCGCTGAAATCCATTGGAGCGGCAGTCGCCGCGATCGCCAGGCCCTGGCCCAGCGCGCCGACTGGAGCGGCCTCACCGGCCTGGAGCAGCTCTGGCCCGTGCTGGCTGAGCGCCACGGCGAGGCCCTGGCCTTGGAGGCCCCCCATGCAGCTACGCCCGAGCAGCTCAGCTACCGGCAGCTGCAGCAGCGCATCGAGCAGGCCGCGGCGGCCTTTGCCGGCCTGGGCGTGGGCGCTGGCGATGTGGTGGCCCTGTTTGCTGAAAACGGCCCCCGCTGGCTGCAGGCCGACCAGGGGCTGATGCGGGCCGGCGCCGCTGATGCGGTGCGGGGTAGCGCCGCTCCCGTGGAGGAGCTGGCTTACATCCTTGAAGATTCGGGCGCCGTCGCCCTAGTGGTGGAGTCGGCCGCCCTGCTGGCTAAGCTGGCCCTGTCTGCCGAGGCCCTGGCGCGCTTGCGCTTCGTGGTGCTGTTGGAGGGGGAACGGGGCGAGGGGGCGGCGCCAGTGCCCTGCTTCGGCTGGGGCGAACTGCTTGAGCGCGGGGCGTCGGCGTTGGCTTGCGGCACGCCGGCCCCGCCAGCTCCGGCTGCTGCGGCCCGACTCGCCACGATTTTGTACACGTCTGGCACCACGGGGCAGCCCAAGGGCGTCCCCCTGAGCCACGCCAACCTGCTGCACCAGCTGCGCCATTTGGGGGTGGCCGTGGCACCCCAACCGGGCGACCGGGTGGTGAGCGTGTTGCCGATATGGCACTCCTATGAGCGCAGTGCCGAATATTTCCTTCTGGCCTGCGGCTGCCGCCAGACCTACACAACCCTCAAGCAGCTGCGTGCCGACCTGCAGCGGGTGCGGCCTCACTATTTGATTAGTGTGCCGCGGCTGTGGGAGGCCCTGCTCTCTGGCTTTGACGACGCCATGGCGGCCATGCCGGCCTCGCGCCAGCGGCTGCTGGCTGCGGCCCTGGCCAACAGCCGCGCCTACGCCCGCCGCCGCCGCCAGGCCCTCGACCTCACCCTGTGCCCCGAGGGCGTGCTCTCGCGGCTCGCAGCGGCGGGCTTGGCGCTGCTGCGCTGGCCCCTGCACCGGCTGGCGGCGGCGCTGCTCTGGCCCAAGGTGCGCCAGCAGCTGGTGGGTGGCCGGCTGCGTACGGCGATCAGCGGTGGCGGTGCTCTGGCTACATACGTTGATGGCTTCTTCGAGGCCATCGGCATCGAGCTGTTGGTGGGCTACGGCCTCACCGAAACCAGCCCGGTGCTCACCTGCCGGCGCCGCTGGGCCAACCGCCGCGGCAGCGCCGGCCAACCCCTGGCGGGCACCAGCCTGCGGATCGTTGATGCCGAATCCGGAGAGCTGCTAGCCCTAGGCCAGCGGGGTCGGGTGCTGGCCCGCGGCCCCCAGGTGATGGCGGGCTACTGGGGCAAGCCGGAGGCCAGCGCAGCCGTGCTTGATGCCGAAGGCTGGTTTGACACCGGTGATCTGGGCCACCTACTGCCCGATGGCTCCCTGGTGCTCACCGGCCGAGCCAAGGACACGATCGTGCTGAGCAGCGGCGAGAATATCGAGCCAGGCCCCCTCGAGGAGGCACTGGTGGCTAGCTCTCTGATCGAGCAGGTGCTGCTGGTGGGCCAGGACCGCAAGCAGCTCGGCGCCCTAGTGGTGCCCAAGGCTGAGGCTCTGGCGGCTTTTGCTAGCAAGGTTGCAGGTGAACAGGCTCTCGGCAAACAAGCTTCAGACGCACAAGCTCTGTTGCGGGCCCTGACGCGGGATTGCAACCGCCTACTGGCCGCCCGTCCCGGCTCCCGCCCCGACGAACGCCTCGGCGGTGTGGCCTTGGTGGAACCATTCACGCTTGAAAATGGCCTGCTCACCCAGACCCTCAAGCAGCGCCGCGACCGGATCACGGCCCGCGACGCGGCGGCGATCGAGGCCATCTACGCGCCCCGGTGAGGGTTGTGGGTGCGGTGCGGCGAACCGGCCGTTGACCCAGATGCGCCCTGCTGACAACCTGAGCGCTGCTTTACATACCCCATGGCTGACGGCTCCCTAACGATCAAACGCACCATCACCGTGCGTGCCGTGGTTACTCCCCGCTGGAAGGAGGATGCCGAGCGCGAGCTCAGCAATGCCATCGCCAATGTCGATGCCCAGCTTTCCCAGCTGGAGCAGGAGGGTCAGCAGCTGGTTGACGAGATCCGCCGCCAGAGCGCCAACCCCCTCGACCCCCGGGTGCAGGAGCAGGTTGCTTCGTTGCAACAGCAGGTGGCGTCTAAGCGCGCCGAGCTGGAGGAACAGAAGCGCCAGATGCTGGAGCAGCAGCGCCAGGTGCGTGAATTGGAAATGGAGCAGATCGTTGAGCAAGGCCAGATTGAAAGCATCTGCGATGTGCAGGTGGGCGACAACCTGGTTGAGAAACTGCAAGCAGCAGTGCTGGTGCGTGATGGCGTGATCGAGGCGATCGAAGCCGGCTAATCGCCCTGGCCGGAGCCGCGTAAAATCCCCCCAATTGCGCGGCAGACCTCCGTTGGCCACCCACGAAATCTTTATGCCGGCCCTCTCCTCCACCATGACGGAGGGCAAGATCGTGGAGTGGCTCAAGCAGCCCGGCGACAAGGTCGAGCGCGGTGAGTCCGTGCTGGTCGTTGAGTCGGACAAGGCCGACATGGATGTGGAGTCTTTTAACGAGGGCTACCTGGCAGCCGTGTTGATGCCCGCTGGCGGCACCGCACCGGTGGGCGAAACGATTGGTCTGATCGTCGAAACCGAGGCTGAGATTGCCGAGGTGGCGGCAAGGACCCCGGCTGCGCCCGCCTCTGCACCAGAGCCAGCTGTGACTCCAGCTCCAGCTGCTGCCGCCGCGCCGCCGGCCCCTGCTCCGGCTCCTGCTCCTGCTCCCGCCACTCCGGTCATCCCGGTGGCGGCTCCGGCCTCCACGGCCAGCGGCCGGGTGGTGGCTTCCCCGCGGGCCAAGAAGCTTGCATCCCAGCTGGGTGTCGACCTGGGCGCCCTGCGCGGCAGTGGTCCGCACGGCCGTATCCAGGCGGAAGACGTGTTGGCAGCCACCGGTCAGCCGATCACGGTGCCGCGGGTGGCTGAGGGTTCAGGCCCCGCTTCCGCACCCGTAGCGGGCAACGGCGGCGCCGCTGCTGCGCCTGCTCCCGCGGGCGATGCCTTTGGCCGGCCCGGCGAGAGCGTGAGTTTCAACACGCTCCAGAACGCGGTGAACCGCAACATGATCGCCAGCCTGGCGGTGCCCTGTTTCCGGGTTGGTTACACGATCACCACCACCAAACTCGACGCCTTCTACAAGCAGGTGAAGCCCAAGGGCGTCACGATGACGGCCCTGCTGGCCAAGGCCGTTGGCGTGGTGCTGGCGCGCCACCCCCAGGTAAATGCCGCTACCAGCGCCGATGGCAGCGCCATGGTTTTCCCCGCCTCAGTGAATGTGGCTGTGGCCGTAGCCATGGAGGACGGCGGCCTGATCACCCCAGTGCTGGCCAACGCCGACAAGACCGACATCTATTCGATGGCCCGCAACTGGTCCGACCTTGTGGCCCGAGCCCGAGGCAAGCAGCTAAAGCCCGAGGAGTACAGCACCGGCACCTTCACCCTCTCCAACCTGGGAATGTTTGGAGTGGATCGCTTCGACGCGATCCTGCCCCCTGGCACCGGAGCCATCCTGGCGGTGGCCGCTTCCCGGCCTGCAGTGGTGGCAGGCAAGGACGGCTCGATTCGGGTGGCCAACCAAATGCAGGTGAATCTCACCTGCGACCACCGCACGATTTATGGCGCCCACGCCGCCGCCTTTCTCAAGGATCTGGCTCAGCTGATCGAGACCAACCCAGAAAGCTTGGCGTTCTGAAGCACCTATCGCAATGAAACAGCCTGCGGCCCAACTCCTGCTCCGCAGGCTGTTTGGCAAGCCTCTGCCGCGAGCGGATGCCTCCGCTCAGCGCCTGCCAAGTGTGCAGGCTCTGCCGATTCTTTCCTCAGATGCTCTCTCCTCGGTGGCCTACGCAACCGAGGCTGCGCTTGGGGTTCTGGTGTTGGCCGGCAGCCAGACCCTGGGCCTGTCGCTGCCGATCACCGCCGCGATCGTTGTTTTGATCGCCATTGTGGTGTTCTCGTATCGCCAGACGATCGAGGCCTATCCCCAGGGAGGTGGCTCCTATGTGGTGGCCCGCGAAAACCTGGGCACCGGGCCTTCGCTGGTGGCGGCAGCAGCTCTTTTGGTGGATTACACCCTCACCGCGGCAGTGAGTCTGATGGCAGGCACTCAAGCCCTCTCCTCGCTTTTGCCAGCCCTGCTCCCCTACGAGGTCCCCTTGGCGCTGCTGCTGCTCCTGGCTGTGGGATGGGCCAATCTGCGGGGCCTGCGCGAAGCCGGCCAGGCGTTCACCGTTCCCACCTACGCCTTTGTGGTGATGGTGGCGCTGCTGGCGGTGTTCGGCCTCCACAACCTGGTATTTGCCCATGGCTTTACGCCCGATGCGCCACCGGTGATCCGGGCGGTGGAGCCCCTGGGACTGTTTTTGCTACTGCGTGCTTTCAGCTCTGGCTGCTCTGCGATGACTGGCATTGAAGCCATCGCCAATGGAGTTTCGGTGTTTCGTGAACCGGCGGCTCGCCGGGCCCAGGCCACCTTGTTGGTAATGGGGGTAATGCTGGCGGCCATGTTCCTGGTCGTCAGCGGGCTTGCTTTCCTCTACGGAGTGGCTCCTGATCCGGAGCGCACGGTGCTGGCCCAAATCGGCATGAGGGTGTTTGGCGCGGGCAGTCCACTTTTCTGGGCATTGCAGATCACCACTCTGCTGATCCTTACCCTGGCGGCCAACACCGCCTTTGCGGGCTTCCCCCGATTGGCGGCGATGCTGGCCCATGACCGCTTCCTGCCCCGTCAGATGGGCTGGATTGGCGACAGGCTTGTATTTCAAAACGGTATCGCCGTGTTGGTGGTGAGTACCGCTCTGATCATCCTCGTGTGCCGGGGTGACACCAGCGTGGCTGTGAACCTCTACGCCTTGGGCGTGTTCATGGCCTTCACCCTTTCCCAGGCCGGGATGGTGGTGCGCTGGTGGCGGCTACGGGGCGCTGGCTGGCTGGGCCGATTGACGATGAATGCCTTGGGAGCACTCACGACCTTGGTGGTGCTGCTGGTGATCGTGGTGGGAAAATTTGCCGAGGGGGCCTGGACAGTGGTGATTGCTATCCCGCTCCTGGTGTGGCTACTGGCTCGCATTCGGGGCCGCTATCAACGGGTTTACGCGGCTATTTCCTTGCCAGCCGAGGCGCAGGGCACAGTGCGTTTGCCTGATCGACGCGATCCCGTGGGCAACTGCAGCATCGTTTGGATCGCCTCCCTGTCGCGTCCATCTCTCGACGCCCTGCGCTACGCCGCCAAGGTGTCGGATCAGGTGATTGGGGTGTGGGTGCGCTCCGAAGAGGATGACATTGCGATGATCCGCCGCGACTGGCAACGGCTGGTGGGCGAGTCGCCCGGTATCCACTTGCATATCTTGGCAAGCCCCTTCTCCTCGCTGGTTGATCCGTTTGTGGCATTCGTGGCGTCTGAGGAGCAGGATCACCCTGATGTCACGTACACGATTGTGATGCCGATGGCGATACCTCGTTACAGCTTTGATTCGCTACTTCTCAATCAACGCGGCATCAATATGCACAGAGCCCTAGATGCCAGCGGCAATCGCGTTTTTACCCTCGTGCGCTATTACCTTCCGGCATGAGCGATTCCGCTGATCAACGGCTCTCCAGCTACGACTTTCATCTGCCCCAGGAGCGCATCGCCCAGCGTCCTGTGGAGCCGCGCCATGCCGCGCGGCTGCTGGCGGTGGAGGCCGCAGGCGTAGGCCCTGCTCCCCAGGCTCGTCATTTGAGCGTCTGGGACCTGCAGCAGGAGCTGAGGGAAGGCGACCTATTGGTGGTGAATAACACCAGGGTGCTTCGGGCCCGGCTGGAGGCGCGCCGGCCCAGTGGCGGGGCGGTGGAGCTGCTGGTGCTGGAGCCTTGGCATGGCGGGCCGGGCCAGTGGCTTTGCCTGGCTAAACCCGCCAAGAAGCTCAAGCCTGGTGATTGGATCGAGGTGGTGGCCGAAGGTCAGCCGCCGCTGCCGTTGCAGGTGCTGGGCAGCGACCCCGCCACGGGCGGCCGCATCCTGCAGTT
>Ga0105105_10001057_pt1 | contig 11838 bp, 20 predicted proteins | sample PPLLaktember2015_4_FD_79108 | JGI IMG/M metagenome (GOLD analysis project Ga0105105, IMG submission 79108) | Freshwater sediment microbial communities from Prairie Pothole Lake near Jamestown, North Dakota, USA - PPLs Lake P8 Core (1) Depth... | ecosystem: Environmental > Aquatic > Freshwater >... | reverse complement strand
GCTGATGCAACAATATACATTCAAATCATCAAAAGAAAAAGTAAAAGGTAGTAATAACAAAACGTGAGGGGATTTATACCCGTGGGTGCTCAATCCCGACAGGAGCACCTCTTTCTTATCCAACAGGTGAAAAAACCATGATTTTTTCAGGTTCTCCGGACTATCGAAATAATTAAATATGTAAACTGATATAAGTATATACATTGAAATAAATGGAGATATTAAAAATGGCGACATTAACCATATCCACACCTAAAGAATTAGAAACGTTAAAGAAGAAATATCCTACAATTGATTGGAATGAAGTCATGAAACAAGGCATTCTGAAAAGACTTCAAGAATTACAAAAATTTGAGAAGTTACAAAAAAGAGGTGCTCTATAAATGGGAACAACAACACTCACCCTATCAAACAAGACAAAAGAAGAGTTAAAACGATTTTCTTGGATCAACTGGTCAGAACTTGCACGAATCGAAATTCTCAAAGAAGCAAAAAGACAACAAACATTTGAAGAAGTAGAAAAAATCCTGAAAAAAAGTAAACTTACTGAAGAACATGCGCAACAACTTGCTGACGAAACAAGCCGTGCTCTAGCAAAAAGATATAAGAAGATGCTGGAGAAAAAATAAATGCTTTTTGTTGTCGATGCCAACGTTGTCATTTCTTCATTAATTAAGAAAGGAATAACATTCACGGTTTTCAAATATAATGCTTCTATAAAACACTGTGAATTCATTGCACCAGAATTCCTTTTCTCTGAAATAAACATGGAAAAAATACAGTCATTAACAAAACTCTCAAAAGAAGATATAGAAAAAACATTTTCGCTAATCACCGAACAAATCGAATTTATCCTGTTTTCAAAATTCGCTGATAGATTACCGGCGGCGATGAATATCAACTTTAAAGATTCGCCATATCTTGCACTTGCGCTAACATACAAGTGTCCTATTTTCTCGGGAGATAAAGGCTTGAAAAGACAAACAAAAGTAGAGGTTTTCTCTCCTAGAGAATTATTAGATTTATTTAAATACAAATAAAAAATGAGTATAAGAAAAAAAACACGATATATCCAATAAAATAATTTATGGGGATTTATTCTCGTGGATACCAAATCCCGACAGGACCACCTCTTTCATTTTTTTTTCCTGGTGAAAATACATAAAAAATTTACGAAAATTGATTTTCCGCTGTTGCCGAAAAAAAGGAGCATGTACTCGAAAAGATAGATGTTGATGATTTCAGAGACGGTACATTCTAACTATAGACTTCGTATATTCTTCTTCAGGTTCATAGCAAACTCTTCTGCATATTTGAGGTCTTCGCTGTTGGGTCGTCCTTTGTTCATTCCACCAAAATATTTGAGGAAACTGTTGGTGTTGAATCCTTTACATTGAAATTCATCAATAATCAAGTAACCTTTAGATTGCAGTTTTCCTCTAAGTGCCGAGTGGTCGTTAATGAGTTTCTTTTCTCCGGTAATTCCACTGGTTGAGAAAATGAATGCTTTCTTATCAGTGACTTGTGACAGTGCATTGGCAAAGTCAAGTAGTTCTCTGTAGTGTTTTCCACTATCAATTCCTGCACCAAAACCTATTAAATCATATTTTTTCAGTTCATCAGAACCAGTATCTTGCGGAGACTTCACCTGCGCATCAAGAACTTTTGCTATCACCTGCGCTATTTTTTCTGTGTTTTTATGATGATAGGAAAACACGATTACAAGAGTTTTCATTGGAACTCAGGATACTATGTTGTTTTTTCCATGTTACGACGCAACCACCAGACGAGACCAATCAAAAGAGGAATCCCAAAGATGATGACCATCCAGATAATTACCCAAAGATATGAGGAGACGAGATAATCAAATTTCCATGTTGCAAACGGAACATTCCAGTTGCCATCAAGGTACACCTTGATGATGAAACCAATATTGACCAGGAAGGTTATTGCCCCCCCTCCATCCCGGCTCCGTGACTGTTTGCCGAAAAGATGCCCATGCCTATATTCTTTTCTTTCCTCAGCAGGTAGTTTTTTCCACCAGAGTAAATAGATAGCTGCTATTGTTACGAGCACCGGTATACCGATGAAAATAACCTCCCAGAAAAGTAAATGTAGCAAAAAAGTCACAAGATATCCCATGGTCCATAAATTTAAAGTTCCCGGTACAAGACCAGTCGCCTGAGCATCTCCAACAAACCATAAAAAAACAAGAACAGCACTCATCGCTGCTATCATAGCTGCAATGATAAACAACACAAGTATTTTCAATTGTCTTTGTATGAATTTTTTCCAGATCTTTTCACCATGTTCTGACTCAAGTTCCGTCATAATAACTTCTCTCCACCGTTAGAATCAGTAGCGATAATGACCTCTTGTATTTGTCGTTGATATATAACTATTTGTATAACCTGCTGGTTTTTAAAGACAGAGTTATACCTGTGATGCTCAATACCGACAGGAGCACTAAGGGGAACTAAATTCAATCTTTTTCTTTTATTATCTAGATTCACACAAAACTTGAGTCAAACATGTTTCCATACTATAAAAGTCAAATCTTCGTGCTTGACATTCAACCTATAAGGTTGTTAGGATTGATCATATAAAGCGATTGCTGTTTAGGGAATTGTACGTGAGGGGGTGTAGAAATGACAACTTTTGGACAACGTGTTAAAAAAGCGTGGAAAAATATCAACGAGATAAAGTCGAAAAACAATGAGATAAAACCGAAAAAAGATGAAAAATAAATAACCATCTCTTGATAGTGTGAGGGTGAAAATAGAATGATATGCCCAACGTGTGGTGGTGATACATTTAGGTTGGTTTCTGATGTAGGTTTAAAATGTCAAAATTGTGGATATATTTATAGTATAGAGCGAAAAAAATGAATTAACATGCCTTTGTTTTTCAACGTCTTTGTATACTCGTTACGTGGCTCATTCAACAATGATTGGTGTTGAAGAATGAATGAAACCTTAACAAACACGTGATTCTCTATTCATCAGGATTGGAGTATTGTCTGCCAAAGTCATCTTTTTGTTTGCGTGTTTTATTAACAATCTTAGCGTTCGGGTCATCAAATTCGTTGGCGCAGTCGTGACATCGATATTTCGGTGTCTTTCTTTTTCTGATGGTAATCTTCATACTTTCACATATTGGACAAACTGCAATAAAATCCTTCGCTATCTGATAAAATGTATTATGAGATCGTTGTAGAAAGTTATCTTCTTCTTTTATCAAAATTCAATCTCCGATGTTGATATTTTTTATTTTCGTATAAATAAATCTGTTGGGGAGGTTATCAGTAATTGATTCTTGTTAATCAAAAAATTGCGGTAGTTATTCCTTTTGTCTTCTCGATGTATTTCTCCAAACATGATGGACAAAAAGAAACAATTTCAAAGCCTTTATCACCTGTTGTATAATGAATTGTTACGTCATCTCCTTGAAAAATTTTAGCACATCGATTAAAAATATATTTCATTTATTTCACCTTATTTTCCCATTTTAGTTTATTATTTTCGATATAGAAATTCGTCATGTACACTATTTGTCTGCTATAGGGTCGTTCTTCTTTTTTTGCGAGTTTTTTTATTAGGAGGTTTTCTTGCTTGGTTAAAGAGATGTTCATTCGTATCCTTTTTTCCATATCTTACACAAACACGTAATAATTATACATACTTATATGCCTTCCTACACAACGATATAAACTCTCTACTGCTTACCGACATTATCCGACTAATTTCAGAAAGGATTGGTGAATTCAATGATTATAGATAGAGAATTTTCAAATTTTGAGAACCAGGGTAATAGAAAATTTCGAAAACGACATCACTCATTTGACGACGATTATTACAAGGCAAGATTTGAGAAGTGAATCGCTTCGTTGAAATTAGGATTTTTTAGGAGTGATAAAGAATATGAAAGTAGCAATGATTGGCTGGGAATACCCACCGTTTACTGTAGGTGGTTTAGGTACCCATTGTTATGGACTTACGCGAAGTCTTTGTAATATGAATGTGAAAGTAGATTTTTATATGCCTCAAACGAAACATGGCGCGACAAGCGATAATCATAATTTGGTTATAAAAGAAGTGGGAGAGACGACAGTTTTTCCATATGATCGTCCGGTAAGTAATGAAATTGTTGGTGAGTTTTTTGAGGCTGTTTCTCGTTATAATTCATTAGTTGTCACAAAAGTGAAAGGACGATATGATGTCATTCATTGTCATGATTGGCTGACGATACATGCAAGTATCGCGTTAAAGGACCTCCTGGGAGTTCCCCTTGTTCTTACGGTTCATTCAACCGAGTATGACCGAAGTGGCTGGCTTCATCCAAATCAATGGTTCATTGATATTGAACGAGCAGGGATGGAAAAAGCTGATAAAATTATCGCTGTAAGCCAATTTACAAAAAGAACGATCATTGAAAAATACGGGATAGATCCTGATAAGATTACTGTTATTTATAACGCAGTGTATCCAATTCCCGAAGGCGAGAAACAGAAACTTGTATTATTTTTAGGTCGTCTTACCATTCAAAAGGGTGCTGATGTCTTTCTCCGAGCCGCTAAGAAAGTAGCAGAATTTGAACCTGGTGTACGCTTTGTGATAGCCGGTACTGGTGATTTGCTTCCAGAGTTGATCAATAAGGCTGTTAAATTGGGCATCTCAAATAGAGTCATTTTCACGGATAGACTCACTGATGATGAAATGAAACATATGTATGGGATTGCGAGTGTGTATGTGATGCCCTCGGTTAGCGAACCTTTTGGCATCACCGCTTTGGAGGCAATCTCAGCGGGTACTCCAACGATTGCTTCAAAAACCGCAGGGGTCTGCGAGACGATTCATAATTGTTTAAAGGTCGATTTCTGGGATAGTGACGAAATAGCAAATAAAATCATATCCTTGTTACGCTATGAATCGTTAAATAAAACACTCACCGAAAACGGAAAACGGGAAATTGAACTTTTTACGTGGGATAACGTTGCAGAAAAAACACTCGATGTTTACAGTGGTCTCAATGTTGCGAGATTGAAAAAACAGCTTGAGGAACGAGAAAGGATATATGAGTTGAATACAAAACCTACGAAGCATAAAAAGAAACAACACAAGTAGATATGATGATAAATTTTAAGACGTTATTTTACACAAATATGTAATAATTTTGCATACTTATATGCCTTTATACACAATGATATATACTGCCTACTGCATACTACAATCATCTGACAAAATTTGGAAAGGACCAGTGAAATCAATGAAAACCAATGAACAAGTAAAACGACCGTTAGAATTACACACGATTTCACACTTTGCAATCAAATCCTTATTTCCCAGACCAAATACTTAACGATTACACAGAAAATGAAAACTAAGAAAGTGAGATAGATAAAAAATCATGGATGATTAATATCGTCCAAATCTCTTTTTTAGAAGGAAAAATTGAATAAAAATTTGTGTCTAATATGCTATGAGCAGAAATTTAGTAAGAAATAATGACTTAAAATGTCAAGGAATCGAAGTGTATAAGGAGGATATATAATGCCATCAATCTGTCTGTATTTTGAGGTACATCAGCCAATGAGATTAAATCGTTTTACGGTATTCAACATTGGCGCAAACCATAATCGATCATCTGACTATTTTAATCGTAAACTTAACCAAGAAATTTTTGAAAAAGTTGCAAAAAAATGTTATCTTCCAACAAATAAAATATTGCTTGAATTAATCAATAAATATGAAGGTAAATTTCGGGTTTCATTTAGTTTAACTGGTACATTCATCGAATATTGCGAACGTTATATGCCTTCAGTTCTTGATAGCTTTAAAGCACTGTTTGCCACAGGTGCTGTTGACCTCATCGAGGAGACATATTTTCATTCACTTTCAAGCTTGTATGACGATCTAGACGAGTTCGAAAAGCAAGTACACATGCATCGTCAGACAATAAAAAGAATATTTAACTACGAACCAAAAATGTTTAGAAACACGGAAACAATCTATGATAACCGTATAGCAAAAAAAATCGCTGAGTTAGGATACAAAGGAATTATCACTGAAGGAGCAGATAAAATTTTAGGATGGCGGTCTCCAAACTTTATCTATAAGCCAGTGAATGCAGATATCAAAGTACTCATGAGAAACTACAAGCTTAGTGACGATGTCGGATTCCGGTTTTCTTCCCGAAACTGGCCTGAATTCCCCCTAACAGCAGATAAATACGCAAACTGGATGGCCAATTCGTTCGGAGATGTCATAAATCTTTTCATGGATTATGAGACATTCGGGGAACATCAATGGATAGAAACCGGGATCTTTGAATTCCTCAAACATCTCCCCGGGGAAGTCTTCAAACATGAGAATCTTGATTTTGCGACCGTCAGCGAGGCGGTGGAGCGATATGAGCCTGTTGGAGAAATAGATGTTCCCTTGGCAATTTCATGGGCTGATGAAGATCGTAATGTATCTACATGGCTTGGAAATGATATGCAAATAGCTTGTTTTAATGAATTAAAATATATCGGGAGAAAACTTAACGAAAAGGGGAATGAGAGGTTACTTAAAACTTGGCGTCGTCTCCAAACATCAGATCATCTGTATTACTGTTCAACAAAAGGTCTTGCTGATGGAGCGGTCCATGCCTATTTTAGCCCCTATGAAAATCCTTACGAAGGTTTTATGAATTATATGAATATATTACAAGATCTCAAACAAAGAGTAGTGTTGTAAAGCTTGGTAATAATATGTTAGAGGAGGTACCGGATAATGCCAAAATGTGAACATTGTGGTAAATCCTTTAAAACAAAAAGAGCGCTCCATATCCACTATACAAAAGCACACAATAAAGGATATGCCTAACAGACTCGGTTTGGAACGATGAAAAAAAGTAATCGAGTTATGTGCAATACGATTGATTGATGATGAAAAAAGATTACATTGTTTAGGAAATTTCATACTCTATCGTATAAGCACAAGGGGGAATTAAAATGACTGAGAAAATAAAAAATTCTGGATATTCGACAATAGATGAAATCATTACGGATATCTTACGAGTACTATCACCAGAATATCAAGAAAAAATAAAAGAAATGTCAATCGAGGATTTTCGTGATATAGAACATTTCAACTTTGGACAATGGATTAGAAACAAATACTTTTATCAGAATCCTGCACAGGAACAACTAAGTAGAAGTCTAGGCGGATTAGAAAAAAATATCATGCTACTTGACAGTGACCGTTTCTCACATATTATTCTAGAAGCATTATGGGAGAAATCAAAACTAAAAACAAACAACAACCCTGAAATAGGGAGCCCCATCCAGGAGAAAAGATAGAAAAAGAAGATCATCCACAGATGATATTATCAGGCAATTTCTTTTTCAACTCCTCGAAAAGATCAGATGTTTCTTTATTACTCGTTCGACTTAGAAATCCAACAATTCCAAAATTGATCGATTGATGATCATAAGTAATTCCTATCGCTTTCCGACCGGACCGTAGACCTTTCGCAGAAGAAAAACTCACCTTGGTTATCCTAGCAAATGGGATATAGATAAGTTGCTCTGAACCCAAGGCGTGATGAAGAAGAAATATCAATCGTTGATTAGACAGCAGAACAACTCCTTGATTTTGCTTGGCCAATTTTTCAGAGAAGTTGAATATTTTACCCTTGAACTCGATTGTTTCCCTATTCAACAATTTTAGATTTTTTTTAAGTTCTTTTTCTGCTGAGATATCACTTTTTACTTCATCTATAATAATTTCATTTTGTGGATTCATTTCAATTTCCTCGGTTCATTGTTTATTTTTTCTTTTTCGCTAAGCAGATTTCAATTGAAGACACATTCGAGGTTCTCCCTTCCTCATTGGTAACGCTCTCCGTACCAATTTTTATTTCGTTTATAACTGCATCTGTGACAAAACGATTTCTTGTTATCTCTGTTGCATCTACCGCAGTACTAATCGCCCTACCTCTTGCTTTTATGATAACCTCATCCGAACCACTGTTAAACTGTGTGACTACTGCCAGCACATAGTTCATCGGAGGTTTGTGTCCTATATAAACCACGTTTTCGTCAGATCTGCTTTTCTCTGTTGTTTTCTTTTCTTTTGTTTCTTCGATCATACTTTTTCCTCGTTTACACTACAAGGTCATAACATGTAGTGGTTTAATAAACTATAAGTATAACTACAACGAGACCTATAATAAAATTATTGCTACGTATGGAGTAAAAAATACTCGGTTTAGAACGATGAATGAAAAAACAGGGAGCGTAGTAAGAATTATATATTTCCGCATCCCAAAAGAGTTTAACGAATTTGTAAAAGATTTTTAAGAACTAAGATAGCCCGGGTATGGTTTGAGATATTAAGATAAAGGGAGAACGAAAGGAGAAAATACTCTTGTCAATCATCACCACAAAACATGAGGTTAAGTTTTAGATGGTATAGGTTTTTAAAGAAATAATTGTTTTAATATTGTAATTTGAGGAGAAAAGAACATGCCAAGATGTCCACAATGTGGGAAATTTTTTAGGAGTAAAAGGGCGTTAACAAAACATAATACCGAAGCACATACGAAAAAAATACCTCATATTGGGAGAACCCGAAATATTGTTTAGATTTTAAAGAACGAGGTATCAACAGGGAAAAATCTCCATTGAAACAACTTATTCAAAGAATGATTCATGTTTACTTTTTGAATGGTTTTTTAAGGATATGTTTTTAAAGAAGTAAAAGCTACAAAATAATAAGGTGGAGATAAAAGATATGCCAAAATGTGAACATTGTGGAAAATCTTTTAAAACAAAAAGAGCGCTCCATATCCACTATACAAAAGCGCACAATAAAGGATATGCCTAAATTAGTCGGATTGCAGATCTGATAAAGGGGAGGCACAAATGAAAGATGAAAAATATTCCAAAGACGGAGACGAACGGAGCAGAAAAACACAAATAAAACGAAAAACAGAATGGAAAAAATGCGATAAGGAGCAGATAGAAGAAAATAAAAGAATACAAAAAGATAAAATCATTGACGAAGAAGAAGACGAAGAAAAAGAAGAAGAAGATGAATATGCGAATTATTCAAAAAAGAAACGGTGAAGATAAAAATATATAATCTTCTAGAAAAAATAGTCAACATCGCATTTAAAAAACCAACATAGAAATCTTTATTTAATAATATCGACGAAACAATAGCATGGTTAAACCCATGTCTTTGTACAAGTGATTATTTAGTAAGTATACAGGTTACCTACCATTGTTTTGAAATAAAATCTATAATTATCGTTTATCTATGCAAATAATAGATTCATATGTTTTCTAGCTAGATAGAAAAAACTTTATGACTTTGTTGTTACAATGGTTTTTAATCCTTCGAGGATGTGGGAGAATCTATACGTCTATCCAGACGTTTGCATTCGATACAGACAGAATGACGATGCTCGTAGCATCTCTCACAGACAAGCCGTCCGCAGAGATGACAGGTAAACATCGCACCTGGTCGTCCACAAATGTCACATAATCCGACTACATCTGGCATATGTCTTCACTTCCTTATTGAAATCAATTTTTTCCGTGATCCTTACAGTGGCATCATTTAATTTTTTTTTTAGTGATTATTCATTTCGTACTTTAATTCTTTTTATGGTCGGTAGAATCATACCACGAAAACCTTCATTTATAATATAATTAATATCACTTGTTGACCAAGAAGATTCTGCAATGCAACCAAGATTACACGTTTTACACTTATTATATTGGGAATACATTTTCTGTAGTTGCTTTGACTTCCAAACATCGGATAATCGCTGTTCCCGTAGGTTAATGTGATGTTCATGCAAGAAAAGACAAGGTGCCATCAAAAAACCTCTATGATCTATTTGTACACATTTCCAGGGATTACATGCATAGTCAAAATGACCTAATTGATTGAAGTATCGTTTAGAATTACTAATAGGATATACCGATTTATGATCCAAAACAACTTGTTTGAAATACTGTAATTGCTCCTGTGTTGGAATAAATTCTTTTGCATTCAGGCCACCAATTGGATCTAGTAAATTAAACGTTATCGTATCCATCTTCAGTTCGTCAAAAACCATGTGAATGAGTTCATGTATTTCATCTGCATTTCTGTTACTTACAGTAACAACCGCACTCACTTCGGTTTCTGCTTTTAACGCACTCAAACCATCCATGAGCACATGGATATTTTTTTTAATCTGTTCTAACCAATCTTTCCCTCTGATTTCAGTGTATATCTCAGGATGAATGGTGTCTAAAGAAATTCCAATAAAATCAAAATTTTCTGCTATCTTCTCTACATGATCTTTATGAAATAAACTGAGGTTGGTGACAACCATAGGGACGAGACCTTGCGTTTTTGCATGAGACGCTAGTTCAAATAAATCAGAACGAAGGAAAGGCTCGCCGCCACTAAACGTCAAGGTAACAGCACCTATTTTTGATATATCAGTGATAATTCTTTTCCATTCTTCGGTATTGGGTTCGTTTTCTTTTTTATTTTCCCACATCCCACAATAGTTACAGCGAGAATTACATAAAGAAGTGATAGTAATGTAAGCAAAGGTCGGTCGTTTGACAGAAGGACCTATATGATTATACGCATAATTTTTTATAAACTTCAGACCATGTGATTTTTTCATTTATTTTCCTTCCGTCTATTTACACCTATCTTTTGTCTAATCATTTTCATTCATCGTATGTATCGTATTATGGCACGTTCATAATCCGATACTGTGGAATATACCTAGGAGAAAATCTAGTCCGATCAGGGCGATAATAACAATTGCGATGAATATGAGAACCCATATTGCAAACTTTATTACACCCCAAAGTATGAGAGCGATCGCAAGAATACCAAGGAGTACTACCCAAAACGGTATTGTAAAACCGAATATATCCATCTATCTCACTTCTCCATTTACAATCGATTTTTAAGTTCTCATTATGTTTTTACCTGCTGGACGGTTTTTGACCATTCCTTTTCCACCAGGACGACCGCCTGTCTTTGCTCCTCTTTTAGCGCGGTTTTTAGCTGCAGTCATTCTACCGCCTCTACTTTTTTTTGCCATATTTTATCTACCTCCATAATTTTTCTTTTTTCATTCTATCTTATCTCTTATTTTAAGATCTAAGAAATCAAACGATTTTTATGATTCCCATTAGCACCATAACGATAATAGCCAATACTATCGCTCCGAGAAGACCAAATATGAACCAACCCGCTACGAATGCTATTACCGAAAGTATGGTAATGTGAGTCCATTCAACTTTTATTGCTGCCATTTTGATCATTCTATGCTTTGGTTAACGTGATAGATCCACCCATAGAATTTGTAAATATCAACTGATCACCGGTTGGAAATCTATAATCATAAGTCACACCAAGGGATCCGCCAGACTCAGAAGTGAAGGTTATTTTTTCACCTGCAACAGCCCAGGTGTAGGTTCCGCTTAATGATATGTCGCCCAGTTGACCAGTCGTCGTTACTTTGTTATCACTAGTGAAGACCATTGATCCATCACCACCGGATGTTGTCCAGGTTCCAATAAATTTATTTTTATCAACTGCGTTCGTACAACCGCTCAGGCTTATTGTTGTCAACATCACTAGCATAATTCCAACAAGGAAAAATTGTTTTTGTTTTTTCATCTAAATACCTCTACGTATAGTGATAACAATCTCCCTATGCATATATAGAAATGACTGAATAACAATAAAAAAACAGTATAAAAACAGTTCAAAACTCAATGATATTGGAGAACGACATGATAGATAGAAAAGGAATCATGTAGGTAACGAT
>Ga0105105_10001056_pt1 | contig 11852 bp, 11 predicted proteins | sample PPLLaktember2015_4_FD_79108 | JGI IMG/M metagenome (GOLD analysis project Ga0105105, IMG submission 79108) | Freshwater sediment microbial communities from Prairie Pothole Lake near Jamestown, North Dakota, USA - PPLs Lake P8 Core (1) Depth... | ecosystem: Environmental > Aquatic > Freshwater >... | reverse complement strand
GGTGCCGAGGTTCACCCCCTTGGCGCCCAGCAGTGCCTCGTAAAACGCGGTGAAGTTGAGGCGCTCGCCGCCGTCTTTTTTGGTGCTCACATAGCCGCACTCACGCACGAGCTCCGACTTGGAGACGTCGCCCAGTTCCTTGACCTTGGTAAGCAGTTCGGGGCCGGTAAGCATCGTGACTTTTGGAGCGAAGTTCACAACATACCAAACCCGCAAACTGTGTCAATCCACTACATCATCAGGCAAGACTTTGTTTCCGCTGGATTCCCGGCAACCAGTAATGCAGCCGCGCGATAATTCGGCAGCCGCCTGTCAACGGAAGTCTTAGCAGGCGTGCGTATGGACACTGTTGATGCCGGCCGGGCCTTTTCCACCATGCCTACCGGCAGCGCTTCGGAGCTGGGGGTTTCGGCCAGCACCGGGTTGTGCATACGCATGGTTTCAACGGTGGTGCCGCAGCTTCCGGCAAGGAAGTCGAGCGTGTCGCCTGAGCGCAGCACGTAGACGCGGTTTGGCTTGAGCGTGAAGGTCACTCTCTCGCCCTGTCCGCTCCATACCAGGTCGCCGATGCCACCGTGTCCATAGGCGTTGCCAACGATCAGCAGCGCAGCAACTGCTCAACCATCCTCCCAGCGGAATCCCATGTCATCCCAGGCTTTTTGATCCTCGATCGGTTCGAGGTGGGTGAGCACGTGGGTGCGGGGCAGAGCCGTGGCGATTTCTCGCTCAAGCTGGTCGCAGAGGTCATGGCCGGCCTGCACTGTCCAGGCGCCTGGCACCAGCAAGTGAAAGGTCACGAATCGGCGCGAACCGGCCACCCGGGTGCGCAGGGCATGGAAGCGTATCTCCTCCGTTTTATGGGAGTCGAGCAAGGCCTCCAGCGTTGCTTGCTCTTCTTCAGGCAAGGAACGATCCAGCAGGCCGGAAGCGGTTTCGTGGAGCAGCTTCCAGCCGGTGACAACAATATTGAGCGCCACCGCGATGGCAATCAGTGGATCGAGGATCGTCAGCCCGGTGACTTTCACCAGGCCAATTCCCAGCACCACTCCGATCGAGGTCCAGACGTCAGTCAGCAGATGGTGCGCGTCGGCTCGCAGGGTGATCGAGTGGAAACGGCGGGAGGCTCGTAGCAGGATCCAGGCCACTAGGCCGTTGAGGGCGGTGGCCACCAGGGAGAGAGCCAGACCGATTCCTAGTTGCGCCAAGGGCTCGGGTTGTAGCAGTCGGCCAACGGCGGCGTAAATGATCGCCAGAGCCGCTACCACGATCAGCACACTCTCCAGACCACTCGAGAAGTATTCGGCCTTGAAATGGCCGTAGTTATGGCTCCGGTCGGCCGGTTTGGCGGCCAGAGTGAGCGCCCAGATGGCGCCAAAAGCTGCTACTAGATTCACCCCAGATTCCATCGCATCGGAGAGCAACCCCACCGACCCGGTAAGCCGCCAGGCCGCCGTCTTCAGCACGATCGTGGACACCGCAGCTGCCACCGAGAGCAACATGTAGGAGCGCGGGGAGGCAAAGGCCATGGGAACCGAATGGTGGCAACGGCATGATGGCGCCGTTGGCGTAAAGGCGCTCACTTCCCGAAGTTGCCTGATCTTGCTGGGATTCTCGGTTTGCCCATAGCCGTACTTTGCACCGGCATTTTTTTCTTGCTGTCCCTGCAGGATGTGGATACGGATCACTAATCCGCGCCAATCTCTATCTCTGCCCCACTCAACGATGGGCCTTAATCCTCTGCCTTTTGTTTGCGCAATTGCAGCCAAGCTGGGGAGTGCCCGCTGGATTGGTTCAGCTTGAGCAGCCGTTAGGCCTTCTTGTGGGGATGATTATTGTAATTATCGTAGTGCGATGTTTTTTCATCTGCGGCATGTCTTGCGTTATGCCTACGACCGGCCGGTATTTCTTGAAACCACCACTCTGAGGCTCACCCCTCGCAGCGATCCAGCCCAACGTCTGTTGCATCATCAGATGCACATAAGTCCGGAGCGAGCCGGCAGCAGCAGTGTGCTGGAAGCTGATGGCGGCGAGGCATTAGTTCTTTGGTTTGATGGGCTCCAAGAAGAGCTCAGCATCGAGGTTGAGATGGTGGTGCACACCACCAGGGAGAACCCCTTCGGTTGGATCGTCACCTATCCACCAGTCTTGCAATTGCCTGCCACCTATCCACCGTCAGAAGCCAATTCACTTGTGTCTTGCCTGCAGGGGAGCAAACCCATTGCCAATGCTGTGCAGCAGTGGGCAGCTGAATTGGCTGCAGCGGTCGATGGCTCCTCCATCAACTTCTTGATGCACTTGGCAGACGAAATTCATCAAGGCTTTCATCACGTCGGCCGACCTGACGGTGAGCCGATGGAGCCCGTCGATACTTTGACCACGCGGACGGGTGCCTGCCGCGACACCGCCATGCTCTACGTGGAGGCTTGCCGCAGCCTTGGTCTTGCGGCTCGCTTCGTGAGTGGCTACTCGATGCACCACCCCGAGGAGGTAAGCAGGCATGAATTGCACGCTTGGGCCGAAGTCTATCTGCCCGGTGCTGGTTGGCGGGGCTATGACCCCAGCCTTGGCCTTGCCGTTGCTGATGGACATGTGGTGCTGACTGCCGCTCCCGATCACCGACTGGCTGCTGCTGTGAGCGGGAGTTACCGAGGCACCGGAGTTGGATCGTCGATGCACTACCTGGTTGATGTTCGCAGCGCTGTAAGCCTCGAGGAGCTCCAGTCCCTCGATCACGACCAGCCCCTAAGGCTTACTCCGCTGGAGCAGTGAATGTTATAGGCAATTATTGCCAACCATTGTTGAGTAGAAGTGATAATCATGTGTGATCTAGCAAGCGGCGTGGAGGCGCATCATGGGGCTTCTATCTGCCTGCGTTTCCGTCAATTTACGCTTAATCCATGGACGTTGTTCGGTTTTGATAGTGCGGCGTCCAGCGTGCCCGCTCCAGCAGCCCTGCCACAGCATCCTCCTTGACTCCCTCAGGCGCGAGCCCCTCCCGGATCCCTGCCAGGGCCACAGCTTCCGCCACGGCAGCGCCGACTGCCGCCGCATCACTTAGGGCCGGCATCAGTGACGCTTGAGGATTGCGGCTGGCGGGGATCCACGCGGCCAGAGCTTCCAGTCCCGCATCGATCATCCCGTCGCTGATTGCCCGCAATCCCACTGCCACGGTTGCAAAGCCAAGACCGGGGAACAAAAAGCAGTTGTTGCACTGCCCGATCTCACGCAGTCCCTCCGGCCGGGTCACCGGGTCGAAGGGACTGCCGGTGGCCACCAGGGCCCGCCCATCGCTCCAGGCCAGCAGATCTGCAGGGTTGGCCTCAGCCAGGCTGGTGGGGTTGGAGAGGGGCAGAATCACCGGGTTGGGGCAGTGGCAGGCCATCGCTGCCACCACCTGTTGGTTAAATGCTCCCGTCACGGTGGAGGTGCCGATCAGCACTGTCGGTTGAACTTGCTCCACCACCGTCTGCAGCTCAATGCGGCCCTGGCCATCGCGCGGCCAATGCTGTATGTCTGCTGGATCACGGGCCAGGGGAGCGGCTGCGTCGCTGAGATCCGCCATTCCTTCCAGCAGCAGCCCCTGCCGATCTATGGCCCAGATATGCCGGCGCGCCTGCTGACGGCTAAGTCCGGCGCGCTCGAGCAGCCGCAGCAGCCCCTCGGCAATGCCGCAACCGGCCGTGCCGGCACCAAACAGCACAATTCGCTGATCTACCAACTGTTGTCCCAGCCCGCGGCAGGCGGCCAGCACTGCAGCGCTGGCGACGCCACTGGTGCCCTGGATGTCGTCGTTGAAGCTCGGCAGTGTCCAGCGGTAGTGCTCAAGCAGCGGGCGGGCATGGCTGGTGCCGAAGTCTTCCCAGTGCAGACAGGCGCCGGGGCATTCCAGTCGCACCGCCTGGACAAACTCCTCAACAAAGGCCAGGTATGCCTCCCCGTCAAGGCGCCGTTGACGCAGGCCGGGGTAGAGGGGATCGGCCAGCAGGCTGGGTCGGTTGGTGCCCACGTCCAGCGCCACCGCCAGCACCCGGTTGGGGTTGAGGCCGGCGCAGAGGGTGTATACGGCGAGTTTCCCCTGGCAGATGTGGATGCCGCCAACGCCCTGATCGCCTATGCCCAGGATCCCCTCGGAATCGGTCACCAGCACCAGATCCACTGGGCCGCTGAGGGCATTGCGCAGCACCTGGCGCAGGCGGCCGCACTGGTCGGCGCTGAGAAACACCCCTTCGATCGGTGTGCGGTAACTGCGGCTAAATCCCTGAATCACCGCCCCCACGGTGGGGGTGTAGACGATCGGCAGCACCGCTTCAAGGTGATCGGCCAGGAAGCGGTGAAACAGCACCAGATTGGTGCGCCTGAGCCCGTCAACAAACGAAAAGCGCTCCAGGTTTCCTTGCAAAAGGCAGAAGGCTTCCCAGCACCGCTGCACCTGCAGCTCCAGGCTCTCCACCTGGGGCGGCAGCAAGCCCTCTAGACCGAGGGCTCGGCGCTCAGAGAGGCAGAAGGCCGTGCCCTTGTTGAAAGCAGGATCCCTGAGTAGATCCAGCCCTCGTTTGCTGACTGGCTGATCCATGGTTCTGGGTTTCGGCCGTCAATTTCCGCTACTGAAACGGAGATTGAGCAGCCTTAATGGTAATTGCCACTACCAAAGCCAGATCCACTCCTGCAGCAGTGGCGCAGGTTGCTACAGAGCAACCATCCACAATCAGGGTTGTAGGGGGTAGCGCTCGACACAGTCACCGGCGGCTTATTAATCCCAAGCTAGAAATCCCGTAGGGCTCAACCAATGGCTTTATTCACGGTCACGCTCGATAGCGGCGAATCATTCTCATGCGCCGATGACACTTACATCCTTGATGCAGCAGACGAGCAGGGCATTGACCTTCCCTACTCCTGTAGGGCTGGTGCCTGCAGTACCTGCGCCGGACAGCTTTTAACTGGCAAAGTTGATCAATCTGATCAGTCTTACTTGGATGACGAGCAGATAGCCCAGGGATTTGCCCTGCTGTGCGTTAGCTATCCACTTAGCGACTGCACGATCCGACCTAATGCAGAAGATGATATTGCGTAAATATTTTGCATAAATACATTGCATGAATGTATTACGCAACTCCCTCGTGGATTAGTCGTCGGGAATTTGATGGGCTATGTGTAGGCATTTGGCACAAAGAATTGCTCGTTAAGCGGCGGACGTTGATAATCACCAACACTTTTGCGGGGAGGCAACTCAATAGCCTCAGGTGTCATATCTTCGTATGGAACTTTACTAAGGATGTGGCGAATACAGTTGAGCCGGGCCCTTCGTTTGTCGTTGGCCTCTACCGTGAACCATGGCGCCTCGGGGATATTGGTGCGAGAAAGCATTTCGTCTTTGGCACGTGAAAACTCCACCCAGCGATCTCGCGATTCAAGATCCATTGGGCTGAGCTTCCACCGCCTAGCAGGATCCTCAAGTCTTGAGCGAAAACGAACTTCTTGCTCCTCGTCACTTACTGAAAACCAATACTTGAGCAAGGTGATGCCACTGCGCACCAGCATCCGTTCGAATTCAGGACAAGACTGCATAAACTCCTCAACCTGTTCAGGGCTACAAAAACCCATTACCTTCTCTACTCCGGCGCGGTTGTACCAGGAGCGATCAAAAAGCACCATTTCACCAGCAGACGGGAAATGCTCTACATAACGCTGAAAATACCATTGACTTTTCTGCTGATCTGAGGGGGTGCCTAAGGCGACCACCGTGCAGCCTCGGGGATTTAGCGGTTCGGTTACACGCTTGATCGTGCCTCCTTTACCTGCCGCATCACGGCCCTCAAATAGCAGAACAATGCGATAGCCAGTGTGCTTTATCCAATACTGCATCTTGACAAGTTCAACTTGCAAAATTGCTAATTCTTTCTCGTAGAACTTGCGATCAAGCTTCGGTAGGCGTCCCTCGGAGTTCGAGGTGAAGTCATCCAGTATTGGAGAGGGGTGGTAGCGATCAGTTCCGTCAAATTGAGAGTAGAGCAAGCTATTGCTCGCCTTATGTTTCTTTTTGCTTTTCTGTTTTCTTCGTTTTTTCGCATTTGCCAGCTTTAGGGCGTCGCCATTCATGACTAATTATGCAATATGTTTAGTTTGTTTAGAATCTATTTATGGTGGCCGCGGCATCCATCGCTACAAGCTCTGCGTTCCATGGCTTTTCTTCCAGATCTGATCCATTTACCAGGCTTCTACATATTGACCGGGCCATTATGAATAAACGTGAGATGGTGACATCTGATACTGCTTAATCAAGAGCATTGCCTCAAATTTTGAATTGAAGGTGGGCCGCATATGCTGTTGTCATTTTTTCCTGGTTCAAGGCCATTGTATCCATATTGCTCCGCTCTGTGTCGTCCCCGCGTTAAATTCTCCCCCGCACTAGTTGCTCATTAATCCGGTTTGTCTTATTCCAAAGATTGCAGGGTTGCAGAATTCTGCCGCTCCTTATAGGGGTGAGTGGATTATCTATCAGTGTGCCAACCGTGAATACAGAGCAGTTCACGAGGTGGAGCAGCGCAATGGTAAGCGAAAGGCTGTAGAGAGTGTCTCGCTTGCATCACTTGCAGATGCTCAATCCTTCACGAGTTATTTGGGTTTCTACGGCTGGCAGAGAGTATGGGATCTAACTGGTGCTCCGATCTTGTAGGAATTGCAAGTACAGCACCTCCACTCAGTACAAGCCTTCAGCTCAAGAGCAGCGCCAGCCCAGCCCAGCCAACTCCGGCGGCAGCCGCGGCACCTATGACCTGCAAAACGCTCCAGCGCCACTTGAGTTGGGCCAGCAGCCCCAGTGCCACCACCAGCGCTGCTGTTGGACTGAATGCTCCCAGCGGCCAGAGAACCGGACCTGAGAAGAACACCGCCAAACTGGCTATTACCCCGACAACGGCTGCAGTGATCGCCGTGAGCGGCGCGCTGAAACGTAGGTCACCGCGGCTTGCCTCCACTAGAGGTGCCCCAGCGAGTATGAACCCGAAGGACGGCAGAAACGTGAACCACACCGTGACCAGGGTGGCGGCTACAGCCAGCGACAAACTGCCACCCGCATCGCCAAGGCCATCACCAAGTCCCCGGTTCCAGCCGCCCATGAAGCCCACGAAGGCCACCACCATGATCAAGGGCCCTGGGGTGGTTTCCCCTAATGCCAGGCCATCAAGCATTTGGCTGGCGGATAGCCAGCCAAACTGCTCCACGGCACCTTGGGCCACGTAGGGCAGCACGGCGTAGGCCCCACCAAAGCTGAGCAGGGCGACGCGCGTGAAAAAGCGAGCCATCACTGCCAGGGTGCCGTTCCAGCCGCCAACGGCACTAAGCAAGGCCAGGGGAATCAATATGGCCAGCCCCCAGACCAGCAAAATAAGCGCCAAATGGCGGCGTGAGAAACGGCAATGCTCGGGTGTGGGCGTTTGGTTGCCATGAATGGGCTCTTGCTGTGTCAGGGCAGTGGTTTCCCTTGTCGATGCGCTCAGCTGGGTGGCTGGGCTTGGGGCTGTTGGGGCAAATAACAGTCCAGGGCGCCAGCGGCCCGCCACCAAGCCGCTGAGAGCGGCCCCAAGCACCACCAGCGGATAGGGCAGGCGCAGCACCGCCAAGGTCAGAAACGCCGCGGCAGCAATGCCGATCAGTAGGGGTGTGCGTAGGGCCCGCCGGCCGAGCCGCCAGGCAGCCACCAGCACAATCGCCAGCACCGCCGGCTTGAGCACGACGAACACACTCGCCAGCAGTGGCAGCTGGCCCCAGAGCGCATAGGCAGTGGCCAAGGTGGTGAGCACCAGCACCGATGGGGCCAGGAACAGTCCGCCGGCGATCAAGCCGCCTGGCACTCCATGCATCAGCCAGCCCAGATAGGTAGCCAGCTGGGTGGCCTCCGGACCGGGCAGCAGCATGCAGTAGTTGAGAGCGTGCAGAAAGCGCCGCTCTGATAGCCAGCGACGGCGATCGACGAGCTCTCGGTGCAGCAGGGAGATTTGCCCCGCCGGCCCGCCAAAGCTCACCAGGCCGAGCTGCAGCCAGAAGCGAGAGGCCTCTTTCAGGCTCACGGCTTCCCTCGGTGTGACGAGCTTCATCCTGATCAGTGGACCGGTGACTCTGGTGTGAAAGCCGCCATAGGCGCCGGGCGTACGCCATGGCTATTGCGCTGCTTCACCTCACCAGCGCAGAAGAGCAGGGATTCACCGGGCTGAACGGGCTGCCAGTGCTCGTCGGTAGTGAGTGGTTCGGTGCTGAGGATTGTCACCACATCGCTTGCTGTGGTGTGCATTGAAAAGTCCACCTGCAGTGGCGGATCGGAGAGGGTGGCACTGCGGAAGGGTGCACGCCGGGTGAGCCAGTGCAGCCGGCTGGTGGCGGTGGCAAACAACCATTGCCCGTTGCTGATCAGGGCATTGAAGGTGCCCCGTTCGGCCAACTGGGCAGCGCAGCGATGCAGCTGATCAAACAGGGCAGCGGGATCGTGCGGATCCACACCAGATTGGTCAAGCTGCTCAAGAATCCAGCAGAAGGCGGTTTCGCTATCAGTTGAGCCGTACGGGCGGTAGCGATCCCCGACGGGAATGTCTCCACTGAGGTCGCCATTGTGGGCAAATACCCAGGTTTGCCCGCTCCAGCCGCGGGAGAAGGGATGGCAATTCTCCAGTGCCACCACCCCCCGGGTGGCCTTGCGAATGTGAGCGATGCTCACCAAGGATTTGGCAGAGCGATCGGCCAGCTGCTCTGCCAGGGCGGAGAAGGCAGCTGGTGCGTCTTCTCGCAGCAGGCTGAGGCCCTGGCCGTCGGGGGTGAAGCTGGCCAGGCCCCAGCCATCGGCGTGTTCGCCACTGGCGCCGCCGCGCCGGCTGAGCCCCCGGAAGGAGAAGCCCATGTCGGTGGGGGTGTTGGCGTTCAGGGCGAGCAGTTCACACATGGAAGACTCCGGGGAGTTCAGGATCAGCGGGAATTGGCGAACAGGCGATCCCAGATGCCGCCATCACCGAAGAACTGTTTGTTCACCTGGCCCCAGCCGCCAAAGTCTTTCACTGAGAAGAACTGCTTCACCGGCGCAAAGCGATCCTTCACCCGCGCCCACACAGCGGGGCTGGTGGGGCGGAAACCCTCCTCGGCAAAGATCGCCTGGGCCTCATCGGAGAACAGGTAGGCGGCCAGGGCCTCGGCGGCCTTGCGGGTGCCCTTGCGGTCCACATTTTTGTCGACTACCGCCACGGGGCCTTCGATGCGGATGTTCAGTTCCGGCACCACGAAGGGATCCTTGAGGACGACAGTTTTGGTGGCCAGGATCGCCTCGTTTTCGTAGTTGAGCAACACGTCGCCCTGGTCGCGCTTGAGGAACACATCGGAGGCTTCCCGCGCATCCTTGGGCAGGTTGTCGACGTTCTTGTAGACGCTGGTGACATAGGCCTCAGCCTGCTGGGGCGTGCCGCCGGCCTGGGTAATCGAACCCCAGAGACCCAGGAAATTCCAGCGGGCCCCGCCGGAAGTTTTGGGATTGGCGGTCACCACCGTGACTCCGGGCTTCACCAGGTCCTTCCAGGTGGTGATCCGCTTGGGATTGCCGGCTCTGGTGAGGAACGCCACAGCCGAGTTGGTGATGATGCCTTCGTTGGGCAGCTCCTTCTCCCAACCGGGCTGGATCAAGCCTGACTCCTCCAGCTTGAGCACGTCGGCGGAGAGGGCCAGGGTCACCACATCGGCGTCGAGGCCATCGATCACCGCCCGGGTCTGGGTGCCTGAGCCGCCGTAGCTGGTCTTGATCTCCAGCTCCTGGCCGTATTTCTGCTTCCACTGCTCCACGAACTTGGGCAGGATCCGGTCGTAGGCGCCTTTGGTGACGGCATAGCTCACCAGCAGCAGCCGCTGGCGTTCACCCGAGCCGCCGCCCTGGGGAGTTGCCGATGGGCCGCCGCAGCCGGCCAGGAGCACGAGAGACCCGGTGGCGAGAAGCGCCGCCAGGCGCTGGGATCGAATAGTCACGTAAACCAGTAGGAAATGTGCAGATATAATGCCACGGTTTGCCCATCGGAAACTAGGCAAGTAAAAAGCCCCGGCCCGAAGGCGCGGGGGCTCGTGTCTGGAACCTGGTGCTGCGCTCAGCGGGAAGCACGGAAGATCTGATCCCAGATGGCGCCATCCCGGAAGAACTTGCTGGTCACTGCCGACCAGCCACCAAAGGTGTCGATGGTGTATGTCTTCACCACGGGAAACTTGCCGCGGGCGTAGGCCTTGCCCTCAGCCGTGGCAGGCCTGAAGCCGTTGTTCGCAAACACCTTTTGGGCGGCTGGGGTAAACAGAAACTTGGTGAAGGCCTCGGCCACCTTGCGGCTGCCATTGCGATCGACATTTTTATCGACCACTGCTACAGGTTGGGACGTGAGTACGTTGGGGCTGAAGGTCTTGTAGCCAGCGGTCCACTCGCCCTTGCGTTTGGCCAGAATCGCTTCGGTTTCCCAGTTGAGCAGTACGTCACCCTGCCTGCGCTTGATGAAAAAGTCTGTGGCCTCCCGAGCGTCCTTGGGGAGCACCTCTACATTTTTGTAGACGTCACGAATGAATTGACGGGCCTGGGTCTCAGAACCACCCGCTTCGGTGACCGAACCCCAGAGGGCGATGAAGTTCCAGCGGGCGCCACCGGAAGTCTTGGGGTTGGCGGTGACCACTTCCACATTGGCTTTGGCCAAGTCTTTCCAGCTATTGATCTTCTTGGGATTGCCGGGGCGCACGAAGGCCACCACGGTGGAGTGGATGGGCGTGGCCTTGTTGGGCAGACGGCTCTCCCAGCCTTTCTTAATTAGCCCGGCCTGCTCGATCCGGGACACGTCGGCGGCCATGGCCAGATTGACGATGTCGGCGTTGAGTCCATCAATGACTGCACGGGTCTGGGAACCAGAACCGCCATAACTGCCCTTGAAGGTCACCGTCTGACCGGTCTTCTTCTTCCAGTCGTTAGCGAACAACTTGAAGATTTCGTCGTAGGCGTTCTTGGTAACTGCGTAGGAGACCAGGGTGAGGGTTTGGGGCTTGGCCGGCTGCTGGGCCTGCGCCAACGGAGCATTGAGTGTGTTGGCAGCAGCCACAGCCAGAGGTAGGCAGGCGATGCCGGTAAGCAACAGCTGGCGGCGACTAAGCCGAGCAGAAAAGGGGGCCGTATTCACGCTAAGCCGATCGGGAACTAGGGTAAATTACGGCGTGGGGGCTTGCGGCGTTGTGGTTCAGGGCACACGTCTCGTCTGGGCAATTCCCGACCTGTAAGCCGTTGTTTGCCTGGCAGAATGGGACGAGTTCCCAGGCCTGCCATGGTTTTCAGTGCCAAGACGGAGTACGGACTGGTTGCGCTGATCGATCTGGCCGCCGTTTATGCAACGGGTGAGCGCGTGCAGACCGGCGAGATCAGCAGACGGCATGGCATGCCAGAGCGCTACCTGGAGCAGATGCTCACATCCCTGCGCAAAGGGGGGTATCTAATCAGCGTGCGTGGGCCTAGGGGCGGCTACCAACTGACCCGCTCGCCAGAGCTGATCACTGTCTCCGAGGTGGAGGAATGCCTGGAAGGGGAGTCGCGCGCGGAGCGCCAGGGCGATCGCGACAACGCCGAATTCCGGGTGCTCGATGGGCTGGCCCAGCGGGCCCACCAGGCTCGAACCGCCGTGCTGGAGGGGACCACGCTGGCTCACCTGCTGCTGGAGCGGGACGGCCTGAGGCAGTCCACGCCGATGTTCTACATCTGAAGCCTCAGGTCGAGACGCATGCGATCCAATCCGTGTGCCTGAAAACACCGGTATGCCCATCGGAAATGCGGCATACTCATGGGCAGTTGCTTGCCGGCCATGGCCTGG